>Ga0070732_10000281_pt1 | contig 35978 bp, 28 predicted proteins | sample Coa_R1_5_FD_66449 | JGI IMG/M metagenome (GOLD analysis project Ga0070732, IMG submission 66449) | Surface soil microbial communities from Centralia Pennsylvania, which are recovering from an underground coalmine fire - Coalmine... | ecosystem: Environmental > Terrestrial > Soil > Unclassified ... | reverse complement strand
CGACAGCGCTTGTCCGCAGATGACGACAACACCGCCGAGCGTGTCTTTCTCCCACGAGGTGGTGAGCTTCGAGTCCGGCGGCAACACCAGACTGCGCACGCTGCCGTTGTTGCCGATCCCTTCGAGGCAATAGACTAGTGGGCCACGTTGCAAAGCGACGCGGCCAACGTCGGCCTTCACATTTGGGTCGGCATGCACGCGCTGAACTGGCATCGCCAACTTCAGCTCAACGACGTCGCCTTTCTTCCATTCGCGCTCGATACGGACAAAACCGTTTTTGCTCTCGGCCGTATGCTTTTCGCCATTCACAAGCACCGCGAATTCCTTGCACCAGCCGGGGATGCGTAGATTTAATCCGAATGTTGCTGGCATTTCCGGCTCGAGACGAAGCAGAATGTTCTCTTCCCAGGGATAATGCGTATCTTGCTTTATTTTGACCTTACCACTCGGCACGGTCACGTCGGAGGTGTTGGCGGCATACAACACGGTGTAAATCTGATTGTCCCGCGTTGCATACATGCGTTCGCCGATGCCGGGGACGTAGCGCACCACATTGGTTGGGCAGCAGGCGCAGTCAAACCATTCCGCGCGCTGATGCTTGCCGGTGCTTGCCAGTGGATTGGTGTAAAAGAAACGGTCGCCTGAAAGCGACACCCCGGAGAGCAGGCCGTTGTACACTGCGCGTTCCAGCACGTCGGCATATTTGCCGTCGCCGGTCATTAGGAACATGCGATGGTTCCAAAGCGCCATGCCGACAGCGGCGCAGGTTTCGCAGTAGGCGGCGTCGTTCGGCAAGTCGTAGGGAACGGTGAAGCCTTCATTGCTGGCCGACGAGCCGATGCCGCCCGTGATGTACATCCGGCGTTCCGTGACATCCTTCCAGATCTTTTCCAGATTCGCCATCAATTGCTTGTCACCGCCGATGGCCGCCAGATCGGCGATGGCACAGTAGAGATACATCGCGCGCACCGCGTGGCCGGTGACTTCGTCTTGCTCTCGGATCGGCTTATGGTCCTGAGCGTACTCGCCGAAGAGCTTGCGTTGTTCGGCCCGCCCGCGTACTTCGAGGAAGAATCTCGCCTGGTCGAGATATTTCTGTTCGTTCGTCAGATGATACAACTTGATCAAAGCAAGTTCAATTTCCTCGTGGCCGGAAGTCTCAATGCGTTTGCCCGGGCCGAAGACCGAGATGATGTAATCGGTGAATTTCTTCGCAACATTGAGCAGCTTGTCCTTCCCCGTGGCTTGATAATAAGCGACGCCCGCCTCGATCAAATGCCCGGCGCAATACAACTCGTGACTGTGCGCGAGGCCTTTCCAACGCTCTTCCGGCTTGACTACGGTGAAGTATGTATTGAGGTAGCCATCCGGTTGCTGCGCGGCGGCTATCTGATCAATGACGGCATCGACGCGCTTTTCCAACTCTGGGTCGCGTTTCACGGTGAGCGAATAAGCGATGCCTTCGATGACCTTGTACACATCGGAATCGTTGAAGAGAAAACCCTGGTGTTTGCCTTCGGCTTGCTTGGCGGCGCTGGCAAAGTTCTTCAATCGGCCCGTGATCTCGCACTGACGAAGGTTTGCCGCAATGGTGGCGGTCTGGTTGGCGCGGAGCCGTGGGTTCCAAAACGTATCGTCGATGTGCACCTGCGGAAATGGAACGGGCGTCAGATGCTGGGGCTCGTCAGCTGCCGCATCGCCGGCGAATAGGCACACAGGCAAACCGAGGGCCAAGAGAATTCTTATCGCTGACATGGTGGTTCCTCGTGATTCCTAGCTTTTATATTGGAACGGCCGTAGGTCAGGCTTTCCAACCAGGCTGATGTGGCTGGGAAGCGCGATGTACGGGAAATCTCTGCCGGCGAAATGGCCTATTCAAACCAGCGCTCGGCTTGTACAAGTTGGGTGCCGGTGGGAGGGTTCGGAGATGCCGCGCCTGTTGCCGATGATCTTGGGAGTTGCTGTGCTGCTCGCCGATGCAGCCATGGCGCGGTCTCAGGACAGTCCGCTCTTTACCCCGCCAACCGCAACCCCGAGCACTTCGCAGCCGGTAATTGTTACCACACCCGTCCCGGTTTACGTCAACAACCCGTATTACCCGAATCAGCATCCCGGCTGGGTTTTTGGCGCGGAATTGGGCCTGCTCATTCCGAATGTGGCCGGCGACCAGCGCAGCGGCGACATGAGCATCGCCGCAGTGCCGGAATTCATGGCCGGCTATCAGTTCTTCACTGGCCGGATACTGTATCTAAGCTACCGCTTCATTGAGTCGGGACAAATTACGGATACCGGGCAAAATGTCGTGGCTTTTCAAGGCTTCGACGGAGGCGGCAATCCGATTTTCGCGCCGACAGAAATAACGCAAACATCGCGCGTCGATGCTCAGCGATTAGATCTGAACTTCCGATTCCTCGATAACCCGTGGAATGCCTTTATGCGCTCGCGCTGGGAGCTGGGCATCCGGGCGGCCAGCGTGTTTGTCGACCAAAAAGTGACCGGATTCAACATTTGGGACGGGGGTTCGTGGCTGAGCATGCACTTTTTGGGCATGGGGCCGCATGCCAATTATCGATTCAGCGCAGGGCTCATCGAATTAGCAACCGAGGGGTTCATCGAAGCGGATAATGCATTTCTGTTTGGCACGCAGAAGTATCAAGCACGACCGCTCGTCGGCCTGGCTCCTGGCCAATCGCTACAAGATTCCACCATTCAACCCTTAAGCTACGGTCTTTTCACCTACGAGCTGGACCTACGCGCTGGGCTCACGTTCACGCCGTATTTTCTTCGGCACGTGTGGCGAATATCTGCCGGCTACGAGTATGATCTTTGGCTCTTTGCCGGCGGAGTAGACACCATCCCCTCCGGCCCCGGCCGCCTCTTCCCCGACTGGCGTTTTCGCTATATCACGCTGTCGAATCGCGGGCCATTCCTGCGTGTGGAATTCCAATATTGAGATTAGCGGGTGACTCTCCGGGTCAATCGTTAAACGATGTTACAAAAAAGCCCCTGAAGCCGCTTGCAACAAACCATACCTTCTGGATAGGATATTCCTGACATTCTCATCTTTATTGTTGCAGGAGCGAAACATGGTGCGGTCGCGTGTTCGCCTCGCTATTGCCTTTGCCGTAACGCTGGCGCTAGTGCCTAGTTTCGCGCGGGCTGAAGAAAATGTCTACAAGAAGGCATTGAAATCCACGGTGTTCATCATGGCCCAGATCGAGGGCGGCATCGCCATGGGCAGCGGCTCGCTCATCGACGCGGACAAGAAACTCATTCTTACCAATTACCACGTGGTCGCGGGCACCAAGGACCTGATTATTTTCTTTCCTCGATTTGACTCTAGCGGCAAACTTATTCCGGAAAAGAACGCCTATTTTGCTATGTACCGAAACGGATCGGGCTATCAGGTCGGCAAGGTGTTTGCCGAAGACAAGAAGCACGATCTAGCCCTCATACAGATACCCGAGATTCCGGTCAACACGCCGGCGCTGAAGCTGGCCAAGGACAGCCCAGATCCTAGCGACAAGGTGCATTCAATTGGCAGTCCAGGTGCTAGTGGCGCGGTGTTCACGTACACCGAGGGCAGCGTCAAAGCGGTGTATAACAAGAAATGGCCTGCGGGAGACGAACGGCTTAACCTGCAACTAGAGTCGCGCGTTATCGAAACGACCTCCCCCACGAACCACGGCGATAGCGGGGGCCCCCTGATGAACAACAATGCCGAATTGGTGGGAGTAACCCAGGGCGGGTCGAATGAAAAAGGCGCTAATCTGATTAATTGGTTCATTGACATCAGCGAAGTGAAGGCATTTCTCAAGAGCAAAGGCATCGAGCCAAGCGCGGCCGTGGCTACGGGTGACAACTCCAAAGAGAAGCCAATACCCAAGGTTGATGAAAAAGCCAAGCGCGAGACCGATGCCCTGGCGAAATTGGACCTGGCAAAGAAAATGAAACCCGAAAAGGCGATGGAAGCATTTCGTGACATTGTGAAGAACTTTGCCGGAACGAAAGCGGCCGACGAAGCCTCCAAATTAATGGACCGGCAGGAGATCGACAAGAAAGAAGCCGACGCCGCCACGAAGCTCGAACTCGCCAAGGATTTGGCTCAAAACGGCAAGGTCGAAAAGGCCAAGGAACGCTACCGCGAGATCATCAAAAACTTTCCCGGCACGAAGGCCGCCGTAGAAGCACAGAAATTGCTCGACAAATAACCGCCGGAAATCCTCGCCCGCCTTTCCGCTTCTAAGAGGTTAGACGTGAACCTGCCGATTTCATCCCGCCCGCTTGCCTTTCCTCTCCTCGCCCTCGTTGTTTCCGTTCTGCCCGCCGATGGACGCGCCGACGAGAAAGCTGCGGAAAAGGGCGTGCGATCGACCGTGTGGGTGATGTCAAAAATCGATGGCAACCGGTACATGTCTGGCAGCGGAGTAGTGATCGATACCGCCAAAAAACTTGTAGTTACGAGCCAGCACTTTCTCAATGATAACAAGGGCGTGCTGGTAGTTTTTCCGAAATACCAAGACGGGAAGGTTATCACCGAACGCAATACATACCTGGAAGCGCTGCGGACCGGGGAAGGGGTAAACGCCACGGTTTTCGCGGAAGACAAGATGCATGATCTGGCTTTGCTGCAAGTGGAAACCATTCCCGCCGACGTACCGGCGATAAAACTGGTCAAAGACAACCCGGCGCCCGGCGACAAGGTGCATTCCATTGGTAGCCCCGGCAATATGGGGCCGATGTTCGCTTGCGCTGAAGCCAGCGTAAAGCAATCGGTAACGCTGAACTGGCGCTTGCTAATGGGCGTCGGCAAGCTGCCTTTGACTTTCAGCGCCAAGGTACTGGAGCTTTCCGCGGTGGTAAACGGCGGCGACACTGGCGGGCCGCTGCTTAGCGAAAAGGGCAATCTTGCCGGCGTCTCGTCCGGCGTGACCTCGGGCAACGGCGGCTCCTGCTACATCGACGTCTCCGAAATCAAGGCGCTGCTGCATAGCAAGATGATTGACCCGATAGTTGCTGCCGATGATCCCGGCGCTCCGGCTCCGAAGCCCGAGGCTGTAGCCAAGGCGGATCCCAAGAAAGATCCGAAAAAAGACCTGAAGGGCAAGAACAATCCGAGGGCCAAGCCCGACGCCCAGGCCAAGACGACTGATCCCGTCAAGCGCGAGGCCGAGGCTTCATTGAAGCTCGATCAAGCCAAGAAAGCCGATCCTGCCAAGGCGCTCGATCTTCTCCGCGATGTCGTGAAGAACTTTGCCGACACCAAGGCGGCCGAAGAAGCGAAGCCGTTGCTGGATAAGGCCGAGGCCGAGAAGAAAGAGGCCGACGCGTACATCAAACTTGACTTGGCCCGTGACTTGGAAAAAGGCAACCCGGCCAAGGCAAAGGAGCGCTACCGCGAGATTGTGAAGGAATACCCCGGTACCAAGGCCGCCGAGGAAGCGAAAAAGCTCATTGACCAGAAATGAACAGCTGTCAGTGACTTAAGGAGAGTGGGGCCAGTAATGGCGCCGGTGCTTTCAAACGGTTACGACACCGGGGCCATCACTGGCCCCGCTCGCCTTGAGCCAACACCTGCTATCCGTGAAATCAGCGGTTTCATGCCAAAAACACTTCCGTAGCCGCATTTTTGCCGCATAATAGTAAAGACCACCACGCCTTCGATTCGTACCGTTGGAGCACGACATGGCATTTCGTACTCTCCGCTCGCCAGTATTTGCCGCGGCCGTGCTGGCGCTTATCTTCGCTGGCGCTGCCAAGGCCGAGGAGAGCGTTTACAAGAAAGCCCTCAAGTCCACAGTCTGGATTGTGGTGCCAATGGGCGGCGGGAAAGTGGGCATGGCCAGCGGTTCCGTGGTGGACACCAGCAAGCGGCTGATCCTTACGAATTACCACGTGGTCGGCGATCAGAAGGAATGCGTCATCTTCTTTCCGACGTTCAACAAGGGCGAATTGGTTCCGGAGAAGGAGAAGTATCTTGCTTCGCTCCAAAAGGGCGGTGGCCTGAAGGCGACTGTGTTCGCAACCGATCAGCATAAGGACCTGGCGCTGGTGCAACTGGCGAAGTTGCCTCCTGCTACCACGGCGCTCAAGCTCGCCGCAGCCAGTCCTGGCCCGGGCGACAAAGTGCACTCCATTGGCAGTCCCGGCGTGAGCGGCGCCCTTTTCAACTACACCGACGGCACCGTAAAAGCCGTGTACCACAAGAAATGGCTGGCCGGGCGTTCGCCTAATGATCCGAATCCGCTGCAACTCGAAGCGAAGGTGATTGAAACCAGTTCCGGCATCAACAAGGGCGACAGCGGCGGCCCGCTAATGAATGGCAATGCCGAACTCGTTGGCGTCACGCAGGGCGCCTTGATGGGCGGGGCCGACACGCGGCCGATCAGCTTCTTCATCGACGTGAGTGAAGTCAAAGCGCTGCTCAAGACCAAGGGCGTAACGCCGAGCGTGGCCGCATCGACCGATGCTGAAGACAAAACTTCCGACAAGTCAGCCACCACGGTCTCGGCCACCGGCCCCACGAAGGAAGAACTCGAAAAGCGCGAGAACGACGCCCAGTTCAAGCTCTTCCTGGCCAAGGAACTTGACAAGGTTGGGAAGACCGACAAAGCCATCGAACGATACAAAGAAATCGTCACGCTCTACAAGGGCACTCAGGCTGCCGACGAAGCGAAGAAGTTGCTGGAGAAGAAATAACAAGCCCGAAGCGTAAGCGAGGGCGTTTCCAAAATAACAAGCCCGAGGCGTAAGCGAGGGCGTACCGAAATTGAGACCGCCAATCATGGATGTAACCGACAGTTCCCTGGCCATCTTCATCGACTTCGAGAATCTCGCGCTCGGCTTTCAGGGCCGGCGCGATCGGTTCGAAATTGAGCGCGTGCTCGAACGGCTCGTGGAAAAAGGCAAGATCGTGGCCAAGAAGGCCTATGCCGATTGGAGCCGGTTTGCCAGCTACACGGCCCCGCTGCATGAAGCTGCCATCGAGCTGGTCGAAATTCCGCGCCGCGCCCAAACGGGGAAGAACTCCGCCGATATCCGCCTCTGCGTGGATGCGATGGACCTGGCCTATTCCAAGGAACACATCGACACGTTTGTGGTCGTCTCGGGCGACAGCGATTTTTCTCCGCTCGTCTCGAAGCTGAAAGAACTCGGTAAACGCGTAATCGGCCTGGGGATGCAGGATTCGACCTCGGATCTGCTGCGCGACAACTGCGATGAGTTCATCTACTACGAAGACCTGGGCCGTGCGCCGACCGTGATGCCGCAACTCAACGCGCAGTTGCCGGAAGCAAAGAAAAAAGCATTCGAGCTGTTGCTCGATTCGCTATTGGCTCTGCGGCGCGAAAACAAGGAGGTGCTTTGGTCGAGCATGATCAAAGACACGATCAAGCGCAAGAAGCCGTCGTTCAACGAAGCGTACCACGGCTACCGTACCTTCAGCGAATTGCTGGAAGATGCCCGCGATCAGGGACTTCTCGAGCTTGCCACCGACAAGCGCAGCCGAACGTACGTGGTGACGCGCTTCGGGTCCGAAATGACCTCGCGGCCAGTTGAGGGCATTGCCACGAGCAGCCGAAGCAAGTCGTCAGACCCGACCCGGCGGCGGCGGCCACCGACGCGACGTCGTGCATTGGGCCCGATCACGCCGGTGAATGCCGAGGAACCGGCCGCGCCAGTGGAACCCCCGTCCGAGACCAAGCCCGCAGTCGCTGAAAAGCCGGCCCCGCCGCCCGCCGAACCACCGCCCGCACCCAAGCCTGCCGCGGAAAACGGCGGCTGGACGGCACATTTGGATTTGGGACTCGATAACGACGGCAATCGCGGCAAAGGCCGAAGGCAAGATTGAGCTTGCGCCGCCAGTGCACTTCAATGGGCGGGTCTCAAAAACCTTACGCGGTGATTGAGTCAGGTTATTCGCCCCAATTCGTTGCAGGTTTCAGGGGGTGGGTCCGCGCCTGCCGTGCAACGAATGCAACGAAGCAACGAATCGCTACTGACATTTGCTGCTACATGCAAAAACGGCACAATAGCTGTGGTTTTTGCAACTTGGGGGGCAGCCATGTCACATTCAACTAATTCATTGCGCTATCCTGTCACTTACGAAGAAATGGCGAACTCGTGCAACGAATTGCCGGGCTGGCTCTGGCAAGGATTCATTGCCTTCGGGTCAATTACCCTTCTTACCAGCCGCTGGAAAATGGGGAAAACGACCCTCTTGTCGGTGCTCGTGTCCCGCCTGCGCACCGGAGGCGCGCTGGCCGGATTGGAAACCACCACGAGCCCGGCTTTAATTATTTCCGAAGAAAGCCACGCGCTCTGGTTGGAGCGCGGCCGCAAGACGCCATTTGGTTCCGAGGTCCGCTGGGTGTGCCGGCCCTTCATCGGCAAGCCGAGCCGCGACGAGTGGTTCGCCATGGTGCAGCACTTGAGCGGCCTTGTGGCGGGTAAGCCGACTTTAATCGTCATTGATCCGTTGGCGATGGTGTTGCCAGGCTTTGACGAGAACAACGCAGGCACAATTATCGACTCACTGGCACCGTTGCGTCAGCTTGCAGGGGCCGGGCATGCCGTGCTGTTATTGCATCATCCGCCGAAGGGTGGAACGCTCGAGGCGCGCGGCTCGGGCGCGATCAGCAGTATCGTGGACGTCTTGATCCAGATGGACGGTTCACCGAACGAATTGCAGCACCCGAATCGGCGCTGGCTGCGGTGCAGGGGCCGGCTCGACGGCGTCGTCGGCGAACGCCTGATCGAACTGAACGAGGAGCACACCGATTACCACGCGCTCGACCCCGCGGCCGAAGACCTGACCGACGGCTGGTCGGTGATCGAATGGGTCTTGAACGACGCCGACCGGAAATACACGCGCAGCGATATCCTGGACCACTGGCCGGAAATGCGCGAGAAGCCCCACCGGGTAAGCTTGTGGAAATGGCTGGAGCAAGCGGTCAGCGAGGGCCGTCTCCAGCACGACGGCGAAGGCCGCCCGCACAAGCCGTTCCGCTACTGGCTCCGCAGCCGGGAGCAATACTTCTTTCCCGATCTTCCGCCCTTGGAGCCGCTGGGGCGCGTAGCGGAAATGACCGAGGAGGAAGAGATGGAGCTCGTGAATCGCATTGTGGAGCAAGGCAAGGAGGAGAAGCGCCGGGAGAAAGTGTTGAAGGAGCGACGGGGGCGGTAGGAATTAGAGCGAATTTCACATTTCTGTAGCGGAATTCGCAAGAATTCCGCTTGGACGAAATTGGAATTCTTGCGAATTCCGCCACCAGAAATGCTACATCAATATGAGGTCGGCTGTAGCATTTCGTTGAATTGCCGGTCAAAGTCGATATTGACGGAAGAAAGTCGCAACCGCCGCTTTCTCACATTGCCCTTGGGCGACTTGCAGTACAAGGGCTTCGAGCTCTTCCTCGGGGACAATTATCTCAACATCATTCATTTCCAGGAACACAAACGCTGCGACAGTGCCGACGCGCTTGTTGCCATCAATAAACGGATGATTCAGAACGATATGGTAGAGATAAGCCGCTGCCATTTCAAAAAGGTCGGCATGAAGATACTGTCCGCTGAATGTTGCAGCCGGTTGGGCCAGCGCAGAGTCCAGTAAGATTGCGTCGCGTAAGCCGGGAGAACCGCCGTACCGGTCGATCTGGTCCTGGTGAATTTCGATTACTTCGTCGACGGTTAGAAAAATCGGCGACATCCAATCATTCCGCTAGTTTTCTCAGCGTTCGACCATAGCGGCGGTTGGTTTTTTCGAGAGCAGCTTTGAATTTGACCTTACGATTAGACGCAACGGCAGGGGAAATGATAAGAGTCTGCCCGTCCGTCTTGATTTCCAACGGCGTCTCGGGCTCAATTTGGAGCAAATCAAGGACAGGTTTGTCGATAACCAATGCCCAACTGTTGCCGTGCTTGGTAAGTTTCTTGATCACGAGGATTCTCCGAGAAAAATTGGCCGTATTTCCAATGTATCACCACGACGGTTGCGATGCAATTGATGACAGCCGCGCACGGTGCGCAGCGGAGCAAGAGCCCGACAATCGGACATGCATTCATGAGCCGCCGAGTCAATTGATTTTCATCCTGGATGCAGTTGCTTAGGCACCATTTCTTTTCAAGACCGGCCCCGGCAGACCTTCATCCACTCTTCTATTGCATTGTTTGCCGCCAGCCGCCGGGTTACAATCATTTCAACACACCGGAGACGTCGGCCCATGAAAGCAAAACGATTCGGACGCTACATTGTTGCCGCCCCCAAGATCTGCCACGGCAAGCTGACTTTTCGCGGCACGCGAATAATGGTGAGCGCTGTCCTGGAACTCGTTGCGGAAGGCACTAACTGCACAAAGGACAACAACGACAAAAATGACGTAAATGGAACTGTCCTTGGCGTCCTTTTGGTCCTTTCCGTCCCTTTCTGGAGACTCCGCCATGCCCGAAGGCTTCATCCCCGCGCATGGCGGCTATGAAAAACTGCTCTCCTACCAAAAGGCCCAAATCGTCTACGACGCCACCGTCTATTTCTGCGCCCGTTTTCTCGACAAACGCGACCGCACGTACGACCAGATGATTCAAGCGGCCCGCTCCGGCAAGCAAAACATCGTGGAGGGCAGCATGGCTTCGGCCACCTCCAAGGAATCGGAAATCAAGCTGACCAATGTGGCCCGCGCCAGCTTGGAAGAACTCCTCACCGACTACCGCGATTTCCTGCGCAACCGTGGCCTCGCAGAATGGACCAAAGACCACCCTTACACCAAGCGCTTGCGGCAATTAAACCGCGTGCCCGGCGCCACTTATGTAGCTTTTCGAAAAGGTATCGAGAACCCCGATCCGGCTATCTGCGCCAATGGGATCATCGGCCTGATTCGCGTCGCGAGCTATTTATTGGACCGCCAAATTCGGCACCTGGAAAAAGCCTTTGTCGAAGAAGGCGGTCTGCGCGAACGAATGACCCGCGCTCGCCTGGCGCATCGAGATAAACATGCTTCAGCACCGCGCAAGCCGCGGCGGTGATCCCAACGGAGCGAAAGCGCGATTCTCCGTGCTGAAACAAATGGACGAGTTCCTCGGATTGCCGACGCATTCCCCGAGCCCATAGCGTGCGTAGCAAAAATCGAATAAAATAACTATGCTCACCAAGGCGGCTTGGTGTGGTGCAGGTCACCGGCCCCGGTTGGCTCGTTAACCGAGAACAAGCGATGAAATGCATTGATTGCGGTGCTGAAATACCGAAGGAACGTCTTGAGCTATTGCCGAATACTAAGTACTGCGTGAAGTGTTCCGAGCAACACCCGCCGGCCCCGGTCGACCCGAATCTGGTCTGCGCCCGTCCCAGCATCACCGTCCAGAATGGCTTTGGTCCGTCGGATTAGATCAGGGCAAGAACGTGGACCGGTGGTGCGCCCAGCCAGGTCGGCGGCATCTGAGACTTAGTAGCCGAAGAAACCTCGGATGTCCCAGAATGGCCAAAGCCTGCGAACCAGAATGAGCGCCTCTCATTTCTGAATCGTGATTTCGTAGTGCAGATTGAAGGCTGCTTCCCCCCGACCCTTTGGCGGTGTGCCGCGCAGATGGGCCGTTTCGCCGTCGAGCTGGTATCGAAACGGCTTCCCGGTAAACGGGTCGACCGGCAACGGCAAGGTGATATCCGCGAGTTTTTCGGGCAGCTTGCCGCCATGCTCCGCAGCATAAATGCGAATGGCCTCCATGTGCCGCATCATGCCGATGCGTTGCTCCAGGCGGCCCTGCGCTTGCCGCACCCTGATCATGTTCGGAAGCAGGCTGTCGAACAAAGCCGGCTCGTCAATCACCTTTCGGCCGTTGATAAACCAGGTATCCACCAAGCGCGCCATTTCCCAGTATGGCAGCGTCATGACCTTCATTTGGTCGTCCCGGCGCACTTGAAATTCGCGCTTTTCTTCGAGCAATAACACCTGATCAAGCGGAAACTGCAGAAGCTTTTCTTTCGGCAATCCCTCTTCAAGACGGTGGTTGTAGGCGGCGGCCAGCCAGAGCGGTTGCAAGCGACGCTCGTTGAGCCGCTCGCGTGTTTCGCCGCTACGCTCGATCAGCCTGTCAATACGATCGGCCATTCTTTTCAATTGTTCCGGCGTCATCGGCTGGCTATCGTCGAGATCGCGAAGTTCGGCGTGGATCATTAGCCGCTCGCCCTGCATTCCCTGATCCAGGGAAATGAAGGGCTGCGGCAGGTTGGTGAGCGCCCAATAGAGATTGGGGCAACCGGGCTGCTCCAGCATTTCCTCCAACGGGCCGATGGTGACTTGGGCGATGGCGATGCCCACCAGGTCGCCGATCAGCGTTGGGTGCTCGCCGAGGTGCCGCGACATGGCGAACATGGTCTTGGCGGTGACAATCGCGTCGTCGAATCGCCGCTGATTTACTTCCACACGGAAGCGCATCTGGAGCGCTGCCGCCAGTTCCCGCATTTTCTGCAGATCGGGCAACAGAAGACCGATGCCGTCGGTCTTGGCTTTGAGCAGGATTTGCCAGTCGGGCTTGTCGAGCCGGGCCGCCTGGTCGGCCTGCCGCAACGCATTTTTGCCGATGTTGTTCGGATCGGCTGAAGCCTCTGCCTCCAACACGCACTTCAGGAAATTGGGAATTGGATTACCGGGCTGCATCTCCCGAAGTTCGGGCAGGAGCAGGTAACGCAACGCCGGCTTGGGGGCCGGCATGGGCTGCACATTGAGGCGGATCAGCGTTTCCGAATCAGTGGCCTGCTGGGCCCAGACGCTCGACGACAAACTGAGCGGGACAAGGCAACACAGTAAAAATCGGCTCACAGCGTGGCTCCAGGAGCACAAAGGGAGGTGGATGTCTAAAGATGCCCCGATTACCACTCTTAATGGCAATGTATCCCCAAGAGAATTGGATTACAACTGATCAAAGCCGCACATGGAGTAGTAGGGTGGGGGGAGCGCAGCGCAACCCACCCGCGCGGCAACGGTGAGTTGCGCATCCATGCTCCACCCATCCGCGCGGCAACGGTGGGTTGCGCATCCATGCTCCACCCACCCTACCAACTACTTCTCCGCCTTGGCAGCGCGCTTCGATTTCGCGATCAATATCTCAAACTCGAGCCGCTGATCGCGGACCAATTCCAAGGACTGCGGAAGCGCTTGGTGAACCTTAACTTGCCTTTCGAAGTCTTGTTCTAGGTCTATCATTTCATTCGTGACCGATCTTATGGTTGCTTCCCTGTCGGCGTCGCGTGGAGCGGCCTCAAGCGCATATACGAGCGATTTTCGGCGAAATTCAAGAAACAGCTGAAGCCACAACGGATAGCCGCCCAAGGAATTTCCCCTTCGTGCCTTAAATATGTCGCCTGCTTCCTTGGCGGCGCGCAGACGCACCTTCAACAACTTGGCCAAGTCTGTCTGACCGGACTCTGGCGCATTTGGATTAGACGCCTGGTTAATCTCTGCCAAAAGAATCTCCAGGTCCAATCGATGCACCAAGACATTTTGTTCATCGTACGGCTGCAGCCAGGGCTTTTTCAATCGATCTCCCCAGGCTGTTTCAGGCTCTCTGGCTTCTTTGAGAGATGCATTGATCAGGGCCAATTTCTCTTCCGACGATTGCGACAATTCCAAGCCGCAATCCAGCAGGCGGCGATGGCAAGTAAGGAGTTCTTGAACCCAGGTTGACGTGTCCCCAACCAAACTCGTGGGAGCCTTAATTAAGTCGTATTCTTTTTTGGCGCAAGCAAGCATGTCCTCGTGAAGCTTGCGAAGTTCTGCATCACCATAGTTCGGGTCGGCCTTTCGCTTGACCTTTAGAAGGAGAATTTCGAAACCCAAGCGCCGGTCGCGCGCCTCTTCCAGATATTGCGGCAAGGATCGAAAAATACCGTTGACCATGATCCTGCCGCCGCCTTCTTGACGCTTCGCATCGACCATGATCCTGATGTCATCTTCTTGCCGCTTCGCATCGACGACCAATTGTTCGAGCAATGAAATCTGTTCTGCTGGGGAATCAGTCAGCTCCAGGGCCGCCATCAGGGCGTTTCGGTAACACTCGTAAATGGCCGGGAGGGGACTGAAGTCGGTACCGAGTTTTGCCCTTGCAAGATCGTACCGTTGAAGGGATCTGTTCCAGCGTTCGATCTGCAATTTCCTCAGTTGGTCATTTCCCGGATCGAGTTTTTCCAGTTTCGCATAAAGCTTGTGGAGTCCCTCGTCCTGTGGAAGGAACACTGGTTTAGGCTGTTCCTTTTTCGCCCCCGGTTGTTGAGCTTCGATTTTGCGCCGGATCTTGACCAATTTGATCTCAACGTCCAGTCGATATCCATGGGCTCTGTAATAATCCTGTGGCAAGGCAAGACCGCGTTCAATTCGGTCCTTGAAGCTGCGATCCAGATCTACTGCTTTGCGAAGGTGCTCAGCAACGATCAACGCTTGTTCCTCTGGGGAACTTAAGAGTTCCAGTGCGGTCTCTACCATGCTGCGATGGCTTGCAATCAGCGAGTCGAGCCATACCGTCTTGTCTGGAACAATGTCTTCGCGCGCCCTTGTCAAATCGAATTCTGCAATTGCAGACGCGTAGCGTTCCTTCAGAAGTTTGCGCAACTCATCGTCTCCGGCCTCCGGGTACAATTTTGCCTTAGTTTTCGTCAAAGCTGCCACTTGGGCCGGGGTCAAGTCTTTGGACATAGCTTCGATTTCGGCTGGAGTCAACGGCTTGGGCGCTTCGCGCCCGGGCGGGAGGCGTTCAGTTAACGGCGGCATATCCTTTTTTTGCTTAGGCTCTTGGGCCGTTGTCGAACCAATGAATCCGAATGCGGCAAAGGCAAGGATCGAAACTAGTGAACCGATGCGAACACGCATAGAGATAGACGGCGACATGGTGCTCTCCGCGGTGGTTGAAGACTTCGAAATGCCGTTGGCGATTTTCACGCGCAAGGGTCGATGCGTCAAGCAAAAAGATGAGCGAGCGGGTTTTTTAGTCTTCCTTGCCCCGTTCGCGCCTTTCCGCCGTCTTTCTCCCCGGCCGATAGCCGCGTTTTCGCGCTGGGTTGGGCACCGCGTGGTAGTGATCGCGCAAGTCCTTGTTCGCGCGCTTGCGCCGGGCGGTTAGCGCTTCCTTCGGCGGCTGGGCGGGGATCAGCGCGTCGCAGCCGTTGCCGATGAGGTCTTGGCGGCCGGCTTGCAGTAGCGCTTCACGCACCTCGAAATAATTCTGCGGCTTGAAGAATTGCATGAGCGCGCGCTGGAGCTTGCGGTCGCGCAAGTTGCGGGCCACTTCTACTGGTTTCTTCGTGAAGGGGTCGATGCCGGTGTAATACATGCAGGTGGCCACATCGAACGGAGCGGGAATGAAGTCCTGCACCTGGTCGGGCCGGTAGCCATTGCGTTTCAGGTACACGGCCAGGTCGATCATCGCGTTCAGGTCGGAGCCGGGATGGCTGGCGATGAAATATGGCAGCAGGAACTGCTTCGGCTTGCCGGCGGCCTTCGACGCCTTCTGAAATTGCTGGGCGAACGCGCCGAAGTTGTCGATGCTCGGCTTCTTCATCAGTTCCAGCACGCCGGCGTCGGTGTGTTCCGGGGCGACTTTGAGGCGGCCGCCGACGTGGTGCGTGGCCAGCTCGCGGACGTAGTTCTCATCGAGTTGGGCCAAGTCCATGCGAATGCCGCTGGAAACGAGAACCTTGCGAATTCCCGGCTCCTTCCGCGAGCGCTTCATCAAATCGATCAGCGGGCCATGATCGGTGCCGAGCAGTTTGCAGATGGTCGGGTGAACACATGAGAGACGCTTGCACTTCGCTTCCACTTCGGGCCGGGTGCAGCGCATCTGGTACATGTTTGCGGTGGGGCCGCCGAGGTCGCTGACGATACCCTTGAATTCGGGATCCTGGCCGAGCGAGCGCACTTCTTTCAGGATCGATTCCTTGGAGCGCGACTGAATGATCCGGCCCTGATGCGCAGTGATGGAACAAAAGGTGCAGCCGCCGAAGCAGCCGCGCATGATCGTGACCGAATCCTTGATCATCTCGAAGGCGGGAATCGGCTCCTTGTACGAAGGATGCGGCCGGCGGGTGTAAGGAAGATCGTAAATCGCATCCATTTCCGCTTCGGTTAGCGGGAAATCGGGCGGGTTGGCGATTACGGCCTGGCGGTCGTGGAATTGCACGAGGGTGGCGGCGTTGAACGGATTGGTGTGCACGTGGATGAGGCGTGTGGCTTCGGCGAAGGCGAGCTTGTCGTTCTTCACTTCGTCAAATGACGGCAAGGCGACGACGTACGAGCCAGAAGCGTAAGCGACGGTGTCCGGTCCGTCGCTTACGCTTCCGGCTCGTACATTCGCTGACTCATTTGCGCCGAGTGCATAGGCGACTCCGCGCAGGTCTCGCAGATCGCGCACCGATTGGCCGGTCGCAATTCGCCGAGCAATTTCCACAATCAGCTTTTCGCCCATGCCAAAGACGAGCACGTCGGCTTTGCTGTCGAGCAGGATCGAGCGGCGGACGGTGTCGCTCCAGTAATCGTAATGGGCGAGCCGGCGGAGCGATGCTTCCACCCCGCCGGCGATGACCGGCACGCCGGGGAAGCCTTCACGGCAGCGCTGGCAATAGGCCAGGGTGGCGCGGTCGGGCCGCAGGCCGATCTTGCCGCCCGGGGAATAGGCATCGTCGTTGCGGACCTTCTTGTTGGCCGTGTAGTGGTTGATGAGCGAATCCATGTTGCCGGCGCTCACGGCGAAGAAGAGCCGGGGCCGGCCGAATTGCCGCCACGGCTCGCACGAGCGCCAGTCGGGCTGGCTTAGCATCGCCACGCGGAAACCGGCCGCGGCCAGCACACGATGGAGAATCGCCATGGCAAAGCTGGGGTGATCGACATACGCGTCGCCCGTGACGAAAACGATATCGACGTAATCCCAGCCGAGCGCGCGCATTTCCGCCGCCGTCATCGGCGCGAGGGCGGCATTTTCCTGCGATAGTTGCAGCGGCAAGCGGCTCATCGGATATCCCGGGTGAGTTCCAAAGGGGCATTATAGCAGAAGGGGACGCAGCCTCAGCGCGGTATGGCATTGCATTCGGAAGTGGCTCAAAATCGTGCTCGCAAGCTCATAAAGTTTGAAGAACTAGTGTTCTGCGGTACGCCGAAGGCGTTTCATCGCGTAGCCTAGGGTTGCGGCGCAGCCGCTACCCTAGGCGAGACGGATGCAACCCTTTCAGGGTAGGCGTTCGGGCGGCGTTCTTTCCCAGGGTAGCCGCGAAGCGCGGCAACCCTGGGCTATGATATGGAACCCCGTTGGGGTTCGGTCGCTGGCTGCTCCATCCAAAAGTCCAAGTAAATAGTCAAACTTCATCAGCCTGCGACCGTTCCCGCAGGCTAAAGACTGCGACTATTGCGAGCCGCTGCGGACGGCTTGCGAAGCGAGCGGGACGGTGGGTGAAGGATTGTCGTTGGCCCGGCCGCCGGGAAGTTGGCCGGCGCGAATGGCGAGCAAGCGTTGGACCGGTTGCTGTTCTTCGCGGCCAATGAAGAACTGACAGCCAAGTGACTTGGGATGATCAACTCTTGCGCCAATGACGATGTACTCGTTCAAGTCGAGGGCCATTTCCCAGCGCAAAGCGGAATATGTTTCGACTGGGTTCTTCGCCAGGCCGACGGTGGCGGTCAGTTGTGACCAGGGGCTGTGTTCGCCGTGCTGTACCTGCGGCGTGAATTGGAGCTGGAGTTTGTGCTCGTGGTTCGGCACAGCCTCGATTTGCAAAATGCACTGCGCTTGCGGCAGTGCCACCGTTTGCGTCTTGCCGTCGGAAACAATTTCGAACTCACAATGTGAGTGCGGACCGCCCAGGCTCAGCGCCACCGGGTCGCCGAGGCGCCGGTGCAAGCGGCGCGGATTCGGGTTGGTCTTTTCGGAAGTAAGGATTTGCAGGAATTCGGGCGGCCGGCCCACCATCAGGCCGGCGCGCAGGCCGTTCTCTTCCAGCATTGTCCTGGTTTCGGCCGGCAGCGTCTGCTCAATGGCAGTGTTCCATAAATCTTCGTTGATGTACTGGTCGCCGATGGTCGTCTCCAGCACTGCTACTTCCATTACGACGACATCGGAGCCGGCCGGACCGCCGAGCGAATGGAAGATTTTGCTGGTGGATGGGCCTGGCGGCGATTGGTTGAGCCAGGGCAGCCAGCAGCCCGAAATGATCAGCAGCAGAAGGCAGAAGACGGATCGTCGCATGGCCGGCCTTCCTGTGTTTCCGTTAGCGGCCATCAGCATCTATGCGAACGGGAACTTCCAGCGTTTGGGGCACGGGCTGGAGCACGTGCACGCGAACGACGCTTTGTCGTGCAGGCGTGTGATCCTTTTTCACCTCAACCCGAACGGTTGCCGTGGGCCAGGCGCCTTCGGCGAACCGACACGTCAGAGCGGGGTCGTCGCATTCGGCTTTGCCGATCTCGACCGGCTGACCATCTACGTGGCGAATCAGCACCGCGAAGCTCGAAGCCTGAGCGGCCGGGAGCTTGATCTCTTCCGGCGAAACAAGGTAGCGCCGCTTGCTGCGCAGCGTGCCGGTAACCGCGATGGCGATTTCGCGGTAATCGGGATCATCGCTGAAGACCTGCACGGCTTCGTTGAACGGGCCGTCGGGTCCGTCGGCGAGTTGCACGCGGAGCTTGCGCGCCCAGCCGGCGGACGTGTGCTGCCACGGTTCGCTCCATTCGGCGAGCAGGCGCGGTGACGAGGTCCGTACGACTGAAACAGCAAGCGGTTTGACACGACGATCGATCAACGTGATTTCGTGGGCCAATCCAGCGCGGCCAATCAGGCGCAACGCGGCGGGTTCGACCGCGACTTCGCGTTCGATATTCGCTTTCACTTGCACGCGAACAACTTGATCCTCGTCGCTGCCTGCGCAGCGGCACCGCAAGTAGGCGGACCAGACATTGAGTCCTTCTGGTTGGCTTAGCGTGCCGATTTCCAGGTCTAACGTCGTGGAGTCACCTGGTTTCAAGACGGTATTGGAAAGCCTGGGCTTCAGGCAGCCGCAACTGCCGCGCGTTTCAAGAATCTTCACCGCGGTAGTGCCACGATTGGTGAGCGTGAAGGATTGTTTCAATGCCGGCCCGCCGCGCACCGTGCCGCGATCCACCACGGGTTCGGGGCAGGCCAGTTGCGCAGTCTGAGCGGGTCCGACAAGTAGGGAAAGAAGCAATATGGTGTTCATGGCGCTGCGGAAATACTCCAAAGCGCCGCCAAATGCAAGAGCAAAGCGATCTCGTCATTTCCCCTGTGGAACCAACAACACCGTGCCGTCGCTGAGCGGGGCGAAGAGCCGGCCGTCGCCAAAATCGGCGGGAGCGCTGGCCGGCGCGGCGGGCAGCACTCCGGTCATGGGGAACGTCTGACCGGTTGGCGCCCCGGTTTGAAGGTCCAGCGAGTCAAAACGGCCAGCCAGGTCGGCGACGATCAGCGTGGTGCCGGAAAGGTAGGGCCGGCTGGCGATGGCATCACCCTTGGCCCGGTACTTCCACGCCGGTTGCGGCAAGTCCGGAGCCAGGCAGACCAACGTGGCGCGGTCCACAATGACGAAGATGCGAGCCGGCTGGCCCTTGCCGCCGACCAGGTATGGCCCGCCGGTGATTTCGTTGCCAAGGCGCTTCCAAGTGAGAACCGGTTGCAACGACTCGCCATCCAGCAGCGAAATCTGGCCGGTAGTGTCGGCCACCACGATCTGGGGCGGTCCCTTTTCCGCGGGCAACGCCACAAGCGGAGACACGATGCGGCCGGCAACTTTTTGCTCCTGCTTTTTCTGAAACGCGCCGCCGGCGGGCCAACTGAACTTGGCGATGCCCCGGAGACCGTCGGTCACCAGCAAATCATCTCCGTCCAACGCCAAAACGAAAACGCGCGTCTCGGGAGTAACCGTGGTGGAGCCCCAGTCGGGTCCGTTTTCGCCCTTGTCGCTACCGAGCTTTTGCCGGTAGAGCGAGCCATTCGCGCGCGGCACAATTAGAGTGCTGCCAGACAAAACCGCAGGGCCGGCCATCGGGGCGCCCAAATTGATGGCGGGCAAGTCTTTGGCGCCTTGGCCTTCCGTGATTTGCTTGACCAACAGCTTCGTTCCATTTTCTGTCGGCACGATGGCGTAAGCTGTTTTGCCGTCGGCTGCCCGCAGCAGCGCCGTTTCTCCGGTTACAGCGGCGCGCGGCGGCACCAGCACCTGGCCGCCGCGATACCATTCCTGGTTCGGTTGCGGTTTGAGTTCCGGCTGATTGGGATCGATTTGATACACGCCGCCGTTCTGGTCCATCTGCAAAACGGCGCCGCCCAGCGCTACGGGATCACCTTGCACCACCAGGCCGAGGTTCCGTTGCCAGCGAATGAGCCCCGATTCGGCCTCCACGGCTGTCGCCAGGCACGCCGGCGAGTTTGGCATTTGCGTGACGACGATCAGCAATGTGCCGTCGGCGCTAACTTGCGCCGCGTGGAGCGGCGTGCCAAGAAGTAGCGGCTGCTTCCATCCCTGGGCGAGTTTCAACCCTTCCTTGGGGTCGAATCCGGAGCGAAGCATCTTCAATTCGCCATTGGCCAGATACCAGAATTCGTTTTCGCCCGCATACACGACCTGGCCGCGCCCGGCAATGCGGCCGCTCGCCGTCTCGGGCTCCAATATCTTCTGTCGGAACAGGGCGCCTTCCTGATCGGCCATGGCATTCAGGCCGAACAGCGCGAAGGCGCCGGTGTCGGTCACGAGTGCCATTTTTTCCTGATTGCCCACCGGTGCGAACCAGGACCAGCCTTTCAAGCGCTCTTCGCGAAGGGCAACCATCTGCTCACTTGCCGGCAGGCCCAAGCGGAATGTGCGCAAACGCATTCCGTTAATGCCGTCGTTTTGAGTAAGGACCAGGTAGCTCGGTGCAGCACCGCTAGCCTCGTCGCCCCCGCCAATCACCAGCGGTTCGCTGCGCAGCGTGCCGCTGCCGTGGCCGGTAACGAGAATCGCTTGCAGGAGAACGGGCGGGCTGTCCGCATCGGCACTCGGCGGGTTCGTATCCAGCACAAAGACGTTTTGGCTGTCGGCCGGCAAAAACAGCCGCCCAGTTCCTTCTTGCAACACACCGCCCGGTCCGAGTTTTTGGCCCATCGGAATATAGCCAAGCCGCTGGCCGTTGAAGGTTTCTAATACCGCGACTGTGCCTTTTTCGTCGGCAAGGGGAACGTAAGCCTTTCGCTCCACAAGAACCGGGCTGCCGCGACAAGGCGCCGGCAGAGTCGCATACCAGCGCGCCGCGCCGGTTATCGTTTCGCGGGCTATTAAACCGCGGCCATCGGGAGCCGGAACCAGAACCAATTCTGGGTGCGTTTTCCCCAGCGCCGGCACGCGCAGGGGCAGGGTGGTCGTGTCAATCCCGACGCGGCTGGTCCAGAGAATCTGCCCATTTGATTCCGCAAGCGCGAATAACACACCGCGAGCCAGGGCGAACACCACGCGGTCACTCCCGGCGTCCTTCGGTGCAATCGTCGGCGCAGGTGCCACAATCAGCGATTGCAAGTCGCTCTTCGGCGGCTGCGAGGCAGCCTGCGGTTCTTTCACGAACTTGATCTGATCGCGCAGGAACTTCTTGGCCTGATCGAGCAGGCCCTTGAGGGTGGGATTATTCGAGTAGCCGTTTTTCACGGTCTCATTCTCGACCTCCGCGACCTTTACGAGGCTTGGGGCTTTCAAAGTATCTTCGGCCCGCTTGATAAACTCCGCCAATTTCTCTTCGGCGTCGACCCTTGTTGCCAGGTCCGTTTCGCGTTTCGTGATCGATTCCGGAATCGGCGGCTGCGCTTGCGACGGAGCGTTGTCGGTGATGAATTTCTCGAGATTGGGCATGTCGCGAAGAAGAGTCTTGGCGGCCGCGTAGTCTTTCGCCTCACCGGCTTTCTGTGCCAGGTCGAGATGTTCGGTTGCTAGCTTTACGCCTGCCTGCCAGGTATCGGGTCGCCGCCCATTCAGCCATTCCCTGGCCCTTTCGTTGTTGTCGAGCCGAACCTTCGTCACGAATTCGTCGAATTTATCTTTGCGCTTGAGAGGAGGGTCGTTGCCCTCTAGAGCCGCGCTTTGGGCCTCCAGATACTGGGAGACGAATCGGTATTTTTCACGATCCTTGCTGTCGGGGAATTTTTCAGACAACTCTTTGTATTTCTGTTTGGCGTCGCGAAAACGTCCTTGGTCCAGATCGTGCTGTGCCGCCGTGGCCATGTCCGCTTCGAGCTTTTTGATGCCCTTGGTGCGGTAATAAATCGTCAACCAGAAACCACCGGCCAAGATGGCAATGCAGACAATGATGCCCCATAACATCCATCTCCGCTTGTGTGGCGGCGGGGCGAAGTCATAGGTCGGCTCATACTCTTCCGCCGGCGGCAACTCCGCGACGTCGGAGGCCGCCAGGCCATCCGAAACCGGATTGGCCTCTGCAGGTTCGCTGCCCGGCATCTGTTGCATCCACGCCAGCACTTCATCCGATGTCGCGGACTGATTCACGACTGGGGCCGGTTCCTCGGCGACTGGGATCTGAGCCCGCTCGGTTTTCCGAACGGGTGGCGGCGGCAGCTGCGACCAGTCGGCTTCTTTCGGCACTGCGGGAACGGCCGTCTTGGTGCTTCGCTTGGGCTCCGGAATAGCGGCCTTGCCGCTCCGAATGTCTTCCGTTTCGCCATCGATCTGGGGCGCCCGGCGATCCGTGCGCGTGCTGGGTTGCTTGGTGGTTTTCGGCTTGGGGCCGGCGACCTCGGCCACTTCGAACACTTCCCGGCACTCGGGATTGGGGCAACGAATCTTTTGCCCCAGCAAGGCACGATTGAGTTGGTATTTGCCCTTGCATTTCGGGCACATCACGTTGACATTGTCAGACACGTTGGTTTTTCCCGTGAAGAATGTGGCAATCCGGCGAATGAACTTGCAAGAACCCTTGCTCGCGCTGCGGGCTCTGTTTGAATCCGGGTCTTAGCCTCATTCTGGCGGCTGTGCCGGACACTGACAAGATGATACCCGCCGAGCAGGCGATTTTTCCGGAAAGCCGCTCCGCTGCTACCGGCCCGTGCCCTTCGGAATATGCTCTCTGTATGAAGCCGGTACAACCCTGGGTTGAGGAACTGAATCCGCCGCCTGATCCGTGGAGAGTTGCGCGGCAACTGTCGGACCGGCCGGGAATGCTCTTCCTCGATAGTGCCAGCGGACCAGCGGAGCTTGCGCGATACTCCTACGTGATGGCCGAGCCCTTTGCCTGGCTTGAATCAAACGCTCGAAACGTCTTCTTTTGCGGAGTGCGCCGAGACGAAGATCCTTGGCATACGCTCGCTCGGCAGCTTGAGGATTGGCGCCGGCCCACGATTGCCAGTCTGCCTCCCTTTCAAGGCGGCGCGGCCGGCCTGTTCGGCTACGATCTTTGCCATTGGCTGGAACGTTTGCCCCGACATCGCCGTGACGGATTTCAGACTCCAGACATGGCCATCGGCTTCTACGATGAGATCGTGGCCTGGGACCATGCCGAGAAGCGGGCTTGGTGGATTTGTTGGCGGCTGCGACCAAATCGCTTCGTCGATTTTATGAGTAAGAGCTATTACAAAGATCGCGAATCTGTCACCAATCTCGATTTACCCGTAACGGATCAGCATTCGCTACTGACCTATTACAATTCCGGGCTTCGTGTCCATAGCAACGTTCATCGCTCGGCCTTCCTTGCGGCGGTGCAGCGTGCAATCGAATACATTCACGCGGGCGATTGCTTTCAAGTCAACCTGGCCCAGCAATTGCAAGCTCCAGCCGTTTCTTCAGCAGTTCAGCTGTACGAGCGCCTTCGAACTTGCAATCCGGCTCCGTTTGCAGGCTATTTCGACATCGGTGAGTTTCAGATCATGAGCGCTTCGCCGGAGCGCTTCGTGCAGCTCGACGCGAACGGCAACGTTGTTACGCGCCCAATCAAGGGCACTCGGCCGCGCGGCCGTAATGAGCGCGAAGATGCAGCCAATCGCGCCGAGCTACTGGCGAGCGCGAAAGATCGGGCCGAAAATGTGATGATTGTCGATCTGTTGCGGAATGATCTCGGCCGGGTCTGTGAGTATGGATCGGTGCGAGTACCGGAGGTTTGCCGGCTGGAAAGCTATCCGACGGTTCACCACTTAGTTTCCGAAGTGCGAGGCCGACTGCGAAAAGACAAGACGGCGGTCGATCTCTTGCGCGCGACCTTCCCCGGTGGATCTGTCACCGGTGCGCCGAAAATTCGGGCGATGGAGATCATCGCGGAACTGGAGCCGGATGCTCGCGGACCCTATTGCGGCTGCCTCGGCTGGATTGGCTTCAACGGGGCGATGGACACGAATATTTTGATCCGGACTTTTACCCAGGGACACGGCCAGTTGCGTTTTCCCGTGGGCGGCGGCATTGTGGCTGATTCAATTCCCGAGCGCGAGTATGAGGAAACGATGCACAAGGCCGAAGGGCTGTTACGGGCTCTCGACTTGGACCACTCACCACTCCGCACTCACCACGCACCAAAATGATCCTCGAAGGCATCATCACCACCGTCTCGCCGCAAGGCGAAATGCACATCGCACCCATGGGGCCGCGGGTCGAAGCGGGAATGGAGCGCTTTCTGCTGCGGCCATTTCCCACCTCGCAAACTTATCGCAATCTGCTCGCTCATCCTGAAGGCGTCTTGCACGTGACCGACGACGTCTTGCTGCTCGCGCGCGCTGCGATCGGCATGATTAAGGAACTGCCGGCGACCAAACCGGCCGAAAGAGTGCGTGGCTTTATACTGGCGGAAGCTTGCCGGGCTTACGAATTCCGCGCGCTGTCGGTGGACGACTCGGAGGAGCGGGTGAAGGTGCCCTGTGAGGTGCTCCAGGTTCACCGCATGCGCGACTTCTTCGGTTTCAATCGCGCCAAGCATGCGGTCGTTGAGGCTGCAATTCTAGCTACGCGAGTTCATTTGCTGCCGAAGCAGGAGATTCTCAGCGAGTTCACGAAATTACAAGTGATCATTGGCAAAACAGGCGGAGAGCAGGTAGTGGAGGCTTTTGAACTATTGCGGCAATATGTCGAGCAATTCAGCGACGCCCATTAAGATTCAATTCGCAATCTGTCGATAACACTCACAAACCTTGCCGGACGGGTCGGCTGTTACGCTCTTATCGCGCGTATCCATTGGCAACGATGGATTCTCAAACGAACCCAGGGAGGGGCAAGATGCCGCGCGCGGTGTTACAAGTCGAAAATCTGGAATCGCGAACGGTGCCCGCGTATCTCGCGCCGGCCCAAGTTCGCCATGCCTATGGATTTGATCAGATTCAATTCTCATCGAGCGGCAAAAATGTGGCCGGCGACGGCTCGGGCCAAATCATTGCGGTGATCACCGCGTTTGACGATCCCAATATCACTTCCGACCTCGACACTTTCGATTCGGCCTTCAGCATCAACGGCACGCAGAGCCTTTTGCAACAATACGGCACCGCCGCCCGTGATCTCATCAAAGTGCCAATGCGAACCGGCGAGGCGACCATCGGGGCTTGGGCCCGGGAGACTGCCCTGGATGTGGAATGGGCCCATGCCATGGCGCCCGGCGCTCGAATCTTGCTGGTCGAAGCTCGCTCAGACACATTCGGCGACATTCTGGATGCCGTGGATTACGCGCGAAAGTATCCCGGCGTGGTAGCGATCTCGATGAGTTTTGGGGCTGCCGAATTTCCGCTTGAGACGGCAGCCGCTTACGATGGCCACTTTACCACGCCGGCCGGCCATCTCGGCGGAGCGAGCTACCGTGGCGGCACCTTGCTTCCCGGCGGCATTACGTTTGTCGCTTCGACGGGTGATCTGGCCGGGAAGACGGAGTGGCCCTCCGTTTCGCCCACCGTTCTGAGCGTGGGCGGCACGTCGTTAGCGCTGGATTCGAACGGCAACTGGCAGAAGGAAACCGCCTGGTCGAAGGGCGGTGGCGGAATCAGCGCTTATGAATCGAAGCCCACGTATCAGAACGGGTTCCTCAGCGGCGCACTGCGCGGTACGCCGGATGTCGCGTATCAAGCCGATCCAAGCGTCGGCTATGCCTTTTACAGTTCGGTTCCGGACAATGGCCAAAGCGGCTGGCAGGCGATCGGCGGCACCAGTGCGGGGGCGCCGCAATGGGCCGCGCTCGTGGCGATTGCCGACCAGGGCCGCGCGATTCAAGGCTTCGGTTCGCTCGACGGCTTCTCCCAAACCTTGCCGGCCCTTTATGAACTTGCCAGCCAGTCCTATGTCACTTATTTCCACGACATTACGAGTGGCAGCAACGGCAACCCCGCGAAGACCGGCTATGACCTCGCCACGGGCCTCGGCACGCCGAAGGCAGCAAGCTTGGTCACCGGCTTGGTGGGCTATCATTAAGCGACCGGTTTCAAAATCGCGACGAGTTGTAGCCGCGGGCTTTAGCCTGCGGATGCCGCCGCAGGCTAAAGCCTGCGGCTACAGATTCGCTGCCCGTCATTTCTCTAAAAACTCCGCCCAGCGCTTCGAGGTCTTCACTTCCTCGCCCTTGTCCGTAAGCACGGTGATCATCGCAGCGGCGCCATCCGTTGCTTCGACCAATTCCAGCGCTTTCTTGGGCGGCAGAATCATCACGGCCTTTGTCATGCTGTCGGAGTCGATTCCCTTCTGCGCGACCACGGTCACGCTGCGCCGACCCGACAGGCCCAGCCCAGTTTTTGGATCGATGATGTGCGAATAACGCACGCCGTTGATGAGCGTGAATTGTTCGGCATCGCCGGACGTAGACACGGCTGCATTGTGCAGGCGCAAGTAGCGCTGGGGTGAATCCTTGGTCAGCGGTTCGATGCCGATTTTCCATCCCGGCGAATTGGGCGCCGCATCGCTCACCGCAATATCGCCACCAGCCGCCACAAGTGCCGACGTGATGCCGTCTTTCTTCAAGACTGCCTGCACTTCGTCCGCGGCATAACCCTTGGCGATGCCGCCTAAATCGAGACGCATGCCGGGCACCAACAGGCGCACCGTTCTTTCCTTTTCATCGAGTTCCATCTTCTGGTAGCCAACTTTGGACTTCGCCTCGGCCAAATCCTTTTCTTCCGGCATTTTCTGAATTCGCCGGGCAATGCGCCAGAGCTTAACGACGGGGCCGACAGTCATGTCGAACGCCCCGTCCGATTTTTTGGCCAGTTCCTGACCCTTGCTGAGGACGAAGAACAAATCTGGACTGACTTTGACGGGTGGGTGGTTTGATTGGTCGAATTGCGCGCAAAGCTGCATCAATTCGCTTTTGGGATCGTAATCGCTCATGATACGATTTAACTCGGCCACGCGCGTGAAAGCTTCTTTGGCTGCCCGGTCGGCGGTCTCCTTGTTGGCGGCATACAGGACGATGCGGAACTTCGTGCCCATGTGCTGCTGTTCGTATTCGAAGCGCATGGGGGAGTCAGCGCGGGCAACTCCGGGCACGAAAAGCAGCGAAAAAGCGAGAAAACCAAGGCACGTTTTCATAGGATTTCCAGACCGGAATTCGCAACCTGAACATCGCATCTGACGGGCGGCGCGATCCGCGCTGCCGATCGGTTCATTCATGAGAGTACCACGCATGCCGCGTCGATTAAAGGTCGCCGCTGCCATTCTATTCTTGGGCGGGGGCTTGCTGGCGATAGCGCCGCCGAAACCCCCCGCGCAAGCAGCGCCGACGCCGGCGAAGACCAAGCACGATAATTACACCGAGACCATTAAGCCGAAAGAAGCCGACGATGAACCGGTGAAGTTTGATATGGTGGCTATCGCCGGCGGCACATTCGATATGGGCAGTCCGGACACGGAAAAAGGCCGCAATGCTGATGAAGGTCCGGTTCATGCCGTGACCATTCGCCCCTTTTGGCTCGGCAAGTGTGAAGTCACGTGGGACGAATTCAACATGTTCTTGCAAGAAGTGGGCGTGGAAGACCGCGAGGAGAATAACCGCCGCCTCAAGGCGGATGCCGATGCGCTTACGGGTCCGACGCCCACCTACGTGGATAAGTACTACGACCACGGTCGCTCCGGCTTTCCGGCACTATGCATGACTCAGCACTGCGCGATGGAGTACTGCCGCTGGCTATCGAAGAAGACGGGCAAGATTTATCGACTGCCGACGGAAGCCGAATGGGAATATGCCGCGCGGGCCGGCACCAACACGGCTTACTTCTTCGGTGATGACCCGGCCAAGCTCGGTGACTACGCCTGGTTCGCCGAGAACTCGCAGGATGAACTCCATGCCATCGGCACCACGCACAAAGTGGGCACCAAGAAGCCCAACCCGTGGGGCTTATATGACATGTATGGCAACGCGATGGAATGGTGCCTGGATCATTACGACAAGGACTGGTACAAAAAGACATCGGTGGAAAAGCCGGCGCTCTGGCCGGTAAATATCCCAACGGACCGGCGCTTTTCCCACGTGACTCGTGGCGGCTCCTGGCGCGACAAGCCGCCAGCGCTTCGCAGTGCCGCGCGCCGCCCTTCCGACCGTAGCTGGCTCAAGCATGACCCGCAAATTCCGCAAAGCATTTGGTGGCTGACCAAGATGGACGTGGTTGGTTTCCGGGTAGCCCGGCCGGTCCAGGAACAAGACAATCTGAAGGGCTTGCGCTCGAAGGTAACGCTGGATAGCGACTATTGAACATGTGTTGATCTCACCCTTTTCTCTTTTTCGAGGACCTCTCTATGTCGAATGAAACCACTGCGAAGTCTGTGGATCGCCGCGACTTCTTGAAAGCAGCGGGCTTGGCTGCGGCCGGCGTGGCGACTGCTTCCATCGTCAATCATGCCTACGCCGGCGGCAGCGACACGATTAAGGTCGGCCTCGTAGGCTGCGGCGGCCGTGGCTCCGGCGCCGCCCGCGATTGCACTTCCTCGGCGCCGGGCGTGAAGCTCTGGGCGCTGGGCGATGTATTTAAGGGTCAGGTCGATGGCGCCAAGCGGAACCTCGGCAAAGCCCTCGGCGATAAATATGAAGTCGCCGACGACCGCTGCTTCGACGGCCTCGATGCATATCAGAAAGTGCTCGACAGCGGCATCGACCTGGTGATATTGGCCACCACGCCCGGGTTCCGGCCCTTGCACCTCGAAGCCGCCGTGCAGGCCGGCAAACACATCTTCACGGAAAAGCCGGTGGGCGTGGATGGCGCCGGCATTCGCAAGGTGCTCGCCCTGGTTGATAAGGCCAAAGAGAAGAAACTGTCGGTCGTGGCCGGCACACAGCGCCGCCATCAGGCCGGCTATCTGCAAACGATGAAGCAGGTTCACGACGGCGCCATTGGCGATATCGTGTCCGCTCGTGCTTACTGGAACGGCGACACCCCCTGGACCCATGCGCGTCAGGATTGGATGAGCGATGTGGAGTTCCAAATTAAGAACTGGTACCACTTCGTGTGGACGTGCGGTGACCATATTGTCGAGCAACACGTCCACAACCTGGATGTGATCAACTGGGCCATGAAAGCGCACCCCATTTCCGCGTCGGGCATGGGCGGCCGCAGCAATCGTCCGCAGGGCGACCCGGCGGTGGTGGGCCAGATTTTCGATCATTTCGCCGTGGAATTCACCTACCCCAACGGCATGGTCATGCAGAGCTATTGCCGGCAGATTTCCAACTGCACCAATAATGTTTCGGAAGTCCTTGTCGGCACCAAAGGTATTTGCCATACCAGTGGCTACCGCATCAATGGCAAACCGGTATTCGAAGGATCGGAAGTCAACCCTTACGTGCAAGAGCACACCGACCTGATCGAAAGCATCCGCAAGGGCGAGCCGCTCAATGAATTGAAGAGCGTGGCGGAAAGCACGATGACCGCGATCCTGGGTCGCATGACCACTTACAGCGGTCAGGCCATGACCTGGGATGAAGCCTTGAATATGGACGACAGGATTTCGGCCTTCCCCGACAAACTCTCCCTGAAGATGTCGTTGCCGGTGGCGCCGATTCCCGTTGTGGGCAGCCGTGCCAAGCCGAAAGCAAGGAAGACGACCCGGTAATCTAATCTGCCGCTTGCGGCGTTGCAAGCAGTGCAACGCCGCAAGCGGCATCGTCACATTCCATTCATATCGCTGAATAGCTTCCGCTGCTCTTCGGGCTTCAATTCCGGTGGCGTTGGAACATCCAAATCCTTCACCAGGTCTGCGACTTCTTTCATCGCTTCGTCCGAACCAGCCACCACCAGCATCTTCGCCTCGCCGAGCGCGACCATGCGCGCTTCAACACCCGCATTTTGGAGCGCGTTCATGATTTCGCCGGCATCGGCGTGCTTGAGTGGCAGCGCCTTGAGCGTCTTCACTTCTGGCATCGCCTTCCCTTTGGCCAGATCGAGCACCGAGATTAAATCGGCCGTAAGCTGCAAATTCTTTGGGGAAGCGCGCACGATTACGGAGCGCGTTCGGGCATCAACCGACACTTGAAAAGCACCGGATCCTCCGCCGAAACCGATGCCGCCGAAACCGCCGATGCCGCCGATCCCCATCGCGCCCAAAGCTCCGCCGGGAACTGCCGGGCCAGCCGGCCCAGCTGGGGTTCCGGGGGCACCGGGCAATCCGGCAGTGCCAAGCATGGCCGCACCGCCCATCGGCGGGCCGCCTGCCCCTGGAATGTTGAGCGGCATCTGCGGCGGATCGTTCGGGTCTAACAGGCTTTGCAGCACTTGTTCAATTTCACTGGGATCGCAGTACTTCAGGCGGAAAACCTTCGCTTTCAGCGTCGGCGCTGGCGCCGGGTTCTCGCCAACCAGCGAGGGCACGGCCGCACCCAGAAATACGAATGCCAACATCGCGCTCGCAAGCGCTTTCCAAGACAGCAAAGCCCGGCTCATGATGTGCCTCTCCAGTACTTGGGAAAGAAATGCCTCGGACGAACATCCACTGTAAACGAGGCGCGAAGGAAATGCCAACAAAAAAACGCCGCTTGCGGCGTTGCAACACCGCAAGCGGCGAAGTCGTTCTCACAGTAACTTTGTCGTGCCCGGCATCGCAATGGTGCGCGTCCATTCGGGCAGCGATGCGTTCATCTCGTATACTGGCGGCGACAAGTCTTCCTTCGACTTGTGCAGAAGCCAATCCCACTCGACCCGCTGCCCCGTGTAAGTGGCCATGCGGCCCATGATGGCCATGAGCGAGCTGTAGGCGGCACTTTCGCCATCGTTAATGACCTTGCCAGCGCGAATGGCCGCGAACAATTCGTTATGCTCGACCTGATACATGCTCGGATCTTTTCCAGCATAGGCCCAGTTTGTTTGGCCCGTGATTTGATGCTTCATTAACTGCGATGTGCCCTTGCTTCCCACAATATGATCCGACACATCGACAAGGCACTTCGCCATCTGCCGGCAGTACGAGAAAAGCGTTACACCGGTGCCATACTCGAATACCACGGCGTGATGATCGTAAATGTTACCGTATTTCTTGTCGGTGCGGACCTGCCGGCCGCCCAGCCCGTAGGCGGAAACGGGCATCTTGCCGTTCATGACCCAGGCCGCCTTGTCCATATTGTGAACATGCTGTTCGACAATGAAGTCGCCCGACAGCCAGGTGTAGTAGTACCAGTTGCGCATCTGGTACTCCATATCGCTCCATTTCGGATCGTTGCCGCGAAACCAGAGCGGCCCCGTAAGGTAATTCACGTGCATGGTCAGTACATCGCCGATGGCGCCGTCGTGAATCCGCTTAATGGTTTCGCGCTTGCCGTAGTCGTAGCGATAACAGAAGCCGGACATCAAGCAAATGTTCTTCTCCTTCGCGGCCTGAGCGCTCTTGATGACCGAGCGAACGCCGGTAATATCCACCGCCACCGGCTTTTCGAAGAACGTATGTTTACCCTTCTCCACGCAGTACGCCAGATGAATCGGCCGGAAGTGCGGCGGGGTGGCGAGCAGCACCACGTCGCAAGCGTCGATGACGTGCTTGTAGCCGTCGAAACCGGAGAATTGCCGTTCTTTGGGCACCTCGACGCGCGACCCGTGCATCTTCTGCAACCGGGCCAATGAATCGCCAAGCCGGTCGTCGAACGCATCGGCCATTGCATACAGCCGGGTATCGGGATCGGCGTTCAAAGCCTCCGACGCCGCGCCGGTACCTCGGCCACCGCAGCCGACCAGGCCGATCTTGAGTGTGTTCTTTTCACCGGCAAACACGCCGGAAGACAAATTCGCCGCGCCGGCCAGCACGCCGGCCGCCACGGCCGATTTCAAAAACGTGCGCCGGTCGCCGTCGGGCAAGGGCAGAGATGGTGAACCCATGAATGGAACCTCGTTTGGGGGTGGGAGAGAACTAACCGTGTGCTGGCATTATTGTCGGAAATATTAGGGGAAATGTCACGAGCAAAATGGGAACATCGGTGCTTGCGCCGTGCGACTCATGGACGCAAAGCCGCGCCGTCGGCGCCAACGTCATAGGTTCCCAGCCAGCACAGTTACATCGACGTTAAAGTAATCTGCAAGTTTGCGAATCATCTGCTTGCTGAACGGCCGTTTGCCCGCCAGCACCTCGGAAATGCTTGACTTTGGAATCCCTGCTTCCTGGCTAAGTTGGCCTTGCGACACGGGCTTGGATTCCATCAAATGGGCAAGCATTTGTGCGTCGGTTGGAGGGCGAATCGGAAAATACACGTCTTCGTATGCCGCCAATAAATCGCTGAGTGCATCAAGATATGCTTCCTCACCAGCATTTAGTCTTCCTTTGGCTAACAGGCGATCGATTACTCTCTGCGCTTCGGTTCGTTGTTCTTCCGACTGGATCGAAGTCAAAGGAAATCGCCGAACCAGTGCGAGGTAAGCGTCGCCCTGTTTGCCACGCAATCGGAATGCTCCGCGAACAGTCATGTTTCAGCGCCCCCTTCGCGGCCGCCCAATTCGCCGGTGGTTTAATCGCCGAGCCGCTTTTCGAGCCGGCGGGTTGAAACAACCGCATTCATCCGGCCAAGTGTTTTGATCATACTCGGCATGCGTCATTACCTTCAGCACAAATACCTTTTGGCTGGGATACAAAACGCGCGCAATCAGCCGAAACTTGTTTCCGCCAATATTAAACACGATGCAATTACCGACAAGGCTGGCGGTTCCATAGTCATGTTTCACGTCCGCCCATGATTGCCAGGACACCGATTTACTGTTCACGCGCCGGTACCAAGCTCGCAGCACTCCTTCGGCGGATTCATGCCCTGGTATCTCCCTGAACTGCTTCAGTCGAGCCTTGGAGATGACGCGCATCCGGCGCCTCATTTGTTTTGGCGACTGCCCGAAATGATTATAGTTCGCAAAACACGAACAGAAAAGGCGTCGTTCGTGTTTTGCAAATACTGTCCGCCGGTAACGACCGGCCTAAACCAGTGGCTTCGGCGCTTTCGCGGTCACCATCGTCCCGGTTGGGCCTGTCAGTACTTCTTCGAGCGGGTCGATAATGCTGATCTTCGCCCCGCCGGTGTGGTCCGTCACCACCAGCGACGAATCGTATTCATTCCAGGCATCGCTCAGTCGCACGTTGAGCGTGCCCATGCTTGACGGGTAAAGTGTGAATTGCGATTGCACGCCGTACCATACTGCGGCTTGCTGGACGTTGAGGTTCAATTGGCCGTCCAGCTCGCCGCGGTAGCGAATGGACAGCCGATCATTGGCATTCGGCGTGTTTTGATCGACCACGTTAATGCTGGCGGCCGAATCGACCTTACCCATGAAGTTCAGGACCACATGGTCGGCCATGCCGTTGCCTTGAATATTGTAATTCAGCGCCGAGTTGCCGCTCAGGCCATAGAAGAGGACCGACGAGAAGACGTCTTTGCTGCTGTGCAAGTTGGCGTTCACGTTGACCTTCGAGTTCTGAATGTTGCCGAAGCTCAGATCGACGGAATCCGCGCCGGCGCCAGCCACGAGATCAAGCCCCAAATGCGCGCCATTGAGGCCGCGTTGGAAGTTCAGATACTCGTGATCGCTGCCCGCCCCAGTATCAATGTCGAGTTCCAGGGCATGCTTGAGCACGCCGCTGTTCTGGAAGTAGATGATGTCGTTGCCGTCTCCCCCGTGAATAACCACTTTGTTGATGTTCTGAGCGACCTGGCTAGTCATCAGAGTTCCTGTTTTCATCCACGCGCTCATCGTGCCCGAGCCGTTGTCGGTCACGCTGATCGTGCTGCCCGGCATGCCGCCGGTGATGTCCATTTCGTGACCCACGATGGTGATCCCGGCACTCATGAGCGCACGGCCTTCCAAAACCTCGATAGCTGGTTGAAAATGGCGATATGGGCGAACGGGGCGTTTGGCGAGCAGCATGGCGGTCCTCCTTGATTGCCGATCCTTCCCAGTTGGCCGGCGCATCCCTTGGGCCGTGATTTGTGCCAGTTGGTGAAAGGGTTCATCGCAGAGATGCTATCGGCCGATCCGCTTGCGCGAAAAAATGCGTGTCAAGACGAATTTGCCAAATAGTCCGAGAGGATGGGTAATAACGGCGGGCACCGCCCAGGGACTGGCGCCCCTGGGCTTTCCTATTTCCCTACCTTCACCAGTCGAATCATACGCAAGTCAATTAAAGCGCCCTTGACCGGCGCGGTTGGTCGGAAGGTCACACGTTGCTGCCCGGCGGCGAGCGTCATTTCGCCGATGTTCACGCTCTTGTAATTGTCCCACGTTCCGGTGCCCGCGACTTTGCCCAGCAACTGGCCGGAGTCTGTTTCCAGCACGAAGGTGTTGCCGGCGTTGCTGTTTTCGCAGGCGTAGTCGAGAGTGACGGAGTATCTGCCGGCGGCCGGCACGTCCACCGTCCACGCAGCGAAATCGTCCTGGTGGCTCCAGTAACCGAGGTTCATGTATTGCTTTTCAAAGATCAGATTCGGCCCATAAATCTCGGCCTGGGTAGCGCCGAGTTTGAGCGAGCCGCCCGGCTCCGGCTTGATGACAAACGGGTTGTTGCCGTCGAAGGTCTTGCGCTTGGGCATCGTTTGCGAAGCGCGAAGATGCGCTAAAAGATCGGCGAAATCTTGATGCTTCCAGTCTTTTTCCAGCCCTTCCGGCATGGCCGAGCGGCCGGTGCTGGTGAGCGATTCCAGATTGGAGCGCAGGATCGTATTCGCCTTTCCGTCGGTGGTGACGATGGTGATGCTGGTCGCGGTTTCGTTGGCGAGCACGCCGGCAAAGCTGAGGCCGGCTTTCGTTTCGGCGATGTATTGGATGTACCTCGCCTCGACCGATTGATTCGGATCAAGAATCGCGACCATTAGATACTCCGGCGACCGGCCGCCGAGGGCCGCGAGATCCGGACCAACCTCGTTGCCCACGTTGCCCAACTTGTGGCAGGCGGCACAGGTCTTGGCAAAGATCTCGCCACCTTTCCTGGCGTCGCCTTTGAGCGACAGGGCAGGGCGGAAGGCGTCGATGACTTTTAGGCGATCGGGCGCCACCGAATTCGCAAACAGCTTGGCCGCGCGCTGGCGGATTGCTTCGCTCTTGTGCGTGAGCAGTCGCTGCTTGGCGATGGCATCGACTTCCGAAGGCTCGATCTGCTTTTTCTCCAGCGCATCCAGCACCGGTTTCAGCGTTTCTTCGCGGCGTTGCAATAACTCCAGCGCCTGCGATCTTCGCGCTGGCCCCAGCGTCTTCCATGCCGCCAGCAGCCGCTTGCCGGCTTCGCCGGTCTTCATGCGGCCCAATGCAGCAATGGCAGCGGTTTGCAATTCGGGCGGCTGCTGCGGGGCCAGAAGCTCGGTCAGCCGCTCCAGGTCTTGTTTTTCGAACTCCGGCAACCGGCCCAGCAGCCGGCAAGCGATGGCGCGATCGGCCGCGGCGATCTTCCCGGCTGCGGCCCTAACCCGCGCCTCGGCGACAATTGGTTGTAACAGGCGGAGAGTCTCTGCCTCCGGGCCCGAGTTCTTCTGTTGCAGGCCGTCAAGCCAATCGGCCAGGGCCGTCATCTGCCAGGCGGTAAATAAACCGTCGTTCGGTTCCGCGAGCATCTTGAGCAGCGAATT
>Ga0070732_10000280_pt1 | contig 36099 bp, 31 predicted proteins | sample Coa_R1_5_FD_66449 | JGI IMG/M metagenome (GOLD analysis project Ga0070732, IMG submission 66449) | Surface soil microbial communities from Centralia Pennsylvania, which are recovering from an underground coalmine fire - Coalmine... | ecosystem: Environmental > Terrestrial > Soil > Unclassified ... | reverse complement strand
CCCTTGGCCGAGGGCAAGAGCATCACCTTGGGAGTTGACGACGCGCTGGCGCGGGTGAATGTAATCTCGGACACCGCCGACCTTATGCTGTTCGATGGACGGGACCGCGCGCCGAACGGCTGGTTCGTGTTGCGTTCGCTGATCCCTTTGGGCAAGACCACCGGTGCCATCGTGTGGCACATCAGGCCGGACGTGATTCCGAACTGGACGCGGCCGCCGGTGATCGCGCACAGCCAGGTGGGTTATGCGCCGGGTTTCTCAAAAGTGGCGGTGCTCGAACTCGACCCGAACTACAACGCCCCGAAGACAGCCAGAGTGCTGCGCCTGATGGAAGACGGATCTTACAAGCAGGTGTTCGAGGGTCCGATCACGCCTTCAACACCCTGGCTGCGCTACGTCTATTCGAAATTCGACTTCACCGCCGTGAACGACCCCGGCCTCTACGTTGTCGAGTCTGGAGACCAACGTACGGCACCCTTCCCCATCTCAAAGGACGCTTACGTTAACATCTGGCAGGACAGCTTGGATCATCACATTGCTGCGCAGATGGATCACGTCTCCGTTCGCGAAGGCTACCGCATGTGGCACGGAGCTTCGCACCTGGATGACGGCCGCATGGCACCCGTAGTTGGTGAGCAATTCGACGGCTGGAACCAGGCCACAGCAACGGATGGGAAGTACAAAGGCGGCGATCACATCCCTGGGATGAACGTGGGCGGCTGGTACGATGCCGGCGACTTTGACCTCGAGGAGCCTGCGCAGCTGAGCGTGATTCAGAGCCTCGCTCTGGCGTATCGCGAATTCAATCTCACCTACGACGAGCTCACGGTGGATGAAGCCGCCCGTGAGGTTGAGATGCACCGTCCCGATGGCGTGCCGGATACGGTGCAGCAAGTCAAGCACGGCGCACTGCTTATCCTGGCGCAGTTTCACAACATCGGCCACGCCATCCGCGGCACTCACGAGCCAGATCTGCGCCAGTACACGCAGGTGGGAGATGGAGCATCGAAAACCGACGGCCGCGGTTACGACCCGAAGCTAGGTCCCAATGAAGTGAAGGGCGACTACTCCGGCAAGCCCGACGATCGCTGGATATTCACTACCAACAACCCGTTCTTTCAGTGGAATGCCATCGCGGCATTGGCTGCAGCGGCGAATACGTTGAAAGGCTGGGACGATGCGTTGGCGAAAGACTGCCTCGACACCGCGATCAAAGCATGGTACGAGACGAAGGCGAACCCGGCGCAATATCCGACCGACATTTCAGAGCGAGGGACTCCGGCAGGTGCGCCTGCAGGTGGTGTGCTCGCCGCGTCTCAGGGAGTGGTCGCTGGCGGTCAAACGCGTCGTAACCCAGCGGGCAACTCGGGTACTACCAGTGCACCACCACCACCTCCGCCCTCTGGATCCGCCCTTCGCGCATTTGGCATCGGAATGGACTGGGCTGCGGCTCTGGAATTGACGATCACCACTCACGGCGCCGAACCGTACAAGTCCCGTTTGAAGGAATTATTCCCGCAGATGATCACTCCGCAGCAGATGGACTTCCGCGGTTGGACAGCGGTCCGCGCATTGCCTTATCTCGACTCGAGCGCGAAAGATCAAATGCACGAGGCGGTGAAGGCATACATGGCGGACTTGGACAAGCGGCTGGACGAGACCCCGTTCGGCGTGCCCCCGAGTCTCGGCACCTGGGGCGGATCTGGTGCCGTCGTCGACATGGCCATCCGAATGTATTTCCTGCACAAAACGTTTCCGGATCTGGTTGGCCCCGAATACACACTTCGCGCCGTCAACTACATTCTCGGCACACACCCGGTATCCAGCACTTCGTATGTAGCTGGCGTCGGCACGGTCTCCAAAACCAAGACGTACAGCAACAATCGCGCCGACAATGCTTACATCCCGGGTGCCGTGATTCCGGGATACATCATCATCAAGCCGGATTTTCCGGAGTGCATCGACGACTTCGGATTTCTGTGGTTTGAGGATGAAGCCGTCGTGGCCGGGTCGGCAAGCTGGGTCGTGGCCGGCAACGCTGCGGACGCGATCATTAACGAATCGAAGTAGACCCAGTACTAAAAGCGCTCAGCAGTAGCAAAACTGAACGGATTGCTTCCGCGGATTTCGATTGGTCATGTTCCTACCGAAGTTCTCGCTAGGTATGCTTAACGAGTGGGGTAGGAAAAACCGTCCGCCGCGCCACCGGCTTCCTTCTGACGGCTTTTTCGAAAACGACGCGTCACACCTTCTTTTCAGACTTGAGCACTCATCCCGGCGTCGCGCCCGAAAGAGTACTAGCGTTAATCAGAAGTTGTACGATGCAGGACAGTTGTTAGATGGATTCTCACATCTTCTAGGAATTTTGCGCTAAAATGCGGCTCAAATTTTGTCGCCCTCGTACCCAGATAAAGGTTATGGAGGCTGCCTTGGGGAGTGAGTCCAACCTTGTCGCGCTGATAGAAGAAGCGGACCGCGGCAACAAGTCGGCTGCGGACGCGCTGTTTAGCGTTCTCTACTCCGAATTGCGCCGACTTGCAAAGCATGAATTGGCGCGGCACGGCGCACCGGTGAGCCTCAGCGCCACGACGCTCATGCACAAGGCATATATCGAAATCGCTGGTCGCGACGGAACATCTTTCGCTGATCGCAACAGATTCATGGGCTATGCCGCTCGCGTGATGCGAGGTTTTGATAGCAGATTCGAAAGTCCCGTCCTTGACTTTCGATTCCCGCTTCTTTCCGTTCTCGGTCCAGACCAAATAAAACTTGCCTCGGCGTTGCGCGTCGGTTGTCTTCAACTTTCCTTCCGGGATCGGAGTCTTAGGAGACCACCCCCATCGTCCATCGGCGGTCTTGACTCTTTCCCTGATGCTCACCTTTGTGTTCGCCATAACCGTGAATACTCACTTTCCAGGGCACAGCTTCGATTTCTTGGGACAAATTTTGGGACAACCGTTTCGGCAGGCTAGAACCTTGCTGGAATGAGCAGCTTAGGAAGGTTTGGTAGCGCTACCGGGAATCGATTAAACCCCTAGTGTTTTCAACATTATCATAGCGATCCACAGAAAACACATGGCTTCGAGTGTCCGTAAGTCCTGTGTTTGCACTTCGGCCTATATGCAAGGCGCGTGATGTGTGCTAACTGTGCTAACGAACTTCATGCATCGACCAGTACAGGCCAAATGGACTCGACCCATTGACCTCTTCCGTATCAAAGGCGGTCTTTCAGTAACCTAGAAGTTCCAACAAGGACGCGGAAGAACCGCCAACGACTTCTTGCGTTTCGATGGAGACAGACTGCCCCGTCCTCCTGATGGGTGAATGGCTTCGCGCCTGTCCTCGATATAATTCTCACGAGCCTGGCGCTCTTCATATAATGAACAAGTTATGGACTCGGAAATCAAGTTGAGTATGCCACGGATTGCACAGATCGAGGCTGCAATGGCCAACTTGCGGATTGCCCCAACTCACGAAATGGCCGGGGCTGCAGCGGTTGCGAATCTCCAGATCGCCCCAAGTCAGGAATTCAGCGCTGTGGCTGCGCTTGCTGATCTGCGAATTGAGCGACCGCCGGAACTCGCGGCTATGCTTGCAGCCGTCAAGGTCGCAATTGCACCGGTTCAGGAATTCGCAACTGTAGTGGCAAACGCGCGCTTCAACATCCAGCAAGTGCTCGCTCCATTCCAAGACAGCGTCAACCTTGCCGTCGACACGATCAAACTGTTTCAAGATTTTGAGGCCAACCTACAGCGCGGAGTCGAGCAATGGATGTCCCAACAACAACTGAGTTGGGCCAGGATGGCCGAGATGGTGGCTGCGGCAGCAGCCAGCTTCCAACACTATTACAACGAAGAACTGGCAAATGGTTCTATCCCCGCTGACATTCCACCACCTGGATCGCCTGCCGACAATTAAGGTCCTGTTCGAGTCCTGATTCAAGCATTGAGCTGCTTCAATTGCATACTGAGCCGATGGCAAGATGCCGCGGGATTTTGCCTTCCCTTTGCGTGGGGTAATGAGCGGGTCGTCTGCAAAACTCCACGAGGCGTACGGGACAAGCTGCATCACCGCGATCCGATGCGACAGTTTTTGAAGCACATCCAGATAGCTATCCGCTTGTTTTCTCTTCACAATATTCAAAATCATCTTTCGTAAGCGCCTTTCCCAGTAGGTAAAGCCGCCATACCAGCAGTAACGAGGATTCAGACAGAAGAAGGGAAAATCCTCATCCAGACCTTGTTGATACAGATTCGGAATTAAGGCATCCTCTCGAAATGTGGGGAGGTCCTCGGCGTAGTGGCACGTATAATCCAATCCAGGATTGAGCATAAGTATCACGACCTCCGCCTTCCGCAAGTCTCCTACATAGGGAATAGGCGTCAACGAAAAATCGAGCGCTGACGAATCAGGCGTAAAATGCCGTCGATCGCGCACGAAATCCTTGAAAGTCAAGCGTTTGTTGAAGGAATCGTGATCTTTTAACAAAAAGTCATTCTGCAGCAGAAACCTTCGATCTTCAGGATGTATCTGCGAGTTCTTTTCGTGAACATCGAATTGTCGCCAGAATTGAATGAGTTGCTCAACCCCACTTCCGTTTTCCATTTCGCTATTACCCTCTTGCCATGACAGAGGCGCACTCTTGTGTGATCTCGTCTTTTAGTTGCTGAGGCATCATTACCTGTGCTGCGGCACCCCACCCGATCAACCAGCGTTTTATCTCTTTTAAATCGGCTACTCTGAATTCCAATATGGCACTCCCATCTTGTTCGTAGAAAACCTTCTGAGACGTGTGCCACGTACGCTCAGTCGCATAAGCGGCCTGGTCGGCGTTAAATCGAATGCGCACTTGCTGCGGCTCGCCCCATACGAAGCGGAATGCGGTGTTTTTCATCGCGTGGAAGTTAAAATCTTCTCGGGGTTCAAAGCGCTGATTAGTCGTCCTTACGGCGACGATGCGCTCGACGGCGAATACGCGGAACTCCGCCTGGTCGTGATCCCACCCAACGACATAAAGTCCGTGGTCCTGATACCAGAGCTTGTAAGGATCAAGACTGTAGCGGCCAGCCTCATCTCTTCGAGGAGCCTTGTATTCCATCTGCAGGGTGAAGTGATTTCTCATGCCATGCATGAGTTTCGCCAAGACATTTCCAGCCTTGCGATAGTCCTTCCGGCCGAAGCTGGAAACGGAGATTCCCGAGTCAAGTGAGCCACGCAGACTCGGCATCCGCAACGAGACGACCGCCCCGATTTTTTTGAGAGCACTCTGAATACCTTCATACATCGGCGTCCCGTGCAACGGTTCGAGCATCCGGCGGCTGAAATACAAGGCCATCAATTCGTCTGTAGATAGAGCAACTGCGGATTCTGGTTGGTAGCCGTCAATGAATCGCCACAGAACCTCGCCGCTCCGATTCTCTGAAAGGAGCGGGAATCCTGCTTGTTCTAACGCCTCCAGATCTCGGCGCACGGTGCGCGAAGTGACCGCGAGCTCCTGCTGAAGGCTGGGAATGCTCCTCCCTCTTGTTGTCGCAGAGAGCAAACGCACTAAGCGCCACTGACGAGTGACCTGATTGCCGCGCACAGAATTCTCCAATCGCAAAATAAATCGTAAGTCATTCGTGCGCAAGAACATGCGCGACGACCTGGATAACGGAGGTAATGGTCAGGAATGGGCGACCCCTTGAAGAGATCGAAAGTAACTGGCATATCTGGGCCTTGTATCAATACGATCTGATTAAGTCTCAGCTCTGGCGCTTCGCGCAACAGCCGGAAGACTTCGGAGAAACACGCGAATGGCTAAACACACCATAACGATCACGTTCGAGAGCGATGCTCCGAAAGATGTTGTTGAGGAACTCGCCCACGTCATGGAGTGCTAGATGGAATTTCTGAATGACGGGGATCTCTACCGTGATAAAAACGGCAAACTGTTTCCGTTTGCTCCCGAAGGAGATTGTGAGCAAGTGTGTCACGGTTACAGCGATGTGGTCACATCTGTCTTGACGGAGTAACGTATGTGTATTACGCAGTCCTTCCTTCTAACGGGTGCGTCACACCTGATGAGTATGCTAGCTCTGGGGCACAATGCTTCATCACCGGCGTATTCGGAGTAAAAACAAACAAAGGATTACAATGAGACATTTCGCGCAGGCGCGAACACACCTGTACCGCAGCAGAAAACTTGCCACTCTATTCCTGACACTACCCCGTTTGGGAGCTGAATGATGGGGCTCTGGCAGTCATTGCTCGGAGATGAATTGCTGATTAAAGACGAGTAGTTGCGCTCCGCGCCCAGCGGATATCAACCAAATCGTAGCCGTCTTTCGAGCTGATCTTCGCCTGGATCGGCCGGTGATTGCCCTTGAAATGGGCCGGATCCTCAGCTCTAACTTGAGAAAGGTGGTCGCTTGTAATGCAGCAGCCCACAAAACAAAAGCTGTCAAGCTTGAAATTCTCGGACTTGTTGCCGATGAAGTGAGCCACAGCCTCAGCTTGGCACAGGGCAATGTCAGAATGGAAATTGTTGCCCGCTGACAGATGGAACGTGCCAAGGCGACGTGCTCCCCAGCGTTGGGTCGCATATGAGAGCGCCTCGTACGTGACGTTGTAGAAGAAGTCCCGATACGGAGCACCGAAACGGGGGACCGCAAAATGTTTGTAGCACTCTGATGTCTCGGACGGCGAGATAATAAGGCCGCGTAACATGCTTTCCTTTCGATGCGATGGCAACGCAATCAGTGTTACGCGTTCGCTCTTTTGATGCGACTCTGCCAAGCGTCTTAACACACCTTCGCTCACCCCGATTTCCGAAGCAAAAAGACGCCGGTACGCACCAAAGGGAGAGAAACCATCCTCAGAAGCCACTATGAGACAGTCGATTTCTCCCGCAGAGACGAGCGCTTCTATATCCGCCTCTGCACGACGGTGGCCAACGACAACACACGTTCCATCCGGCGCTCTAAATGAGCGTATCTCTTGCATATCAATTCCTCCGCACTGGTCGAGGGCACGTCAATATCTGTGCAGCCGCAAAGTGAATCGTAAAGCTTTCATACGCGTGCAGGTACGTGACGTAAGTAATGACGAGGCATTGAGTGACCCCCGCTGTCATAGCCAACAGAGACACTAGATTCATGCAGATAGGCGAACCGCAACGCACGATTCTTGTTGAGCCGCTTGTGCCCCCGCTGCCCGACCACGACGCCGCCAACGAGCCAGCGCCAGCAGCAACGCCAGAACCCGAGCCGGTAGAGGTGCCCGTCCGATGAATATTCCGGATTACGTTTCGCCAATTGTCGCTTACCGTACCTGGCAGTGGGACACACTAGGACTTCGTTCGCTCAACCAAGAGCAGTGGTTCCCGGGACGGCCGCTGGCAGCCTCGTGCCGCGCTAAAGGTCGCCATTGCTCACCCCGCCTCGATTGCAGCTGCGGCGTCTATGCCGCCAAAAATTTCGGTCACCTGCGGGCAATCGGCTATGCCAACTACGGCATTCACGGCGAAACCTACCTTTGGGGAACCGTCGTCGAGCACCGACTTGGCTACCGCGCGCAATTTGCCTATCCAAAGAATCTCGTTCTGCCGTTAGACACCATTCCGTTCAAAATGGCCGACGCCGAATCCCGCCTGCAAACGTTGTTGTCCTACGGCGTGGACCTTTTCGTCTCCAAAGATGCCGAAGAAGGCGCTGTGCCTCTATGGTCAAAAGAAACGGGCTTTAACGCCGCGGGGTTCGACTACCTGATCAATATGCGCAAAAAGTATTACGACGACTACCTGCGGGAAAGAACGTTAAAGCGAGGCGACCGTGTGGCGCTGCTCGGCAAAGGCATCGCTCTCGTTGCCCAGGCAGGCGACCGCGACGTACGCCTGACCTTGTGGAACCGTACCACCCTCAAATTGCTCCGGCGGGACATTGCCTGGAACCGGGAAAACATGCGTTGGGAAGCTGAACCCGAAAGCGCCGCAGAGACGCATTAACCAAGCCCCACTCCAACTTCCCCTCAAAGCCGGATGACCTGCCCTGTCATACCAGGCTGGTATTTCTAGTGTATGCACAACCCACAGGAGGAGTTCACGTCTTTCATGCGCCCAGACGCAGCGGAGTATTACGCCCATCAACTCACGAAGTCCACGGCAGCGGTAATTGGTGAGAGGCAAGGAACAGCTATGGTCACTTCTCATCTGGCTTCGCGGCAGGCGATCATGCGCGACTTTCTGGAAAACTTCCGCCCCTGGATTGAAAGCGTGCTCCAGGTCGAGTTTGCCCAGGTGATCGTTTTTGAGTTCGGCTTCGGCATGGCGCACATCGCCGCTCCGTACCTGGTGGAAGGGCTACTCCTGGGCCGATCGGAAGAATCTCCACAGGCGGAATTGCAGAGACATCTTGAAAGGGTGGAATTCCCACCGGACTTTGTGCCCGCAATTGGGGTCTCACCCTACCGCAAGCTCGGCGTCTCGCTGAAGAAACGGCGAGCGGAATGGTCCGGAGAGTGGCGCGATTGCCCCGTCGCCCTGCATTTCCGAGGATTAGGCGCGCCGGTCGTCGTCGTGCGCTTCCCATTTTCCCAGGGTCCGCACGACTGTCACTGGGGCGAAATCGTCCTGACCCCGAAGACGAATGCGGCCGCGCTGCTGAATCTAGTCGAAACGGCAACGCAGAAAAACAAGGGGCCTCACCTCCACACAATTAATGTTGGATTTCAAGGCGTGCCTCACAGCAGCTGGAGCGACCTGGTTCTGGACCCGTCGATCGTTCAGCTCGTCAAAAATGACTTCGAGTCTTTCTTTGAACGCGAGGAATGGTTTCGGCGGAATCGTCTGCCTTTCCGGCGCGGATATTTGCTTTACGGGCCTCCGGGCAACGGGAAGACCAGCGTGATTCGAGCCATGCTTTCCAACAAGAAATTGAACGGTTGCACCCTGAATCTGTTCGCGAGTGATACCGACGATAGCGATCTCACTAAATTGTTCGAGTACGCGGCAGACTTCGCCCCCTCATTGATCGTGCTCGAAGATATCGATCGCGCTTTTCCGAGGTCTGGCGCCGTTCGCACCAACGTAAGTCTGCAAGCTCTTTTGAACTGTCTGGATGGGGTTAGGACGCACTATGGCGTCATCGTCGTGGCGACCGCGAACGAGCCTACCGTGCTTGATCCTGCGATCCTTCGCCGGCCAGGGCGGTTCGACCGTGTGGTCGAATTCCCCAATCCGAAAGCGGCTTGCAGGGAGCAGTACTTCCGCCTTCTCCAGGTAGGCACTCCGCCGTCCGATGTACAGAGCCTTGTCGCCGAATCCTGTGACCTGTCATTCGCCCAGCTTCGCGAGTCTTACATCCTCGCCGGGCAACGTGCCTTCGAACAGAACCGGGAGATCGTGACCGAGGATCTCCAAGTTGCGTTGCGTGTACTGCGCGGCTGCATGAGCGCCGTTTCAGAAAATTCCCAGAAGCTCGGCTTCAACGTGCACTCCGGAAAAGGAGGGGTTCGCGCGCTGCTGAATCAGAGCGACGCGGATGTTTGTCCTTTCTAAAGCAGATCGCGGATCAATGACCCATCCTGTCATAGCCCCAGTTTGCAATGTCATCAGAGCTGGAAAACGCCACCAGAGGTGAACTAAGTGAAATCTGACCCGCGCGAGAAACAGGCCGCCTTCGAGCTACGCGTAAACGGCATGGTAGTTGCGGCCAGCATGCGCCGCAAAAACGATGACCCTGACGAATGCGAAGTAGTAGTCCACGACCCGCTAGTAGGCGATTTCACTATTCACGACCAATTCACGATAGATATCAAGAAGTATGCGGGCAGCGAGGCGATCTGGAGCCGGGTGTCGCTCCGGCACTTGAAATCCACGTTCCTGGAGTCAACCTCCAGCGACCTGCCATCCATTCAGGAAATTCTGGACAGCGAGATATTCCAACCCGCGGAACCAGAAGATGCTTTACAGCCAGGCGCCAAGGCGCAGAAAGTCCTGGTCGTGCCTCAGGCACGGCGCGCGCAAAGAATTCTGTACCAGGCGGGCATCCCGAGTATCGTGATGAGTTTCACGGGACGGGTTATGCCCAATCCCGAAGGTTCGCTGATGGTCCCACACATTCGCACTGCCGTTCGCGTACTAAGCCGCCAGGGGTTCAAACCAGGACCCGTCTGTTATCTGCTGCTCGACAAGAATACGCTCAATACCCTTCGCCTGGTGCAGCGACCTGTCGCTCCCACAAAAGGAGAACAAGATGATCAAGAACTCTGAGAAAGAGATGCACATCGCCTCCGAGCAATGGCTTCACACGCGCGAGCATTGCATCAGCGGATCGGGAGCAAGCGTTCTGGACGAATACCGCGAAGCCAGCGAACGGCTTTTCGCAGCATTCGTGCGTGACTTCCGAAGTGAAGATTTCACATTCATAGCTCGAGCCTTCACGACTTTCCGGGGAAAGTTGGTAGAAACCAGCGGGGCCCCTCGCGCTTATCCGGCGTGGTGGCCGGAGAAGAACCTGCGGGCCAAGAGTTAGACACAACAGCACCAACACACAAGGAGGAAACACTATGGAAATCCTGAAAGACAAATACGGGAATCCGCAAGGAGTGATCCGCGAAGTCGCCGGAGGCCGATTGCGTCTCTACGACCGGTCAGGAAACTCGGTTGCGACCTACCGACCCGATACCGACTACACCTACGACAACAATGGCAGCCGGATCGGCTCCGGCAATCGGCTACCGGGCATAGCTGGCGATAAGAAATAAGGCGGCAACTGCCTCTGTGAAGATCTTCCCCGCGATTAGGAGAAAAACATTGAACTTTAGACGACAAGCTACTGTCCGAAAGCTTCCCGAGGTGGCCGCAAAGAACCTGCCGCATCTGGTCGGTCTGCGCGTGCCGAAAAGGCTAACAGCCGCTGAAATCAGCGGAGCAGCGCCGCTCAAAGTGCGGTCTGTTGCGGTCCAGTTCCTGGCTGCGGTGCCCGAGTATGCGGAGCTGAGCGACGAATGCCTGATCCAGATGGCCAGGGAGAAAACTGTTCGAAAACTCTATGTTCCTGACCGTTGGGTGGCAATTGCGCTACTGCTTGGAACCAGGGACGTTCTGCCATCTCATCTGCGATGAGGCGGGCGTTGTGACTACAGTCATCTCGAAGCTGGCCGCGTTTCAAGGGACAATTTAGGAGGCGGCGCGAGTTGCTTATGATCACAAACCAGGAGGGTTCATGCCAGGACCGACGATAGTCGAGGTGGATCAGGGCGACATCACGTGTCCAATCTGCTGCAAGACAATAGTGAACGAGGACGGCCCCGGCACGCAGCCTTCGTGTGCTCATGTTCGTTTTATTTATGTTAACGACGACGGGTTCGAATACATTGATCCGGAACTTCAGAACGAACTAAACGCGGAAAGGGCAAGCGCTGAGAAAAGAGGCGAACGGTTCGACACATGGGATGCATTGAGGGCACATACCGGCCCTGATTCCATTATCTTGGACCAAACGGAAACAGGCATGGCATGTGGACCTATCCCGTTTACCGTCTGGGTTGGCATTCGCAAGAATCGATCTACGGCCAACAAACGTCTGAGCGCGATCGGCATGTTCGACGAAGTAAACATTGTTACGCCGGACGAGCCTGAGCGCACCCGCCGCCGGGCTGCTGTCAAATACTCGTCACCCAGAATCTCGAAATCCAAGTTCATGGCTGGCGTTCAATGCCTGAAACGGCTTTATGGGCAGGTTCACGAACCGGAGATGGGCGCTGCGCCGGACGCTTCCGCAGTCGCGATCCTCGAGCAGGGCAAAGATGTCGGTCGCCTCGCGCATCTGTTGTTTCCCGGAGGCGTGGAAGTCGATGCTGAGAATCTTGGTGAAGCCATTCGAATCACGAATGAACTCATCGCGAACCCGGCCGTCCCCGCGATTTTTGAAGCGACATTTTCGCATGGCGGCGTGCTCGTCCGGGTGGACATTCTCGAACGTCGCGGCAAGAAGGAATGGCGCTTGTTCGAAGTCAAGTCCACCGCTGATCTCAAGGATTCACACCTGTACGACGTTGGAATTCAAAGCCGAGTGGTCTCGAGCAGTGGAATCAAGCTGAGTTCTGCGAATCTGGTTCATCTCAACCGCGACTACGTGCTTGAAGGTGGTGCGCTCGACCTGAAAAAACTGTTCCGTGTCCGAAACTTGAATCGGCGGCTCGGCAAGTTTCAAAAGCAGCTGACGAAGCAGCTTCGTACCGAGTTCCGAATCCTGCGGCAGCCCGCTATGCCTGACATCGCTCCGGGACGACATTGCCGCAAGCCTGTCGTCTGCGAATTCTACGATTTGTGTAATCCCTGGTTTCCGTCGGACAGCGTGTACTCCCTGCCGCGAGCCGACGCCGAGACTCTCGAACAACTCAAAGCTCGCGGAATGGAGGAGATTCGGGACATTCCGGAAGATTTTCCGCTCAGCGCGCTTCAGCACAAGGCTCGGATCACCGCGGTGAGCGGGAAGCCATGGTGCAGCCCCGATCTGCACAAGAACCTGGAAGCGTTGCAATATCCGATCTGCTTCATGGACTTTGAGACGATTCGCCCCGCTGTTCCTCGATTGGCGGGCATGCGACCTTTTATGCACGTTCCTTTCCAATGGTCGGTGCATCGGCAGGCGACTCCGGGTGCAGAGCTTGAGCATTTTGAATTTCTGGCCGACGACGCTACCGATCCGCGTCTTGCCTTCCTGAAATCGCTGCTCCCGGTAGTTGATGGCGCCGCGACGATTCTCGTTTACAACCAGAAATTCGAGTCGGGACGGCTCTCAGAATTGGCGGCAGCGTTCCCGCGACATAGTGAGACGATCACGAAAATCCAAAGTAAACTCTGGGATCTCCTGCCTTTCATGCGCGATAATATTTATCATCTCGAATTTCGGGGATCGTTCTCGCTCAAAAGTGTGCTTCCCGCGTTAATTCCTGATATGAGCTACGACAGCCTGGCGGTGGCTGACGGAGGAGAGGCGAGCATTGCGTTCGAGAAGATGATCAACCCGGAATCAGACGATGTGATGCGAGCGAAATTGCGCAACTCTCTGCTTGAGTACTGCGCGCAGGATACATTGGCGATGGTGCGGCTGTTGGAGGTTCTTAGGACGCTTCCCGATCGTAGTCCTCGTAGTAAGGAGTCAAACCCGCACATCAAAGTGAACTCGGTGTCTTCAGGTTTCTGACGCACCGATGAGCAGCGAAAACAGGCCAGAACTCACCATACACTTCGGCCTATCACAAGATACTTTAGGCACGGCACCCTACTCGGGCGCCGGCACTTTAGACGAGGCTCAGCTTTTATATGTTCTCCGCGACCGATGTAGCGAGCTTTCTCGCCTGCCAGCACATCTCTGTGCTGGACCGCGCTGAGGCGCGAAAGGAAATAAAGAAACCATTCTTCGACGACCCGACGGTGGAAATGCTCCAGCGGTTGGGAAATGAACATGAGCAGCAACATTTACGCCAATTAGAAGAAGATGGCCTGTCGATCGCGAAGATTTGTCTCGGCGGTTCCTGGGAAAGCGCCGTCGAGGAGACCAAGAAGGCGATTCGCAGCGGAGCTGACGCCATTTACCAGGCTACGTTTCTCGACGGCGAGTGGCAGGGCCGATCTGACTTTTTGATTCGCGTCAATACTCACAGTGAACTTGGAGATTGGTCGTATGAGGTGGTCGAAACTAAGCTGGCACGCAGGACCAAAGCTGGAGCGATCGTCCAGCTTTGTTTCTATTCGGATCTGCTGAGGAAGATTCAAGGCATCGAGCCGCAATGGATGCACGTCGTGCTGGGCGGCGGCAGCGACCCCGAAAGATTTCCCGTTCAGCGCTACATCGCCTATTTCCGTGAGGTCAGGAATGAATTCGAAAAGGCTTGGAAGCAAGATGTGAGTCCGTATCCAGAGCCGGTTGAACAGTGTGACGTCTGCTCGTGGTGGCCTGTCTGCGAGAGGCGCTGGGACAATGATGATTACCTATCGCTCGTAGCTGGCATCACGCGGAATCAGCGCAAGCAACTTGGCGGACACGGTATCACCACAGTCGTCAGCCTGGCTGAACTGAAGCTTCCGGTCGAGCCGAAGATCGAGCGGATCGGAAACGCCGCCCTGCTGCGAATCCACGAACAAGCCAAAATCCAAGTCAAGGGGCGGCGAGAGGGCGGACCACGTTACGAATTCATAAAGCCAGTTGAGCCAGAGCGAGGGCTGTGTATTTTGCCAGCTCCATCGCCCCAGGATGTATTTCTTGACCTGGAGGCGAATCCCTATGTGCTAGATCACGGCTTGGAATACCTGATCGGATTCGTGACGGTCCCCGCGGCTGATGCGAAACCTGTTTACGAATCAATCTGGTCGTTTGACCGTGCCGAAGAGAAGCAGGCCTTTGAATCTTTCATTGGGAAGATGATGGAGCGGCGCCGGCAAGATGAACGCATGCACATCTTTCATTACGCTCCCTACGAACCGACGGCCTTGAAGCGATTGGCGAGCCGGCATGGCACTTGCATCGAAGAACTAGATGCATTGCTCAGAGCCGGCGTTTTTGTAGATCTCTACCGCGCGGTTCGACAGGGGCTGCGGGCGTCCGTGAAGAGTTATTCCATCAAGAGACTTGAAGATTTCTATTCCTACAAGCGCGAGGTGGAACTCCGCAAGGCGAACGTCTCGCTGAATGCGCTTGAGGCTGCTCTGGCCTTGGGCCGCAGGCAGCAAATTCTCGAACTCCTGGATGTGATTCAGGGCTACAACCGGGACGATTGCATTTCGACATTCCTGCTAAGGAACTGGCTGGAAGACCTGCGGGCGGAATTAGAAAGAGAGCACGGGCAGCCCTTGCCACGGCCGGAACCGAAATCCGGCGAAGCCTCTGAGGAACTCGCTGACACTGTCCGCCGAGTGAGGGAACTTATGGCGCGCCTGGGTACCGATCTTCCCAAGGACGAAAAGTGGAACGACGACCAGCATGCCGGTTGGCTGCTGGCCCAAGTGTTGGAGTATCACCATCGCGAAAAGAAGTCGACCTGGTGGGAGTACTTCCGTCTGCTTGACTTATCTGATGATGAGTTGCTGGAGGACAAGAACGCGCTGGCAGGGCTTTCTTACGACAGAATTGTAGGCACGGTGAAACGGTCGTATCTCCACCGCTACAAATTCCCCGAGCAGAAGTACACGATTGATTCAGACTCGAAAGTGAAAGATCCGAGAACTAAGAAACCGGTGAATGTCTATGCGATCGACGATCTTCATCGAACGATTGACATCAAACGAGGCATCAACAACTCCGAGCCTCATCCCAGTGCTCTTATTCCCGATGACGACATCGACGATGACGACCTCCGCGACAGCCTTTTCCGCCTTGGGACCTGGGTAGCGGATAACGCCATGAGTGGGCCGGGACTGTACAAGGCTGCACGCGATCTTCTGCTCCGCAAGCATCCGCCTGCTCTGACGCAGACTATCGAATCCCTAGTGGGGGAGGACGGAGAGCTGAATGTCGCTGCCCGAAATCTGCTTCGTTCGCTCGCTGAGGTGCCCACTGTACTTCCCATTCAGGGTCCGCCGGGATCCGGCAAGACGTTTACCGGTTCCCGGATGATCGTAGAGCTTGTGAAGAATGGTAAGCGCGTCGGAATCACTGCGGTTAGCCATAAGGTCATTTCCAAACTTCTTGGCGACGCTTGTGAGTACGCGGAAAACATCGGCGTGCCATTGAAGGCGATCCAGAAGCCGAACGAGCGGGATGGCTGCGATCACTCATCCGTCACGTTTGTTGAAGAAAAGGGCCATGCACCCGTGCTCGATGCGTTAAGGAGCGGGGAAAAGCAGGTCGCGGCAGGAACGGCGTGGCTATGGTCGAAACAGGATATGGCTGACGCAGTGGATGTCCTATTCGTGGACGAAGCAGGCCAGATGTCCCTTGCGAATACGCTGGCGATCGCACAGGCGGCTAAAAGCATTGTTTTGCTGGGCGATCCACAGCAACTCGACCAGCCGCAGAAAGGCATTCATCCCGACGGGGCAGACGTCTCAGCTCTCGGCCATTTATTGAACAGCAATGCGACGATTTCACCCGAAAAAGGGATCTTCTTGACCGAAACGCGCCGGCTCCATCCTGATGTTTGTAAGTTTACGTCGGAGCTCTTTTATGACGGACGCTTGGTGCCGCGCCCGGAGAATAAGCAACAGCGTTTGATTGCCAATGGTCTTCTAGACGGCACCGGTTTGCGTTTTGTCGCCGTGGAGCATTCAGGAAATCAATCCGAATCTCAGGAAGAGGTAGAAGTGATCGCCACGCTTGTTGGGAAACTCTTGCCTGGGGCGAAGTGGATTGACAAAAAAGGCGAACCGCACGACCTCGAACTGAAGGACATCCTGATCGTCGCCCCTTATAACGCGCAGGTTTCGGCTTTGGCCGAAAAGCTTCCCGATGGAGCGAGAATCGGGACGGTAGACAAATTTCAGGGACAAGAAGCTCCGCTAGTTTTCTACTCTATGGCTACCTCGACGCCGGAGGACGCACCGCGTGGGATGGAGTTCCTTTACAGCCTGAACCGACTGAACGTAGCGACCTCGCGTGCGCAGTGTGTTTCCGTACTCGTAGCCAGTCCAGCTTTGTTTCAAGTTCAATGCAAAACACCACGGCAAATCGAATTGGTCAATGCGTTTTGCCGCTACATAGAACTAGCTCGGGCTGCAAGCCTTTAAAGGAAGCATTCCGCATTTCTGCTCGGGCAGTCGCAAGCTCCCGATGCGATAGTCGTTAGCTCTGCACAATCTTCATCAAGGTTTCAAATCCATCTACCATTTCGTACTTTACGTTGTCAGATGTGATCTTATGGAAAAACTTTCGTGCACATTTAATCTTGGACTTCTCAATCTCTCTCAGCTCGACTGAACTCATACTGCCTTTGGTTTCCGCGATGAAATAGATATGCTTGACCGCACCCTTCTTGAACACAATTGCCCAATCGGGCTCATAGCTTCCAAGTGGAGTGGGAATCTTAAAACTCCGAGGCATTTTCGCGTAAACTTCGATCTCGGTCCCAGTATCAAGTAATTCCACAAAATCCCGTTCCTTCTTGGAATCGGTGAAGACATAGTCGCAGATGTGGTGATTCACTTTCTTCGCAGCGGACAGATCTCTGCGTCCCTGTTCCTGGGTGAAAATGTCCACTCCATATGTTTCGTCGATCGCGCTGTACGTCAAATGGTCCACTATAACGGCAGCCTTTTGCTCATTTATTAATCGTGAGACGTTGCGTAGGAAATCCTCCGGATTGACCTGGTACTTGGCAAACGTGTGGGGGTTAATTCCCGCCAGGATTGCGCCAACCGTCGCTCGTGTCAGCTTGGTTTCCGCGGTGATCTTTCCAATCACATCGTAGGGTATGGCTGAGTGTACCGATGACTTTAGCGCCGACGTTTCCGTTCTCTGAAGCTCAAAAGCCTTTCCCGCTCCCAAAGCATCGTAGTTTGTGGACTCCGCCTGTTCACCTCTTTGAACAACGTACTGCAACGGAGCCACCTTCAGCTCGGCATCGAGTGTCGCCACACAGTTATCAATAAGTTCTTTGCTGTCAAAGTCCACCGCATACACGGCCTTTTGGTGAATTTTGTGCCAGAGGTCCTGGAACTCCTTTTTTTCGAAGTTGTGGTTAAGTCTATTGTGTTGGCTAGTGCGATCGTTCGAGATTGCCGGCATAGCAGCCTCGCAAAACACACTGTCTATCAACTCGAAGACCTGCTTTGCGTATGGCGCCAGTTGCGGGGGTAAATCTGCTAGCGTTTCCGCCTTTCGCGCATCATGGTAAGCGGGTGTGATCTTATCTTCCGTGTCCGTGTAATCGTTCTTAATTAGATAACGAGTCAACAGCTTGGCCATCTGTGCTGAAACTGGGACGGCTCCCTCCGCCGTACTTAGTAGCTTGCCCGTGAAGTACGATTCATCCGCCTTTCGTGGGCGCTCGGACAGTTCTGCGACAATCTCTTTTTGCAGTCCAGCCACAAACTCGTTGTAGCCTTCACTGGCGATAACAGTCAGCACATTTACGCTGTGGACGATGGACGGATCGTCCATTCGGTCGCCATTTTGGTTGACGGAGATGCGCAATCCGCGCCCCACCTCCTGCCTCCGTGACACTGTGTTATCACTATGTTTCAGCATGCCGAGTACGAACACGTTGGGATTGTCCCAGCCTTCCCGCAAGGCCGAGTGCGAAAACAAAAAGCGTACCGGCTCGTCTAAGGAGAGTAGCCTCGCCTTATTACGTAAAATTAGGTCATAAGCGTCAACGTCGTCCGATTCATCAGTTCGGGTACGCGTTTCAGGATTGACCAGTCGCTTGTTTTTCTTGTCGATGGAGAAGTAGCCATCATGCGTACGGCTAGGATCTATCCGCTTCAGGTACCGGTTGTATGCGGTATCCTCTAGAGTGATGATCTCGTTTAGCTGTCGTTTGTACTCATCCTCAAAAATAACCGCGTAGTCGCCAGGTTTTTCCTCGCTGCCTTCATACCGCCGGTACTTTGCAACCTCATCGATGAAGAACAGAGAAAGAATTTTGATGCCGCGATCGAAAAGGAGCTGCTCCTTCTCGAAATGAGCTGCGATCGCTTCTCTGATTTGGAGTCGCCGCAACACGTCTTCGTTAATATCGCCGAGTGCGTCGCCTGCTTCCAGCGTGACCCCGTTCGTGAAGCTCACGGTGTTGTCATTAGCATTGACGTCCGAGACGACGTAGGCTTTGTACTGATCCAATTCGCCAGACTTTGAATGAAGATTGTCCCCCTTAACGACGATGCGAATTTCCTTCTTGATGCTGTTGGCATGACGTATTTCCATTTCCAGTCTAGCCGACGGCGGCTTGTCGCGAGACACTACGATGTTCTGCAGATAAAGATAGGCCGAAGCACCAGCTTGGCCTTTCGCCGTGATTCCCCGTACCGCAATCTTTTTCACGAGCTTCTGGTTGTATGCGTCGAGAGCATCGAGGCGGTAAATCTTATTGTGCTCCTCACGGTGTGTCGCACTGTAGCGAAGGACGAAAAGAGGAGAAAACTCCTTCATCGAATCGACTGTCCGGGGCCCCTCCATCTTCTGCGGTTCGTCGAGGATCAGTATGGGGCGATTTCTTTTGATTACGTCGATTGGCCTTCGGGACTGAAAGTCATCCAGCTCTTCATATATTCGACGAGCATCTTGTCCGCGGGCATTAAACGCTTGCGTGTTAATGATCATCACATTGATGCCAGCGTCAGAGCTGAAACTCTCGATCTCATGCAGCTCTTTGGAGTTATAGATGAACGCCCGCACACGTTTGCCGTACTGCTCGAGGAAGTGCTCTGCTGTATCGGAGAACGATTGAGACACACCTTCGCGGATAGCAATGCTTGGCACGACAATGATGAATTTGTTCCATCCGTAATGCTGATTAAGTTCGAATATAGTTTTGATGTAGCAGTAGGTTTTACCTGTCCCGGTCTCCATCTCGATGTCTAAATTGATATCGGACATACCTGTGCGCTTGAGCTCATTGGAGGCCTGCAGATTCTGGCGAAGTTGCACGTTTTGAACGTTCTTTAGGATAGCGTCGAGCGACAACAGGAGGTCTGGGTTGCGGAAGCCCTCGTCCATCTCAAGCCGTGGGGTCTGGCCGGCCTTGACCATGCCGGGATCTATGCGATAGCGGAGCCCGCTCTGCGCTGGCTGACCTTGGAAGCAGTCAACGACCGCCTGCACGGCTTCGGTTTGATAGCCTTGCACTTTGAATCGGAATTTCATGGCTAGATCGAGCGGACCTCCGTTTGAGGAGACAGCAGCTTGAATATCTGATCCGCGTTGATCTTGACGCTATCCGATTTGTAGCTCGCGTCGCGGAATACCGCTCGCAGCGGCTTGCGCTTAGCTAACTCTTTAACCAGCTCTTCCGAGATTTCCGTATCAAAGCAGGCGGCAAGCACGTTGCCGTCAATGAAGTAGACCTTCTTACCTGCAATGATTTCCTCGCCGATCCGCAGCGAGAGGTCCAGTCCCCAGTCTATGAGGAGCTGGAAAAGAAGGTCCTCCGGCGTACGGTCGGGACGGATGTTGTCCACCTGCCCCAATAGGTTTTCCTGAGTCGCGACATCAGGCGCGTAATACACATCGTTCATGTTCGATGTGTCGATCTTTAGGACACGAAAGCCGATATCTGCAGAAGACTGCGCCACTTCTTTGCCGGCCCTTCGAATCCTCTCCTTTGCAATTTCCGCGATTGTCCCCGGCTTTCCCATCTGCTCGCAGAATTTGGCAGCGGCTTTTTGGGACTTCTTTGAAGGATCGAGGACCTCAGGAAGCTGAACGAGAATGAACTGTCTCCTGCCACCGTCCTGCCGATTCAACTGCATGACCGCCTGCGCGGTGCTTGCACTGCCCGCGAAGAAATCGAGAACGCGAGCGTCAGCCTTGGAGTTCGTTACGTAATCGAATAGCCGCGCCAGCTCGAAATGGTCTTTTGGGTTATCGAATACTTTGGCCCCCATGAGCTTACGCAGGTATTTCACCGCAACTTGAGATTGCTTGTAGAAGTAACTACCTCGTACCTGAGTGGCGAATTCGTCTTCAGTCTGCGCTTCCTCTGCCTCATCGTCTAACGGTTCGTCCTCGAGTTCTTCCGGTATAGGTCGAATGTGTGCCTTCCGGAAGGGAGGCTCGGTGTGATCCTCCCGAAACTCGACTAGACCGAGCTTGATCTGCCGTTGCATTTCTTCGGGCGTTGCAAAGCGCCACCCGGGCTCCGGAATCTTGCACGGGAGCTCTGTTTTATCGTGTAGGACCTCATATCGCGGACCATCGCCGCCAGGCCAGGAGATGTCTCTATCGCGCCACGGACCATTCTTGTCTACCCGCTTGTATCGGCTCCACTTCTTGGACGGATGGGATTTTGGAAGTTCCGCAAACCACTTCTGAAGGCCGATTTCGATAGTCTTGTAATCTTCCCCAAAGCGGCTTCTCAGCTCTACGAACTTCTCCCAGATCTCGCGAGCCCCCGGCTTCTCCTCCCTCCACAGCGTCTTGGCTGCTTTCAACGCCGCTAGAGACTTTGCAAAAACAAGAATGTACTCATGCCCAACAGAGAAGAGCCGTGCGTCATTCTTGCGCCCTTTTTCCCATACGAGCGTTGCAACATAGTTTTGGGGACCAAAGGCAAGTTCGCAGAGCTTCGTGGCATTAGGAAGTTCGTGATCGTCTATGGAAACGAGTATGAGCCCCGTGTCGCGTAGGAGATTACGGGCAAGCCTCAGCCTGGGATACAGCATAGAAAGCCAGTCCGAGTGGAACCGACCGTACGAGGCCATGTTACTCATTAGCCGATTACCTTCATCGTCTCTCTGCCCTGTTAGCTCCTGAAATGCTTCTTTGTCCTCAGCAAAGTAGTCGTTGTACAGGAGGTCACTTCCCGTGTTGTACGGAGGATCGATATAGATCAGATCAATGCCACTCAGATAGGACTCTTGAATCAGCTTAAGCGCATCGAGGTTGTTCCCCTCGATGAATATGTTCTTGGTCTCATCGAAGTTGACGCTTTCCTCGCGGCAGGGACGGAGGGTCTTAGTGGTCGGCTCGTTTGCTTTAACAACACATCTCTTTTGACCGGGCCAATCAAGCCGATAGGATTCCGATATTCCGTCTATCAAGATTGGGGAGAGTTCCTGCTGGAGCTGGTCGAAGTCGATGGCGCGAACGAGCTTGCCCTGCCAGTCGCGGCTCTCCGTGATGCAATTGGGGAACAGCTGAGCGACTTTATCCACGTTCTGAGCGGTAATATCCGGTGTCTTCAGCGCGAGCTTTTCCATGTAATGGTCCTATTAGCCCTCACCGGAGATTACATTCCACTCTGGTTTGTTTCAAGTCAAAGGGCCTCGGCGTCGGCATCTTTCAGCGCGGCTAGTTCTGCACGGTGCAGGCGCAAAGCGGCATTTAGCTCCACTTTGCGATTGAATTGAATTTCCTTGCGGAGCCGGGCCTCCAGCCGCCGGCATTCTCGAAGTTTGCTGCGAATCAGATTGCTACGCTCGACCATCTCGAGCAAACCTTCGCCATTGCGAGGCTGCAGTCCCAACGGACTTGCCTCCATGTGACGGCCGAGCATCTGCTGATACAGACCTGAAAGATCTAATGCCGGAGGAAGTGGAATCCGAACGCGTTCAGAACTCTGCCATGGAGTCTCAAAGTACCCATCCACGATCGGTTTGGCGGGAGCCGCTTCACTGAGACGCTTGTAAGCGGCTGCGAACCGAACTCTGCCTTCGTATGTCCGCTCGAAGAAGATCTGCGATGGAATCGCACGGTCGATGGCGCGCAGCACGTCCTCGCGCAGCTCGCCAGTCTTGAGCGCGATTTCGAATACCTGAATCTCTTCGACGCCAGGCTCAGCGGGAAGATTGATCGTCTCCGGCGCGAGCTTGTATCTCCAGACGACCTGCTCTACGTCGTCAATGAAACGCTGGCGCACCGCCTTGCTGGGCTGAGCGTGGCCGTATATTTTATTCTTGGGCAAAATGCGGTCTACACGCGCTCGCTGAGGGTATTGGAACATCGCGGCCCTATTCCCTCGCGACCGCAACCGGCTCAACAACAAAAAATGCGATGAGTTCAAAATCGTCAACTCCAGTCGTGGGACCGACCAGCGCGGTAGTCTTCTGACTGCTGAAGAGGCTGTCGATGTCCTTCTCCTCCTTGACATCGAGGATTGAGCGAATCGCGCAAGTGAGCAAGTTGGAATAGATGCCCATCTCGCGGCCGTCATCAGTCCGAATATTAAACGGCTGGTAAGCGGCGGAGATGGGCTCCTCGCAGGGCTTGGCAACCGAGCGCACGAGGTCAAGAAGCTGCTTGACGTCTGTGTGCCGAATCACGGCTTTGCCGTCCATGTCTACATAGACGAGGTAGTACGGATGTAGCCGATTCAACTGTTCGACGTTAACGGCGTCGCTGCGATTGCGCATTGCAAAGATAACCCCCGGTACGAGACCTCGCTCGGGGTCAGCCGGCAGAACTGCGTGCATGCCGGCTGGAAGATTGGCCACATTCCCATGTTCCTTGATGTAGCTGACAAGGTCCATCCGGAAATCGTTCAGGCCTAGGTCTGTAATGCTGACGCCGGTCTTCAAGTCCTCAAGCTCGATGACCTCTTCCTGAAGGCGACGGAGCTGCTCTTTGCGATAGGCCAGATCGTTTGCGCGTCCATCGAGAGGATTTTCATCGCCTGTTGCGGCTACATCGGCGATCACCATTCTGTTCTCCACGCGCTCCCGTAGCCGGATGTACTCGTCAAGGGAGATGTCCGGCCAGAAGTTAACGAGCTGGATCAGGGCGTTCCTGGATCCAATGCGGTCGATTCGACCAAAGCGCTGGATGATGCGGACAGGGTTCCAATGAATATCGTAGTTGATGACGTAATCGCAGTCTTGGAGATTCTGACCTTCAGAGATGCAGTCCGTCGCAATCACTAGATCGATTTCATCTGGCACATCGGGCATCAATAATGCTTTGTCTTTCGAGACCGGCGAGAAAAGCGTAAGCAACTCCTGGAAGTCAGCTTTCCGGGTCAGCGTGGACTTCGGACGATCCGCTCCAACGATCCGCGCTGCATGCAGCCCCAGCTTCTGCCGCACAACGGGCGCAAGATGCTCATAGAGGTAGTCGGCGGTATCTGCGAAGGCCGTGAATACCAGGACTTTTTTGTTGCCCGGATTGATTGGCGCAGCGATCTTTTCAAGGATATGTGCCTTCAAATGCTGAAGCTTTGCGTCGTCGGACGGCGAAACCTTCTCCATTTCACCTAACAGCAGCTCAATGACTTCAAGATCGGCGCGCAAGTCGTGCTCCCAAAGAGGCAGGTCCATGTCTGCGAGCTTGATCATGACCTTGCCCGAAGTCTGCTGCTCCATGGGATCGTCAAGCGATGGAAAGTCAACGTCTTCTTCCTGCTCGGCCTCTTCAAAGAGGGAAGCAAAATCAGCTATGGCGCCGGTTCCGCCGGACTTGCGGAAATCCTCTATGCGGGACAAGGTGCCCAGATGAATCCCCTGTAGCTTTTGAAGCGTGATTCGGAAGGACGCGACTGAACTCTCCAAGCGCTTCAAGAGATTGACCGTCATTAATGCCCGCAGGCTCTGTTCGCGGTCGCTTTGACGGAGCCTTCCTCGCCCACCACTGACCTCTGTGTCGTACATCGCTTCGTACATTGCGATCCGGCTGGGGAGGATATAACTGACGGGCGTGTAGACACCGAGTTTCAGTAGCGTAAGCCGTACAAAAATATCGTTGAACGAAATCACATCTGCTCGGTGCGTGAGCGGGCACCTGAAGGACAAAGGCTTGCGACGAGTCGGGAACTCGCCCATTTCCTTTGGGTCGTAAAAAGTTGTGATATGGCGGCGCGAACGCGCAATTGTGACAGCATCGAGCAGCGCAAAAAAATCAAAATCGAGTGAGTCGAGGATCGCCTCTGCGGTCCGATGTTCAGGTGGAAGCCTTGACCATTCATTGAATGCTGCCTGCGCTCGCCGGAAAATCAATTCCACACTGCGAGTAGACTTCAGCTTCTTCTCGAACTCCTGAGCGTCGCCCTCATACGCCAGAGCGAGCTGGTTTCTCAGATCGGTGAACTTGTTGTTCACTGGGGTCGCGGAGAGCATCAACACCTTGGTGCGAACGCCCTCTTTGATGATGCGCTTCATGAGGCGCTGGTATCGAGTCTCCCTGTCTTTGTAAGGAAGGTCGTTGCGAAAGTTGTGACTTTCGTCAATAACGACCAGATCGTAATTGCTCCAGTTGACCCGATCGAGCGGCATTCCCAAGGATTCGCCGCGTTCTCGCAGAAGGTCAGTGTGGCAGAGAACATCGAAGCTAAACCGATCTTTGAGAAGAGGGTTGTTTCGAAGGTTCTTGGTATACGTGATCCAATTGTCGGACAGTTTCTTCGGGCAAAGTACGAGCACGCTGCGGTTGCGCAGTTCGTAATACTTGATGACAGCCAGGGCTGTGAATGTCTTCCCGAGGCCAACGCTATCCGCGAGAATGCAACCATTGTAGGTTTCGAGTTTGTTGATGATGCCGACAGCCGCGTCTTTTTGGAACGCGTACAACTTGCTCCAGATTGCGCTGTCCTGATATCCCGTGCGCTCATTGGGCAGAACATCTTCTCTTATGTCGGCCAAAAACTCGTTGAAGATGTTGTGCAGAATCAGGAAGTAAATGACCTGCGGTGCGTTTTCATGGTACACAGCAGCAATGTGTTCACAGATAACATCGGTGACCTCAGCTACTTTCGATGAGTCATTCCAGATCTGATCGAATAATTTGAGGAAGCTCTGGGTTGCAACAGCCTCGTCCATGCGGTTGATAAAATTCGAGACTGCATTGCCACGCTGGTAGCCCAGATCAACTGCGGTGAACCCATGTAGTGGCATATAGACCGTATCGTGGGAGTCTGCGTTAACGCAGACGAAAGCCTGCATCGGAGCGCCTGTGCAGTTGGATTTAAACCGAGCCTTTTGGCGGATCCAATCAGCACATTGCTTCGCAATAGCGCGTTGTGTCAACCTGTTTTTGAGCCGAATTTCAAACTCCGATCCAAAAACGCGTTGATCCGTGGATCGTTTGGGAATGTGGTATTCCCGAGCTTCATGGCGCACGTTATCAGTAACTTCGCCCGCGACAAACGCTGGAGTTGTGAAGATGAAACGAAGAGAATCGATGTCCTGCAATTCCCTGCGCAGGGCTTCAAACGCATAGATCGAGAAGCACGAAGCCGCAATAGCGACTCTGGCACCCGGCTGCATAGACTGCTTTAAGTCGTCTCCGAAAAAGCGAGTTATATTGTCGAAGACTTCCATACGATTAGGTTGACGACAAAATCATTCAGGGACGCGAGCGCGATCTAAAAACTCCGCCGTGCGAGAGACACGCTGGGACCGCATCATCTCTGAATGGTGCTAGAAGTTTAATGCCTGGAAAACTCGGAGTGCGAGTCATTTGTTGTAGGCGGCTCGGAGCGGCCAGTGAGCAGTTAAAACTTTACCCCGCTTGGACCCAGTGATTCCCTTGGAACTCTGAGGTTGCGCCTTCGATTCGGGCCACCCTTAGAAAATACATGACCGAGCTTAATTTAGGCGGGCTTCCAGCGTGGACTATTTGTGAACAACTAACCAAGCAGAACCCGCCCCTTCGATAGAGTTCATCGACCAACTGGCTGCTCAGACCTGCGATGCGATCAATAACGGTTTGAGACCGCCGTGCAGAAAGTTGGTGTCAAACGATTTCCCGCGCGTACATGATCTCTCGTTCCAGGTGTCTCGAAAACTCAAGGAGGAGAGATGAAAAAGAAAACTGCATTGGATGGGAAGCAGCGTGCAGCAATTGACAGACCCGACGAAAAGAGCGGCGCCGAATCAGCCGCGAGAAGAGCTGCCAAAAGTGAGACAGCCGCCAAGTTCACAATTGGGTCTACTGAAACAGTGAAGCGTGGCTTTCTGCTGGAATTAGTAAAATTCGCGAAAGAGAAGGGCACTGTAGACGCCGCGATGCTCATCGCCGAATTCAATGGACGCCAATTCGATGGCCGAAAAGTAACCGCCGAACGAGTTCATCGATATGTCGCTTATTGCCGTAATCACGGGATTTTCAAACTGGCAAAGTGAGCGGCGCTAGATTTGACCCAGGTAGGGTTGTTGCCACGCCGGGTGTCCTTGAAGCCTTCAAGGCATCCGGCGACGATCCATTAACGTACCTTGTTCGCCACGTCGCCGGGGATTGGGGCGATCTTGACGCGTGCGACCAAGAGGAGAACGAACTGAGCCTCCAGCATGGTTGGCGGTTGCTATCCGCCTATACGCTTACCACGGGCGTGAAGATCTGGATCATCACGGAAGTCGATCGCAGCCTCACGACGTTCCTGCTCCCGAGCGAGTACTAGGCACCGGCGCGATTGCGTCGAAAGAACCAGACCGGTTGCGGTGGCCGGCGTCACGATCTATTCCTGTCTAGCCACGCATAGGAAGTCGAAATAGGGGGTTCAGGAGGGTTGACCGGGGCATTGGGATGGCGCTCAAGGGGAGCGGCTATAGAGCTTTCAGGCGAGTCTAGAGCGAGCGAATGCTTCTGTCCCATGGATAGTGTGGCATACGGGCGGGAAGTGGCTTTTGGACCCGAGATAACAGGCTACGTTGACTCTCTGACTCCAAGCGATAGATCACCCCGAAGGTAGTAACCGACAAGACGGGTCAGCGGGCCCAAGTGCTTATCGGTGTCATGATCAAGCCAATGGAACTCGTAAGCCTCTGCCAATCGCGGCCAATTCTCGACTCGGCCAGAGATGACTTCGTCCGCCAGCGAGTAAAGTGCAACGCGATGATCCGCTCGACGTAGCAGCTTCACACCGTCTGCCCATGTCGGAGAACTGATACAGAGCACGTGGAGATCGGGGCGCGACTCTTCCTGCAATTTCGACGCGACGAGTCCGCCAAGGCTGATGCCGATCACGAGTGAGCCTGCTTCTAGCTGAAGTTTCCGAAGGAATTCGACGGACATTTCTGCCGCAATAGTGGGATCGCTATGTTGCAGAGCAGGACGGACGTATCGCAGGTCAGGCCATGCAGCGTGCAAGGACTCCTCTAATTTCGCGACGGTTCCGTTCGGCGAGCCGCCTTTGCCATGCAACAAGTACACTGCCGGTACGCTAATCAAGATTGCGAACTCTCGTTGGAATCTCGTCGATTCCGTTTCTGTTTCCTGCTGGGTACGAAATGAACTGCACAATTGTATTCGGGAGAGATTACGGAATTCACGTCTGAAGGATGTGGCTTGAAGCCGTTTGCACAGAGGCGCTCATGGGCTCGCGGCGCATCAGGAACAATCACGAGCGCTGTGCGGGCCGCATCCTCCGGCGAGTCATACGCACCGACAATCAGATAGGGTATGCGGGCGACATAAAGCAATCGCGCTGCCTTTCTGAATCCCCTCTCGACGCGAACCTCATGTGGGCTCGCACACGGCGTCAGGCCGTCAATTTCGGCGAGATCAGAGGCGTGCAGCCAGCTAGAGCGCGGCGTATCTTCGGCAGGCTGACCCTCGGTTGCGCCGCGCAGTAGCGCTATCAGGGCCTGCACTGATATAGGTTTCCACCCACCGTTCGGGTCTGCGGCACGGGCCTCCGGGGGCAGGTTGAGATCCAGCACCTCGACCTGAAAACGATTGTCACCGTCGTCGATTTCGAAAGCGCCAATAACGGGATCCACGATGACCAGCCGAGGATCGCTCTTGAGCCCGCGGAGGCGCACCTGATTGATTAGAACGCCATTGACTCTGATTTGGACGCTGGCTGATTGCTGCACCGCCACCTCCCAACTCGCAAGAAAGAGATACGACGAGAGGTCGCAGAAGTACGAAGCGAGGGCCAGGTGAAGACGACTACCGCAAGATATGCTCGCGGCTCCCTTCAATCGGCCATGAAGCGAAGAAGGCGCTGAAATCAATAATTTGAGCCCGGCACTCTGTCCGGTTTGCAACACCCCAATACTCTCCCTGGCGTTGGCTCCCAACCTGAGTCGGATGATGAAAAATGTGTCCTAGCGAAAAATATATTTCCCTCCCCGTGCGTATTCCTGCGTGTGACGCTGATAGCCTTAATTCAACCCGTGTAGCACGCAATCGGGAGCCTGAGTGCGGGAAGATTCTGGTGAGAGACGCTCACTTATCGCTACCTCGAATAGACCGACTCGTCAGTGAATCCAAGCACAGCGGCCACTTCAGGGTAGCGCTTGAGCAGATGCCAGAAGTTCTTACGCGCTTGCGCAGCGGTCCTATTGAAGCCTGGGACACATCCTCCAGCGAGAGCAATATTGCGCCATTTGCGCATCTTGCCTGCAACGATCGCGTTGACGAGAGATTTGCGGACGCGCATGAGTATGTTTCTGCCTTGAAAATATTTTGTATGCGCCCGGAGTAGAGCTACTACCTAGAATCTATCGCATAGCGCTGTGGGTTCACGCCTGTTCTAAGCGCCAGCGACCCGTCACCTGTTCTTTCAAGGGCATCCCCGGCAATTCCCGGACTCCCAATCACTTTCAACTCCCAGGATTTTGCTCCTACGATCGCTCCGAGCTCCTAAACTCGCACAATTGAGCTAGCTGACGGCGTCATCGTACTCGGTCATAAAGTTTGTCCTTTCTAGTAAGCTTCGAAATCATAAGTCGTCCTTGACGTCCTCCACCTTGAACACGTCGCCTTCGTCCTCCAAGTCCTGGGAACATAGCGCGTCGAGTGCTGCCTCTTGAATGCCTGCGGCTTTCATGCAGCTATCGGAGCCACAGCACCACTTTCCATTCGCGAGACCATCGGTGTCGATAATGTTACAGAACTCACACGTACCTCTGGCTTGAGCGGATTTCTTCAGCAGCTTTTTTTCATCCGGAGGATCCCACGGTCGGTCGTAGTGACCATCTCTCATGAACTTGTCGAGTGACCATCCCTGCTTCGGAGTTCGATACAGAGCGTACTGTTTCACCTGATGAAGCAGCCAGTCGGCTGCAATGTCTCTGTCGGCCCATAAACCGTTAGGTGGAATCATGTTCTCGATCTCCATCAAGATTGCATTGTCCCACTTACGTCGGACAGCCTCGTTGAGTGGTGTCATCGGGTAAGCGTCAATGATCTGCTTCACCATCTCGGGAAGTGGTGTATGGGGTTCGATGGGTTTTCCTGTTTTGATGTCCCTCCTCGTCGGCATGCCGCTCTGATCCGCTGGATTGGAATTAGCAGGTGTCGAGGACTCGGGGACTTGAGGACTTGAATACGGTGGTCGGTCCTCACGTCGGCCCTCAGGTCGGTCCTCACGTCCCTCCTCACGACTGTCCTCAGGTCGTTCACTTACGGCAGGATGTTCCCAATCGACAGTCTGTTCTGCATTTGTCAGGCACCCTTTCAGGTCGCCCACTGAAATCTCGTATTTGTCGATCAAAATTGGGTAGGAGCCACGGCTCCCCTGTTCGCGGAACTCCCTGATGTAGCCTTTCTCCTTGAGCCGACGGAGCGCATCCTTTGCGGTGCGTGGGCTCATGTCGGGAAAGTAACTCGCCACAACAGCCGAACTCGCCCACGCCACTCCGTTCTCCTTATTGGCTTGCAGGAGCAGGAGTTGGAACACGGCGAAGTCGGAGACACACATCCGCATTTCCTTCAGATGGTCCACGATCCCACGGCGAGCCTTGACCCAATTGGTGCTGGTCATGACTGTGCCCTCCTCGGGGCCGGCACGCCATCACGGATGTTGCGCATGCACGCAGAGGCGTAGCGTAGCTTGTCAGAGCCACACAGATGCCCGCGTTCCTCGCGTAAGGCCATAGCCGTAATGCCCTTCTCAACAACCTCAGGGGTGTACCGGCCTAACCAGATGAACCATTGTCTGTAATCGGGAGGGAAATCGTTAACGATCAACTTCCAATAGGCTGACAGGTTGTCGGCCTGATGCTTTAGCTCAGCAAGCTTTGCTGCGTCCATATCGTTGTCCTTTTCTGTGTTGCCACCAAGAATTACTTGTGATTGCTAGCTTTTCGCGTAATTAATTGAAGGACGGATGCTGCTAACATCCGCCCTCCGGTTGTGCTGCTCTAGTTGGCCACCTCCTCCCATTCGAGATTCACGGGCACTTCGCGTTCGCCCATGACAGCCTCGATACGAGCGAAGTATGCGGTCGTTCCTCCAGCCGCTCCGTTAGTAGCTTGCTCGAAACAGTTCAGGCAAACGTGCGCGAACTCATCGTTGGTGGTGGGATCGAAGATGAAGAATTCCGCCTCGGACTCACAATCGCGGATGTCGCAGGTTTCCGGTACCGACCGATAGTCGTAGGAAACCATGTCCAAAGCGGACGGATTTTTCTTCATCCACGCGGTCAACTCGGTGATTGAGTCGCGCAGACCATTCGTGACAAAATTTGCATCGAGGTTCATAAATATATGTTTCCCTTCTCCGTTACAGTGAACGGGGTTGTAGTGCCACACTTGACGTTTAGATTTCGCGTCGAGAATGGCGCGCGGACAGGCGAGATTGAGCTCGCCGCCCAAGATGAATTGCTAGGATGGTTTGGATTGACCGAGGACTGCGCGCTCGCTGTAGATGACAAGCCTGTGTCGTTGACGCGACTCAAGCTGATGCTGTCTTCAATGCGATGAAAAACTTTGGGCACGTGTATCCTCGGCAAAATCAAACCGCCGAGGACGCACCCCCTAAGGCTTCCAGACCGAGAAGAGGATTCTCGCTGACACCTCAGGTATTAGTTCGGCTCTCGTAGGGTGGCCGCAGATTGAAACGCTGTTCGTATTACCAGACCGTCAATCTACTGCGCGGTTGGCCCGTGAGCACAGGCTGTGCGCCTCTTGTTGCACCACTATGCTGACAGCTTCATCTCGTTAATGCAAGCGCATGACGTAAGTCATTGATTTGTGGCAGGTTGGACAATCGGACTTCCGCACTCAGATTGGGGGATTGCCGAGTGGCGGCATAATGGAGCGATGCCCGAAAAACATCGAAGCCATACCTGCCGTCTCGCGCGGTCTCCGGGATGATTTGCGCGTCTCAACGATCCGCGAAAACGGATGGATGCTAGCACCATTCTGGGTGGATCCAGCAGAGAGCAGCTAATTGTTCGGCATTTGATATAGGTATTTAGGCTTTACCCCACACCTGATCGACCATCGCCTTCGTCTCAGCCGATTTCGATTTAATGGCGCGCAAGTACAGAGCTGTCGTCGCAAGGTCGGCATGGCCAGCCCAAGCGCTCACCGTAGCAACATCCACTCCGCGCCGGAGATGTGTGTTGCAGAAACTGTGCCTGAAGCGATGCAAGAAAAACTCTGCTGGATCGAGACCAGCTTCCACCGCTCGCGCCTTCAGGATACGGATGAGATGGCGTTGGACTTTCCCATTCTTGCCGAACACGACCTCACCCTCGCTGGTCTTCTTGTGCCGTTTCAGTGCATCCACCAAGTCTTGGGGAATGGGGATGGCTCGATTGGACTTGTTCTTCGGAGTGAATCCCGGCTTGGCCTGCACGTGGAAAATACGGTGTTCAAGGTCGAGGTCTTTCCAGGTGCACGTCGTCATCTCGCGTTCCCGGGCGCCCGTCTGAAGTAAAAATTGCCAGTACAACTTCTCCTCCACAGTGCTTACCCGGTCCAGTTTCTCCAACTGGTCTTCGGTGTACGGGTCTTTGTTTTGCCCGGAATCGGAGCCTTTCCTTGGTTTCGCTGGCCCATCAGCGAGCGTGCATACTCGCTTGACGTCGTAGGTGCGCTCACACCACTTTAGAAAGCTGACCACCTTCGCGTAGCGATCATAAATTGTCTGTTTCGCATAGCCGTCTGCGCGCATCTTGTCCACGAACTTGCCAGCGACGTCCAGCAGTGTGATTTCTTCCAGGTATTTCTGCGGAAACAGGTCGAGAATATTTTCAATGCCTTTGATCGTCTTGGACGTGAGATCACGATGACGAAGATGCGCGAGGTAGTCTTGAACAACGGTCTTGAGCAGGTGGCGTTTCTCGGCAGGCTCGGTCGCAATCAGGCCAGTGGCCTTGGCGTTCAGGATGAGGTTTTGGGTATTGAGCGCGGTGATTGCCTTACGCAGATCGGAACCCAGTGGCTTTCGAACCATCTTGCCGTGCTGCCAGTACGTGAGCACGTAGATGCCGTCGATGTGCTTGACCTTCTCGGCTGGCCGGGACGTCCACTTCCCGTTCAGCTTCACCCGCTTCGCCAGCCACGCCTTCCGCTTGTGTGGCACAGGAGCCTCTGGCCTGCATTATGCCTTAGCCGGAAGCGGGAACTGTGCTAACTTCTGTGCTAACACCTTCGTTTGGCTGGAAAAAGGAGGTTGGTAGCGCTACCGGGAATCGAACCCGGGTTTGAAGATTGAGAATCTTCCGTCCTAACCCCTAGACGATAGCGCCACTCGGCGAGAGATTACGATTATAACAAGCGACCTTGGCATACGTCTCACGCCCAGCGCCCGAACGCGTTCTCTTTGCGAACTCCGTGGATTTCATCCGCGACCTCTGCGGTTTGAAAACTCTCCCCAACTCAATCCGCTCCTTGTGCTGTTTCCTTTCGGAATTCCCGCTTGCAAAAATTCAAATTTTTTGTGCAAATCGTCTCGATTCAAAAGGGGACTGGCGATATAGTAGAGGCATAGACCTACAATCAGAAAACTTTGAAGGGCGACCAAATGTTGTCTCTTCGTCACCGATCATTCCTAACCAGGAGTTCAAGGAGTAAGCAATATGGCAAAACCTAGAGTACCCAAGAAAATCAGCGATGATACCAGTGTGAACGCAGCCGCCGGAGTTGCCTCGAACAAGGTCCTCGCGGCACAAGCAAACGGGAACGGCGACGCTCTCAACGGCGGCGCCAAGAAGATGGTTCGCAAGAAGACCGAGGCAAAGCCGGAGATCGTCAGGTCTGACTCGCGCGCCACCATCGTGCCCATTAATTTGGAAGACGAGATCCGCCGCCTCGCCTATCTGTTGGCCGAGCGCCGCGGGTTTGAGCCGGGCCACGAATCCGACGACTGGTTCGCGGCGGAGCAGGAAATCCGCCAGCGTTACCATCAGTACAGCGCCTAAGGGCGCTCGCCTCTTCCGGCTGGCGGCCGAGCCCCGGCCGCCGTCCAACGGCGGAAACGTTTACGAAAGTCTCCGTTCTTCGGCCACAGTCTCCCAGTCTCTTCTCCCTCTTCCCCACTGTCCTACCGTGACCCTATTTGGCCACTCTTGCGGTTGCCACCTCCACCACTTTCTGAAAAAATAGCTTGGGGCTCTTCCACATGGCGCAAATCGGTAGTTTTGCCTTGCTCTTCGCCCTGGCGTTGAGCGTCTATTCTTTCGGAGTTGGGCTGCTCGCGCTCATTTTCAAGGACGATCCCGACTGGAATCGTCTCGGCGAGACTGCCCGCCGTGCCGGCGTCGTGGTGTTCCCGGCCGTGCTTCTTGCCGCCGTGGTTCTCGTCATCTCCGCCTTCCGCAACGATTTCTCCATCGCGTATATCTACCATCACAGCAACCGCGATCTCGACGCCAAGTACAAGTTCGCAACCCTCTGGTCAGGGCAGGAAGGTTCGCTGGTGTTCTGGTCGCTCCTGCTCTCGGGATACGCCTTCATCCTCCGCCTTCGCTACAGAACCGATCCGCGCCTCTTCGCCTACGCCTCCGTCATTCTCGCCGGAGTGCAGGTCTTCTTTTTCGCCCTGGTAAACATCGCAGCCAATCCCTTCGGCCTTCTCGAAGGCCCGCTCCGCCCCGACGGCACCGGCCTCAATCCCCTTCTGCAGTATCCTGAGATGGTCATCCACCCTCCCATGCTTTATCTCGGATACGTGGGAACCACCGTGCCCTTCGCCTTTGCGCTGGGCGCGCTGATCATGAAGTATCCCGGCGACAAATGGATTCACATCACACGCCGCTGGACCATGGTCACTTGGGGATTGCTCACCTGCGGAATTTTTCTCGGCGCGCACTGGGCCTACGCCGTGCTCGGCTGGGGAGGCTATTGGGGATGGGACCCCGTTGAAAACGCCTCGCTCATGCCCTGGCTCGTCGGCACCGCCTTCCTGCATTCCGTCATGATGCAGGAGAAGCGCGGCATGCTGAAGGTCTGGAACATGTGGCTCGTCTTCGCCTCCTTCTGGCTCGCCATCCTCGGCACATTCCTCACCCGCAGCGGAATCATCAGTTCGGTGCACGCCTTTGCGCAATCGTCCATCGGTCCGTGGTTTGGCTGGTTTCTGGCCCTTACCTTCGCCGTGTTCGTTTTCTTCTTTGTGCAGAATCATAAGCATCTGCGCAGCGAGCACAAGCTTGAGGCCGTCGTCTCCCGCGAGTCGAGCTTCATGTTCAACAACCTGCTCTTCTGCGCGCTCTGCTTCACCGTCTTGTGGGGTACGTGGTTCCCGAAGATTTCTGAACTTATCCAGGGCAATAAGGTCACCGTAAGCGCTCCTTTTTATAACCGCGTCGCGATTCCTGTGGCGCTTCTCCTGATCGTCCTCACGGCCGTTGGACCTCTGCTGGCATGGGGCAAAACATCGTTTGAAAGTCTGAAGCGCAATTTCATGTGGCCCACTGTCGGCGGAGTCATCACCGCGATTTTCCTGATGGCGACGCCTCCCAGTTGGGGCGGCGCTTTCGGCCTTCGTCCCTGGCTGGACGTCTCTTATTTCTATTCGCTGATGGCCATCAGTCTCGCGGTTATGTGCACCCTCACCGTAGCCAGCGAGTTCTACCGTGGCGGCCGCGTCATCTCTGAGAAGACCGGACAGGGCATGTTCGCTTCCATGGTCCAGCTTACGCATCGCAACACCCGCCGCTACGGAGGTTACATCGTCCACTTCGGCGTGGTGGTCGTCATCATCGGTATCGCTGGCGGCGCATTCAATATCGACAAAGAGCAGGAAATGGCCTATGGCGACAAGATGAACCTCGGCCCCTACACTCTGCTCTGCCGTTCTTACACCGACGAGGAGTTCCCCAACTACGACGCGCAGTGGGCCGTTCTCGATGTCTTCAAAGATGGCCATCAGATCGATACGCTCACGCCCGAGCGCCGCTTCTACAAGGCCAGTCAGCAGACGTCGACCATGCCCTTCATCCGCTCGTCGCTCAAAGAAGATCTCTACGTCGTTTACGAAGGGTTGAATCAGGACAACGGTCACCCGATTTTGAAAGCGCACCTGAATCCACTGGTCATGTGGATCTGGCTTGGCGTCTGGATCATTATCGGGGGCACAGTACTCGCGCTGGTGCCCAACGCCCCAGCCGCGGTCCGCGTCGCGGTTCCGAGGAGACTGGAGCACGCCGCCCCAGTCCCCGCCGGAGATTAGGGTCTTGATGTGGTATGGCTAGATTTTGAATGTGGGGAAAGCCAAGGTTTTGAATGTGGGGACAGCCGCCCTCGGCTGTCCGCCGCGCACTGCGCGGCTGCTTTTGGGAAGCGGAACGGAACTGGGAAGTGAGCATGGCCCAGGAGGGCACGATTTAAGCCGCGGCCCGAACAGAAACTGAATA
>Ga0070732_10000279_pt1 | contig 36196 bp, 37 predicted proteins | sample Coa_R1_5_FD_66449 | JGI IMG/M metagenome (GOLD analysis project Ga0070732, IMG submission 66449) | Surface soil microbial communities from Centralia Pennsylvania, which are recovering from an underground coalmine fire - Coalmine... | ecosystem: Environmental > Terrestrial > Soil > Unclassified ... | reverse complement strand
AATGAAATGAAAATGGAAGAAAACACAACATACCGCCTCTCTGAAATTACCGTTAACGCGGACGAGTTGAGACGCATCCGAGACGAACTGGACGAGCAGCTTGCTTCAGGACTTGCGCTTTACCGCCGAATCGAAAACTTAATTAACCAGGGAACAATAACTAAACATGCCAACAAAAAAGAGACCGGCTTTGCCGGCAAAGAATAAGCAGGAAGCCAAGCCTGAAGAGCCGCGCCTATTCACTGGAGACATCTTCGTCAACAAGACCCTTGTGTCTTCAATAACTCTGAAGGCAGCAGGGAAGGCAGCGGCACAAATGGCAATCTACAAAATGATTAACGTGAAAGTGAATGGATAAAGAAAAATCAGCGGAAACCCCGCGCTCCGTCAAACTTGAAATGACGGCCAAAGAACTTGAGATGATGGTTTATATGCTTGGAGCAATAGACCTCAGGACAAATCCAGAGACCCTTGAAATTGCTCTTGCGCTCAGAAAGAAACTGGATAACGCGCAGAAGTTTTTAACGAAGAAACCAGCGCGCCCGAAAGACAAATACGGCAAGCCGATGTCTGATGAGGAAATAGAAAAGGCCCAGGAAGTCGCGGCCCAGGCCAATGCAGCAGAAACTATCAAGAAGATAAATCCAAGCGCTAACGCCATCAGTTAACGCCGTCCTAAAATCCCTAGTTTCTGGTGTTCTTCAATCAAATCCTGGCCTTGTAAGTGGACGTACCGCATTGTCGTAGTGATGTTGCTGTGGCCGAGAATCCTTTGGAGTTTGACCACGCTTCCCCCTTGCCGGATGTAATCCGTTGCCATCGTGTGCCGTGCAGCGTGAACAGAACGCCTGGGAACATCCACGCCGATTCGTTTACAGAGTAGTTTGACATCACGCAGGACGTTCCGGCGCATCAGCGCTTTTCCGTCGCGTGTCGAGAAAACAAAACCCGTCCGGTCAGTGCAGAACCGCCACAGAATCTTCCGCATCTCTTGAGACATCGGAACCAGCCGGTGTTTATTGCCCTTCCCCTTAACCGAGATAAGCAGGTTGTCGAAGTCAAGGTCTGAGACGCGCAATCCTACCGCCTCAGAGACTCTTAACCCGCAATCGAAAGTAAGGAGTAGTAAGGTGTGAGTGCGCCTTTGTCTAGCAGAAGGCTTAAACGCTAAAATTTTGCTTATAGCGGGTGTTCCGTAAACAGCTAAGGGTTTATTCTCCTCTTTCAGAAACTCTGCCCGGTGTGTTTCGCCAGCCCACTTTAAATAGGCATTAACACCTGTAATTCGAGTGTTCACCGACCGCGCCGAAATTCCGGCTTCCCGCTGGCCAATGACCCATTTCTTTATCCCGGATTCAGAAAAATCTCCGTACTTGTTTACTGACCGCAAGCAGTCCTCGTAAAACTCAATGGTACGAGGGGAGACGTTCCTCAGATATTTCCTGTCTTTTATGAAATCTGTAAAGTCTTTCATTTCTTAACTCCTAAATGTCTGCCGTCAAAGTTCACTGAGCGCAATCGAAACTTACGCATTGAAAACAGAAAGAAACTTTGGGAGTTCAAGGCGGCTCATCCTTGCGTTGACTGTGGAGAGTCTGACCCGGTTGTTTTGGAGTTTGACCACACCGAGGGCCAGAAGAAGGCCAATATTGCAGACATGCTGACCCAGAATCACCGCTGGTGTACAATCGAAGCTGAGATACGGAAGTGTGTCGTTCGCTGTGCCAACTGCCACCGCAGGAAGACTTGGAAGGAACGGTAGCTAGGTATTCAAAAGAGGCTTGAATCCGTGTCCGGCAGTTTGCAAGTCCTTTAGTTTCTTCAGTTAAATCGGGGAGTGGCTCAGCCTGGTAGAGCACCTGGTTCGGGACCAGGGGGTCGGAGGTTCAAATCCTCTCTCCCCGACCAATTCAAATCAATCACTTACAGATTTGTCGAGAACTAGAGGGTTTACAAAAGGGTTTACATTGCCGCAGGCACTTGCGGCGTGGGCATAAACTCCCGCCAAACGCTGGCGGCAGCCATGCTCACTGCTTCAACTCGCTCTTCCCACCACGTCTTGTTGTAGACATTCTGAGTCACGTCAATGTTGGCGTGTCCCATGTTGTCCCGCGTCACCTCAGGCCGAGCGCCTGCACTGCTCATGAGGCTTGAGTGCATGGTTCGGAAACTCCTGAAGTCCACGGTTGTCGGCAAACCAAGCTTCTTGGCCGTTGGCTTGAGTTGCCGACGCAGCAGATTACGCCGATGTATAGGCCCGCCGCGCCGATTCGTTAAAACCAAGTCTTCCGGTTTACGAAACTTCGACCTCTGCCAAGCAGCATCGAGAACCGCCCGCAGGATTCCGAAAGAATCCAGTGGGATGCTCCGACGCCCGGCATCAGTCTTAGTGTCGTCGAATTCGCCTTCATAGAAGCGCTCTACAACTTCAATGCGGTCGGGATGAATTCTTCCCCACCGCAACGCGGTAACCTCGCCGATCCGCAACGAACCAACAATCATCAGTGTCACAATAGATTTTGTTGGCTCTGGCAGTGCATCAATCACGCGACGAATGTCCTGCTTTGCAAGCACGACAGGAGGCTTCCGGGCTTTCTTGCGAGGCAGCCGGACGCCCAGCGCAGGATTTGCAGTTAACAAGCCCCACGCTTTGCCCTGATTAAAAACAGCCCTCATACAGCCGTGCATGTTGCGAATCGTCTTTGCAGCCAGACGAGGCGAAAAAGAGTTGAAGAAGTCCTGAAGCTCAATGGTCCTCATTTTCGTGAGTTTCATTGAACCCCATTTGGGCAACAAGTACGTGTTCAGATAAAAGTCGTAGCTGATTCGTGTTGAGTTTTTCAGCAGCGGCCACATCTTTTCCCTACAAGTTGCCACAAGACCTGCCATTGTTTCTTCCCCAGAGGGGAAGAGTTGAGGTTCATTGTTCCGTCCGTTCGCGTTCTCCATAAACTGATCAGCCAAGCGTTGCGCTTCAGTTCTGGTAGGAACCAGGCTCTTCGCCCAGCTCTTTGTACGACCGCGACGGTTGCCGGAACTGTAGTCCCAGTAAAATATTTTCCACTTTGCCCCCAAGTCCGAAACTCGGGGCCTTTGATGTCTTTCACGCACCACGATTCTCCTTCCGTGGTGCTTCAACCGTAACTTATCAGTAACATCAAACGACTTCATTTAGCAAGCCTTTTGCTGATCTAAAAACAAGTAAATTTCAGAGCGTTTGAAGCGCACATAGCGCCCGAGTCGTACGGTTGGAAGTTGATCAAGATGGCTGTAAATCCAGCTTCTCGGCACACGAAGAATCTCAGCCACCTCTTCTGCTGTCAGTAGCACATGACCCGCCGGGACAGCCAGGAGAGGTTCGCCGTTTGAACTTGTTCCATTACCGTGGTTTTGAGGAACCATTTGGTTCTGTTCCGGTTGAGAGGAGAATTGCCGTACACGAGAGTTCTTGTGATTCATACCCGAGTCCTTTTACTGAAATGCCTGATCCTCACGGAAATAAGTGATTGCCAGCCCCAAGGGATTGACTTGAATCAGCTCGTTCGGGACTGAATCACGGAAGAGGAAAACGAAGTGGGCAGTGTAAAGCGTTCGTTTGGTTTCGACGTGATCCAGAGGCGAATAGGCGATCTCGTAGAAGTCCACTGTCGCTTTGTACGGAGCTGACCGCAGATCCTCAATCGAAACTTTCTGGACGTCGATGTCGATGTCAGGGCCGCTGGAGTCCTGAGATAGTTCTCTATCGTGTGGTTCTTCCGGTACGCCTCAGCAACGCTGTTGGCAAGCTGCGCTTCCATGAACAGCAGCGACCTCTTGAAATTGTCCCGAACCGTGTAATGGTTCCGGCTGTAATACATCCGGCAGAAGTCGCTGAGGAAATACTTGATCTCCGCATCCTGGGGCTTATAGCCGAGCGTGTCGTACCTAACCGCTTCCGCGCGGCCAATATCGTTGATGCGGATCACCAGCGGCTTGAAATTCTCAACGGTGCGAACCGTCTTGATGTTCGTATAAATCAGGCCACCCGCTACTAGGGCCATGACGAGCAACGCAATTTTCAAATATGTGTTCGTAACAATCGCATCGCCGAACTGCTCAGCATAGAGCTGCTTCGCGGCATTGAACGTGGAATCCTGTTTTGCTTCGCTGGCCATACCTCAACCTCGACTCACGTAAGCGATCATCGCCGCAGCCAGGCCGGAGTCTGCCCCCGCTGCCCCGCTGAAAAGGTGGTTCGTCAAAGTCGGAATCTTCAGCAGCCCGTAAATTGCGATGAGCAGAAAGATCAGCATCGCGGGGAATGCCGTCATCCATTGATCCACCGACATGCCGCCCGTATCGACAGCGAAGAAGGCCAGCAGGAGCTTGGCAAAGATGTAAACGAAGGCGCTGGCAATGACCTGATAGAACGAGTATTGAAGAAATGCCTTGAACCAACCCCAGAACAGCCAATCCATCTTCGGCACGATGAAAAATGGAATGAATATCGGTCCGACGAGCAGGAGCACTGCCTGGGCTATCAGGCCGAACCCAATGATCATCAAAACAACAGCCTGGATTGTGGCCAGTATCACGTACAGCACGACGAAGGTGAGCGTCTCGTGAAAACTGAAAGAACTCGGCTGCTCCATTCCTTGCTCGACTTCGGTGACCTTCGTCTCGACCAGTCGCGCCTGCTCCATGCCTATACTGTTTGAGAGCGTAGAAGCCTCTTGCATCACCAAATCAGGAAAGCTCTGGCCGATGCCCGGAATCGGAGAGCTGTAATACTTGACCATCGCAAAGCAAAAGGCGATTACCAGAAGCAACCGAGTAAAGCGGGTGAAGTTGAATCCTTCGCCACCTTCGGCGCTCGACAACGCAGATTGGACCCCGAACCAGACAATGAGAATCGTGGCGAACCCACGAAACAGGTTCAAGCCCATGCCCACGAACAGGTCGAGCTTCGAGGTCATCAAGGCGCGAATGCCGTCCTCAATGGAAGTGAGCGGGTCTTGAGCGGGAACAAACATAACAACTCCGTTCTCCTATTTGCCCGTAGGCGTTTGCAGCCGGGTAGGCATGGAACTGGTAAAACTCATGACCTCACCAAAATGCTGCTGACGGTACAGTTCTGCATTGATGCCGCCGACGCTCGATGTCCGATTGCGTTCCGTTGTAACGAGCTGCTGTTCGAGCAGCGCGGCCAATAGTTTGTTCGTGTCCTGCATGGTGCGTACGAGCAGGACGTTAGCTGCATTGATCTTGTTCAGGACCGCAATCTGCGTATTCAGGTCAGGCGCGGACGAGAGTGAATCGTCTTCGAGTTGCTTGATATGAAGCTCAAGCTGCTGCGCGTTTCTCCGCAACTGGCCAATCGTGGCCATGCCGTTGATGGTGGAACCGTCTGACAGTTCTTCAAGGCCATAAGCCTGTTTCAGGCTGTCATACGTGTTGACGCCGGCAGGACTCCCCAATGGCCGATTCACTTGGCCATACCCCTGCTTGGCTGTTCCATAGTCGCCGGTGTTGATGCCATTCAGCCACCAAGAGGTATTTCCCAAAGTGTTGCCCGCCGTCAGGTTTTGCCATTGCGAGAATTGAGCACGATACCGGCCCACCATTCCCTGAAGCTGCCGGGCCTGACCCTGAATGAACTGGTACTGCTGCATGTGGAGGTTGTACGACTGCTGGAGCTGCTGTAATTGCTGCTGCAATTGCAGATAGCGCAACACAGCGTTCTTATAGTTGGTTGGGTCGAAAACAATCCCACCGCCCAACTGAGCAAAAGCAGGGCTGACCGTGAGCGCCAGCAACAGTGTTATGAGTGCGATTTTGTGTTTCATAAAATATCTCCTAAAGATTCGAGGGCATCTCATGCTGGGCGTAATCCGGGACCAGCAGGTCTTGCGTGAGATAAACCTTCACGCGATGGCCCTCTCGAACGGTTATGGTTGGGAGCAGGTTCAAGAACCTGTCCAGAATGTGCGTTGACGATTGCGCAAAGCTTGCAGCAACTCCCTGACGGTAGGCATCGGTCGGGGTCTGCGGCAGTCCCAGGCTGCTCGTATTTGTGCCCACCTGTGCGAGGCCACCGATTGCGCCGACTGCGATAGAAGCGCCAAAAATTTGCAGGTAGTGATGGTTGACCTGATCTTTCAGGCCAGTCTCGCCGATCTGATTCAGGCCGTGAAACTGATCGAGATCGACCGAGTATCCGTCCGGCATGATGAGCCGATGGAAGGCAACAGCCAGGCGAGTCTGGCCGAAGCCCTCAACCCGCTTCGTTTCGCCCAGGACTTTCGTGCCGGCAGGAATAAGCAGGCGCTGGCCATCATGGGAGTAAATGTTATTCGTCAACATGCAAATGACTGGCCCGGAAAAGTCACCATTCAGGCGGGTGACGAGCGCGGTCTCAAGAACCGTTCCCTCAAAGACAACATAATCTTTTCCACTCGCCTGATTGAAATTTGGATTGCTCTTCTTGCGAACTGTGTCAGCAGGAGAAGGCAACGCTTGCCCCGGAGGGACTGCCCCATTTGTCAGACCGACAGGCAAGCTTGGAATCTCCAAAGCCGACAGGTCCAGAGGCAATTGCGCCGAAGGGTCTCCCGGAGTTTTTACAGACTCACTCGTCTGCTGAGGCCGATAACTGAGAGACACGCTGGACGAAAACCGCGACGTGTACTCACGTCTGCGCATGTCCTGCTTTATCGGATCTTCCTCAACCGGCATGGCGGCTTCCTGATTGCCAGCAAAAGGAGTGGAGTCTCTACTGCCTGGCTGCTGATTCAGTCGCTGCTGCGCAGGGATCAAAGGCGTTTGCTGCTCACGCCGTTGCTGTTCCAGACGAGCGGAGATTTCTGCAGGGCTTAGTCCCGCGACAGTCTCTGTCTTCGGAGCATCAGTCTTTTGTGACGACTTCGCGCCTTTCGCTGGCCCGGACACCCACAGCATGAGCATGATCACCGTAGTGAGTCCGATGACCACCCATGTCTGAGCATTCTTTGGCAGCACTCCGGGAGCAGGCTTGCGCTTGTCCTGGACATTGGGCACCGTGTTCTGATTCTCATTAGGCTGCGACATGGCGTTACTCCTGCCTCTTGAAATCCATCCTGTGCTTGCCGATCACCAGATACCCGGAATCAAGAATCTTGGGCACAACATAGACGCCGTCTTTCAGATCGAAGTTGATGAGATTCGGCGATCCATCCTTTACTTCGTACAGAGTCGGCTTTTCCTGAGCCGAAGAGCGGATGTACGTAAACTTGTCATCGTGATAAATGGCCGAGACCAGGAAAGGCTTCTTGTCCCTGTCAAAGCCGTAGTCGAATTTCAGGCTCTTGACCGGGTAATCGGTCTGAAATGCCTGTTTCTCTTTTTCGGCTTGGGCCGTTGCAAGCGCGGCTTGCACTCGCAGCCCTTCCACTTCGCTTGAAGGCACAAATTTAGGTGGAGCATTCAGCGACTGGAGGATGGATTGATCCTTTGGCTCAATGAAGACTTTGAGGTCAGGCTCGTCGCTTTCCCCGACTTCTTTCACAAGGAACGAATACACGTTGCCCGCCGCAGTGATCAGCGTGACATCGGTATTGCTGCCTTGCTTCGCTGGCTTTATGTAGCAGAAATTCTGTGTTCCCTCGACCACCCAAAAGTCTTTGTCGCCGGTGACGAAATCGAGGATCTTTTCGTTCTGAGGCAGAACGATCAGGGTTGTGTAACGCAGCTTGGCTTTGATAATAACGATGTCCTTAGCTGCGTACTGATGGTGCGGGCCTCACGGCTCTGGGCGGCAGCCGAAACCGCCGCCAGGACCGCGAGAAAGACGATTGCAATTGTTTTTCTCATAGAGAACTCCTTGCCAGAATTTCCAAACCCTTTTCAAACCCATGTTCACGGAATGCCTGTTCGCGCCGGAAGCTCTCGTTCGGGTCGCTGGTATAGAGCCAATAACTCTTTTCATCCACTTCCAGATTGACCACCTTCGCCAGATCAGGGCGCTTCACCAGCGCCTGCCGTTTGGGAATCAAGGTTGAGATCATCTCGATTTCGTTGTCATTCAGGTGAAAGGTGTTCCGGTACAGCTCCCGGTCCATGTCCGGGTTGGCGAGAAAAACTAGGTAGATATTTGTATGTACCGAGGAATTGGTACATACGCGGTGAAAGGCCCCAAAGCTTCCTCAGGCGATCAGTGCCGTCTAAACGAGATTAAGCAGTGAATGAGGAGTCTTTGGGGCTTGTCTTTGATTGTCGCATGATTCTCACCAATCATCCGAAATCTACTTGCTGTTGATCCTCCATCCGACTCGAAGGCCAACGACATCTCCCTTTTGCAGATTCCTGAACCTGGTTACTAATGATTTATGTTTGTGGGCGCTAGCCTTTGAAATGAACATATCCGCATGTACGCTCTGTCTTTGCGTGCCACGTTGAAGCACCGCATCGTCGTCCCCGTCGGTCGGTAAGTAAATATCCAGCGACTCGCTTTGCACGACGATAACAAACTCCTCGATCACATCGCCATCAGTGTTGGGATAACAGAAGGCATCTTGTGTTGCGGTCAATCCGTCGAACATGTGCTCCGAATGCGGAGCACTAACGCTGATAGGCATAATTACGTGTGACCCCGTTACGACAGAACGGCGTTCTCCCCGTGCGAGGTCAAACCACACATTCCACTGCTTCATTCCGGGCCGGTCTTCCTGAATATGCTCGGGATCAGCCCCAGCTACCTGATCTACGTTGTAGTGGGAGTGATACTGCTCAACAAACGCATCTGCATTCTTGCCGGGGTCCTTGGAGATATCGGAGAGGCCCTGTAGTTCATAAATCATATGTCGGTCAGAATTGATTGATTTGCCGTCCGCCGTTCGCTCCAGACTAATTAGCATTATTGCTGCTGGTATTACGTATCGTCTCTGCTTTGCCAATCCGTCCGCCAATAGAGATGAAAAACTCTTAATCTGGCGGCCAATCTCCGCCTGACGCTCCAATTCTGCTCTTCGCGCATCCGCCGATCTACCAAACGCGTACCCTACTCCGAGCACGATGATCGCAAGCAGTACGCCCACACCGATGAGTCCGAATTCCTTTGGATACTTACGCAGCGTCACTCGCGCCGGCGTTGCGCCTGGCGGGGCTGCTGCTGCTGCCGCAGCCATGTCCTTCTTAATTGCGGCATAAGCACCAATTGCAGCCGCCAAGATCGTGCTTAATGATCCAATCAACGCGACAACTATTTCAGTGCGCACGTTCTGTCCTCCTCGTTGCTTCGGCGTGCGTATTATAAGGCGAGCAGAGTAGTATCCAACAATCAAGCAAGCTGGATATTTTGGTAAGCCGATGGCGAATGCGGACTTGTCTAGATTTGAGATTTTTAATTTCTTGTGGAAAGGGAACCCCGTACGGTATTCGTTTAGTAAATGTGAGAATTGTCACTTGCGAATAGCACCGTGACCAGGCCCGAATGTTGCATTATACTGCCCTATACATCGGCCTTGACATTCACGATGTATCCAGGGGAATATGAGCTCGATTCGGTTTTTCTGCAAGATTTTGTAAAGTCGCAGAAGATTCAGCCCTGGCCTGATGGAGCTTTACTTCCTGAGAATCAATTGCTCGGAAACGCCGTAACCGGGTCCAAAAGCGGCACGACACGATATGGCGTAGCACATTGGGTGTGTGGCAATTTCCTGTTTTTTCGCAAGGATGACACCGACCTAGCAAACGTGAAAAGTCTGACTGGCTTGGAGAAAACACTGGGTCTACCAGTTCATTCAAAAACTAAAGGGCTAATGGTGGATCTCAAAGGCAAGTCAACGTTAGGAGAGTTTTATTTGGAAACAGCATTTGATCACTATGCGACATGGGCAGAAGTATCGGCACGTTTGTCTGCTCCCGATCCTGTGCTTGAGGGGAATTTGAAGCGACTTGTGCCCCTCTGTGATACAGGCTATTGTCGCAACCAGGAATATCACGAGTCGAAACCGGGTATATATGGTCGACAGTTCGCCCGCGGAAATGGCAGAGCACTAATTGGCTATTCCGAGACTCTGCATCAGACACTCTCTGAAACAAGTGACGCGTGCTCGTCGGACGATAAGTGTTTAACAGACGCAGATATCGATGTAGCTGAATTCCCGTCGGACGACGCTGGCGAACATCAAATCTCGTGGGTTGACTCGTACGTCCTCGATGTGAGCTGTAACAAGCAATGCAGCGCCGATGCCGTGGCATTCGTCTCGTACATGAATTCAGATGCCGTATACAAACAAATCCTGTTACATGAGGGAACGGCTCCCGCATATCTCCTTCCGGCAAAGGCTTCGCTATACCAAGACACTGATTTGCTGAAGGCAGCACACCTCTATCCCAAGCTCAAGGCGATCATTGAAAATGCCACCGCGCCAGGCGGGGCTGGACTCAACGATAGCCTCAGAAACATCGGCAAGACTCTTGATTCACACTTGCCCTAACATCTTTCCGACAAGTGCTCTAATTGTTTTATCGGGAAGTGCCAGTGGGAGAGGAAAATGGAACCGGTCCATATCTTTTCAGTTCACAAACGAGGAGACCGTCACTCTTTGTTCATTCGAATGGAAGCCCTAGCTGGCGACGAAAACTTGACTATCGAGGAAATTCGCGAACTCGAAGACGTTGTTCGCGGCCAGTATCCCGATGCCGAGGTGAAGTATCTTGCTCTCGCCGAAGACGCAGGGTATATGCAGAGGAACCCGGTTCGTAGCTAGCGGAACCTCCCTTTTGCAGTCCAGGAATCGTTCAGGGTTGCAATTGAGGGTTTACATTAAGCCAAAACTGGCGTGATTGAGCAAGAATTAGACGGTTGAAGCACCACTCAAATGATTGAATAACAACGAAATTGGCTCCAGGCACCCAAGTTCGGGACCAGGGGGTCGGAGGTTCAAATCCTCTCTCCCCGTCCAATATTTTCAATAACTTACAGCGAATTTCTGGTACGCCACCCTCAGCGCTGAGGGCGATTTTGAGGCTGTGGGATCCTCAGAGATCAACAAGCAGAATCGCCAGTCAGGGCGGCACTCGGAAGGCGTGGGGAGACAAATGTCCAAGTTCAAATCCATTCTTCAACCGATGGACTAGGGCCTTTTGCAAATGATTTTTAAGAATTGTGGCTATTGTCTGTCCAGACCGTAATGAATTACATTCGAACGATTAGCAGATGATCCACACTGGCCACGATAGCGTATTTCAGCGCAACGTCCGCATCACCTCATTCATCAAGAACGGAGAGATGAGTGCCAAAGTTTTGGAGGACCTGCTTCCTGGCGGAATTGCTCATTCATATGAAAAATCTCTTTGGGATTACAAGCAAGAACTTCCCACGCTTCCGAGAGATCGCAAACCCTCCGATGCTGAAAAAGAGAAATATTCAACCCAAATGGCTGCAGTGGTTAAAGATGTGGTCTCTTTCTACAATTCGCATGGCGGCTATCTCATCATTGGTATCGACGATAAAACTCGTGAGGTTGTTGGGTTTAACGGAAGTTTTGACTGCGGAGAACTCGTTAAGAAAGTGCTTGGAGCGACCAAGCACGAAATTGATTGCCACTATCACTGCCACCAAGTATCTGTTAGGAACGGTACTCGGTTCGTAGGTCTTTTGTTGATTCCTCGAAGACCCGATAACCGCGATGTGGCGCAGTTCAGACGGGATGCTCCAATCGAAGCTAACGACAAGCAGGCATTTAAGAAAGGGCAAATATATTTCAGGCAAGGAGACGCTTGTAAACCTGCGGAAACTTCAGAAGATTTCATGTTTCTATGTAGTCCGGACCGCCGAAACCTCTCAGATTTTTCGGCACCGCCTAACGTAATTGCACTGAGCAATAATCTTGGTCCCAGAGACCCAGGCTTTATTAAGTTTATCGGTCGCGAATCTTACTTGCGAGAACTCTGGCAATGGCTGTGTGATCCTTTCAGTCCGGTAAAGCTGCTTGCCGGTCTTGGTGGAGTAGGCAAAACGACACTTGCACGTGAGTTCGTCGAAGCATTAATTAGTACGCCACCTGCTGGATTAGAAAAGGTGATCTGGTTGAGTGCGAAGAAGCAGCTGTATACGGCGGCTCTTGGTCAGTACCGACCAACATCTCGGGTTGACTTCATTGACACATGTACACTCCTAAGATCAATCCTAGAACAACTTGGGTATCCAGAAAATGCAATCGATCCTGAATGGTCGCAGCAAGACTTAATGGAGGAAACTATTGATGCATTACGTCTCTTTCCGTCGTTTCTTGTAATCGACGATATAGACAGCTTGGTACCTGAACAACAACAGGATGTATTTCACACTCTGATCCGCATCATTGACCAGACCCTCCTCAGCAATTCAACCAAACGTTCACGAGCCTTGCTGACCGCTCGACTCGATCTCGGCGCAGCCCCGGGGCAGCTAATCAGAGTTAAGGGACTGGACCACGGTGATTTCTGCGATTATGTAGAAATGACCGCTAATTCTATGGAGCTGACTTGGTCTCATAAAGCAAACTCACAGCTCATGCAGCGCTTTTATTCCATAACAGATGGGTCTCCAACATTCACATCATCCATCCTGAAGTTTGTGTCTCTCGGAAAGCCACTAGATGCTGCTCTTTCGAAATGGAAGGGCTCTGATGGTGAAGAAGTCAGGCGCTTTGCTTTTGAACGAGAGCTCAATCAACTTACTGAATCACAAATCCGAACGCTCTATGCAGCATCGCTATTAGGTGCGACATCAGTAGTGGAATTGCAGAATGTTCTTCAGAGCAGTGAAACACTTATGAACGATGACATCGGAGAACTTAGAAGGTTCCACTTGATTGCGATGGGCACGGAGCTGCCAGGTGGGGCAAGAATTGAAGTTCCGTCGAGCATACAATTGTTATCGGACCTTATAAAGAAGAAGGTTCGAAACCCTGTGGCAGTAGAAAGAGAGTGCGAAACCGTCAGGAAGAAGACTCCTGATCCGGTGAGCGATGTGGGAAGATTGACAACAAGAGTTTTAGCACTCTGGCGAATTAATAACCGCAATGAAGCGCTTAGTGTAGCAAAACTAGCCGAGAGGAAGTTCCCCAATCACCCCGATGTTCAGTGCCTCCTCGGTCGCGCATACCTTCGCATCGATCCTCCTGATCTGCAAAAAGCGGACGCGGCATTCCGTCAGGCCTTTGATTTGAACTGCTCACGGCCCGAGCTCCTCAGTTTGTGGACTCACGCAAAGGTGCAGCTAAAAGATTGGATAGGAATCCTTGAAATCACGAGGGATCGAGCCAGCGTACCCAATTTTGCGTTGTTGCGAGCCAGAGCTTACGCCGAACTGGGCGAAATAGGGTTAAGAGCAAGAAATCACAGTCGTGCCGCCAGTCACTATCGCAACGGCCTTCAAGAACTACATTCGACGTTGCAAATTATCCAACTGAAGGGCCCTCATTCTCAACTGTTGAACTGGAAACGGTTGCTAGCTATAGGTGCTATTCAGGCGGTTGATCAAGACTCAATACCCGACGAAGAACGTCTAAGTGTTTGGAAAGAATGCCTCGACACTGTCAAACTAGCGGGGGTTAGCTTTGAAATTGTCGCTGCAGGGGCACGTAATCTTAGAACTTGGTGGGGGGCGGTGGAAAAGCGCGAGAAACGGGACAAGAAAACAACAGCTATCATGCTGCAGCAGATGCGGGCGCTGCACGCCTTGATTGCCGACCTAACGGCATCTGAAACTGAAGATGCTCATACAGTCCAAGATCTGCAAAACCTCGCAGCTGAATTGCAGAGACGTGCGAATTCTTATGCCAGTGCCGCAGCCGGCGACTAAGCGAACCAATCTTACGATACGACATTCTCGATCAATTCGGAACAAATCATCCGCAATTCAAACGCTGTAGGATTCAAGATGGTGTTGCTTTTGGCTGAATGCTGTGGCTTTGTGGGGATCGTTCAGCCACAAATTCATATACACGTAACCCGTAAACCAGACACAGCAACTGGAATTTGTTGGAACATCAGCGCTTGCGTCAAAACAACCTACCTCAACCCTCTGGGCCCAAGTCACGAGGTCCACAAAAACGTGAAAGATATTTGGCGTTTTTCCGCGGTCCAGTCTGGATGGTCCGATGGTCCAGCCGATTGATGCTTGAATTGAGATCTGTTGATCTGTAGAGCTCTTTGAGGCTTCGGGGACTACAAAATCATTTACACTCGACGGCTTGCAAGAATTGAGCCGAACAAAATTAAAGCCCCAAGTTTCGGTTTGCCGTAAACCGGATACGAAGCCGATAAAGGGTCATCGGATCGTTGAAAGTCTACTGCGTGGACCCGGCGGGCTCCGTGACTTTTATGGGAACTTGGCCCTGTGCGTGCCAGTGCTGGAGAATTGATAGCGTTAGCAAGCAGCCGAGCACCGCAATGATGAGATGAAGGCCTATCCAAAAGCGGTACAAGCGACGCTTGTACAGCCAAGGGTGTTCGTTTTGAGTCTTGGCATCAGCAATCGGGCGCAGTTTGTTTATGCCAACGTTGGGTAAATTCTTATCCAAAACATCACGATACGCGCGAGCCCGGTTCGTATGGAATACAAATCGCTCGTGATACTTGGCCGTGAACAATGCCCCGAATACTCCGATAAGAATGAGGAACAACGTCAAGGGCAAATCCTCATTGTGCGGAGGCCAATCATGCCTTGCCCCGAGGAGCCCGAGAACACCTGCGGCAACCGCAAGGATCAGGGTTGTGGTGGTGGCGCGAAGTGTCTCGTGATGTCGGCCGTGTATGACGTGGTCCTGATACAAACGCCATAGAAGCTCGTTTTCATCCTGCATTGTGCCTTCACCCCCAGCCAATCGAATTTTTTGCGAGCTTACAAGCTCATTTTAGTCCTTTAAGGGGCAAACCCGGAAATAACAGCAGTGGCGGGTAGTGTCCTATTAGTGACGCTGATAGGAGAACCCAGTGGCGATGGGGGCCGGCCCTCTGGGCCAAAGCCAAGTGGTCTTCCTAACTTTGGATTATTTTTATTTTCCTGAGGTGCGAGAAATTCAAAATGGTGTGACTTAATTAAATGAATCGGCGTACTTAGTACACACCCGTCGTATGTCATGGCCGGCGATTAGGGGTCAAGTATTCGCTGGCCTTCAAAAACTCTCGTCTGTGCTTATCAAGGCGCCGGCTCCTTTCTTTCTGACTTAGAAGATCCAATGTGTCAGCGTCTTGATTTACTATCAAGAATGAGCCAAACCGCCCGAGTCTTTTGAGAATCAATCTTGCTCCAAAATCAGTGACCGGGATCTGAGAGTAGTAGTCTTCGAGGGCCCGCATAACCTTATGCCTGCTTTTCCAGAGCTGTTTGCGACGATCATTATCAATGAGAACATAGGGGCCGATGGCGAAATCCTCCAAGCTGTGACCTTCTCCGCCTCTTGCTCGCAAGCCTCGCTTTTCAAATGCTGACGCTAGCTTCTGCACTGGAGATTGGCGGTTTGTCATTAAAGGATGGCTTTTATCTTCATCGGAAACGCTGCAAGCCTTGCTTTTCGTTCGTTTCTGATTATTGCATTCAGTCTAATACATGCCTGTAGTTCGTCAAGGCGATAAACGCCCTCTGAGACAATGTCTTGACGGCAAATCCCCAATTGCTAAACTAAATAAAAGGTCCTTGTGTGAACCGCGGGTCACGAATATGGCTTTGATCCGCTATCAATCGACTGCAAGAGCGTCCCGACCGACAATCAGGTATCGAACATATCATCAACGCTTCCTCCGAGGGGAGGCGCACCGTTCTTGATGCGTTCCGCGATATGTTTAAGAATCAAGAGCCTCAATCATACGAGCGTGATAAAACCCCGGAAGAGCAAGCGATTATCAGCGCAGTTCTCCGATACTTGCCGGAATTCATCGAAGAACATGGTGGCACTCCAGTGGCGCAAATGGGCGAGGACGTGATTCATGTATTGGATCAAACCAAGCTGACAAAGCAGGAACAAGAAGAACTGGCAGCGGATGGAGTAGCGGGAGGATACCTCTTTCACCAGCAGCAAGCTATGGTTGTACCGGATGCCCATTCAAGGCTCAAAACAGCAGAACGGATTGTGCATGAACTGATGCACTTTGAGAGCTTTGTATCACTTGAGGTTCCCTCATCACAACTGTCTCCCCGCGATCAGCATGGGACTACTCTAAGAGTGAAGGAAACAGAGCTTTTTCCCCGCCGTATAGGTCTGAGTATTTTTGACAAGACTCATGCCATGAGATTTTTTCGTGATATTGATGAAGCAGTCATAGAAGAATTAACGATTCGATTCGACCGCCGCTACTTTCCGCGAATTCCCGTTCTGCAAGAAGAAATCGTATCTCGCGAAAGATTCAAAACATTGGTCGGCGAAGCTAGCGAGGAGGTTCTTTCCTGCATCACCCGCCAGGAAAACGATGGCACATGGACGACAACTGTCCATGAATACGCATACGGAGAACTCCGGCAGAATCTCTGGTCATTAATTGACCAGCTTCATCAGCGCAACCCGGATCTTTTCACGTCGAGAGAGGAGATCTTCACTATTTTTGCCAAGGCGGTACTTACCGGCCGTCTCATGCAACTTGCGCGGCTTGTTGAGAACACTTTTGGAGAAGGATCATTCCGGACACTTGGACAAACCACGGGCATTGGTGCGCGCGACCACTATTGACAGTTGCCTATTCTATTCGTTTTTTCTTAAGCCAACCCATTTCTTGGCCGCTCGCTTTTGCGCCTCGTCAGCATCATTCGCCTGACACTTGACTCGCTTTTTTCCATCACTGATCGTAGTCTCGAAGTGAGGTGACCAGTTGAAAAGTCTCTCACCAAGATTTGTAACGAGCTTCGTGCTTGATTTTAGCTTTTTGTCGCTCACATTCGTACTCCCAACCTTGTAGTTATTTGGAATTAAGTAGACAGAATCCTTCCTGACCCACCACATCGGCTGCATGTTTTGCCGTCCCTCTTACCGCGTCCCTGGCAATCTGGACACGGCTTCTCACGTTCAGGCCCAGGATCAGAGCCTTTCTCGAATCGATTTGCCATTAAGAACCTCCCGTCAAAACCATTAATTCACTACATGAGCGGAGCACAAATAATGATCGGCTTAAAAGGAGTTTCACTTATATTTCAGCCACCAGTAAAACGCCAAGAGTCCTCCCCACAGAGGTAAACTTTTCGGCATCAACAAACTGAGAAATCCAAGTATCCCCACAACTGTCCACGAACCTGTAAACCGTTTTCCTTTGGTGGCCCGGATCTTCAACTTCTCAATATTCTTCGCGGCTTCAATACCATAGTATCCGGTAGGATTCAATTGGACGACCTGTTGGAATGATTCGATAGCAAGAGCAACATCATGTTTGCTAGCGTATGCCAGTCCGATGTAGTAGTGGCATGGCAGACTTGCGGGACAGTAATGCAAAGTTTGCATATAAAATGAAATTGCCGAATCCCACTCTTCTAGGACAAATCGCAAATCGCCGTGAAAAGCATTGACTTGTCCGAAGATGAGTTGCGGTGTCACCTCGATTCCGTCAATTTCAACATGCCGATTGGGGTCAATTTCCCACGCCTTTAAAGCTGAGTTCCACGCTATGGTCAGGCATTCATTGAATTCGTCTTCCAGTTCTCTTTGGCGACCGCCAGCCCCAAAAGATTCTAGAAATGTACCTCCCTTAATCTCACGATCGGAATCAATTCTAGCTCTTCGGATCGCTTCGACTTTGCCTCCTATATCATTCAGGCAGGACCGAGCCACCTTGAGATGCCGGTCACACTCGCCTTCTTCAAGATGTGTCAGGGACCGGCCAGCTGTTCTGGTAAGAGCCTGCGGAGTCGGATGCACCTGTGTACCGCAGCTACTACAAGTATCCCCACTAACCTGGAATGCAGTTCCACAATGCTGGCAAAAATTGTCATAAGACCGAAAAGCTGTGCCTGCCGACACAGATGCCTCCGTGTAACAAGAGTGATCTTGCGAGTGTCAAGCCTCTCCTAATAGTCTCTTGGTCGCCATTTCGCAACTGGCGTAAGATGACATTTTCCGACAAAATATGACTTCTAACGAAAGGTTGCATTTTTGGAGCCAAGTTCCTTAGAAAACTTTAACCTTCCAAACGTTGGGTCTGAGAAAGTGCTTTGACTCATGTTTGACTTACCGGGAGCGGGCAAGTCGCAACGGAGAAGTTTTCTGCGATTCGAGACATTATGCCGGAGACGGATTCAAAGAATGATCGGTTAGATTCCTGGAAAGAAATAGCTGCCTATCTGAATCGGAATGAGCGCACTGTGATTCGGTGGGAAAAGCGTGGGCTGCCAGTCCATCGGGTGCCCGGCGGAAAAAAGCAGGCAGTCTTCGCATATAAGCATGATTTGGACGCCTGGTTGCACCGAGGCAACGTTTCCAACGACTTTTTAGCCCAGCCTGCCCAGAATGTAACCGATTTGAATTCGGAATCGCCGGATACTAGCGTCTCCTCAACGGCAGCGGTGCCTGTATCTTTGAATCAGCAAAGCAATTGTTTAATGACGGAACGACCAGCAGGGTTGGATCGGTCTAAAGGGAGCGGCAGAGCATTACTACCGACTGTAGGAACCACGATTCCGACGTTGTGCTTTTCGAATACCCGTTTTGCGCTCAGAAAGAAGTGGATCTCACTGCTCATTGCGGCATTTGCATTGACCATTGTCGCAGTAACTGGCCTTCGTCTTATTGCTCTCCATAAGCCAACGATCATTCGCATTGCGCATCTTCAGAAACTAACGAATGATGGACGTCCAAAAGGCAATTTAAGAACAGACGGCACGACACTTTATTTCAATGAACTCGAAATCAACCGTGAAATTTTAGTAGCTACTCCCATTGACGGTGGTCCCATTCATAGAATCGAGACACCTTTTGCGAATGTGGACCTTCAGGACATCTCCAATGATGGCCACGAGCTCCTCGTTACCTCATTTGACGGAATGGAGAAGGGGGGAAGGCAGCTCTGGGTGATGCCGTCAAAGGGTGGAGCACCACGGCGTGTGAGCGATGTGCTCTGCGATGCCGCCCGCTGGTCTCCCGATAACCACAAGATTGCTTGTACGAATGGGACCTCGATCATGATGTTTGATTCTGATGGATCTGCTGTTCACACGGTCGGATCATTTTCCGCCTTCCCGCGTCGGCTTGTGTGGTCTCCTGAAGGCGAAAAGTTGAGGTTCGTCCTCGTAGATGACACTGCCAGAACGCAGACACCGTCAGAACTCGTGATCAGCAGGAACGAGTCCGCAATGACGGTCGCCGCTTCGCGGCTCTCTCTGGGGAAGAAATGCTGCTGGGACTGGATTTGGACACGAAACGGGGAAAACTTTCTATATACAAAAAGCGAAGACAGCGGCCACCCGAGTTTGTTTATAAAATCGGGGCATGGATCGTGGGCACACGACGCCAAGCTTCCTGTCGAAATGACGGACATCGGTGACCTGGCTCCCGGCAAGAGTGACAACCAGCTCTACCTGATTTTCGGGGGAGCTGTTCGTGGTCAGCTGTTCAAATTTGATTTGAACTCAAAGGTATTCGAGACGTTTCTTCCTGGTTTGTCAGCCGATTGCCTATCTTTTTCGCGTGATGGTCAATGGATGACATACGTGACGCTTCCCGATCAATCTCTATGGCGCAGCCGTGCAGACGGCAGCGAAGCCATCCAGTTGACCAAGCCTCCCATGGAAACCGAATACTCAGCATGGTCCCCGGACGGCCGGCAGATTGCTTTTATGGGAAAGCCGCCGGGAAAGGCTTGGCGTATCTTTCTGATAGACCGCGATGGGGGAGCGATGAAGGAGGCGGCCCAGGGAAGTGACAGCCACGGAGCGCCGACATGGTCGGCGGACGGCATGTCGCTGGCTTATGGCAATGTTTCGTGCGAGGAAACGCATTCCTGCTGGATTCGCCGCTTAGATGTGGGTACCGGGAAAGAGGAATTACTGCCAGGTTCAAATGGTCTTCAAACAGCGCGATGGTCACCCGATGGGAAATATATCCTTGCGCTTCAACCCCGAACACGCGAACTGATGCTATTCGATGTGGGGACGCGACACTGGAAAAGCCTTGCCGATTCCATCACAGACGACAACCCCAATTGGTCGAGTGATTCCCGATATATCTATGCCGACACCTTAGAGAAAAAAACGCCAATTATCGAACGAGTTCGAGTCAGCGATGGACACCGCGATAGGATCGTTGATTTGGCGCCTCTCCAAAAGAGTCCGGGGCAACTGGATTACTGGATCGGCTTGACCTCGGACAACTCACCGATTTTGCTCCATCAGTACACTGCCGTCGAAGTGTACGCTTTGGAGTGGACTGCGCAATAAACAGTAAATGAGGTCTGCTTAGAGACGCGACGATCACCTTTGCGGGGAAATGACCGACGAATTCAAAACCCGCAGTCCGAAAGAAGTTGCAGAATTCTTACGGCATCTGGCGTTTGCTACAGAACAGGGCCTTGGACGAAAGTCGCTTGCGGCGGAAATGCTTCTCCATTGGCTCAATGGGAATGGGTGCAAGAAGGTCTTTAGCTCAGACTTTCTTAAAGACGTTCCTCTTATCGACCGATATCTGATGAATGAGGTGCGCCCTGTATTCCTGACACAAAAGAAAGCGGTGCTCATCGGTCATCGTATCTGGGGCGGCATTGTCGCCAGAATCAAAGGCATAATGCCCACCGATGGAAAACCCCAACTCCCGGATGGCCGTTGGCCAATCAATTATGAAGGATCGAGCATTGAAATGCCCATGATTGACGCAGCCAAATTACGCCTCGGGATCAAGATCGATGAACGCGAACAAGATTTGTTTCATGCGCTACACGGGTTTGGGCTAGCTACAGAAGTAGTCATGGCGGCTGAACCCCTGGGGTTCGAAAAATATGAAGTCCGATTTGATCGCTGGCTCACCAGAGCCATCGACAGATATCACTGGAACCCAGGCAGGCGTATTGTTCTTCCAAACCCCGATTTTGGATCACGTGACAGAAGCGCAATTGCTCCAGGTCAGCCAGTGATCACGTTCCACTACCGACACGCGATCCGCGTGGAGCAAGCCGGCCTTGCACACCCGTTCGAAAGCGAATCAACTGAATGGACCCCGAGTGACCCGCGGATTACAGCGCGAGCAGTGATCGATACCTCGCGATATTTCGTCACTGCGGACGGGTTGGAATACCGGCAGCAGTGAAACCAATTGCCATTCTTCCTCGTTCTACCAGGCGGTACCCACTCATACGTTAGGAGGTCAATCCTGAACATGCCAGAAGAAAATCGCCCGGAAGACAGTAGCATCGGAACGCTCGAAGAAGTACGGAAGCGCTGGACGGAAATGATGCCCGAGCCATTCGTGCGCCCGCAACGCCTCACCGCCGAACTGCTCCACTATCTCGAGAGCTCGCTTACCGGGATATCGCTAGAAGCCCATGATCTTGAGAACGAACCCGATCGCGCGAGGTTCACGTCTCGGTTGAACGCGATTCGAGACCACGTTCGTTTTTGTCTCAAGATTTCCCAAGTGCTCAGAGAAACCAATCAAAAGCTGGTCTCATGAGCATTTCTGCCACGCCTCCCAGCGTGGCTTTCCCTTATGGCGGATGAACGATCTCCACTTCAGCGCGAAAGCGATATCCACGCTCACGCCGGTTCCGGCAACATATACCCGACCTTTGGCGTGTCCCCCCAATTAATTGTCTCGCGTGCGACGCTTCGCTTTCGCAGAAGCATTCATCCTGCCTGAAATCATTGCCGTCTTCAAGAGGTTCCGTATCGAGAATGTCGGAAGCGCGAAGCAACATTCCCGCCGAAGCGATTCGGCGGCTGATACGGATGCGCAGTCGATGCAGAGATGTAATTACCGCTCGCTCCGTGATTTCTTTATGGCCGATTTTCGAGGAATGGAATAGGCTTCCCGCCGACATGCCGTTCGCGATTTGCGCGGCGGTGAGCGGATACCGACGCGCATACCGGGCGAGAAAATCGGCGATGAGGAGCAGGCGGGCAGAAACCCCAATCCGCACTTCCGAACCCGCGAGCACGATGGCCATGCCGGTCAATTCTTCTTCGGGAAAGCATACCGGACCCGGCATCGGTGAAAAAAGATGGACAAATCGCACCCAAAAGCCGCAGCCCCGTACGGAATGGTCGCGGAGCAAGAGGTCAATTTTCGGCAGCCATTCGCTTGGTAGCGCTTTGCAGGCATACTGGATGCCCAGACGTTCTGCCGCATGATCAAGCAGTCGATTTGACAGGCACATCACCGGCGGCATCTCCCGGAGCTTACCTTGGTCAACAAGAACCACGCCTCTGGGGTTTGCTTGATCCTCAAGATCGTAGTCAGTGATAACCAAATGGAAGCGTGTCGCTTCCTCTTCCAAACGTCTCAACGCTTGCTCGTACCCTGGGCAACACTGTACGCAGTGTCCGCAGGCGGTGAGTAATTCAACCAGGCGCCTTTGGTGTCCTGGTTGCGGTTCGACTAACAGAATATTCGCCATAATCTCTTTCCAATTCGAATACCGGTGGGTATCTAGCCAGAGTTTCGCGAAACACAGTCTTGCTTGCAAGCAGCGGCTCGTCTACAGTTTCTACATTTGTCAGGATCGATATGCAGAAGCTGCTGGTTTCATTCGAGCGAGAAAACCTTTACGTAGGGAACTCTGATTGGCTTTTTCCCACACGACAGATCATGCGGTTCGAGTGGCTGGCATTGTTGGCCTTGAAGAGAGTCTCGGTTCCCATAGACCAGGCCTGGGTGACACTGAAGGAGATCGGACGCTTACCGCACTGGGCCGGGAAGAATGCGCACCATATCGGAACGAATGTCGGTCGTTATCTCCAGGCTCCTGAGCTCATTCAATCACAAATTGTTGCAGCCCAATCCCGGTGGACTGGTCCGTATCAACTCGCTCCGGCTCCCCTTCTCATTGAATTCGACATTCCGCTTGGTGAGGTCAGGAAACGCCTCCGGCTCCGCCGTAGCCCGGCTGCGGTGCATCGAGATAAACTGTTCCGGTTCACGGCCTCGTACACGCGCTCACAATGGCTTCTGTTTCGCGGCAAGTTGCTGTCGCCTAAGCAAGATCGCGAGGCGGAGAGCGCCTACAAATTGCTAATGAGCATGGCGAGCGAGCAGTGGTTCAACCCAACGCTGCGTCTCCTCGCACGGCTGGGGGCTGGGCAAGTCCTTTTTCGCTTGGGGCGGTTCGGCGCTGCCAGAGACACACTGCTCAAAACCATTCCTCTGGCTCAGCGCATTCCAGACCGCGCTCTCAAAGCGCAGTTCTACTTAGCACTTGCATGGTCATATCAGCGTGCCTCGAGCGGACCCGTATCAGATCGCGATGTTGAAAAGGCGCTCACAAAGGCGACCGCATACGCAGAGGACAGCGGGGATCGGGCGGCACTTGGACTCCTAGCGCACCGTACTGGAGGCTATCTCACCAAGAAGGGACGGCACGCAGAGTCGGTCAATCAATACCTGCTGGCCTTGGAAGCATTTCTCATTACCGGCAATTATGACCTCGTGCAGGCGTCATGCGGGAACCTTGGCAGCGTCATTCATCGACTCGGTCCCGCTCACTACGCAGAAGCACGCCGCTGGCTGCTTCTCGGAACCACGATTGCCCGGTGGATGCGGTTAGGACGCGAAGATGCGCACGGCGAGATGATCTTGGGCAAAATCCACACCGAGAGAGGAAACCGCGCAAAAGCGTACGTGCTTCTCAAGCGGGCAGAACGAATCGCCGAACGCTCTGGCAACCAGTTAAACCTGGCTGACGTAAAGATGGTGTGGGCCTTCTGGCATCAGAAGTTTGGAACGTCCAAAGACGAAAGAGATACTTTGGTGAATGCGCTGCGCATTTTTCGCCGTCTGAAGGACTTTGATTCCCGACAGAAAGAAAAGTACATGGCCCGCAAGTTCCCTGAGGTGTGGGCTGAAGTGATCGAGGCCGGGTAAGCTGAGTCAGTCAGACCGGTTGCTCTTGAGCTCTTTTGGCAACTTGTAATTGGCGATCAGGAGTTCGCTGTATCGTTTACCCGCCTTACGTTGCGAACTATACGTTATCTCCAGCGACTTTATCTCAAACTCACCAAATATCCGCCGAATCTCGGGCACATCATTCAAGGAGAGCAGAAACCGTCCTGTCAAATCCTTCAGCCGTTCCGCCATCTCCTCATAATCTTTCTCAGAGAAATTGAACTTGTAATATGGCCGATTAAAGTACGGGGGATCCAAATAGAAGAACGTATACTCCCGGTCATATTTCCGCAAGATTTCCTGATATGGGAGGCACTCAAGTTGGACATTGAGCAGCCGCTCGTGCGAACGACGGAGCAATTCCGGCAGGGACTTCGGATTGTAGTTCGAGCCATCCTGCACTGAAACCGCGAAGTTCCGACGAACGATGAGGCCGCCGTAGCAGTTCTTTTGCAGGAAGAAGAAACGCGCTGCCCGCTGGACATCGGTGAGAGTCTCTGACGGTATTTTCTGGAAGAGATCAAACCATCGCCGACTGACGATACAGTAATGGAGATAACGCAGCAGTTCCTCGTGATGCTGTTGGCAGATGCGCAGGAAATTGAAAATGTCCTCATTCAAGTCATTCAGGAGTTCTACTTTGGATGGTCCTTTGTGGAAGAAGACTTGGGCACCACCGCAAAACGGCTCGCAATAACAGGTATGCTCGGGAATCAGGGAAATGATTGTACGGGCGATTCGGTTCTTGCCACCCAGATAGGCCAGAGGTCCGACCATGTGAAAAAAATTTATGTTTTGTAAATGGGTTTCGACTTGTTTGCTCAGGCCTGAAAGTTCCGTCGTCGGCTCCCTCGACCTCACGGCCGCTCATTTCGGCTGTACGTGAGCGGGAGCCGGCGACGGAACTCCGCTCAGCCTGGACTCTGCGTTGGAGGCTGTTCACGATCATTCGGGAAAATCTTTTCAAAACGAGATAGATAGGTAAGTCCAAGCGAAACGGCGTCGAAAATGGTCATGCTGTACGATTCATTCATCCAAGCTTTGCGGGTTTGGGGCAGATTCCAGGCGAGTTCGGGGAAGTGCTGCGCGATGCGCGTGGCAATCGCTTGTTTGGTTGCAGCCTGCGGCAGGGCAAGCCGGCAACGATTTGTTATTTGAAGCCCTATTACCTCGATCCAAACCTTTCGTATTTCGATCAAGTCGACCGAGGGCTATTGTGAAGAGGTCGTATGCAGTTTGAAACCATCCTGCCGTTTCTCAGGCCGATAGAGCACCTGATTCTGGACCCGGATATTTCCGAAATTATGGTGAACTCCGGTTCACGGATATTTGTTGAGAAGAATGGAGAGCTTGCGCCTGTTCCTGGCATAACGATTTCCGAGCAGGCTCTCTGCGCGGCAGTCAAAAATATTGCCCGCCGATTGGGTGATGACATTTCCGAGGCGAAACCAATATTGGACTCGCGCCTGCCGGACGGCAGTCGCGTGGCAGCAGTCCTCCCACCGTGCAGCATCGATGGAATCACACTCACAATCCGTAAATTCAACACCAGGCACTTCACGATGGCCGATCTGATACAAAACGGCACGCTAAACACGAATACAGCGGAGTTCCTCCAAGAACGGGTCGGCAGTCGCCAAAACATATTGATCAGTGGGGGAACTGGAACAGGCAAAACGACGTTGCTGAACATCCTGGCTGATTTCATTCCCGATGAAGAGCGCATTTTGTTGATTGAAGACACCGCAGAGCTAAATATCCGCAAGAGCAACTTGGTACGATTCGAAACGAGGCGTGAGCAAACCGGCATACCGGCAGTAACAATCCGAGACCTGTTGAAGGCCGCTCTAAGACACAGGCCGGATCGGATTATCGTTGGAGAGGTACGTGGGGGTGAAGCCTTCGACTTGCTGCAGGCATTGAATACCGGCCATTCAGGAAGCCTCTGCACACTGCACGCCAATTCCGCGAGACAGGCCATCGCTCGTTTTGCAGACTGCGTTCTGCAAAGCGGCGTAGAACTGCCTCATAGAGCTGTCAGAAGCAACATCGCCAATGCGGTTGACCTGCTCCTTCACATCGCTCGGGTCCGGGGAAAGAGAAAGCTTGTTGAAGTCCTCGAAATCGAGTCTTATGACGGTGACGAATACCAGTTCAAGACCTTCAACGAAACTGATTAAGTCAGCCGAGTAGGGCGCGGATGATTGGGGAATCAATGCCCACCGAAGCTGCGGCTATTCTTGTAAGAAATATGCGACATATTTCTTACAAATCCTTCTGGCATATAAATGCAACTAAACTCCTCTTTTTAGGGGGTTTTGTTACATAATAGTGTTTACAGGCATTCGACTGTTCGCCTATTATGTTCATCAAATCCCCCCTTATAAGGGGGTTTTGTTACACGGAATCGCATGAAGCCTATTGCCCGATCTCTATCACCGCAGGAAAGCAGAGTCGTGCTCGCTCTCATCGAGCGAAAGCGGCAGGCGACCACACGCGCGGAAATCGTGGAGCTGCTTGGAGGCAGTGTCAAGGCTGCCGATCATGTCATTGAATCCCTGCGCCGCAAAGGCTGGCTTGAACGGGCGACGTGGGGGGAGTATCTGCTTGTGCCGCCGGAACTAGGGCCTGACGCCCTTGGCGACAGTAATCTTCTCGCACGCGCCAGCCGTATAGCCGACCCATATTACATCGGCTTTGGCAGTGCTGCCACTCACTATGGTCTGACAACGCAGCACCGTAGCGTGATCTTCGTCGTCACGCCAGTACGCGCGCGCGCACGCGCAGTCGGAGAGTCGCGGGTCAGGATCGTGAATGTATCGCAAAAGAAGTTCTTCGGCTTCGAGTCCGTCGATGTGCTGGGCTACAAGGTCATGATTTCAGACCGGGAAAAAACAGCTATCGATTGCATTGACCGCCCGGATCTGTCGGGCGGTGTGGGCGAGGCGGCCACCATTTTCGCGACCGCCTGCCGGCGGTTTGACTGGAGTAAAGCCGCCAATGATCTGGAACGGATTCAGTCAGGCGCACTCGCGCGACGATTCGGCTGGTTTTCTGATCATGTGAAAGGTGACATGCCACCCGCCGTGCGCGAGCGTGTGATCCAGGTTGCCAAGAAAAGTCGGAGAACATGGCTCGGGACCGATCCCGCGCGCGAGCAGGTCGTTCCCGGCGCCATCGGATACGACGAAACGTGGCGCATCTTTGTCAATATCCCGCGCGCTGAACTGCACGGCAGCGCCGGACTTGGACATCGAAAACCGCTGCGAAAGGAAAGCTAAGGAATTGCTCACGCGTCCGCAAGTGCAGCGTTACGCTATGGAATCCGGTCTTCGCGACATCATGATCGCGGAGAAGGAGATAGTACTGACATTCCTGCTGCAGCTTCTATCTGAAACGGGCATCCTCGCAAGGCTCGCCTTCAAGGGCGGCACCTGTCTGCGGAAGATGTTCGTAGGCGGTCAGGGACGGTTTTCAACCGATCTCGACTTTACGGGTATTGAGGAGCACGATCATGAGGACATCATCCTGCAGATGATGGAGTCATTTGAGCAACCGTTCCACGGAATCCAGTTCGCCATTCCTGGCGAAGGTTACTACGAAACGCAGGACGGGTTGTCTTGGGGAGTCAATCCTACTTATTCCCACGAGTGGAACGAGGCCGGAAGTGAGATCAAGCTCCAGATCAGCCGCCGCGAAACGCCGACATTACCAACAGAGCTAAGGCAACAATGGCTGCAAATGACCTTATATGCTCTCTCTCATGGGCGCAACCCTGCCGCCCTTGCCTTCATTCTGAAAGCCATCGGTTCCAGCAGTGTGGGCCGGTGCCACACAACTCGGGAGGTCAAGAATGAACACGCCCGAGACTCCTCCCATTTGGAGACCACTTCCTACAAAGCTTCGAGCCTACGAAGCCGTCTATTGGCTCAATCGCTCATTCGAGGCAACCCTGCTGAGCCTCGAACGGCTGGAACGGCTTGGAATGTTCCGGCTCGAATACTTGAACGAATACAAAGTACGAATCGAACACACTCGCGCCCAGGCGAATGTCCGTTGGGCATTTTTGTGTCCGGATACGCGTCGCAGTAGAGAGAAGCAACAGCTTCTGCAAGTCGAGATGCTCGCGCTCGATCCAATTGGGGCGCATCCACTACCCTGAACTGCCCTGAAGTGACCCCCTTTAACAAATCCATGATTTCCTGGGAATCCGAAGCACCGTAAGCTCGCGGGAGATCAAGTGTGGCCACCCGGCTAAAGCGATCGGTGATCGCGAACACCGGCCAGAGGTAAAGTCTGACGTAGTGTGAATTTTGGGAGGGATTTGGAACAGAGACGGGTGACAACGAGAATTTAAGTCTTTGAACTGTAGGCGATTTTGTGTCGGTGAAAGCCTCAAAGAACCGCAGAGTTCAACAGCGTTCGACAAGCGGCATGCAAAACGCGCAATATCAACCACTTAAGAACAGCAAAGTTCAACACATTTCAATAAGGTTTTGAATCTGGTTCGGGACCAGGAGGTCGGGTCAGCAGCCCTCTTGTAAGCCCTTTAGATTCAACACCAAAATTTATCCGGTTTTTGAAAGTTGTGGACCCCTGAGGTTCTCGCAGCTACAAAATCGACTACAGTGCCCACCCAGAGCGGCCGTTCATTTCTGTAAGCTGTTCAATTTGAAACACTTGTTTTCGGCACCTGCCCCACCAACCTCACTGGTGTTGCACCAGGTGCTTTTTCACGGCATTTTCGGCTGTGTGGGTTTCACAGTTTTTTCATATGAATATAGCGAGCAAATCCAGAGCTGTCCTCTCTAAGGTCCTTCGACATCAATCACCTCCGACCGGCAGAGCTCGATAACATCCCGCACAAGTCGACGCCAAGGCTCTAATCAAGAGGTTGAAAGATTTTGTTCCTGCCCTGTTATTGTCCGATGCTTTTTTGTGAAACGATTTGGCGTTTTGTCGCACTAATATCTAGGGGCCAGTCCCTATGATTAGTGGTTCGGATAACCAACCCTCGAATGAGGGGACAAAAACCTCGCACGCAGTACTCGTTGCGCACGGTATCGGTGAACAAAGACCATTTCAAGTTCTTGACAATTTTAGTCGGGGTCTGTGGCAGGTCCTTCCGCAGACGGAAGCGGCTAAGGTTGTGCATTATAAGTCTGGGAGCGGTGTATTCGATCATTACATACATCTAGAGTCTAGAAATCTAAACCTTGATATCTACGAATTATATTGGGCCCCGCTCGCTGCAGGTCGGGCGACATTTCGTGGGATCGTGCGCTGGATCATCAATACTGCCTTCACACCGCTTCGCATTTTTTCCTATAACGTTCCGCTTATTATCCATCGGGCCATGGAGTCCACAGATATCGAGCATGAGGAGCCGCAGGATGACGATATTAAAGCGACCATTCGCAAAAAACTGCTCGTAAAGGCTCTAACTCTGATTTGGCCACTTATCATTGCTAGTATCACAGGTGCGTTCGGGTCCATTGCGATTCGCGTCTTAGCTGTCACTCTGCGACATCGATTCGGCCTAGCCAACTGGCTTAATATCATTCTGTCCCTCGTGGTCCTTGGCACGTTGACAATTCTGACACTTCGCCATCCGTCCGTTCCGTGGTTCAAAGTCTCCTTCCAGCTTGGACGCGAACTGTGGCGCATTGTCTATATAGCGCTGGTAGCAGTCGCCGCCGCCGCCGGCGGGGCATATGTGGTCTCAAACGGTTCGAATTTTCTAAAGAGCCTCTGGCAATTTCTCGCCAATCTCTCATCCCCTTCGGCTTGGAAGCCAGCAGACTGGTTAACAGTAGGGTTTTTCATTAGCTCCATGATCGCATTTATGGCTTTGCTTCACTCTTTGCCCTCTCAGTTGAAGGACTATAAACGGATTCACGGCCGCCTCAAGTTTCACCGCGGCCGGCTCAGACAAAGATCGGAACCACAAACTTCGGGTATTACAGCGGAGCTGCGAGGAAGAAGATTGTTCCTATTCCTTACGCCTGTCTTTGTGGGCATATTGACTTTATTTCTATCGCGGGTGATGACGGAAACACAGCCGTGCACGGGTGAATGGTTCTGTATTTCTAACGTCGTGACCCAGTCGCTGCAACATGCTACTGCAAATAAGGGGGCTTTCTGGCATGCTGCCATCACTGCCATGCTTGTTTTTTTAGGCTTTTTGGTCAAGAGAGTTTACGCGGATTACATTGGAGATGTTGCTCTTTATACCAGCGCAGATGAAAATTCCAGGTTTTTTCGCACGCGAGCGGAGATCCTGCGTGAAGCAACCCGCAAAACACGATGGTTATTACGTAAATACGATACTGTGTCTCTGGCTGGGCATTCTCTGGGATCAGTAATTATGTATGACGTTATCGGTCGTTTGCGCCTTGAGTATCAGGTTTCTCAGGCAGCGGTCGGACCAATATCGGATGAAGATCGGCAAATTGGTGCGATAGAATTCAACCGAATTCGCCGTCTAATTACGTTCGGTTCCCCACTAAACAAAGTAATCTATCTTTTCCGAACGACAGTTCCAGGAGACGAGACAATACGTGCACATATCTTACGCGAGATACATGGGCTTCGAAGGCCGCCAGAGCTCAATAGCGAGGATCACGAGATAGAAGATAAGCCCGATGAATTTGATGTTAAAACTAATTTTTACTGGCTGAATGTTTATGCACCATGGGATCCGGTGAGCGCAAGGCTTGATTTTTTCGACGATGTCGACAATCAGCGGTTTTGGTATTGGAATTGGGGTGCCTGCCATACACGTTACTGGCGCGATCCGAAATTTTATCGTCTCTTATTGCCGTTGCTAAGTGCCGAGGCGGTTCCCTACGTCGATAACAGCGGCTCCATTCCTCTCAATATGGGAACTGCTAGGCACGGTGGGGTGGCAGGTGGTGCTGCTGCCGGCGCAGCCGTGGACAATGCAACATCGAAAAAGTGAGCCGAACGGGCCGTCAGGTCTGAGAGACGGTTCTACGTGTCGCACGTTAGGCTGGAGACTCTCGGAATGCGGAGTCCCGAAGCATTTGTTTGCAATTGCTAAATGGGAAGGAATGAGTAGTTGTAGTTATCCGTAAGGTAAATCCTTCAGGGGAACGTTGATTACAGAGTAGGTACCCCCATTTGAAGATTCGTTGACTTGACCGATGGACTTGCGGTAACCATTGAAGCGTGGCCAACTATATAGAAATCAACAACTTAAAGGAGGAAAAACTTGGCAGGGTTGCGTGCATCCTACCAAGCCAAGGGTCCAAAAACATGATGACTGACACCGCAGCGGGTCCGGACTCCCAGGAACCGACCAAAACGCCGGAAACCCCGACAATTCCCAAGTTGACGGTAATCGATATTGGCTCTGGAGTGTCGGTTTGCGACTTGCCTTACGACCATTCAGAATATGATCGCTTGGTTGAGGAGTTTCGCCGATAGCAGACTATCCTCGAAAGCTGGATTTTTAATTCCAGCTTTTTTATTTATTTTTCCCGTGAGTTGGTCTTGGTGATCTGAAAGGGTTCAGCGGAACCGAAGACCAAAAATGCTTATTTAGAAGATGATACCTTGGAATTTTTGAAGGTTTCGAGAAAAAAGCCAAGCCTCTCAACGCAGTAACGCCTCACCCAATCGACTCACTAGGTCTTTTAGAGCTTTGTCGGCAGCGCATTGTTTCTCGATTCGTTCAACTGAATGGGCAACAGTCGAATGATGCTTTCCACCAAACTGACGGCCGATTTCTGGTAGAGAGGCACGGGTCATTTGCTTGGCCAAAAACATCGCTACTTGGCGCGGTAAAACAAAGCACCGAGAATTACTCTTCGCTTTTATCTCATTTACATCGATTCCAAACCACTCAGCCACAGTTTTTTGAATTGCTGCCATCGTGACTTTGGGTGCCTGCGAATTAATGACGGCATTGAGCACATGCCGGGCTGTGGCAAGACTCGGTTCGGCCCCGGTAAACGAACAGTAAGCTATAAGTCTTATCAGGGCGCCTTCGAGCTCACGCACATTCGTCTGAATACCAGATGCAATATAAAGAGCCAAATCTGGGCTCAAACAGGCTCCGTGATATGCTGCTTTCTTATAAAGAATTGCGATCTTCGTTTGAAGATCGGGGGGCTGAATATCTGCAATGAGCCCGCTCCCAAAACGCGACCGCAATCGATCTTCGATGCCTGGAAGTTGTTTTGGTGGACGATCGCTCGCAATTACAATCTGCTTGGCGGATTCATGCAAGGAATCAAAAGTGTGAAACAATTCCTCTTGAGTCCTCTGTTTGTCAGCAAGAAATTGGACATCGTCGATCAACAGTACATCCAGGTTGCGAAACTTGTTCCGAAAGCTGGCCATCAGATCGTTGCGTTTGCAGCTGACCATATCGTTGGCGAACTTCTCGGAGGAGATATACCAGGCAACCGATCTAGGATGTGATCGCCTCATTGAGTGCCCTATGGCATGGATTAAATGAGTTTTGCCCATTCCGGTACCACCGCAGAGAAAAAGCGGGCTGTAAGCACTAGATCGTCGCTCTGCAACAGCTAGCGCGGCGGAATGCGCAAACCGATTGCAAGCGCCAGCCACAAAATCATCGAATGTATACTTGGAATTGAGCTTAGCTGACCAGTCGCTGTCAGCAGGATATCTGGAGGTTGTCTGCGCTATATTAAACCAATCAGCCTGCCGCGTTGTATTCACACCGTCAGATTCCATGACTTTACTTATCGATCGCACAAGATGACGAAACTTTTCTGAGTTCTAAGGGTTTAACCTCACATCAAAACTTGAGGGCCTGATCCCAAACGGCGTCAAGTTTGAGGCAAGCGATATAATACATGATTTTCCATAGGCTTCCGCAGAAAAATGACAATTTCCACAGGAAATCCGCAGAAATCACTCATCTCGATGCGACTGGTCGATTCCCGCCATGCGAGTATCAACAGCGTGCTAACGTCAATTATTTCGTAAGTGCTTGATTTTAATGATATTATCTGCATTGCTCCCGGTGATGTTACCTGAGTCACTTGTCTTCCCGCTCCTATCAGGGCACGCTTTCTCTTGCCTTGATACGCTACCCTCAACTGGCGTCCACGACAATCGAAGGGGTGTGCTATGAGGCAAGGTCTTGCAAGCGTTGTTACGGAGCTTAACGTGGCTCCAAGTAACGGCACTATGCCCGAGGAAACCACCAAATCCCCAGAATCCGAGAACACCTCGGAAGGTTCGCCGCGAATCGCGGTGGTCATTGATATTGGTTCTGGGGTTGCGATCTGTGACCTGCCCTACGACCACACAAAATATGATCGTCTTGTAGAGGAATTTCGAAAATAACCAATTCCGAAGCGCCCCCTCGTTTCGTCACTTCAGGTTTCATTTTCTGTTACCTTCCTCATTGACACAGATGCGGTTTTCCACCTAGTCTTTGTTAAAAGATTTTCGTGCATCCCCCTAACATTCCTTGGCCGAAAATGGAAAAGATCAAGATTGTTCACATTTCGGACCTGCATTTTGGCTCAAGTCCATGGTTAGGCTCCCATTATGAAGCTCTGGCTTCTGATTTGGTGCGAAATATAGCCGATCGGAACCCCGATCTTATCCTCTGCACAGGAGATCTTGTAAATGGTCCCCTCACGATACGAGGCTTCAGATGTGCGAAGCGGTTTTTCAATGACGTCAAAGTGAGTTGCAAGGACGTCCCCATCAAATTCGTTCCGGGTAATCATGACTACGCAATATGGGGCATGTGGGGGATAAAGAAGTTGTTAAGGCGTCGCTTTGATCGGTTTGTAACGAATTCTTTTGGACCGGACGCGTTCTTGCGCCCTAACATTCCATGTAAGATGGCGCATGTCGCCTTATTTGGATTCGACTCGAATCCAAATTCCCCTTCTTTCCTTGGTGCTAGGGGCGAAGTGAGTCACAGTGAATTGGTTCAACTAGCAGCAGGAGTTAACGGTCTGAGTGCAGTTCACGGTCCTGCTGAATTCGTCAAGATTGCGGCACTACATCACCATCCAATGCCGATTCCTCAGGCTGGAGGCGACTATAACATATCGATGCGCAATGCTGGAATCGTCCTGCACCAACTGGCCCAAAATCGTATTGATTTAGTTTTACATGGTCACCGACACTTTCCGCACTCTTCAGAGCTAAGGTTTTTACTCGGAAATTCTGAGCATCGCTTAGTTATCCTCGGTATTGGAAGTGCAACTCAACAAAGAAGAAATGTTCACCCTGGCAACATGTATAATCTTGTGACAATTTGGTCGGATGGTTCAATCGAATGCGAGTCATTTTTTGCTCAGGGAACGCCAACATTCATCGAGCGAATTGATAATGTCACAGAATGCCGGACCGTTCTTCATGCCGCTAGAGGGGCCTTCGAGGCTGCATCGACCTTCATGGGGTTTACAGTACGACAGCTCACAGCAAATGTAGCGATTACACCATTTGGCGATGCAAAATGCCATTTTGACTTAGTTGGAATAAAGACAACTCGGGACCGCTTCGACGAGCTAAGCTTCAAGCAATCCTCAACTTTCGGACAGTTTGGCCCTGTCCGTATTTCGTCTCCACATCTTCCTGCACTGCAATCCAAGACTTCTGATAGTGTGGCATACGAACCTGATGGTAGGGTTCTGCACAAAATTCAGTCAGATATTTTCTTTGGGCAGTCGCTCGGTAAAGTTTCTGATTCAGTCGACATCAGTCTCGATTTCACTTTAAATGCCGCCTTTGCATTAAATCGACAGGAGCAGATTGATCGTCAGCAACCTGAGGATCGCTGGGGTATAGAGTGGGTAAGAATACCGATTGACTATGCCATTGAGAGTCTTGTCATAAAAGCTGTATCTCAAATTCGTGATGTTAAGTTTAGAGACGCCAGGGTGGCCATCTTTGACAAAAATGGCGAAAGATTGTCCAGGCTGGAGGAACGATCTGAGATTGGCATAGACATCGAAGAAGAGAGGATTACGATATTTATCAGACGGCCGCGGCTAGGTTCCGTTTATGAACTGCGTTGGTCATTACCGAAGATCGTTCAAGAAGAAGAGGAAGACAGACAGTACGTTGGAGATGGGGCCGTAATTTGCGACCGCCTTTTGGAACAGGAGCCAAGTCGCCTGACGAGTCTCTTGTTGCCTCACATAAATAAAATTGTGGAGGAGTATCACAACACCTTTTCGAGTTCAACCACCGGTGAAGAGGTATTGGAAATCAGCATCTTTGTTTTTGACGAGCACAAGTACAGGCTGCGGCTTATTGCCGGTCCATTCGATGATACACACCAGATCTGGAAGTGGGAGGGTTTCAAACCGGGCGTGGGATTGGCAGGTCGAGCGTTTCGCAGTCAGAAGGCTGTTCACTATAGTGAGTGGCGTGCACAGGACAGCGATGAAATCTACGTCTCCCCTGATTGCGCGATTGTTCGTGGTCTAAGCTTAAGAAAACATTCCGCCCTCATCTGTTGTCCTCTCCTCGGCAAGATGCGAATTGGCGTTTTAAGCATTGGAACCTTCCATCGAGCATCCAAGCTGCATCGGTTATTTCACGAATCCGATGAATTTGTGAAGTGGCTTGGGCAAATCAGTCTCGATACGGTAGATGAGTTTATTAAAATAATCAAAGAGCGGGTGTAATAATTCTGAGCCGCGTGCACGATGACCTATACAACGACCGCGGCGAGATACCTTCGCAATAGTGCAGTCGCTCCTTCGTATCGCGACCGCTCATTGGTACGCCTTTCGGATGTTTGCGTATCTCGAGATCTAACTCTAAGGAGTTTAAACAACACAATGTCTACGCGAACTTCGATTCGAATTTGACCGTAGGCGATTTTGTGTCGGTAAAAGCCTCCAAGAACCTCAGAATTCAAGAATTTTCAACGAGCAGCCTGCAACTGTTTCGAGGCTGCGGGAGCCTTAAAGGCCAACAAAGCAAGCGCAGCCGCTAAAAACTTCCCACAAACCGCCAAATTAAAACTCATATCGGTACTGAGGGTTAATAACCCTTTCTTTAGGCCGAGGATGGTTCATGGTTTATCTCGCATCGCTTCGGCGCTTTCGAGAAGTTACCCACCTGCGCTCTCCAAGAATGACCCACCTAACTTTTTCTGATAGCCGTTGCCCGGCCTGACCTTGATAAAGGGTGCGGTGATGATGAATCACCAT
>Ga0070732_10000274_pt1 | contig 36489 bp, 33 predicted proteins | sample Coa_R1_5_FD_66449 | JGI IMG/M metagenome (GOLD analysis project Ga0070732, IMG submission 66449) | Surface soil microbial communities from Centralia Pennsylvania, which are recovering from an underground coalmine fire - Coalmine... | ecosystem: Environmental > Terrestrial > Soil > Unclassified ... | reverse complement strand
ATTGTCTCCTTTTTGTAAAATCGACGCTCATCTTCGCTGGGCTATCGGTGATGGCTTTCCCGAAACATTTTTGCGGGATCCGTTCGGTCGAACCGCTCTTCGTCACCCTGGGGGAAATTCGAGAATCACGCCTCGAAATGCTGAGCCTCGTCTTGCAAATGGAAGGTAACAACCGTGAGGATGCGAAGTAACGAAACATCGCCAAAGAAAAACCAAAATCAAGATGGCACAGAGTGGGTGGCTTAGTGCGGCCTTCGGCTTAGAGATTTCCTCGCTGGCTGAGCGTTCTACTGTCCGCTCTCCGTCGATCGATCTAGCGCCGCCATTTCCCAATCACATACAGGATGAGTGTGAGCAGAACGCTCAGCAGGATGGAGGTGACCAACGGGAAGTAGAAGGTAGTGTACTTGCCGCGGTAGAGGATGTCGCCGGGGAGGCGTCCCAACGGGAGATGCAAACGGCCAACGATAAGGAGGAGGATTCCGGCGAGGAGGAGTGCGGCGCCGAGAAGGATCAGGAGTTTGGCGAGGTCGGTCATGACGGCGGGTACGGGGCTAAGCCCCTTTTCATTTTAGCGACTTTACGCGGCCCTGAAGCGCCGCTCCTCCACCGTGTTCATTGGCACACTTCCACTCGGGCGCAGTTTAGGAGCAAAGTCAAAGCCCCCACCCTGTCACAAAAAGACGCGACAAGGGTGGGGCACCCGCCTTGGGTCGCTTTCAGCAACAATTCTATAGGTCAATCGTCGCCTTACTTTGTAGTAAAAAGTACTTGACACTCGTCTGCTGCCGCGCTACGCTTGGTGCATGGTCGATCCTCAACTGCACCGGATACGGAGATTCCATCGTTCGGCGCGGCCACCCGTGGCGCCGAACGTTGCTGATGATCTGCGGTTTATTCGGGACACGATGGAGCGGTCGGCGGCGTTTACCGCTGTCTCCGGGTGGGGGCACGTTGTGCTGGGAGGAACGGCTTTTGCCGCGGCACTGCTGGCCAGCCGGCAGGTTTCATCGTTTGGCTGGCTGCGGGTTTGGCTGGCTGAGGCGCTTCTGGCGGCTGCCATCGGGTTGCTGGCTTGTACCTGGAAGGCGAACCGGCGCGGGTTGCCGCTGTTTTCCGGACCGGCGCGGAAAGCGGCGCTGGGCTTGGCTCCGCCACTGGTCGCAGGGGCATTCCTGACTTTTCTGCTGTTCCGCTCGGGGTTGGAATCGGCTCTGCCCGCGATGTGGCTGCTGCTATATGGCGCCGGCATCATGACGGGTGGTGCGTTCTCCGTGCCCATTGTTCCGGTCATGGGCCTGTGTTTCATGTTGCTGGGGGGGCTTACGGTGCTGGCTCCGGTGAATTGGGGAAACTGGTTTCTGGCGGCGGGATTTGGCGGACTGCATGTCGTATTTGGCTTGTTGATCGCGAGGAGGCATGGTGGGTAGGGCAGTAGCATCGCGTGGAAAGTCCGGGAAACATGAAGTGCGTGCGCGCGAGCATTCGCGTGAACACGCAGCACCTCGAACTCCGGAACTGCCGGAACTGGACCGACTGATTCACGAACGCATCCGGCTGGGGATTGTGAGCGCGCTGGCGACTAACGATTCGTTGAGCTTTAATGATCTGAAGCGCGTGCTCAAGACGACCGACGGAAATTTGAGCGTGCATGCGCGCAAGTTGGAAGAGGCGGAATACATCTCGTGCGTAAAGTTCTTTGAGGGACGCGTGCCGCGGACGGAGTACCGTCTTACAGCAAAGGGACGCGCGGCGCTCGCCGAGTATCTGGATCAGATGGAGGAGTGGATCCGGGTGACGCGAGAAGAGCACTGAGATGAGAGTGCTGGGGAGATTCGCGCTCGCGGCCGGAGTTGGGCTTTTGGTGCTCTTGGTCGGCGTGCTCGCCGCGATGGTTCTTGGCGGCTTCGCTTTGCTGGAACGCCATGGACCGGCCGGGGATGGTTTCCTCGTTTTGGAGTTCGTTGCCATTGGGGTTCTCATCTGCGTGCCCTTGGCCATCACCGCAGCCTGCTGGGTTCTATTTCGAGCGGGTAGAAATACGAATCAGGTGTTGTCCCAAGGCCGCAGCGGCTTTTTTTTGGGTCGATAAGCTTTGTGATGCAAAGTTCATTGCGGGAGATCTTTATGGAAGAGGTTTCGGGTAAGACGAGATCCTGGTTCGGCGAGGCGGCGCGCTTCTGGGAGCCGCGGCGGATCTGGTACAACGGCGCGCTGTTTGTCGTTGTGTTGCTGTGGCTGGGGTTGACCTGGCCGCATTTTCGCCCGGCATTGACACTGGAGGCGCTGGGCAAGATGACTGTACTCGCGTTGCTGGCCAATGTCTGCTATTGCGCGGCGTATCTGGTGGAGTTCTTTGTGCAGTCTCTACAGTCCGATGGCGGACGGCGGCGGCTCCGGTGGGCGGTTTGGATTCTGGGGATGCTGTTGGCGTTGCTGGTCGAGAACTACTGGATCGCGGATGAGATCTATCCGGACTTCAATCAAAAGCAAGGTGCTGCGATGCTTGGAGTGGGAGAGATGTTTCGTGGAGCAACCGGGTCTGCGAGCAACATGAATTTTCCCGCGCCGCTGGCGGTGATGGGATTCCTCGCGGCCAGCCTGGGAACATTTGCAGCGATCGCGGCGGTGGTGATTTTCTGGCTCGCGCGCAAACCCCGCCTGGCGCGGGTCGCCGCGTTTGCGATCTGCGGGGGAATGGTTGTGTATCTTGCGCTACTCCTCGGTTTTTCGGCTGGGAGCCACGAGACCTTGCTCGGGCGCGGGCAGGAAAAATATTTCTGCGAGATTGATTGTCATCTGGCGTATTCCGTCCTCGATGTGAAGAGACAAGAGCAAGGGCCGGTGGACGATTACATGGTTACCCTGCGCACGCGGTTTGATGAGACCACGACTTCGCCCAATCGGCCGAAAGATGCGCCGCTGACGCCGTCACCGCGTGAGGTACGGCTACTGGATGATGCGGGGCATCAGTATGAAACGGTTTCGAGTGCGGGGACTTCGTTGATGACGCCATTGACGCCGGCATCGTCGTATACGACACAATTGGAGTTCAAGGTTCCGAAGAATGCGCGCGGGTTGCACTTGTTGATTGAGACGGTGGCGGGGTGGCCGGATCGGTTAGTGATTGGAGATGAGAATAGTTTGGGGCATAAGAAAACTTATTTCGCGTTGTAGAGCGCGGAGTGATGTCGCCCCCTGAGCTCCAAACAGTCGATCTGCTTTCCCACAAACCGGACTACACTCCCAGGGCCTTTTGGATTTCGGCGGCGATGGCGGCGCAGAGAGTCTGCATCTTTGATTCGGATTCGGCTTCTACCATCACCCGGGCTAACGCTTCAGTGCCTGAGTAGCGGACTACTACACGCCCATTCCCATCCAATTCTTTTTCTGCCGCGGTGATCGCCGACTGGATTGCGGGTACGTTCGCGAACGGAACCTTTTCTTTCACGCGGACGTTTTGGATCTTCTGCGGGAATACCTTTAAGTCACTCACCAAGTCGGCCAGTGGCTTGCCCGAACGGACGACGATGTCCATCAGGCGGAGGGCGGTGAGCAGGCCGTCGCCGGTGGTGGCGTCTCCGTCGAGGAAGATAATGTGACCGGATTGCTCGCCGCCGAGAATGGCGCCGGTCTTGAGCATCTCCTCCAGAACGTACTTGTCGCCAACATTCGCGCGGAGCATCCGGATGCCGGATTCCTTGAGCGCAATCTCGAGGCCCATGTTCGACATGGTGGTCGAGACTACAGTGTTGGTCTTCAACTTTCCTTCAGCGTGCAAGTTGCGGGCGACGGCGAGAAGGACGCCGTCTCCGTTGACGACGCGGCCCGAGGCGTCACAGAAGAGGGCGCGGTCTGCATCCCCATCGAAGGTGACGCCCAGGTCGAACTTCCCTGCCGAGGAGCCAATATGTTTCCCCAGGGTCTCGGGATGAAGCGCGCCGCAGTGCTCGTTGATGTTCTTTCCATCTGGAGCTACGTGGATGAACGTTGCCTGAACGCCCAGCAAGCGGAAGAGTTGCGGAGCTTCGGCGGTAGCGGCTCCGTTGGCGCAATCGACCAGGACACGGAGTTTGCTGAGATCGGAGGTGACGCTGGCGGCGAGCGATTTGATATAGGCGTGACGGAGTTCGGCCTCGCCGGGGAGCGAGGGACGCGGGACTTTCAGCGCGGTGTCGTCGGCCGATGCCGGATTCTTGAGGAGCGCGAAGATTTCTTCTTCGATAGCGAGTTCGCGGGAGTCACTGAGCTTGAATCCGTCACCGGAAAAAACTTTGATGCCGTTGTCGGTCCAGGGATTGTGAGAGGCGGAGATGACTACACCGGCCGCCATTCCACGGGAGCGCGCCAGGTACGCGACGCCAGGAGTAGTGATAACGCCGGCGCTGTGTACGTCGACGCCGACGGCGGCGAGGCCTTCGGAGACGCGATCAGCGATCCAACGGCTGGATTCGCGGGTGTCCTGACCGATCACGGCTTTGGCTCTGGCTGTCGTGCGAATGAGATCGTGGCCGAGGGCGCGTCCGATGAGATTGGTGCTTTGTGCGGTTAAGGGGAATTCTCCCGCTACGCCGCGGATGCCGTCCGTTCCGAATAGCTGCCGTTTCTGGGTCATGAGAAGGCTTCAAACGATCGAAAGACAACCCAAGAGCTTATAAGGAAGCGAGGCGAGCGCGCAATTGTCGTATGGCTCGGAGCGCCGCAACGACCAGTCGAGCTTCGCTCGACGGACAGCCGAGGGCGGCTGTCCCCACATTCAATTTTCTCAGTGTGTGGTCGGAGTGCCTACTTTTTGAACAACTACCGTGACGCGAATGGATGTGGCTTGTTCGACTTGGACCAATGGATCGGGGACGTAGACGTTGGTGGTGAAGACAGCGCTGCCGAGAGTCCCCGTGGCATCGATGGGATCGGTGGTAGCGGCGTCGATCTTTTCGACGTGATGGCGCGGTCCGGTGATAGTGATGCGAGGCGGGTCGGTGTCGACCTTAACGATCTGTTCTCCCGTAGCGAAGTTGCCGGTTACGCGGGGACGGATCTCGACCTCGCGCGTTGATCTCGTGTCGAAGGCCAGGTGTAGCTGGCTGGGGACGACTTGCTTGATTTCAACATCGCGCGGATGACGGACCTGTTGCGACGTGAGATCGAAGGTGCGCTCGCCAGACTTCACGCCGGTGAGATCGATTTCCGCCTGGACATCGTTGATTTTCAACTGGCGGATGGTGCGCTCGGGGCCGCGCACGCGGATTTGTGCCTCGGGAATCGATTCCGTGCTGATTTCGAGCTGTTCGGGGACGTGTTGGAAGACGATGGGCGCGCGGATGGCAACTTCGGCCGGCTGCTCGTCGCGCGCGATCATGAACCAAAGGCCGGTCGCAAGCAGCAGCGACAAAAACTTCAGGCTGAAGTTGTGGACGACATAACGCTTGAATAGGGCGATCACGAGCGTGGCTCCGTTGAACCCGCATCGGACTTGCGTTGAGCGGGCTCGGACAGTGGCGAGTCGAAGGCAGCGTAATCGCTGTTGGCGGCGATGGTGGTGGGCAGCGTGGCTGGAGTGATGTGGCGGCGGAGTTCGGCACTCAGGCGCTCTCGTAGTTGATCAACGGTGAGATCGCGCTCGATCTTACCGCCGACAGCGAAGCTGATGGCTCCGGTTTCTTCCGAACAGATGACGGCGATGGCGTCGGTCTCTTCGGTGATGCCGATGCCGGCGCGGTGCCGGGTACCGAGCTGCGTGGAGAGCAGCGGATTCATGGAGAGGGGAAGAAAGCATGCGGCGGCGGCGACGCGATCTTTCTGGATGATCACTGCGCCATCGTGGAGAGGTGCGCTGGGGCGGAAGATAGTGGCGAGGAGATCGTAAGAAAGGCGAGCATCGAGAGGTACGCCGCTTTCGACGTGGGTGCGCAGTCCGATTTCACGTTCGATGACGATCAGGGCGCCGGTCTGGTGTTGGGAGAAGAGGTTAGCCGCCAGCACGATGTCGTCGTAGGAATCACCTTCGGCGGATGAGCCGCTGAGGAACGTCAGTCGCCGTCCGAGGTCAGCGAGAACGTGGCGGATCTCCGACTGGAAAACCACGATTAACGCAAAGACAACGTAGGGCAGGACATGGCTGACCACCCAGTTCAGCGTGGTCAGCTCACCGATGCGGGCGAAATAGAAAGTGATCGCGACGACCGTGAGCCCGACGAGCATGGGAACCGCGCGCGTGCCGCGAATCATGACCAGGACCTGGTAGATCAGAAGGGCGACGAGCAGGATGTCGAGCGCGATCCACGCGGCTTGCGACCAGGATGTGATTAGCGGCATCAATCAGGCTTAGATCCTCAGTCTGGAGTTCCATTGTAATGCAGGGGAAATTGCAGGCAGGGGCGCAGAGTGGGTTTTGCATGCGCGCCGCGCAAAAACGTTTCGGCAGAGTGTGACAATGAAACAGGGTGCACGCCGGCAACGCGGCACGCTCGCAGCGCTCGCGGGGCGGATGAAGGCGTCCGCCCCTACACAAACCGGGCGTGCCCTCAGGAAGCAAAACCCCTCTCAAATCCATTTCGAGACGACTTAGGTCTGCTTTTTCGTGACTGCAGCGTCGATTTGGCCGTGAGCGAGGCGGGCGGAGATTTCGTCTCCTATTTTTACGGCGTCGGCATCCTTCAGCAGCTTGCCGTTGGAATCGAAGATCAGGGCGTAACCGCGATCGAGAATGGCGAGCGGCGAGAGTGATTGCAGCGCGGTTTCGAGGCGTTCGCTGCGGACGCGGTACTTCAACAGGACGTTGCGCATGACAGACCCCAGCACCGTGGTGCGGCTCTCGAGTTCTTTTCTCATGCCGCTGAGGACCAAGCGGACATCATAGTGGCGCACGGCGGCGGAAACGATTTCCCAACGGCGTCGGGACTTTTCGAGCAGGTTGCGTTGGGCCAGTTCCACGCGGTGCGTGAGGTCGTCAAGTTTCTGCTGGCGCTGGCGGATGACTTCCATCATCATGCGAGCGAAGGCACCGTGCTGCGAGAGTTCTGTCAGGGCCTGGCGTCCCATGAGGAGGCGGTAACGCATGGCCCGGGTGAGGCGATCGTGCAAGGCGGCGGCCTGGTCTTCAATATCCTGGCGCGAGCGGATGACCAGTTCTGCGGCGGCCGAGGGCGTCGGGGCGCGCAAGTCGGCGACGAAGTCGATGATGGTGAAATCGGTCTCGTGGCCGACAGCGGAAATCACCGGAATTGATGAAGCGAATACAGAGCGGGCGAGTCCTTCGTTGTTGAAAGGGGCGAGATCTTCGGCGGAACCTCCGCCGCGGGCGACGATGATCACCTCAACGTTCCCGTGCTGATTGAAGAAGCGGACGCCGGCGGCTACGTCGAAAGAGGCCGCGTCACCTTGGACCTGGGCGGGAAAGATCAGCACGTTTACCGAGCGATGGCGGCGTTGCAGGATGTTCAGGATATCGCGCAGAGCGGCGCCTTGCGGAGAGGTGACGACGCCGATGCGAGACGGGAGCGTGGGGACCGGCTTCTTGCGCTCGGCGGCGAACAGGCCTTCGGCTTCGAGTTTGGCTTTGAGCTGCTCGAAGGCGAGTTGAAGCGATCCGGCACCTTTGGGTTCGATGTATTCGGCGGAGATTTGCAGCTCGCCGCGATCCTCGTAGATGGTGACCCGGCCGCGGACGACGACCTGCAAGCCGTCTGCGGGACGGAAGCGAAGCAGACGCGCGGAGGAGCGGAACATCACGACTCGAATCTGGGAGTCGCCGTCTTTGAGGGTGAAGTAGAGATGTCCGGACTCAGGGGCACGGAAGTTCGAAATTTCGCCTTCGACCCAGGCATCGGAAAATTCGCGCTCGATGTGGGTGCGGACAGAGGCGACCAAGTCGCGGACTTTCCACACGCGGCGCTCGGGCGGGCGGAAGCTGAAGCCCATCTGGTCGGTTAGGGAGGACACTTAGGGGAGTTTAACGCAGAATGCTCACCACAGAGGGCACGGAGGAAGTCAGAGTCCTCACCCTGTCTCGCAAAAATACGCGAGACAAGGGTGGGGCACCGGGTATGACTAATTGATTTCGAAGTGGAAGACGTCGGCGATCTGGAAGTTAGCCCGATTGTAGAGGACCAGGTTGCCCCCGACGACCACGTGGACGTAGTTTGGGGGCGGCGGAGGAAGCATGACTTCGAGCTCGCGCGGACAGGGCTGCATTCTCCCGCGCAGGCCGGGAGGAAGAGTGCCCCGGACGATCAGTTGACGCTCCAAGCCGGGAGGCAGACGATCGCGTTTCGCCAGTCCGGGAGGAAGGTGATTGTAGTGAGTACGGTACCAGCCGCGGATGTCGCCATCACGGTCGGCATAGCGCTCGTGGCCGTGTCCCTTATTGTGACCGTTGCCGTGGCCATGGCCGTGATCGCGGTCGTCACGGTCGTAGCGGCGATCGTCATCGTCATCGCGATCATGTTTGTCGTGGCCGTGGCCATTGCCTTGCGCGACGGCGATCGTGGCAGAAAGTGCCATACCGAGCAGGGTCGTGGTGCAGGCCCGGAGGCACAATTTGAAAGACATGAAGACCTCCTAGTATCAGAAGGATCAGGATATCGAATGCGAAGATGAGGCAATAGATTACGAGAGGTCATCAGGGGCGGGCTCCACTTGCGCAGGCCCGGCGAAGAGCTTTTCAGAGGATCTGGCGCGAGTCGCCGACGCGTTTGGTCACTCGCTCGCGGTCGAGGTATTCGAGCAGGGGAATGGCGTACTTGCGGCTGACGCCAGTCATCTCTTTAAACGCGGCCACGTCAATGGTGGAGGACTTCGCCTTATGAGCGCCGATCTGGCGGCGGAGCTGGTCGAGTGCGGTGCGGTGAAAGACGAGGTCGTCAGAGATTTTGATCAGGGATTTTTCCCGCAGAAGAAGCGTGACGATCTTTTGGGCGCGCGCTTTGTCGATTTTGAGGCCGGCGAGGACTTCGTGGAGCGCGGGGACTCGGAGTCCGGCGGTGGCGAAGGCGTCTTCGATTTTCTTCTTCGATTCCGCTTCCTCGTCTTTCATCGTGACGCCGTGGCCGGGGAGACGGACGATGTCTCCTGCGATCTCAATTTTTTGCTCACGCGCGAGTTGGTCGAGCGCCGCGGCGAATACCTCAGGCGAGGCTTTTCCTTGTTCGCGCAATTCTTCTTTCGCCATACCGGGCGAGAGGGAGTTCTTTTTGTGGAACGCGGCGACAGCTTCCAGTATGAGTGCCTGCAGCGCAGCGAGAGCAAGACCGTCGATCAGAGTCTCGCCCATGCGATGAACCTGCTTTTTGTTGAAGGCTGGAGATAGCGCGGTTTGAATCAAATCGTGGGCCCATCCTGTTTCCGCGACCAGTTGCGCGAGGGAGATGCCGACACGAACCCGGCGCTGGATGCGACGTTGCAGAACGGACTCACGGTTTCCATCTGAGAGTACTTGCAGAAAATCGGCAAAGTCCGGCTGGCGCGGAACCGGGACGGCATCGAGGACCGTGCCTCCGCCGATGGTGATAACGGGCGAAAACCGGCGGATGATGAACCGGTCGCCGGGTAGAAGGAGCGCAAAGGCGGGAAGCTTAAGGCGAGCTAATGCTTCGGCGCCGGGTGCGAGATCTTTCACCTTGTGCAGGGCGATTTCGGCGACGGTCTCCATCGTGTTGGAGTGGAAGTGGACGCGACTTCGGTTTTGCAACGCCCGCGGCGCTGACGCGAGGAGAGTCAGGCGAACGTCGGCACGGCGCGTGGCGGCAAAAGTGTCGGGGGGAGCCAGCATCATCCCACGAGTGAGGTCCTCGGTACTCGCGCCGGCCAGGTTCAGCGCAGTACGCTGGCCAGCGATGGCGGCGTCTGCCGTTTTTCCGTGAACCTGCACGCCGCGCACGCGGACTTTGCGGCCTGAGGGAAAGACCTCCAATTCGTCTTCACGGCGGATGGCGCCTGAAATCAGGGTTCCCGTGACCACGGTGCCGAATCCTTTCATGGTGAATACACGGTCAATGGGCAAACGCGGCAGGGCGTGAGGGTCACGCGGTTCAACCTGGACGGCGGCGGCGACGATGGCGCGCTTCAGATCGTCGACACCCGCGCCGGTAAGCGAGCTCACGGGGACGATGGGCGCATGCTCAAGAAACGTTCCGCGCAGGAACTCTTCGACTTCGAGACGGACAACGTCGAGGGTTTCGGCATCGACCGTGTCGGACTTGGTGAGGACCGTGATGCCGCGCTGCACGCCGAGCAGTTGCAGAATGTCGAAGTGCTCGCGGGTCTGGGGTTTGATCGATTCGTCGGCCGCGATGACCAGCAGGACCAGATCGATGCCGCCCACTCCGGCAAGCATGTTGCGAACGAAGCGCTCGTGGCCAGGGACATCGACGAAACCGATCTGCAAAGTCCCACCATCGGGCGTAGGCAAGGCCATGTGGGCGAAGCCGAGATCGATAGTGATGCCACGGCGTTTTTCTTCGGCGAGACGATCGGCGTCGATGCCGGTGAGGGCCTTGACCAGCGCGGTTTTGCCGTGGTCGATGTGGCCGGCGGTGCCGATGATGATGGATTTCATGCCGCTCTGAGATCTTACCGGAAAGGAACCACGATGCGTCTCCTGTGACGGCTGCCCCCTTGCGCCCACTCCTGTCGTGCTCTTACTCTTCCATGCATGGCCGCAACCGCCGCGCTCGGATTCCGACTGCACACCGGTTGGGCAGCTTTGGTTGCGATTGCAGGAGTTCCCGGCAAGTTTCAGGTGTTGCTGCGTCGTCGCATCGAACTGCTGCCGCGCGGAGATTCCGTGCCCCGTTTCGTCTACCACAAAGCTGCGGAATTGCCTCTATCTGAGGCCGAAGAGTTGGTCAGTCGAGCCGAGGTGGCAGCTGAAGATTCGGCCCGCACCGCGGTGAAAGAGGTCCTCGATCATCTTGGCTCCTTGGCAGTTGCGGTCAAAGCGGGAGGAATCCCCTGCAGTTCGAGGCCGGTGCCCACAGACCTATCGGTGGTGCTACGCTCCCATCCTATGATCCACACCGCGGAAGGGGCCTTGTTCCAGCGGGCCGTCACTTCCGCCTGCCTGGGTTGCGGCCTGGCTGTGACTTCTGTACGAGAGCGGGACGTCTGGCGGAATGCCGCCAGCAGTTGGAGCCTCAAGGAAGAAGAGATGCGGCTACAAGTCGATGGTCTGCGGAAATCTGTCGGCGCGCCTTGGGGCACCGACCAGAAAACGGCCACGGCGTTTGCCTTGCTGGCTTTGCGGGAAGTCACCGATACCAAGCGACGGCGAGGAATTTCCCCCGGCAAATGATTCTGTTGGTCCTACCCATTCGCCCCGCCAAATGCGACAATAGAAGCTCCTCCATGCCTACTTCTTTGACCTCTGCTTTCTCTCCGGAGACCATCCGGCAGCACGGACTTACGCCTGACGAATACGAAAAAATCAGGCAGCTTCTTGGCGGACGCGAGCCCACAATTACCGAACTCGGCATCTTCAGCGTAATGTGGAGCGAACATTGCTCGTACAAATCGTCGCGCGTGCATTTGAAGCGGCTGCCGACGCGCAGCAAGCGCGTGCTGCAGGGGCCGGGAGAGAATGCCGGGATCATCGACATTGGGGATGGCTGGGCGTGCGCGTTCAAGATCGAGTCGCATAATCATCCATCGTTTATCGAGCCGTTTCAGGGGGCGACCACCGGCGTGGGCGGGATTTTGCGCGATATTTTCACCATGGGGGCGCGGCCCGTCGCCGTCATGGATTCTTTGAGGTTCGGGCCTGTGACTGGGACTGCCGGGCTTCGCCGCCCTGACAGGACAGCCGAGGCGGCTGTCGCTACGCGAGATGACATTCATCGGAATCACTCGATCATGGAAGGCGTGGTTAGCGGAGTGGCTTCTTACGGGAACTGCTTCGGAGTGCCGAATCTTGGCGGCGAGACCAAGTTTGAACCTTGCTACTCGGGCAATCCCCTGGTGAATGCGTTTGCTCTTGGACTGGTGAAGAAGAATGAGATTTTCTATGCGCGTGCGGCGGGCCAGGGTAACCCGGTGATCTATGTGGGCGCGAAGACCGGGCGTGATGGGATTCACGGCGCGACCATGGCAAGCGAGGAATTCAGCGAGGCTTCGGAGGCCAAGCGGCCGAATGTGCAGGTGGGGGATCCGTTCCTGGAAAAGCTGCTGCTCGAGGCTTGTCTTGAGGCGATGCAGACCGGGGCGATTGTCGGGATTCAGGACATGGGCGCCGCGGGGCTGACGTGTTCGACGTGCGAGATGGGCGGGCGCGGAGGAGTGGGCATCGAGATCGAGCTCGATCGTGTACCGCAGCGCGAGACGGGCATGAGTCCGTACGAGATCATGCTGAGTGAGTCGCAGGAACGCATGCTGCTGGTCGCGCAGAAGGGGCGCGAGGAGGAAGTGTTCCGCGTATTTGAGAAGTGGGGGCTCGATGCGGTTGAAGTCGGCAAGGTTACAACCGACAACAAGTTGCGCGTCCTCGAACACGGGAAAGTGGTGGCGGAGATTCCGAATCCGGCGCTGACCGATGAGGCTCCGCTGTATAAGCGGCCTTTGGCGCGGTGGGAACCGAAGGTTTCGCGGGAGATGCCGGAAGCAGTGCGGCAGGGGTTGAAGCCCACATCTCCTGCAAACGGTAACAGCACGGCTGAAGCCACGCCCTTCCACACTTCGCACCTGAAGCAGCTTCTCGCTTCGCCGAACATCTGCGGGAAACGGTGGGTGTGGCAGCAGTATGACCACATGGTGCAGACGAATACGGTCGAGCCTCCGGGCGCGGGCGATGCGGGCGTGATCCGCATCAAGGGCACCGAGCGTGGGCTGGCGATGGCGCTCGATGGAAATGGGCGGTGGTGCTATCTGGATCCCAAGCTGGGAGCGGAGCACGCGGTCGCGGAGGCGGCGCGCAAAGTAGCCTTGTCGGGGGCAACTCCGGTGGGAGCGACGAATTGCCTGAACTTCGGCAATCCGGAGAAGCCGCACATCATGTGGCAGTTCTCGCAGACGATCGACGGCATCACTAAGGCTTGCGAAGAGTTGGAAATTCCGATTACCGGCGGCAACGTCAGCTTCTACAACGAGACGCTCGGCGAGGGAATCTGTCCGACGCCGGTGCTAGGCGTGGTGGGAATTCTTGAGGACGTGCACAAGACGGTGAAAATGCACTTCGCCGGACCCGGACGCACAATCGTGCTATTGCACATCGGGGAGTCGGGAGATATCACCGATGCGGAGACCGAGTTTGGGTCTTCGGAGTACGCGAAGGAAATTCTGGGAGCGCTGTGGGGATATCCGCCGGAGCTTGATCTGGAGAAGGAAGCGGCCTTGCAGCAAGCCGTGATAGAGCTGGTACGGAAAGGAATGGTGGAATCGGCGCATGACTGCTCCGATGGCGGAATCGCGGTGGCGCTGGCGGAGAAGGCGCTTCCGGCGGGAGTGGGAGCGCACGTAAATATCGCGTCTGGCGGGCTGTTTGCCGAGTATGCCCTGTTCGGCGAGGATGCGAGCCGCGTATTGGTGACGTGCGACCCCGCGGGTGTGGCGCGAATCAAAGAAGTAGCGGGAAAGCACCGGATCGCAGCCGACGTGATCGGGGAAACCATTCCAGAGAAGTTGGAAATTTCATTGGACGGGAAGGCCGTGGTATCGGCTACAGTTGTCGAGTTGAGCGCGGCATATGAGGGTGCCCTGGAAGCGGCTTTGCGGACGGATCCGGAATTGGTTGGGGCCGCTTAGCGTCAAAGGCTCTCACCACAGAGGCCCACAGAGGAACACAGAGAACGACTGGACGTTTTGAGCTAAGAGCTAAAGGCAAAGAGCTAAAAAGAGCTAAATGCAGATTCCTGACAAATTTCGTGATGAATGCGGTGTGGTGGCGATCTTCGCCCATCCTGAGGCGGAAAAGCTTGCCTATCTCGGACTGCACGCGCTGCAACATCGCGGTCAGGAATCGGCGGGGATCGTCACGTCCGACGGGTTGACTGCACGCGCGCACAAGGCGATGGGTTCGGTGGCGGAAATCTTCACCGAGGAAGTTCTGTCGAAACTGGGCGGGACGCTGGCAATCGGACACACACGCTATTCCACCGCTGGCGATTCGGCGCTGCTGAATGCGCAGCCGATCCTGGTGCAGTCGAATAAGGGCGCGATCGCGGTGGCTCACAATGGCAACCTGGTGAATGCCACGACGGTCCGAGCGCGGCTGGAGAGTCAGGGATCGATTTTCCAGACCAACAGCGACACCGAGGTCATCGTTCACCTGATCGCATTGTCGAAAGAGCACACGCTGCCCGAGGCAATGGCCGACGCGCTGCGACGAGTGGAGGGCGCGTTTTCGCTGGTGATGATGAGCAACGACCGCATCTTTGCGGTGCGCGACCCGCGCGGCTTTCGGCCACTGGCGATGGGACGCATTCCGGCGCTCGAGGGGCAGAAGCGGGACACGATTGTGTTCGCATCCGAGACCTGTGCTTTCGATCTGATCGGAGCCGAATACGTTCGCGACGTGAAGCCGGGTGAGTTGATCATCGTCAGCGCTGAAGGAGTCAGTTCGCGGTTCTATTCGACCGCCGCGCCACAATCGAGCTGCATTTTCGAGCACGTATATTTTTCGCGGCCGGATAGCCTGGTGTTTGGGCGGCCGGTGCAAACCAGCCGAGAAGAATTGGGGCGGCAGTTGGCGCGCGAGGCCGGTGTGGAAGCCGATCTTGTGGTGCCGGTTCCGGACTCGGGCGTGACTGCTGCGGTCGGCTACGCGGCGGAGAGCGGAATCCCGTTCCGCTTCGCATTGATTCGAAATCACTACGTGGGACGAACGTTTATCGAGCCCAGCCAGAAGGTGCGCGACTTTGGCGTAAGGTTGAAGCTGAATCCGGTGCGGTCCCTGCTGGAAGGCAAGCGGGTGGTGCTGATCGACGACTCGATTGTGCGCGGAACTACAAGCCGCAAGATTGTACGCATGATCCGCAATGCAGGGGCGAAGGAAGTGCACATGCGCATTTCGTGTCCGCCGACGATTTCCCCGTGCTACTACGGCGTCGATACTCCGTCGCGGAAGCAGTTGATCGCAGCGAACAAATCGGTGGACGAGATTCGCGAGTATATCGGCGCGGATTCGCTGGCTTATCTTTCGCTCGAAGGCCTGAAGCAGGCTTGCGGCGAGGGCGAGAAGATCTCGTACTGTTCGGCCTGCTACACAGGGAAATATCCAACCGACATTGTGGATATCGACGAGATTCAGCCGGCTGCGGTGCGGCGGTAGGTTGGGTCTTAGTTTTTCGGCTTGCGCGCTTGCACTACTCGCGGGATCGATTGCAGGTCGGGTTTGATCACCACTTCTTGCCAGGCTTCCAATAACTTTCGGACTTCTTCCGCGATTGTGCCGCTGATTTCCATGATGAGCCATCCGTCGGGACGCAAGAGTTGCCTTGCTTGCGGGATTAGGCGGGCGATTACTTCCGTTCCGGCTGGCCCGGCGAAAACCGCATTGCGCGGCTCAAACTTGCGCACTTCCAACTGCACCTGATCTTCTTCTGAGTCTCCGACGTAGGGTGGATTCGAGACCACAAAATCAAATTCGCCCTCCAAGCCTTCGAGTAAGTCCGTTTGATGGAATCGAATTCTGCGCTCAAGTTGATGTCGGGCGGCGTTGGCGCGGGCCACTTCCAGGGCGTCAGGAGAAATGTCGGTGGCGTGAATCTCCGCGTGGGGCAACTCTTTCGCGAGCGCTAGCGCAATGCAGCCGGAGCCGGTGCCTACGTCGACGATGCGGTACTTGGACTTCGCACCTTGGACCTCGGCCGCCCCGAACTCGAGGACAGTCTCGATGACATGCTCGGTTTCCGGGCGCGGGATCAGTACTGCGGGAGAAACGATAAGATCCATACCCCAGAATTCCTGATGGCCTGTGATGTATTGGGCCGGGACGCCACGGACTCGCTCGGCGAGTGCGGCTTCGTAACTGGATTCTTCTTCCGCGGTCAGTGCGCGCTCTGGATGCGCGAAGAGATACGCGCGGTCGCAGTTCAAGATGAACACCAGCAGCGACTCGGCGTTCAAGCGGGGGGAGGGAACGTTCTCGGCGGTAAGGCGGGCGATAGCCTTGGAGAGGGAGTCTTTCAGATGCACGGGGATATTTCACCACAGAGGGCACAGGGGCACAGAGAAAAGCAAAGAAGGGACTGAAGGAAGATTGGTAGTGGGCGAGGGTGCTGCCCCCTCCCGGCACGCTAATCTGGCGTTTTCCAGGGTTTATATGACCCCGCTGCACGGCTGGTGCTGCCCACCGTTGTGCGGAATCGTATGAGCGGATCAAACGTCATTCTTAAAAGATATCCCACGCTGTGTCGCGGGCAACTTCAATCTGCCCTAACGGAGGTCGGGATTTAGTCTCAGGATTTCCGCGTTAAGTACGGTCGCGAAGGCAACCCAGCCCGCATACGGGAGGAACGCGTACGCGGCGGCGCAGTCGACTTTGTGGGCGGCGGCAATGTAAGCGATGATGCTGCCTTCCAGCGCGAAGACGTCAGCCAATGCGAGTGTTGGGCGACGCGTCCGACGAACAGTTTCGACCATTGGGCGTCCGCGGCTAGTTGTGAGATCCACAGGCGCAGGGCGGCGTTGCGCTCGCGCGAGGGGGTGGCGCTCCAGACGCGCCATCCCGAATACGCGATTAGTGCATACAGAGTGGTCCATGCAACCGGAAAGACTTTGTCGGGCGGAGTGAAACTCGGCTTACGGACATCCCGGGACCAGCCGTCGCGGTTGCCGCGGCTGTAGCGGGCGCCGTACCAGGCGGCTCCGGCGGTGGCGAGGCCAAATCCGGCGAGTGCGAGAAGAGAACCCGTTCTTGCGTTCGGCATAACGCTGTTAGGTGAGGAACTGGCTGCGCTGGTTGCTTACTGAGCTGGCTGTCTCTGCCATTCGTAGCCGAGATAAATCATCTGGCCGATGTGGTGCTGCATGTGGGCGGCGCATTGCACGGTCATGTCGAGCCGATTCCTGCAGTTGGTGCCGACGCCCGAGTATGGCTTCGACCAGTCTTCCGCCGATTGGGCACGAATTGTCTGAATCACCATCGCCACTGCGTGGTCCAGTTGCTTCAGAGCTTCCTCCTTTGATGGAGGATGCTGCTCGGCGAATTCGCGAGCGCGGTCGCGGACGTAGCCAGTGTTCGCGATCTGCGCGCCGATGTAGTAGTTCAGGTTCCCGGTCAGGTGCAGGACCAGGTGGCCGAAACTGTTGCCGTAGGAAAAAGGCTTGGTCCAGAACTGCTTTTCCGTGAGCGGCACGGCAAGTTCGCGCACACGCGCGAGGTTCGCGAAGTAGCGATCAGCAAGGACTGCGGTTAGCGTCGCGTCGAGTTCCGACATTCTCTCCTGCTTCGCGGGCGGGTGCGCCCACGCTACCCCCTAAACCACGCTGGCGGCTTCCTGCTTCAGTTTCTCGGCCTGATAGTGCGTGATCAGGGCTTCGATCAACGGTTGGATCTTGCCATCCATCACCGCTTCGAGTTGGTGAATCGTGAAGCCAATGCGGTGGTCGGTAAGACGGTTTTGCGGGAAGTTGTAGGTGCGGATTTTTTCGCTGCGGTCTCCCGAGCCCACCATGGCCTTGCGCTCTTTGGCGAGTGCCTGCTGCTGCTTTTCCATTTCGATTTCGTAAAGGCGTGAGCGCAGCACGCGCATGCCTTTTTCCCGATTCTTGATCTGCGATTTTTCGTCCTGGCAGCTGACGACGGTATTCGTCGGGATATGCGTGATGCGCACCGCCGAATATGTCGTGTTCACCGACTGGCCGCCGGGCCCTGAGGAGCAGAAGGTGTCGATGCGCAGGTCTTTAGCTTCGATCTTGATGTCGACGTCTTCGGCTTCGGGCAGCACGGCGACGGTGACGGCGGAGGTGTGAACGCGTCCCTGCTGCTCGGTGGCGGGCACCCGCTGCACGCGATGCACACCGCTTTCGTACTTGAGCTGTGAATAAACGCGGTTGCCTTCGATGATGGCGATGACCTCCTTCAGACCTCCAGCCGATGACTCTGACGACGATAAAACCTCAACCTTCCATCGCTGTGTCTCGGCATAGCGGGTGTACATGCGGAAGATTTCGGCGGCGAAGAGGGTGGCTTCGTCGCCTCCGGTACCGGCGCGGATTTCGAGGATGACGTTCTTTTCGTCGTTCGGATCTTTGGGCAGCAGCAGAACCTTTAACTCCTCTTCCGTGCCAGTAATACGGGCTTGCAGCCTATCGAGCTCTTCCTGCGCATAGGCGCGCATATCAGGATCTTTTTCATCGGCCAAGACCGCCTTGCTCTCGGCAATCCCCTTTGTCAGGTCCCGGTACTCCCGATATTTCTCAACGATGGGCGCAATCTCGGCATGTGCCTTGGCAGTCTTCTGGTATCTCGCCGAATCGTTGACGATATCGGGCGAGGCGAGAGCGTTGGTCAGCTCTTCGTAACGGGCTTCAATTTGATCCAATCTTTCAAACATGGCGACCGACTTTCGTAGAGACGGAGCTTGCTACGTCTCAGTTTGCGGCGCGGCGCTATTGTCGCGCGCCAGTAGAGACGCAACAAATTACGTCTCTACGATTTTAGTTGTGGAAGAGTCGAAGAGAAAGTGTTCGCGGCGGGACCGCTACGCAATCACTAATTCGCCGCCGCGCTCTTTTTCCAGCGACATGGCCTGATCCAGCGCTGTGATTGCGCACTGGGCCTGCTCATCGGACGGAGGCTTGGTAGTGATGCGCTGGAGCCACAGGCCGGGCGCGGTCATCATGGCGAAGAGAGATCCACGGTGCTTGGCGGCGAAGCGGATGATTTCGTACGAGACTCCGGCGATGATCGGCAGCAGCGCGATCCGCGAGGCGAACCGCGCCCAGAACGTGGTGAACGGGACCAGCATGTAGAAGCCGATCGAGATCAGCATTACTGTCATCAGGAAGCTGGTGCCGCAGCGGGGATGGAATGTCGAATACTTCTGAACAGCGCCGGTGGTGAGCGGGTCTCCGTTCTCAAAGGCGAAAACTGTTTTGTGTTCGGCGCCGTGGTACTCGTAGACGCGGCGGATATCTTTCCAGAGCGAGACGCCCCATATGAAGAGCAGGAACAGACCGAGGCGGATGACGCCATCCACCAGGTTGAAGATGATGCGTCCGCCCAGGGCGGGGTCGATCTTTTTGAGCTCTGTCGCCGCCAGAAGGGGGATGTACTTGTACATGAAGATGAAGAAGGCGATGGAGATGATCACGTTGACGGCGGCTAGCCATCCGCTGATGGCGGCGGCTTTCTCGCGGCCTTCCATGTTGGAAGATGCTGATGCCTGGGAAGGTTCCGCCTCGCTTCGCTTTGGCGGGACTGCCGAGGCGGCTGTCGCCACATGATTCTTCTCACCCTCCATCACGTCTTCTATCGCAACGTTCGCGGAGAAGCGGAGGGCGCGATAGCCTAGCGTCATGGCGTAGCCCAGCGTCATTACGCCGCGCACGATGGGCAAAGCCATCCATTTATGCTTTTCGGAGGGGCGCTCGAGCGGTTCGCTCAGTGTGACGACTTCCCCTGAGGGCTTGCGGCAGGCGATCGCCCACGCGTGCGGAGAGCGCATCATAACGCCCTCGAGCACGGCTTGGCCGCCGACCAGGGTTTCTTCTCCGCTTTCAAGGGCGGGGAGTAGCTGGATCGCAGCCAGAAATCGCAGATAGTTCCGCAAGAAACGCACGGTTGTTAGATGCTCCTGAAGGGGGCGAGACGCAGGTCTTAGAGTATCACAGGGTGGGATCGTTTAGGATTGGGAATACGGTCGGTAAGTGGCGCGTTTTCAGTAGGGAAGAGGGATTGCCCCGTTTCTGCCGCGTGTGTAGCTTGATCCTGCTGAAGAAAGTCAAACCCCCCACCCCGTCGCACAAAACGCGACAAGGACGCAGCATCGAGAGTTTGGGAAAGGATGCAGCAGGAATTCATGGAACTGTTCGCTACAACCTGCGAGGCGATCGCGGCGACCACCAAGAAGCTGCTAAAGACAGGCCTGGTCGCGGAGTATCTGCGGTCGCGGAGCGTTGATGAAGGGGCGGTGTCGGCTGTGTTTTTGTCTGGGCGTCCGTTTCCGGCGTGGGAGGAGACCACCCTGCAGGTGGGCGGGCGGTCGCTGTGGGGCATTGTGGGGGAACTTGCGGAGAAAGATCAGGGCGAACTTACGGCCTCGTATCGGAGGCTGGGCGATCTGGGAGCGGTCGCGGGAGATTTGCTGCCGCAGCGTTCGGGTCAGGGCTTGGGCGTGCTCGAGGTCGAGGCTTTCTTTCGGCGGATCGCGGGGGCGCGGGGCGCGACGCGAAAAACGGAGACCGTGCGTGAATTGCTTTCGCATGCGACTCCGCTTGAGGCTAAGTACATCGTGAAGATCATGACCGGGGATCTGCGGATCGGGCTGAAAGAGAGTCTGGTGGAGGAAGCGATTGCGAAGGCTTACGGAAGCACACCAACCGAGGTGCAGCGCGCGAACATGCTGCTGGGAAATATAGGGGAAACTGTCCGACTCGCGGCTGGTGGCCGCCTGAGTGAGGCGCGGATGCGGATGTTTCATCCATTGGGGTTCATGCTGGCGAGTCCGGTGGAATCGACGGAAGAAGGGTTGAGCTATTTCTCCGAAGCGGCGGTGGAGGATAAGTACGACGGGATTCGGGCGCAGGCGCATGTTTCGGACGGAGAGGTAAGAATTTTTTCGCGGACCCGGGATGAGATCACGGAATCGTTTCCGGAACTGCCTCCGGCGCTGGCCGGACTGCCGCAGGATGCGATTCTTGATGGGGAGATTGTGGCGTGGGAATATCCTGCGCGGCTGGAGGCAGTAAAGACTGTGGTCGATGAGCCCGCGTCGGAAGAAGGCGAGACCAGAGCCGACAATCTTGGGCGGGCGCGGCCGTTCAGCGTGCTGCAGCAGCGGCTGGGACGAAAGAAGGTCAGTGAGAGGATGCTGCGGGAGTATCCGGTGGCATATCTCGTCTTCGACGTGCTGTACGCTGACGGGGAGTTGATGCTTGAGCGGCCTTTGCGGGAACGGGCCGGGGCGTTGGATTCGCTGCTTGCTGCACCCCGGAAAAGCACTCGCCACAGAGGACACAGAGGCGCACAGGGGAACCTTGCCTTTGAGACGGAAGAGGAAGCACGGACTGACGCTGGCATCATTCGTGCACCCGTGTTTCGCGCTACATCGCCTGAAGAACTTGAGCAGCTTTTTGTCGCGGCCCGGGCTCGCGGGAATGAAGGGCTGATGATCAAGGATCTCGAGTCGGCTTATTCGCCGGGGAAGCGCGGGAAGTCCTGGCTGAAGATGAAGCGCGAACTGGCCACGCTCGACGTGGTCGTGACGGCCGTCGAGTATGGACACGGGAAGCGGATTGGCGTGCTGAGCGACTACACGTTCGCCGTTTGGGATGGCGACCGGCTGGTGAATATCGGGAAAGCCTACTCTGGCCTGACCGACGCCGAGATTGCCGAGATGACGAAATGGTTTCTTGAACACACAATTGAAGATCAAGGATTTCTGCGGGTCGTCGAGCCGAAGGTCGTGCTGGAAGTGGCGTTCAACAACATGATGCGCTCGGACCGGCATGAGAGCGGGTATGCGCTGCGCTTTCCGAGGATCGTGCGGCTGCGGCCGGATAAGTCGGCGGAAGAAGCAGACACGCTTGAGCGAGTGCGGGAGATCTTCGACCAGCAGACGTAGGGAGGCATCAGGTCTTAGGTCTTAGGGTAGTCACGCCCGAAAGTCTTGGCCGTCTTCAGTGCTGTGATGGTGGTGATGTTCTTCACTCTCTACCACCGGAATCACGCAGCCATGTGCAGTCTCGCAGATGGCGTGTTCGAATTGAATCGTCGTGTGGTCGATGCGGAAGTCGCGCAATAAACGTTCCTTTACGTCGCGCAAGATGCGTTCGCTGACCGATGGCGGAATATCTGCGATCGAAATGTGGCAGGAGAGCGCATGGGTTTCCGATCCGATGCTCCATACGTGGAGATCGTGGACATCGTTCACCCCGGCGACGGTGCGGATCGCCAGGTCGATTTTCTCGAGCTTCATGCCGCGAGGCGTGCCTTCCAGCAGGATGTTGAGGGTCTCGCGGACGATGCCGAATCCCGACCAGAGGATCAGCAGGCCGATGGCTATCGACAGGACAGAGTCGATCCAATAGTTGCCAGTGAGGAGGATGGCCCAGCCCCCGGCGATCACGGCGGCGGTGGACAGGGTGTCGCCGACCTCGTGGAGCAGAGCGCTGCGAATGTTCACGTCGCCGCCGGAACGGTAGAGCAGCAGGGCGATCACGCCGTTCATGACTACTCCCGCGGCCGCCACCCACATCATCACGCTGGCTTGGACGTGCTCGGGATGCTGCAGTCTCTTGAAGGCCTCGTACAAGATGAAGAACGAAACGCCGACCAGCGATGTGGCGTTGACCAGCGCCGCCAGAACACCGGCACGGTGGTAACCGAAGGTCTTCGTCGAACTTGCGGGACGAGATTGAAAATAGACGGCGACCAGCGAAAGCGCCAGGGCAAGGAAGTCGGAGAGATTGTGTCCAGCCTCGGAGAGGAGCGCCAGCGAGTGGGCCCGCACGCCGGCCACTACCAGCAGCATGATATAGACGAGGGTCACTCCCAGCGAAATCTTCAGGACCCGCGTGGGGCTGCCGTGGCCATGAACGTGGACATGCATTCTCTCTTAAGTCTAAGGGCGTCAGCGGCGGGCAGCAAGCGGCGGCGGGCAGCAAAGCTTAACCGCAGAGAACGCTGAGAAATCCGCTGAGTTTGCCGAGAAAATCGAACCTGGTTGCCAGTGTCAGTTTTTCGTCAGGCTGTCGAGGTAGCGGTTGTTGTAGAAAGTGGTGGTCTTCTGGACGAATTCTAGAACGCGGAACATGCGTTCGCGGGCTTCGCGGTTCAGTTCACGGAATTGCACGGCCGCTCCAGAGCCGGGGTCCATACGCGTAACGAAGCCTTCGGTAGACAGGCTGGGGTCGTCCATGGAGAAGTTCAGCTTAATTTTGCTGCCCGGGCTCAGGATGTTGCTGGTCTCGATGTAGCAGCCACCCATGCTGATGTCGGTGAGGTTGGCGAAAACGGGGACGCCGCCAGCTTCGGTGCTGAGTTCGATGGTGACACGGCACTTCATGCGGGGATGGGCACGCCGGTCTTTGTAAGCGAGCTGCTTCTGCTTCTCGATGTACATGCGCCGGTCGGCTTCGGACAAAAGCTGTTCCGCGTCGTTGCCATCATCGGGGAAGACGGCGCGTCCTACGCTGAGTGAGAGTATGTCTTCGTTGCAGACTTCCTGACCGGCGTGGCGGGCCAGGGCGCGCATCTGCTCGGCTCTTTTGCCGGAAGCGTCGGCACCGAGGCCGGGCGAGATGACCACGAATTCATCTCCCCCCATGCGAGCCACGTAGTCGTATTCGCGGCAGCTGTCCTTCAGCGCCTGGGCAAAGAGGCGCAACACGCGGTTGCCTTCCAGATGACCGAAGCGGTCGTTGATCTGCTTGAAGCCGTCCATGTCGGAAACCATGACGGTGAGCGAGATATTGTCGCGTTTGCAGCGGGCCAGCTCGCGGTCGAGTTGCAGGAACAGGGAGCGAGCGTTGGGAAGTCCCGTGAGATAGTCCGTGGTAGCAGAGTTCTCGGCCTGCGCGTACTTGAGCGCGTTCTCGATCGCGAGCGCCATTTTGCCGCTGACGGCCAGGAGGATGCGGAGATGGTCGGAGGTAAAAGCGTCGCGTTCGGCGCGATACAAAGCCAGGACGCCGATGATTCCGGCAACACCCTCGAGTGGCACAGCCAACGCTGACCGTAGAGTGCTGAATTTTGTCGGGTCGTTCAGATATCCGGGCTCGACCGACGGATTCCCGTTGATGATGGGCTTGCGATTTTGCGCGACCCATCCGGAGAGTCCCTGGCCAACCGGGATGCGCAGCGAGGAAAAGAGCCGGTAGTTGTCGCCGTTCACGTATTCGGGGACGAGTTTCTCGTCCCGGAGCACGTAGATGGCGATGGCATCGTAGGGAACCATCGGCTTGAGCTTGATGGAGAAGACCGAGAGGGTTTCGCCCAGGCTCAGAGAAGCACCCAGATCCTGGCTCAATTCGAAAAGTGACTGGGCTTCCTGGCGGGCGGCAGCGATGGACGACAGGAAGGTATTCTCGCGGCCGGCATAGTCCTGCCCCCGGGCGTTTTCAAATCCGGCAGCCGGTTCCAAGCCGCGCTCGATCTTGATGGCCGTCGAGAGCGGAGCGTTGGGATCTTCTACCGATTTGGCGATGGCCATTTCTTCCAGGTGCTCGTAGCGCCTCTGTAGAACTTCGACGACTTTCGGATCAAACGATTTGCCCGACTCGGCGGCTAACTTCTGCATGACGTCTTTGAGTGGCAGCGCGCGCCGGTATTGGCGATCGGAGGCAAGGGCGTCGAGATAGTCGACGGCGGAGAGGATGCGGGCGCCGATTGGGATCTCGGCTCCCTTAAGGCCCAATGGATATCCCGAACCGTCCCATTTCTCGTGGTGGGCGCGGACGATCGGGACGACCGGATACGGGAAGCGGACGCGCTCCAGAATCTCGGCGCCGACTAGCGTATGAATTTTCATCTTCTCGAACTCTTCGGGGGAAAGGCGTCCAGGCTTCGAGATGATGTGCTCAGGCACGGCGAGTTTGCCAATGTCATGCAAAAGCGCGGCGGCATGCAAAGCTTCCAGTTCTGTGCCGGTCACGCCAAGTTCCTTACCTACTTCAATGGCGTACACGCGGACGCGCTGCAGGTGTTCGTGGGTCGTGTGATCCTTGGCTTCGATGGCCAGCGCGAGGGCCTCGATGGTGCGCAGATGGAGGTTGGCCATCTCTTCCACGTGGCGCTTCTCGTCTTCGAGTTTGCCCAGATAGAGCCGATACGAACGGTAGATCAGGTAGATCACCGGCAAAATGAGCAGGGAGGTTTCCCAGTTGAAATTGCGATTGAGCCAAGCGATCACGCCTGCGATTGCGGCACCAACGAGGTAGTAGGGGAACGACCAGAAATAGCAGTCCACCAGGATGCGCTGCAGAGGACGGCGTTCGGTGAGCGAGATGACAGTGGCAATGGATCCGGCGTTGGCGATGAAGTATACAGTCGCGGACAGTCCGAGCAGAACCGGACGGCTGTCGATGATCAGATTCATCAGCGGGTGATGGAACACCAGATAGGCGAGTGCGGTGGATACGCTGCCGGCGCAGACGTTGAAGGTGAACTGGATGGCTCGGGGACGATCAGGATAGAGGCACTGCGCCACCATCGAGACAGCACCGAGAATCAAGGTTTCAGAGAAACCGAGCTCAAGAACTCCGATCAGGATGAAGAGGAAGTTGACCGAGAGCGTGCCGGTGATCCCTGGCAGATTCACCTTGAGGCGCGACGCCAGAATCGCAATGCCTAGGTAGCAGATGAATTCGGCGATGTTCTTGCTGCTCTGGTGGATGCCACCGTAGATCAGCGTGCCCAGGCCTGCCATGACGACCAGGGTGATGAATAGCTTGGCCGGGACCGAGAGCTTCCTCCAGGAACGGGAAGGTTCGGGCAGGGCTATGGCTGTGCCGGATGTGCCAGTCATGCGTGTGAACACACTTAGGGGGATGAAGGTGCTCCCCCAAACACTCATAAATATCAACTAACCTGCTATAGAAACAATGATTTAGCGCATTTTTGGAAAACTTCCGTAACTTGCCAGAGAGGTTTTGCACAACCCAGCGGACAGGGTCTTCCAGGCAGGCATATGAATTACTTAGAGAGGGAAAATGCTGCGCTCGAAGTCTGCGGTCGCCTGGGTCACGTTCTCGGGCTTGCCCAGATCGCGCCAGTAATATGGGTCGGCGCGGAAGGCGACGATTCTTTGTCCCTCGGCGGCCAGGCGCAGGTAGGTGGTGACGATCGAGAACACACCCTGCTCGGTGATCATGCTGAGGAGCTGCGGGGAAATGATATGAACCCCGGAGAATGCCAGCGCTGTGGGCTGCTGCGAAGGGCCGACCATCTCGGGCGCATCGGCGCCGGTTTGCCTTCCGCAAAGCTGGCCGCATTCGTCGAACAGGAGGTGGCGGGAGGTCTTGCGCTGCTGCACGGCCAGGGTAGCGAGCGCCTCGTTTTCGTGATGAAACGTCAGCATACGCGCGAAGTCGATCGCGCTGATGACGTCGACATTGTGGAGCAGGAACGGTTCCTGACCCTGGCCGTCTTGAAGGAAGAACCATTCGGCCTGCTTCAATCCGCCGCCGGTATCGAGCAGGACATCGTCTTCGCGAGAGATCTCAACACGCATTCCGAAGTTGTCGTTATTCTTCAAGTAATCGACAACCATGTCGGCGAAGTGATGCACGTTGACGATTACGTCCTGGATTCCGAAGGAGGCGAGACGGCGAAGGGTGATCTCCAGCAGCGTGTGCCCGGCAACTTCTACCAGTGCCTTGGGGCGGTCATTGGTCAAGGGCCGCAGGCGGGTACCGAGCCCTGCGGCAAGAATCATGGCCTTCATGTGGCGGCTTTCTCCGCCGCGGAATTCTCCGCTTTCATTCTTTCGAGTTCGCGGTGCGTGACGACTACTTCGACGCCGCTGCGACCGCGCAGGCGCCTGGCAACCTGCTCGGCCAGGTAGACCGAGCGATGCTGGCCGCCGGTGCATCCGAACGAGACCATCAGGTTCTTGAATCCGCGCTGCTGGTAGTTGCTCACGCTGGCGTCGATGAGTGACATCACGCTGGCCAGGAATTGGTGGACGATCTCCTGCTGGTTGAGGTATTCGATCACGGGCGCGTCTTTGCCGGTCAGGGCCTTGAAACGATCTTCCCGTCCGGGATTCGGCAGGCTGCGACCATCGAAGATGAAGCCACCGCCATTTCCGCTTTCGTCCTTGGGCAGGCCACGATGAAACGAAAAGCTGACAATGCGCACAACGAGATTGTCGGCGTCGGTGGCGAGGTGCTGGAGTTTTTCAGAAGCAAGCATGCTGTGGAAAGCTTCCAGCAGAGTGGGCAGCGCGACAGGAAGCTTGACGTTGTGCAGCAGCCAGCGAAGATTCTTGAGCGCATAGGGCACGCTCTGCAGGAAGTGCACCTTGCGCTCGTAGAATCCCCGGAATCCATACGCCCCTAACGCCTGCATGATGCGGACATACACGTAGGCGTAGTAGTGCTGCATGAACGCTTCGGGCTTGATGTCGATGAAGTTGCGTAGTGTCGTGAGGTAGTAATCGAGAAGTTGCTGGCGGAAGTCCGGAGGCAGGTCGGCTTTCGCGTCATAGAGCAGTGACGCGACATCGTATTGCAGCGCGCCCTTGCGTCCTCCCTGATAGTCGAGGAAGTACGGCTTGCCGGCGGGCAGCATGATGTTGCGGGATTGGAAATCGCGATACAGGAAGTAGTCCCTGGGCGCACTCAGAAGAAATTTCGTGAGCCGGCTGAAGTCGTCTTCCAGCGCCTGCTCGCTGAAGGGAATGCCGGCGAGGCGCAAGAAGTAGTACTTGAAATAGTTGAGGTCCCAGGAAATGGATTGGCGGTCGAAGCTCCCGCGCGGATAGCACAGCTTATAGTTCAGGTCGCGTCCTGCCTCGATTTGAAAGCGAGGCAGAGTGGCGATGACCTCGCGGTAAGCATCGGCGACTTTCGGGGCAATGACTTCTCCCTTGCGGTTCTCCGAGAGCAGTTCGAAGAGCGAGGTGTCGCCGAGATCCTGTTCGAGATAGGCGCCCTGGTCGAGATTTTCGCCGTAGATCTCCGGAACGGGAAGGCCATGCTTGCGGAAGTGGCGGGAGAATTCCAGGAAGGCGGCGTTTTCTTCACGAACACCGTACAGTATGCCGATGGCGCTGACGCCTTTCGCGGTGAGACGGATGATTCTTCGGCCCGAGCCACCGAGTTCTCCCTGCACAGGCTGGACTGAATCGACGGGCGTGTGGAAGTGCTGTTCGAAGAGTCGTTTGAGGACGTCCATTGGGGGCTCGGGTTCGGTTCGAGATTCAACTCAAGATACCACTGGCAGGTGAGTGTGGGACTAAATAGGCATCTTCGTGCGAAACACCGTAGTGGATGGACTTGGATTTTGGTGGCGGCGGTAGGACTCGAACCTACGACCTACGGATTATGAGAACACAGTAGGGTTTTGCACAGTTATGAAAATCCTTTACTCTATTCCTCTTTTCAAAGGGTTACAAGACCGTCGATTTGATCCGTTCTGATCGGAGATGATTCGTTCTGATCGTGCAACCATTACAATTTGATGACAGTATCCGATAGTGCCTAGGCGAGCGCAAGCGAGGGGTATACTCGACCGGAATCGAAGAGCGCTCCCCCTGACCCGCAAGAGCTAAGGGATGAGGACCTCATGCCTGAGTTTCGTCCGATCGCCATATCAATAATCGACTTCCTGGGCTCTTTCCTTCCGGGTTGTGTGTGGCTGCTCGTGATCCACGAATACGGTCTCATGCTGAGTAAGCATTTCGCTACGAAGAGTTCCCTCTTTGCGCCGATTCTTCAAGTTTTTGATGGTAGCCAGACGATTGGGGTGACTCATTACGTCGTTTTAGCTTTTCTTGCAGGCTTATTGGGTTTCGCCGTTAAATCGATTGCGATGCCCGCGGCAGAATGGTGCAGCAGGCCAGAAACGTGGCATCACGGAGGTAAGGAGAAGCGGTTCCCCTACAAGAAACAATTCGAAAAAAGGCCGTACTTCATGACCATTGCTGAATCAGTTAAGCGGAGGACAGGCTTTGCTCTTGACAGCTTGCCTGGTTACCAGCCGTTTTCGGCGTGCAAGAGAATTCTCCGTGAATCGCGTTCTGTCCTTTGGGAAGAATTGGAGCACTCCGAGGCTGAGGCTAGGATGCTTGCATCTCTATTCCTGGCTATCGTCGCGAGCATGTTGCCAGTGGTGGCTTCTCTCTCTTGGCAATGGATTCTCATCTGGGGTGTTTCTAGTTTCACTCTTGGCTACAGTTTCCGACGGGCCCGTGAGCGCGAGATCAATTATTGCTATCTGAACTTCTTGATAGCTGGTCGCGCTCTCGGACGGCCCACACCACCCGGATCTGAGGGGTCGGATCACGAGACCCCGGGGTCCAACGAATGAAGGTTACTCTTGACGAAGGAGACTGCCACCTCTTCCAACTTGGGCACAAGGCTTTCCGCAAGCCAACTTCTGGCCCATCTAGTCCACAGAATCCGCCGTCACACTTGTGAGTTTTGGACCCAGACTCTAGCCCTCATGAGGCTTGCTGGCCTCTGGGATTGACACCCTCATGGAATTGCCCGACAATTCCGCACGGTCAGACGAGGTTGTTTATGCGTAAAGTCGGTGCCGTAGTGGGGGTTCTTCTCACCGGTGTTTCAATTTGGATTGGAGCCCAGATTGGTATTACGCGAGACTCGTTCGCAGCGATCTTCCTATTTGTGATCCCGTGCATTGTCGTTATCTCATTGTTTTTCGTGCTTAAGCAAAAAAAGGAACCAGACAGTTTGCCCGAGCAAATACAATCTATTAGCCGTGATATTGAGGAGCTACGCACTGGATTAATATCGCGCCTGGATCGACTGATTGCTGCGACAAGCGATATGAGCGCGTCCGTTGAGACTCTGGTGCGGGAAGTGAAAGACGAGGCTGCTAAGAATGCAAAGCACTCGGATTCCTAACATAAGCAGCGCGAAAACGAACAACACAACTATCGCACTCGCTCGTGCAACTTCCGCTTTAGCGATCGTCGCGCTTTTGTGTCCCTCATTAGCGGGATTCACCAAGGCTGAGATTGTCGGGCGTTATCAGCTGCCAGATAAACGGTTCGTTGACAAAGAATGCGGTTCGCTTACACAAAGAACTCGCAAGAGTAGTCGCCTGCATACGTCAGTTGAGCAAGCGTGTGCGGACTTCAGAGCTGGTCGAGCAACGGAAGATTCCTGGATCGCAGCCATCAATGACGCCGAAAAAGTTATTTCTCTCTCAGCCGAAGTTTTTGAGTTGGTGCCTCGCACCTATAACACCTACGCGATGTTCTTGATCCCAAGCCATGAATGGAAGTCGAGGTCCAAAGACCTCAAAGAGCTACACGAGACATTTCTGGACTTCGGTGACGCTATCGGTGAAATGAACTTGGCAATTTGGTTTCCTGACGGATTGTATCGTCCTGCCACCCTTAAGCGGTCAGAGAAACTGCTGGGGACCTTTGACATACAGAGAAACAGGGACTACTGCGACCGTTTCCATCTGGACTACAACAATGGTCCGTTTATCGTAGTCACGCGCACCCGTCCCGACCTTGTTCGGGACGGCGATGAGATCGTGGTAATTCAGCTGCATGATATCGATATTCCGAAGGTAACAAGAGTTCTCAACAGTCTTGAGCAAGATTTGCGAAACGGTCAAGAGATTAGGAAAAGGACACTAGTTTACGAGGAGGTCAAGGAGCGTATTCAGACGTTTGTGGAACACAATGGGAAAACCCTCGGCACGCTTTTCGTCAACATACTTGGCAAAAAGGATTAACGGCCAGCCCTAAACGAGTGCTTGGATGTCTCTATCCCCCAGGGCGATTAGGTGTGTCAACTCTTCTGTGTAAACGACCAAGTTTAGTTTTTGGGGATGGGTGCGATTTTAGAAAAGGTTTGCGGTTCATGACGCCACCCGCTCCAGAGCCGGCATCCGGTCCGGCTAACCCAACCCCCGAAAACTGGACCATCTAGAATGAGAGTTCTCCCCAATCCAGGAAAGGAGAACCGCAATGAAAGGCACGCGACACAGCGAAGAGCAGATCATCGCGATCCTGAAGCAAGGCGAAGCAGGATTGACCACGGCGGAGTTATGCCGACAGCCCTCAGTGGTCACCTCAAAAGCGGCCATGCGTGGTCAGTGCAAAACCGGCCATGCACGAAAGCCGTCCGGGACGAGATTGTTCTACTCTGCCGCCTGTTGAGGAGGCAAGTCTGTTTTTGTGCGCCAGCTTCGCGGACCGCATTTGAGTACATGTCCGTGGTGAAGCAGGCGGTCGAGCATGGCGGTGACCGCCGCACTGTCTCCCAGCAACTTGCCCCAGTCTTCCACGGGTCGGTTGGAGGTCAGTAAGGTGCTGGCCCGTTCATAGCGTCGCATCACGATTTCCAGTAGGTCCTCGGCGGCCGTCATCGGCATCTTGCGCATGCCCAGATCATCGATGATTAGCAATGGCACCGAAACCAGCATATCCATATGTTCTTTGCGAGTTCCATCGATAGTGGTTTCGGCGAGTTCATCGAGCAAGGTGTGAGTCTCGCGGTATAACACACGATAGCCCTGCTGAATGGCAGCATGTCCGATCGCTTGCGCGAGATGACTCTTACCGGTGCCGGGCGGTCCTAAGAACAAAGCGTCTTCGTGTTTGGCGATGAAGGTTCCGGTCGCCAGGTCGAAGGCCAGACTGCGATTCATCTTCTTGTTGAAGGTAAAGTCGAAGTTGTCAAGGGACTTCTGTGGGTCACGAAACTCGGCCTGCTTTTTCCTTCGCTCCAGCAATCGTTCGCCGCGACGAGTGAGTTCGTCCGAGACCAGGCAGGAGATCAGATCGATGGGCGTCATCGGTTCCGCCTGGGCTTGATGGAGACGAGTCTCGATGACGGCAGCCATGCCACCGAGCCGTAACTGTCGTAGGGCACGATCTAACTCGATCAGGTTCATTCCGCTTGCTCCTTGGTTCGATGGTTGATGAGATCGCGATAGTGGACTAACTCGCGAATGAGGGGATCGACTTGCTTTAGGCTCAGTTGTGGACCGCGTTCCAGATAGCGGCGCACAAAGCGGTATTCATGCACTCCCATTTCCAGGGCCGCCGCGCAGGCATCTTCGGTCGCGGCTGTCCCGAACTTCTTGGCCAACGAGAGCACTCCCAGGATGCGACGGATGCCGACCTCTCCTTGTTGCCGATAGATAAGGTTGCAGAGCGTCCCGATATGAGAGCCCGCCCGCTCGGCTCGCCACAGCACTTGTGAGACGCGCAGGGGAGTGCGCGCAGGATGGTCTTCTTCTTTGATGCGATACCAGCCACGTTTCTGGCGTATGTGTTCGCGCAGCAACTGCCCGCTTTTGGGATCGAGGAGACGAACCAACAAGCCGTCCCACTGCACTTTAATCCAGCGTCCGATCCAGCCTGGGGGTGTGCTGTAGTAGGCAGCCTCGACTTCCACACAGCCGTCCAGATGAACCGTGCGGTCTCCGTACTGGTAGTAGCGGAAGGGTTCGATCGGCAATGGCAGCAGTGCTGGTTTCTCTTCCGCAAACATGACCGCGACTTGTCGTTTGGTAGTGCCGTGGATCCGCGTATCCGCCCAGCGTGCTTCCCAACCATCCAGGTAGGCTTGGGCCTGCTCTAAACTTTCGAAGCGGAGACCTTTCAGCGGTGTCTTCTGGGCGTGTCCTACCCCAGACTCGACCTTTCCTTTGCGATCTGGATCTTGGATCTGGCACGGCATGGCCACCGCGCCGTAATGCGCCAGGACGTCGCGATAAAGAGGATTGAGGGCAGGATCGTAGATATCGGGGACGAGCACGCCTTCGCGCAAGTTGTCGAGCACAACGATGCGCGTACTCCCACCCAACCTGCGAAACGCTTTCTCGTGAAGTTCGGCCCAGATGCGCGAACTGGAATGGAACACGAGTAGGCGTACCGACTTACGGCTATAGCCGAGCGTCATCACGAACAAGCGTGTGCGTCGGTACTTGCCGCGCTGCGGATCTCGCACCATCGGACCCGTGCCGTAGTCGACCTGCGCCTCTTCGCCCGGCGCGGTCAGGATCACGGCCATGGCTTGCGGCAGTTGAGAGCCGCGCCGCTTGTGGATGTAGCGTTTGACGCTTTGGTAGCTGCTGGCAAAACCGTAATCCGAGACCAGGTCCTGCCAGATCGCCATGGCATTGCGGCCTCGGCTCAACCCAAGGTCAATGGCTTCTTGGAAGGGTTCGCAAGCGCTCGCCGATGGATTGCGACTAGGATTTTCTGATCGTGGACCTCTCAACTCCACGCCAAACCCGGTGGTTACCCCTATGGCCGGTTTTGACGACTCGCTCGGAATTAGCTCCTGAATCTGGGGTCGCGGGGCGCTCAACTCCACGCCAAAGTCGGTGGTCACTCCTATGGCCGGTTTTGAACCGGGTTGCCGACCCCACCCTCCTGGCGGCCACACTCCCACTCCGGCAGCCTTCAGGTATGTGCTGATGGTTTCTCGCCGAACATGCGTCGCCTGCTGGATGCGACGCAGGGACCAGCCCAGTTGCCCCAGCGCTAATATTTGTTGTTTCTTCTCGTTGTTCAAGACATTCGCCATGCCGCGGAAGGCTACGCTGCCTCCCACCGCTGTCAATGTCCTGGACCGCTCTTTACATGGCCGGTTTTCAGGTGATCTTACATGGCCGCTTTTGGGTGATCACTGAGGAGCAGGGGCCAGAGAATCGTGAAGTGGTTCAACGCTTCCCGCCAGTGATGAATCGGCATGGTCCACTTCTTGGCTGCCTAGAGACGTCGCGGAGGCCAATGTGGAGGATGATCTCGTCCGGAATCCAGAATTCCATCCCTTTTACTATGTATCGCGAAGGATTTACTGCAAAAGCAATTCGCGCAAGTGCCCGACTGCTTCAGACGTGCAAAGAAGATCGGCAGAGGCGCAATTCTTTCAGCCCAAGCATATAATTCTCGACTATGCCTGACCCTGACCCGCGATTCAACCGTAGGGCAACAGATCCAGAGAATACCCATTCAGGAGAATCTGGGAGTGAGTTCTACATTGATGTCGGGATTCATGCACGTTCTCCCATTGAGGGCGTCGATTCACGAGAGTCCTTCTGGTCGCTCATCAACCGACTGAATTCTGACGAAAATGATGAGGATCCAAAGCCAGCTGGAGACTGGGAGCGCACGTTCTTGCAGGACTTTGTCTGGGAATTAGGAGGTCGTTTTGATCTCGATTTTCCCGACTATCGAACCGCTGGGCTGACTTTTTTTGAGCCTTCCACTCGCGGCAGAGAATTCAGAATCATGCCGCGAAGAATTCGCACGACTAGGTTTGTTTTCAGTATTGAGAGTTACTCGTACCACAGCCTGGATATGCGGCTAGGTGTACCCAACTTTGATTCTTTGCTCGAATTGGTTGGCAATAATTTGGAGGTCTTAAGATTACTGTTCGGGCAGTATCTACCGTCGGCCTTCTCTGAGACTCTGAGTCTGTCCTCCGAGACAGTCAAGAAGAACTTTGATTTTTCAGTTGCGTTTCCAGCACCTGCTTTCGCCTATGCTCGTTCACGAATACTTCCGGGGAAAAATGATAGCCTATCTAAGGAAGCTTCTGAGACTTCAAACTTAACACCTAAGCAGAAAGGCTTGGCGGTAATCGCGAATGTGGCTCAGAGCGCAGGCATCAGAGATTCGATTCTCCTGATTCCCCTTCTCATCATAGTGTTCCTTTGGTACCAAAGCATTCAGACTTCTCGTGAAGATCGAGAGAATGTCAGGCAAATGATTCAAGTCCTCACGCAACAACAGACAGAGACAATGAGAATTCTTCGAGACGCTGCGATCGCTCCTAAGAAAACCGATACACAGGCAGATTCCAGGGATTCCACAGCGCAGTCAGCGAAGAAACCATAGGCACCGATACAGTTTCCTCATTTGGGGGGCCAGTCGACGACAAAAAGCACGCGAGACGTTTTTCTCTACCCGCTACCGAACGTGCCACCCAACCGGAGCCAGAAATGCATTTCTAGATGAGCCCTCTCGGAAATTTCGCGAAGGCGGTTACTCCTCCTGGCTTTCTAAGCCATCGAAGGCATGCACGTTTTTGAATTCGCCGATGCGCAATGGTAAGCTATGACACCCGTTTGGTACTACCTCAAAGCGTAACGTCTGTTTGGGAGTCTAAAACTCTGTGTCGATCACACCAGGAGGTCGAAATGAAAACGCAGAACGGCTTCAGAATATACGACCGAGATGAGATAGCAGAAGACCTGAAAGACTTGAGCGCAAAAGACCTGAGATTCCCCTTCGGCATCAAGCAGGTTGAAGCAAAGGGAACCAAGTATTGGGTGGCTGCGACAAAAGAGGACGTCCTGCAGTGGGAATCTGAACGACTAGGGAAAAAGATAACCGCGATTCCTGGGAATTGCTCGATGAATATGAAAGGTGAATGCAAAGGAATCTGCGACAACCCAATTGCTTTTTGTGCAAAGATCATCGGACCAGGTGGTGCGTATTGCATTTGTCAACTTCCCTAGTGAGTGCAGCCGCTCGTGGGGTCCAATCTTTCTAGCGACCTGAGGTTGGGCCCTCGCCATATATTGGAGGCGAAGATGCTTGGTATTAGGGTCTTGTCTTGGTCGATGTTACTGCTCTTAGTCTGCTTAAACATTACCCAGAACGCAGCGGCTCCTGCCAAGGACCAGGCTTCGATCAAAAAGACAGTCACACCTGCGATCGATATCAGTGGAAAGTGGAAGAGTGGTCAATTTACCTATACCTTGATCCAAATCCGAAACATAATTGTTTGCGAAGGGACTGATGGCAGCCTTGGTCACGCCAATGGCGAGTTCACAAACGAAAATACATTTTCGCTGAATTGGTCGACCATCACCCTACAGGGTACACTTCAAGGTGATACGATAACGTGGAGCAACGGCACAACTTGGACTAGAACAAACCAAACGGTTTCCTCTCAGACCGTTGGCGGTCGCCCGCCGGGCAGAAGCACGGTCGCCTGGACGATCCTGGACCTTCCTGCTGGGCAGTCCGATGGTTCTTCAGATCCCGATTGTCCACCTGCTAAGTGTGGGATCATCGCGATTCGACATATTCCGTTTTCCGGCCCGCAAAAGGAGATCATCATTGATGAGGTGACTATGTCCTATTACGTTGCGAATGGGAATCGTAGCCATTGGGAAATATGTCCGGACCGAGCCTCACTGGAGACACCTAATGGCCTCACGCCAATGTTCTGGGACTGCCCGTATTATGCTAGGTTCGACCGGCTGAGCTACGCTTTTGAACAAGATGGAAAGGGGTTTGTCGCCAGCGTTCGATTTCGGAACTGGGCCAATCACTCCAGGAAGGGGAAATTTACGATAAAGTATTGGGGCTATCTTTTGAGGTAAGCAGGGTCTGGGCGATGCAAAGGCAGCAACTTCGGAACGATGTTGTACATTCGCATGGCGTCGCCTTATTTCTCAAGAAACAACCCGACTTCTCCACATTACGGCGTGACAATTCATGATGCAGCGTGGTGGGACGGTGGAACGCAGTTTAGAAAACTACGGTTTTCTCACAGAATATGGAAAGAAAATCCAATCTACAAACACCTAAGCGCCGGCGGATTTTGAGTTCCACAGTCTGTTCTGAACCGTTAGGAAAATTCTCTACTCTACTTGATTCTTCAACCGCTTACCAGCATGGCGGTTCCCACCGTCATGATCCGATTTGCCCCGTTCTGAAC
>Ga0070732_10000271_pt1 | contig 36839 bp, 30 predicted proteins | sample Coa_R1_5_FD_66449 | JGI IMG/M metagenome (GOLD analysis project Ga0070732, IMG submission 66449) | Surface soil microbial communities from Centralia Pennsylvania, which are recovering from an underground coalmine fire - Coalmine... | ecosystem: Environmental > Terrestrial > Soil > Unclassified ... | reverse complement strand
AACGTGCGGCCGCACCAGGCGCTCGGCTACCGCACTCCGAACGAGTACATTGCCCAATGGCAGGCGGCTCAGCGATGAAATTCGAGGCCAGTGTAGTCGGATCTACTGAACCCATTCACGCCCTTGACTTTGTCGTCGCCGCCGGCACCCCTACCTTTGCTGCCGCGGTGGTCGTTCGACGACTTGTCGCCTTGGACGTCGCCATTCTTGTCAGCGCCTATCGTCTCTTTGCCGCCGTGCCCGTGATCGGCCCAGGCGAACATCATCGTGCCCGGGGCGACCACCAGCATCACGACGGCAGCGACGATGGCCGCCGCCCATCTCGATCGTGCGATGCCCATTATCCTTCCCTCCTCACGGTTTTGTTTCTGGTTCCGTTGTCTCGACAGCGCCGGGAAAGACGCGGCGCCGATTGTTGACTCGACGAGTTGACTCGACGACTCGACGAGTTGACTCGACGAAATGGAAGAAACGTGCACGAGTGCCGGTGAAGGCCCGCAGGAGGACACGGCTCGCGGTGGAGATCCGGATCAATGCCCGGGAGGCACGGGTACCACGCGGCGGACACGAAGCAATCGGCCATCCGGTGGGTCCGGCGACGGGGTACGTTCGCGCCCTCTTCCTGGGCGTTCCCGCGCGACGGGACTTTGCCCGCAACAAGAAACGCACGGCACTCCTCAGCCGCGCGGCCCAGGGTAAACCGGGGACTTTCTCAGTGCCTCGTCCCAGTGCCGTGCGGGAGATCGTCGTCGCCCGATGGCCACGGGGTCCGTCGCGCACCATCGAACGCGTCCTGGATTCCTGCACGATCCGTCGCTGCCGCGGTGGACCGGTGCGGGGTCTTACTGACTGAGTAATTCCACTTGGCGAGAAGTTCATAACGCGCGCACGTGCCTGCCCGCCGCCGCGCGGCGGCCGGCGCCGTGACGACGGGCCTACTCGAGGCGCACGGCCAGACCTTCGCGCAGGGTTTGCGCGCCCGCCCGCGTAACTCCCAGCCGACTGGTTCCGGAGCGAGGGATGGCGTTCCACAATACGGGACGGCGCGCGAATGGTGATGCGACCGTGACGGAATTGAACGCGCGGCCGCGGCGCCCGAAGGGCGTCGATGAGAAGACGTTCGCCCGGGCGCTGCGCGAGTTCGGCGCGATCGCGGGCGAGCGCAACCTGTCGTTTTCGCCCGCGGAATTGGTGCCGTACGCGCATGACGTCATCATGCTCCCGCCGATCTGGCCCTCGGCGGTCGTACGGCCGGGATCCGTCGAGGAAGTGCGCCAGATCGTGCGCGTCGCCAACCGGCTGCGCATTCCGCTGTGGCCGGTCAGCACCGGCAAGAACATCGCGTACGGCCGCATGATGGCCGTGGAAGCCGGCAATGTCGTGCTTGACCTCGCCCGGATGAACCGCATTCTCGAGGTCAACGAGCAGCTCGCGTACGCCGTCGTCGAGCCCGGCGTCACATACGCGCAGCTCTACAAGCACCTCCGGGATCACGACATACCGCTCTGGCTCGATCCGCCCGCCACCGCGCCCGGGGCCGGACCGCTCGGGAATACGGTCGAGCGCGGCGTCGGATACACGCCGTACGGCGAACACTTCTTGTTCTCATGCGGCATGGAAGTCGTGCTGCCGGACGGCCGGCTGCTGCGCACCGGCTCCGGCGCGCTGCCGGGATCGCGCACGTGGCACATCTTCAAATGGGGATACGGTCCCTATCTCGACGGCTTGTTCACGGCCAGCAACTACGGGATCGTCACCCGCCTCGGCATCTGGCTGATGCCGGAACCGCCGGCCTACCAGCCCATCCTCATGACCTGCGGTCGCGAGGACGATGTGGTCGCGATTATGGACTTCCTGCGGCCGCTCAAAGTGTCACATCTTCTTCCGAGCGCCGTCGTCGTCGCGCACGCGCTCCTCGCGCTCGCGGCGGAGGCCGAATATCCCCGCCACCTCACCGATGGCACTCGCCCCGTCCCGGAGGAGTGGATCCGCGAACAGGCGAGCGCGCGCATGCTCGACATGTGGAACATCGCCGGCTGTCTGTACGGCGCGCCGCCGGTCGTCAGAGAGCTGACCGAGATCGTGCGGCGACGGGCGGCGGCCGATCTGCCGCAGGCCACGATGCTCGACGTCGACGCCGCGCGGCAGAGCCCGTACTGGGACCACAAAGTCCGGAACATGACCGGGGTGCCGTCGATGATCGAGTACGGCCGCCTCTCCTGGCGCGGCGGCGGCAACGCGTTTGTCGCTCCCGTGGTGCCGCTCTTCGGAGAAGAGGCACGCAAGCACATGGAGATCGCGCGGCCGATCTTCTGGAAGCACGGCTTCGACTACATCGGCGAGTTCATCGCCGCCTCGCGTGACCAGCACCACGTCATGATGCTGCTGCACAAACAGCCGGACGAAATGGCGCGCGCCGAGGCCTGCTACCGTGAACTGACCGACGCGTTTTGCGACGGCGGCTACCTGCCCTACCGCACAAACGTCGGATTCATGGATCACACGATGCGCCGCCTCGATCCGGTGTTTCAAGCGGTGTGCGGCGAAATCAAACGGGCCCTCGACCCCAACGAAATTCTCGCGCCGGGCAAGAACGGCATCCGGGCGGCGGCGGCGCGGCCTGCCCGCAACGCACCCGCGGCGGCCGGGACGGGACGAGGAGCCGCCGGCGCGGCCCGGGGGGCGCGAGCCGCGCACGCCGGGGCCGGCCGCCGGGGCCCCACAAAGGGACCAACCGGCGGGAAGCGCCGGGGCCGCGGCCGATGAAGCGGCGCCGAGCGGCGGCGCGCCGCCGGCCGGTACGCGGCCGTACACAGACCGCGGCGGCCGGCGGCCGCGGGGCGCCGCAGCCCTCCGTCCGGGGTGCCGCGCTTCGCGCGGAGATTGAAGGCAAAGGTATCAATCTGTACGAGTGCTATACCTGCCGTCTCTGCACGGAAGAAATGCAGCGCGGCATCCTGACGCTTACGGAACCGTACCGCAAAGCCTACGGAGAAACCGAGTGGCGGCGGGATATCTTCAACGAGGCGGTGTGTCCGACGTGGGACTACTACCGCCACGAGGCCTATACCGCCTACGGCCGCGCCCTGCTCGCCCGCGATCTCGCCGACGGTCTGGAGGTCGCGCCGGACGACCGCCGCATGCAGGAAGTCGTGTACACGTGCCTTTTGTGCGGCGGCTGCCAGGAGCTCTGCTTCTCCCGCAACCGCGTACCGCTCCTGAAGGAGTTCATGCCGCTGCCGCGCGAGGTGTGGGACCTTCACGGCATTCTGCTCGCCGAGCGCAAGTGGCTCTTCGACCGACATGGGTGGGACATCGTGCCGCAGGGGCTGCGCACGCTCGCACAGCGCCTGCTGGCGGGCGGGACGGCGACCGGGGACGCGAAATCGCAGGCTACGCGGTGGATCGAGGCAACGGGCGCGGAGGTCGCCGACCTGAGCCGCGGAGGGTCGGCCGACGTGCTGCTGCTGCTCGACGCGCGCGCGCCGTACGACCGGACGCTGTGGCCCGCGCTTGCGGCGAGCGTCCGCCTGATCCGTGCCGCGGGCCTCACGGTCGGCACCCTCGGAGCCGACGAAATCGCGACGGCGATGCCGGTCCTCGCGGCCGGCGATGTGAAGGGCTATCTCGATCTCAACCGCGCCGCGATCGACAAACTCACCCGCATGACCGACGGCGGCCGCATCGGCCGCGCGGTCACCGTGGACGACACGGGATATTTGGCGTGGACCGCGCCCGCGAAGCACTACGGCTCCGCGGGACGGGTCCGGTTTCCCTTCACCCACATCGTCCCGTTTCTCGCGGACCTGCTGCGCGAAGGCCGCCTCACACTCGACCGGCCGGTGGACACCGAGGTGGTGCTGCTGGACGGCTGCCACCTCGGCCGCCACGGCAAGGTGCTCGACCCGCCACGCGAGATCCTCGCGCGAATCCCGGGTCTGCGCGTGCGCGAAGCCGCGCTTCGCCGGGAGTACCTTTACTGCTGCGGCGCCGCGGCCGGCGCGCCGGAAGCGTTTCCCGCGCAAGCTGCGTGGTGGGCACGCAAGCGACTCCGGCATGCAGCCGACGTCGTGTCGGCCGAAGGCACGGTGGTCACGACCTCGCTCGTGTGCGCCGCGCACCTTCACCGGATTGCCGCCGCGGATGGACGGCCGGTGGTCAAGGACCTTACGGAGATCGCGGCCGCGGCGTTGGCGTAGCGCGCGGGCGCCAGCGACGGAGGGGAAGATGCGAATGACACGTCGATGGATGAGCCGGGCCGCGTTCGCAGGCCTGGCCGCGGCGGCGGCGATGCTGGCCCCCGCGGCCCCCGTCGCCGGACAGGGCGCCGCGGTCAAGATCGCGGCGATCTTCGCCGTCACCGGCCCGGCGAGTTCGCTCGGCAAGCCGGAACAGGACACCGCGCGCCTGCTCCAGACGCAGTGGACGGCGGCGGGCGGGCTGGCGGGACGCCCGGTGCAGATCATTACCTACGACACGGAAACGGACCCGACCAAGGCCGTCCTGCTCATCAAGAAGGCGGTCACCGAGGACAACGTGCTCGCGGTCGTGGGCGGGACGACCAGCCCCGAATCCCAGGCGATGGCCGACTACGCGATGCAGGCGGAAGTGCCGTTCATGTCGGTCGCGGCAAGCACGACGCTCACGGTACCCTCGCGGCGATGGGTCTTTCAGATGCCGCAGCGCAACGCGCTCGCGGCCCAGAAAGCGATCGAGTACCTGGCCGCGACGGGCGTCAAGACGTTTGCGTTCCTGTACCGGAACGACGACTTCGGGCAGGACGGGCTCGTCGGCATGCAGACCTTCGCGCGGCCGCGGGGGATGGCCGTCGTGGACGCGGAACCGTTCGCCGCGACGGACACCGATCTCACCGCCCAGATCGTGCGGGCCCGTGCCAAGAACCCGGGGGCCATGGTGGTCTGGAGCACGCCGCCGACGGCCTCGATCGCGGCGAAGAACATCCGGCAACTCGGCATGCGTATGCCCATCGTGGAAAGCCACGGCATCGCGAACCGCGCGTTCATTCAACTGGCCGGGCCGGCCGCCGAGGGCGTGGTGTTTCCGTCGGGCAGGCTCCTTGTGGCCGACCAGTTGCCGCCGGGCGATGCCCAGAAACCGCTGCTCCAAACGTACGCGCGGGACTTCGAAGCGGCCAACCATTACACGGCGAACACTTTCGGCGGCCACGCCTTCGACGGCCTAACGATGCTCGCCGACGCGGTGCGCCACGTCGGCCCCGACCGCGCGAAGATCCGAGACTACGTCGAACATCTCCGCGGCTTCGTCGGCACCGGGGGCGTATTCAACATGTCGCCGGACAACCACAACGGGCTCGCCCTGTCGGATATGGTGCTGGTCGTGATCAAGAACGGCAACTGGGCGATCTGGAAGTAGCCGTGGAGCCGGCGGCCGCGGGGCCGCCGGGACACGCCGCGCGGTGCTGGCCCTCCTTCCCCAACTCCTCCTCACCGGCCTGACGATCGGCAGCATCTACGCCCTGGTCGCCGTCGGGTTCGTCGTCATCTACAACATCACCGGCATCCTGAATTTCGCGCAGGGCGAGTTCCCCATGATCGGCGCGATGCTGTGCGCCGCCCTGTTGGCGGCGCACGTCCCGCTCGCGCCGGCCGCGGCCGTCGCGGTCGCGGCGACGTGCATGCTCGGGGCGCTCACGGAACGGCTCGCCATCGAGCCGGCGTTCGGAAGCCACCCGCTCACGCTCGTCATCATCACCTTCGGGGTGTCGATGGCCTTCCGCGGCGTCGCGCTCATGGTTTGGGGCGCCGATCCATATGCGCTGCCGGAGTTCACCCCGGGCGCGCCGCTCGAGGTCCTCACGGGAGTGCTCGGACGCCAGGCGATGTGGGCCATCGCGCTGTCGGTCCTCGTCGTGGGCGGGCTCTTCGCCTTTTTCGCCCGCACCCTGCCCGGGGCGGCCGCCCGCGCCTGCGCGGACAACGCGTTCGCGAGCCGCCTGGTGGGCATCAGTCCGCGGCGCATGGCGCTGCTCGCGTTCACGATCGCCGCGGGGATCGGGGCGATCGGGGGCATCGTCATCGCGCCGATCACCGGCGCCACCTACGATATGGGACTGGGACTCGGGCTGAAGGGCTTCGTCGCGGCCGTGATGGGCGGTCTCACCAACGCGCCCGCGGCGGTGGCGGGCGCGTACGTCGTCGGGACGATTGAATCGCTGGTCACCGGGTATCTGGCCCCCGGCTACGGCAGCGCGATTACCTTCGCGCTCTTGCTCATCGTCCTGTCGCTGCAGCGCGAAGGCTTGTGGCAGACCGCGCGACGGAGACAGGTGTGAGCCGCGATCTCGCCGCCTTCGGGGTCCTCGCCGCGGTTCTCGCGCTCATCCCGGCGCTGCGGCCCTCTGCGTACGTGATGGCGCTCCTGAACATCGTGGGATTGTATGCCATCGTAACGATCGGGCTCGTCCTGCTGGGGACGAGCGGCCAGGTGTCCCTCGGCCAGGCGGCGTTCTACGGCATCGGGGCGTACACGTCGGCGCTGCTCGCCCGAGACCTCGGCTGGTCGCCGTGGCTTGCGATGCCGTGCGCGGTCGCTCTGGTCGCCGTGGTCGCCTACGCGGTCGGACTCCCCGCGCTGCGCCTCGCCGACGTCTTCTTCGTGCTCGCGACCCTGGGCGTCGGAGTCATCGTGAACGTCCTCATGGTACAGCTCGATCCGCTCACCGGCGGCGCGAGCGGCCTGCGCGACATTCCCCCGCTTGCGATCGCGGGCCGCCGGCTCACCACGGACCGGGACTATTTCTACGTCATCTGGACCGCGGCCGTGGCGGCACTCGCCGTGGCGCGCAATCTCGCCGCCCACCGCACCGGCCGGGCGCTGCGCGCAATCCTCGGCAGCGAGGTCGGCGCCGCGGCGCTCGGAATCGACGTGCCGCGCTACCGGATCCGGGTGTTTGTGCTGAGCGCGGCCTACGCCGGAGCGGCCGGCGCGCTCTATGCGCACTACATCCGCTTCATCTCGCCCGCGCCGTTTGCGCTGTACGCGTCCCTCTTCTTCCTCATCATGGCGGTGGTCGGCGGCCTCACCAACATCTGGGGCGGGTTGCTCGGCGCCGGCGCGGTGACCGCGCTCGACCAGATCGTACGCGCGGAAATTCCGCGGCTGTTTCCGCGGGTCGGCGGCGAGTATCAGACCGCCATCTACGGCATCATCCTCGTCCTCATTATGATCTTCTTTCCGTCCGGGATCGTCCGGGGCGCTCTCGACGTCCGCCGGCTGCTGCGCGCCGGGACCGCCGCCGCGGGCGGGGCGCGGGCATGACCGCTCCGCTGCTCACGGTGGAGGGCGTGACGAGGCGCTTCGGCGGCGTAGCCGCCGTTGAGGACGTTTCGTTTGCCGTGGCGCCGGCCGAAAATCTCGCCATCATCGGGCCAAACGGCGCCGGGAAGACGACGCTCTTCAATGTCATGACGGGATTCCTTCCGCCGACCGCCGGGACGGTGCGCTACCGCGGCCGTTCCATCACGGGGTTGTCCCCGTCGCGCATCGCCGCCGCGGGGATTGTCCGGACGTTTCAAAATTTCGTGGTGTTCGGCGAGATGACCGTCTTGGAGAACGTGATGGTGGGATGCCACCGCTGGACGCGGACGGGGATGCTGGAGGATGCGCTGGCGCTTCCCGCGGTGCGGCGCGAAGACCGAGAAGCCGCCGCGGCCGCGCGGGCCGTGCTCGCCCTTGTCGGACTCGACGGGCAGGCGCGGGAGCCGGCGCGCGACCTGCCGGTCGGCCGGCAGCGGCTGCTCGAAATCGCGCGCGCGCTGGCTGCGCGCCCCGAGGTCCTGCTGCTCGACGAGCCGGCGGCCGGCCTCACCGCGGATGAGACCCGCCATCTCGTGCGCCTGATCGGCCGGCTGCGGGACGAGGGGATGACCTTTCTCGTCATTGAGCACAACATGGACGTGGTGATGGAAGCCGCGGACCGGGTCGTTGTGTTGGACTATGGGAAGAAGATCGCGGAAGGCCGGCCGGCGGACGTGCAGCGCGATCCCCGCGTGATCGCTGCGTATCTTGGGGACGATGCGGGCACGGTCGCCGCCGGCGCGGCCGGCCTGCGCCTGGGACGACGGCCGCCGGTCCGAGGTGTCGCCGCCCGTGGAAACCAGCGGGCGGGACCTTCGGTCGGGGTCGCCGTGACGGGCGCGAAGCACGCCGCCGTGAGCACGGACGGCCGCGGGGCCGCCGCCGGGACTCCGCCGCTCCTGGCGGTCTCGGGGCTCGTGGTGCGGCGCGGCGGCGCGGAAATTCTGCACGGCATCGATCTCGAAGTCGGGCCCGGCGAAATCGTCGCGCTGATCGGACCCAACGGCGCGGGCAAGTCTACACTGCTCGGCGCGATCGCGGGAGTATACCCGGCCGCGGCCGGCCGGATCACGCTCGGGGGCGAGCGGTTGGACGGCCGGCCGGCGGAGGAGGTGGTCGCGCGCGGCATTGCGCTCGTGCCGGAACGGCGGCAGATCTTTTCCACATTGACCGTCCGCGAAAATCTGCTGCTGGGCGCCTACCACCGGTACTGGCGCGACCGCCGCCGCCTGTCGATGGATCTGGCCGGACCGCTCGCGATTTTCCCCCGGCTCGCCGAGATGCCGGACCGCGCGGGCGGCACTCTGAGCGGCGGTGAACAGCAGATGCTGGCGATCGCGCGCGGCCTGATGTCGCGGCCGCGGATGCTTCTCCTCGACGAGCCGTCGCTCGGGCTGGCGCCGCGTCTTGTGCGCGAGATCATGCAGACGCTGACAACGCTGCGCCTGCGGGAGCGGTTGACCGTTCTGCTCGTCGAGCAAAACGTCAAGGCGGCGCTGTCGATTGCGGACCGCGTGTGCGTCCTCGAGCGCGGCCGCATCGCGCTGCGCGGGCGGCCGGACGAACTGCTCGTGCACCCGGAATTGCGGTCGGCCTACCTCGGCAAGGGATATGAGGTGACCGGATGAACTCCCACGCCGCCCCGCCGGACCATCGGGCCGGCGCATCCCGCGCGCGCATCCTCATCGTGGGCTGCGGTGCGGTGGGCGGCATCTTCGCCGCGCGCCTCGCGCGCATCTGCGAGGTCACGGTGCTGGATCCGTGGACCGCGCACATCGACGCGATCGCCTCGCGCGGACTTCGTGTGACCGTGCCCGCGGGATCGCACCACGAGACGATCGAAGCGCGGCCGGCCGCGGTGGCGTCCGCGTCGGCGCTCCGCGGAGCAGCCTTCACGCACGCGCTCATCGCCGTCAAAGGACCACACACACGCGAGGCGGTGGTCGCCGCGCGCACGCTGCTCGACCGCGCCGTGGTCCTCACGCTGCAGAACGGCCTCGGCAATGCCGAGACGATCGCGGCGGCCTGCGCGGCACCGGTCTGCCACGGCGTCACGATGAATGCGGGCGAAGTCACCTCGCCCGGCAACATCGCGCAGACGGAGGTCGGTCCGACGTGGCTCGGGCCCATGCCGGACCGCGCCGCGCTCCCGGACGCGCAGGGATGGGGGGCGCTGCTCGCGCGCGCCGGCCTGGAAAGTCACGTGCTCGCGGACCCGCGCGGGACGATCTGGAGCAAGCTGATTTTCAACGCGGCCGTCAATCCGCTGCCGGTCGTGACCGGCCTCCGCCTGGCCGCGGTGTACGCGCATCCCGAGACGTACGCGCTGCTGCGGACGCTCGTGGACGAAGGCAAGGCCGTCGCGGCCGCGCGTGGGATTACACTCGCGGTCGATCCCGCCGTGGTCGTCGATGAACACCGGGCCCTCGGCGCCACGCACACGCATCAGGGGTCCATGAAACAGGACATCGACCGCGGATGGCCGACCGAACTCGAGTTCCTGACCGGGGCCCTCATCACGGAAGCGGACCGCGCCGGCGTGCCGGTGCCGGGGCTGCGGACCGTGTACCGGCTGGTCAAGGCAATCGAAGCGCACGCGGTCGCCGCGCACGCCCGCGCGGCCGGAGCACCGGCGTGACGAAAGCAGTCCGAGGCGGGCGGGCCAAGCGTGCGCGCCGGCGCGATGCGGTGGCCGCGCCCGCGTCGCCCCGTACCGGGACTACCGGACGGGACCTTCGGCCGGCGTCGCCCCGTGCCGGGACTACCGGTCGGGACCTTCGGCCGGCGTCGCCGGGAAAGCGCCGCTACGTCGTCACGGCCGTGGCGCGCGCGCTCGGCATCCTCGAAAACGTCGACGGCGGGGTGCGCGGCACCGGCATCACGGAACTGAGCCGACGCCTGGGATTGGGGAAGAGCACCGTCCACCGGCTCTGCGCGACCCTGGAGCATCACGGCTACCTCGTCCGCGACCCCGGCACCGGGCGGTACCGCCTTAGCCTGCGAGTCTTCCAGATCGGAAGCCACGCGCTCGACGCGCTCGAACTGCCGGCACGCGCGATGCCGGCGCTCGAAGCGCTCGGCGCCGCGACCGAAGAGACCGTCCACCTCGCCGTGCTCGACGGCGCCGACGTCATTTTCATCGGCAAGGTCGAGAGCCCCCGCCCGCTACGCCTGTACTCCCAGGTCGGGCGGCGCTGCCCGGCGCACTGCACGGCCGTCGGCAAGATCCTCCTCGCCTACGCCGGCGCGGAGCAACGGGCGTTCGCCGCCGCGCGGCCGCTCAAGCGCTACACGCCGAACACCCTGACCTCGGCGCCGGCGCTCGACCGCGAGTTCGATGAGGTGCGGCGACGGGGATACGCCACCGACGAAGAGGAATTCGAGGAAGGCATCCGCTGCATCGCGGGCCCGGTCCGCGACTATCGCGGCCGCGTGGTGGCCGCCGTCAGCGTGTCCGTGCCGGCCGGCCGCCTGCCGCGCACCCGCACGGCCTCCCTCGTCGAGCAGGTCCTCGATACGGCGCGCCTGGTCTCGGAGGCGTTGGGGCATCGGGGCGCGCCGGACGGCCGCGACAGGAAGGCGCCGGCGTGACTCCCCCCGTCCACGCGCGAAATCGGACGGCCGCCGGCGCGGCGTGGCTCATCGGCGGCAAGACGGGCGAAGGCGTCGATTCGGCCGGCGAAATCTTCGCCCGGGCCGCCGCCCGCGCGGGCGCCCACGTGCACACGTTCCGGCTGTTCCCGCCGATCATCAAGGGCGGGCCGACGTCCTACGAAGTCCGGGCCGCCGGCGCGCCGGTCGAGGCCCGCGCGGACGCCTTGGACTGCATCGTCGCGCTCGACGGTGAGACCGCCGCGCGCCACGGCGCCGCGCTCCGCCAGGGCGGCCTCCTGCTTCGCGACGCCGGCCGCGCCGCGGCGGGGCAGGCCGAAGGCAGCACCACCGCGCCCGGAAACGCCCCGGCCCCGACCGGCGCCGTCACATGCCACGTGCCGTTCGCCGCCCTCGCCCGCGACCTCGGCGATCCCATCATGAAGAACATCGTCGCACTCGGCGTCTCCGCGCATCTTCTGGGGCTCGACGTGGCGGTACTGCGCGACACGGTGCGCGGCCGGTTCGCGGACAAGGGCAGCCGGGTGCAGGATCAAAACGCCGCGGCCGTGGACGCGGGCTGGCGCTACGCCGAGGCGCACCTCACGGCGGCGACCGACGGGGCGCGCCTGCCCCGCGCCTCCACGGCCCATCGCTGGCTCCTCTCGGGCAACGATGCCATCGCGCTCGGCGCCCTCGCCGCTGGTTGCCGGCTCTACGCCAGTTACCCGATCACCCCGGCAAGCGACATTCTTGAGTGGATGGCGGCGCATCTGCCGGAGGTGGGCGGCGCCGCGGTGCAAACCGAAGACGAAATTGCCGCGCTGAGCCTCGTCATCGGCGCCGGGTACGCCGGCGTCCGCGCGATGACGGCCACAAGCGGGCCCGGGCTGTCGCTCATGACCGAAACGATGGGGCTGGCCGGCATGGCCGAGATTCCCGCCGTGATCGTCGCGGCGCAGCGCCCGGGCCCGAGCGCCGGCATGCCGACGAAACACGAGCAAAGCGATCTCCTGCACATTGTCTACGCATCGCACGGGGAGTTTCCGCGCATCGTGCTCACGCCCGGCACACTCGAGGAGTGCTTCACCGACACGGCGCTCGCGTTCAATCTCGCGGAACGCTACCAGTGCCCCGTGATCGTCGCTGTCGATCAGGACCTGGTGCTGTCCCGCACGACGGCCTCCCGCCTGCCGCTCGATGAGGTGCGCGTCGACCGGGGCGAGCGGGTCGGCAGCGCGGAAGCGGCCCGGCTCGGCGCCGCCTACGAGCGATACGCGCTCACGGCGAGCGGGATCTCCCCGCGCGCGGTGCCGGGGCAGGCGGGCGTCCGGTTCCTCAGCAGCGGCGACGCGCACGATCACCGCGGCGTCATCGACGTGGAAGACCCGGCGGTCCGCCGCGCCATGGTGGACAAGCGGCTTCGCAAGACGCGCGATGTCTGGGGGCACGCGGCCGGAACGGCGGCCGAAGGCGACGGCGACCTGCTCGTGATCGCGCTCGGATCCCCCTGCGGTCCCGTCCGGGAAGCGCTGGGACGCCTGCGCGCGGACGGCATCGCCGCGCGCTTCCTGCGCATCCGGCGCCTGTGGCCGTTCCCGGCGCACGAGGTCGCGCCGGAGGTCCAGCGGGCGCGGCGTGTCGTCGTCGTCGAGCACAACGCCACGGGACAGATCGCCACCCTCCTGCGCGCCCATGTCGGCGGCCACGAGAAGGTCACGGGGCTGCGGCAGTACAACGGTCTGCCGTTCCGGCCGGCGGACATCGCGGCCGGCCTCCGCGCCGCCGTGGATACGCCGGCGGAGGGCGCCGGCCTGCGCCCCGGCGCGGCGGCGGGGGACTAGACGCCGTGACGACGGTGCTCACGCACAAAGATTTCGCGGCGGAGCGGGCCACGTGGTGCCCCGGCTGCGGTGACTTCGCGGTGCTGCGCTCGCTGCAGGAAGCCTGCGTACAACTGGATCTCGCCCCGCACCGTGTCGTGGTGGTGTCGGGGATCGGCTGCTCCGGCAAACTCACGTCGTATATGGGCACCTATGGGTTCCACACGCACCACGGGCGGACGCTGCCGGTCGCGACCGGGATCAAACTGGCGAACCGCGCGCTGACGGTGATCGCCGCGGCCGGCGACGGCGATGCCTACGGCATCGGGCTCAACCACCTCATCCACGCGATCCGGCGCGACATCGACCTGACGTACGTCGTGATGGACAACGGGGTCTACGGCAACACGAAGGGGCAGACCTCACCCACGACGGCGGCGGGCGTCCGCACCCCCTCGTCTCCGCTCGGCGCGGTCGACGAGCCGGTCCATCCGCTGCGCCTGGCGCTGGCGGCGGGCGCGACATATCTCGCCCAGGGCTCGAGCGGCGATCCGGCGCACCTCACCCGCCTCGTCGCAGGCGGGATCGCGCACCGCGGGTTTGCCCTCATCAACGTGATCAGCCCCTGCCCGACCTACGACCGCGTCCGGACGTATGCGTGGTGGCGTGAACGTCTGCGGAACATCGACGCGGACGCCGGGCACAACGCCGCCGATCCGCGCCGCGCGTGGGAGATCGTCTCGCAGCGCGATACGGAGGTCGTGGGGCTGGTCTATCACGCGCCGGGCCGGCCGCTGGACGAGCGGCTGCCGGGGTTTGCGGCGTCGCCGCTCGCGGACGAAACGCTCGCGCCGGACCTCGACCGCGTGCGGCGGATCCTGGACCAGGAATACGCGCTGTGAAGACGGCCGACCCTGCCCTCTTCGTCGACCCGACGCTCGAAACGATGGCGCGAGACGATCTCGCGGCCTATCAATGGCAGCGGTTCGTCCGCTGGCTGCCCGCCCTCGCGGCCGGCAACCCCTTCTACCGTACAAAGTGGAGCGCCGCGGGCGTCGACGACGCGCGGGCGATCTCGGAGTGGGGCGGATTCCGGCGGCTGCCCTTCACCACGAAGGCCGACCTCAGCCGCGATCAGGAACTGCATCCGCCCTTCGGCACCGACCTGACGTTCCCGCTCGACCGCTATGTCCGCGTGCACCAGACGTCGGGAACGACAGGACGCCCGCTGCGCTGGCTCGATACCGTGGAGTCCTGGGACTGGTGGCAGCGCTGCTGGATGTTCGTCTACCGCGCCGCGGGCGTTGGACCGAGCGACCGCGTCTTCTTCGCGTTCTCGTTCGGACCGTTCATCGGCTTTTGGGCCGCTTTCGACGCCGCGCGGCGGATCGGCGCCCTCGCAATTCCGGGAGGCGGACTCGACTCGAACCTGCGGCTCCGGCTGCTCGCGGAGAGCGGGGCCACGGTACTCGTGTGCACGCCGTCGTACGCCCTGCGGCTCGCCGAAGTCGGGCGCGTCACGGGGTTGGACACGGCGCGGCTGCCGATCCGCCTCACGATCCACGCGGGGGAACCCGGTGCGAGTATTCCCGCGACCCGCCGCCGCATCGAGGCGGCGTGGGGCGCCGTGTGCATCGACCACACCGGCCTAACGGAAGTCGGCGCGACCGGCTTTACGTGCCCGGCCGGCGAAGTGCACCTCAACGAGAGCGAGTTCATCGCCGAGGTCATCGATCCCGCGACCGGAGCTCCCGCGTCCGGCGGTGAGGGGGAGCTCGTCCTCACGAACCTGGGCCGCGAGGGTTCTCCGGTCGTGCGGTACCGTACCGGCGACCGGGTGCGCCTGATCGAGGACCGCTGTGAGTGCGGCCGGACGTTCGCGCGGCTGGCCGGCGGGATCCTCGGACGCGCCGACGACATGCTGATCGTGCGCGGCGTCAACGTTTTCCCGAGCGGCATCGAGGAGGTCGTGCGGCAGTTCGAGTGCGTCGACGAATTCCGCATCGAGGTGCACCGGCGCAGCGAGATGCTGGACCTGCGCGTGGTCGCGGAAATCGACGGCGACCGCTACGGCGCCGGCCAGATCGCCGCGACGCTGGACGACCTGCGCCGGCGCCTGCGGGCCGCCTGCGGCATCCGCATCGACGCGGAAGCGGCGGCCGCCGGCACGCTGCCGCGGTGGGAGCTCAAGGCGAGGCGGGTCGTCCACATCGACGGCCCCGCGCGCTAGCGGTCCCGTGACGTTTTACGTCCTACAGGCGCTCAACGGGTGCGCCCAATGACGCCGCCTCCGGTAACGGTCGACGCGGACCGGCTGTGGTCGACCCTCATGACCATGGCCGAGATCGGCACCACCCCGGCCGGCGGCGTCCGGCGGCTGGCGCTGAGCGACGAGGACCGGGCCGCGCGCGACCGGCTCGCCGAATGGCTTACCGCAGCCGGGCTCACGCTGCGCGTCGACGATCTCGGCAACATGTACGGCCGCCGGGCCGGGGCGCAGGCCGATGCCGCCCCGGTCGTCTTCGGGTCTCATCTCGACACCGTCCCGACCGGCGGCCGGTTCGACGGTGTGTTGGGGGTATTGGCCGCGCTCGAAGTGATCCGCGCACTGAACGACGCCGGGCTCCGCACGCGGGTCCCCCTCGAGGTCGTCAACTGGACCAACGAGGAGGGGGCGCGGTTTGTCCCGGCGATGCTCGCGAGCGGCGTCGTCTGCGGCCGGTTCACGCGCGAGGAGGCGTACGGCGCGCACGATCCGAGCGGCCTCACGTTTGGCGATGAACTGGCGCGGATCGGCTATCGCGGCGAGGCGGCGAACCGGCTGCGGGAGTGCACCGCGTACCTCGAGTATCACGTCGAGCAAGGGCCGCTGCTCGAACGCGCCCGCACGCAGATCGGGATCGTCGAAGGCATCCAGGGCATCTCGTGGAACCGCATCGAGGTGACGGGCCGCGCGGCGCACGCGGGACCGACCCCGATGCCCGACCGGCGGGACGCGCTGGTGGCAGCCTCGCGGCTCGTCCTGCTGCTGCGGGACGGCGCCGAACGGCTGCGCGGCGTTCGAGCGACCGTGGGCCGCATGGACGTGTCGCCCAACACCGTCAACGTCGTGCCGGGGCGCGTTGAGATGACGCTCGACGTCCGCTCATCGCACGACGACGGTCTGGACGCGGCGCTGGCCGCGGCGGATCGCGCCTGTGCCCGGGTGGCGGAACTCGACCGCGTCGAGGTACGCCGCACGGAGTTCTGGCGCAGTCCCGCGACGCCGTTTGCTGAGACGGTAATTTCGGCGGTGGCCGGCGCCGCGAGGGGCCGCGGCTTCAGCGCGAAACGCCTATGGGCCGGCGCCGGCCACGACGCCAAATACATGGCCGACCGCTTCCCAGCAGGCATGATCTTCGTCCCCAGCAAGGACGGGCTCAGCCACAACGAAGCGGAATGGACGGCACCCGACGACTGCGCGCGCGGCGCGACCGTGCTCCTGGACGCCGTCCTGGTACTCGCCGGCGCCGTGTGAGCAGCCAGCAGCGCGCGGCCGGGCCGGCACTCGCGGCACGGCCGCCGGGCCGGAGGAAAAGCGGGCGGCGGCGGCGAGAATTTCCCACCGAGGCACGCGTACCGGTCTGAGCCTCATATCGTGCATCGGGGGGAGGCACGAATGGCCACGGCCACCGCGACCGCAACGGCTCGGGCGACCGACCGTGACGTCACGTACTATCCCGAAGACCGACTGCCCTGGCCCCAGACGGCCCTGCTCGGCATCCAGCACGTCATGGCGATGTTCGGCGCCACGGTTCTCGTCCCGCTCATCCTCGGCTTCAACGTCAACACCGTCTTGTTCTTCAGCGGGGTCGCGACGCTCATCTTCCTCGCCGTGACCGGCGGGAAGATCCCGAGTTACCTGGGGTCGTCCTTCTCGTTCATCGGCTCGGTGCTCGCCATTCAGGGCGGGGCCGGACACAATCAGCCGCTCGCCTTTGCGGGCATCTTCGTCGCGGGCGCCCTCTACTTCATCGTCGGCCTCGTCGTGCATCGCGTCGGCACGAACGTCATCCGCTTCTTCATGCCGCCGGTCGTCACCGGTACCGTCGTCGCCGTGATCGGCCTCGCGCTGGCCAACCCGGCCTGGTCGAGCTACTCCAAGGACCTGCTGACCGCGACCGTCACGGTGCTGGCCGCCGCGATTGCCAGCGTCTACTTGGGCGGGTTCCTTCGTCTCCTGCCGATTCTCATCGGGATCATCGTCGGATACGTGGTCGCGCTGATCGACCCCGCCTGCGGCGCCGCGACGGCCGGCTGCCACGTCAACCTCGGTCTGGTGGGCAGCGCCGCCTGGCTCGGCCATCCGCAGCTCAGCTTCCCGCCGCAGTTCACCGCGAAGGCAGTCAGCCTCTTTTGGTTCATTCCGATCGTTCTGGTGGCCGAGAACGCCGGGCACGTGTACGCGATCAGCGGGCTCATGAAGCGCGATCTCAGCGGTTATCTCGGCCGGACCTTCATGGGCGACGGTCTCGGGACGATGGTGAGCGCCCTCTTCGGCGGCGCCGGCGAGACCACGTACGCGGAGAACATCGGGGTGATGGGCATTACGCGCGTGTTCTCGATTCCCGTCTACGTGGTCGCCGCGGGCGTGGCCATCCTGCTAGGCTTCGTTCCGAAGTTCGGCGGGCTGGTGAACAGCGTTCCGGCGAGCGTCCTCGGCGGCATCGAGTTGTACCTGTTCGGGCTCATCGCGGCGATCGGCGGCAAGATCTGGGTGGACGGGCGCGTCGACTTCTCGAACCGCGCCAATCTGGCGACCGTCGCGATACCCCTCATCCTCGCCGCCAGCGGCGCGGACATCAAGGCGGGGAACTTCTTCGAGATCAACAATCTCGGCCTCGGCGCGCTCGGCGCCATCGTCCTATACTAGATCCTGCGGCCAGGCTCAGGAGCGGCGGCCGCGGAAGCGAGCGCGACCGCGGACGCGTAGGCGGATTGAGGTTAGAAGCGAGGGAGCTCAGCCTTGATTGCGACCTCCAAAAGGGCGGGCTGGTCGCCGCGCAACCCGTCCCGTAGAGCGCCCGCGATCTCGCCAGGCTCCGTGATGCGCCGCGCCGGGCAACCAAATCCTTCGGCCAGTTTGACGGTGTTCAAGCCCGGGAGGTCGAGGCCCGGCACGCCGCCGGCGCCCTCAAAAGCCGCGAACGCTCTCAAGATTGTGTACGCGCCGTCGCGCAGCACGACGAAGAGGACGGGCAGCCGCAACTGAACCGCCGTCCACAACGCCTGAATCGAATACTGCGCCGATCCATCCCCGACGATCGCGATGACCCGGCGGTTCCTTTTGCTATCGCGCTCGGCCAAACTGAAACCCACGGCGGCCGGCAGCGCAAAGCCAAGTCCGCCGCTGCCGCTGATGAAGAATGTCCCGGGCAGCGCAGCCCGCACGTACGTGTGAAACTGCGCGAGGTTCGACGGCGACTCCCAGACGATCACGGCATCGCGGGGCTTCATCTGACTCAGCGTGTGATAAAAGTACGCCGCCGTCATGGCGCCCTCCGGCGGCGCGGCAACAACGGGCCGCGGTTCCGGGAGCGGACGCTGCGAGCCAGGCAGCAGCGCGACCAAGGCCTCGCACGCGAGGCGGGCATCGCCGAGCACGCTGTCGCCGACCGGGGCGCGCGCCGCCTCACTCGGATCGTCGGTGACGTGCAGCAGCCGTGCCCCTTCCGGCAGGTATTCGCCGGCAATATAGTGGTAGTAGCGGAATACCGGCGCGCCCACCACCAACACCAGGTCGTGGCCGCGCAGCGCTTCGGCCAGCGGTTTGATGGCGGGAGGCAGCGGCCCCCGGTAAAGCGTGTGGTCCTCCGGAAACACCGCACGCTCGCAGATCGGCGCGGACCACACCGGTGCGCGGATCTTCTCGGCCAGCGCGATGGCCGCATCCCAGCCTCCGCTCCGGTCGACCGCCGCCCCGAAGATGAGCGCGGGACGGCGGCTGTCGGCGAGGGCATCGGCGATGCGCCGAATTCCTTGGGGGTCGGGCGCGACGCGCGTACTTACTCGGCGCGCTTCCACGTAACCCTCCGCCCTCTTTGCCCAATCGTCGAGCGGAAATGAGAGGAACACCGGGCCGGCCGGCGGTTGGAGCGCCGCGGCATAGGCGCGCATCAGCGCCGCCGGCGCGTCCTGCGCCCGTACCGTTTCATAGCTCCACTTCACCCAGGGCCGGGGCGGCGCCGTGGCGTCGGCATTCGTGAGGAACGGTTCCATCACCAGCATCTCGCGCGTTTGCTGTCCAGCGGTGATAATCAGGGGCGTCCGGTTCACCCAGGCGGTGTACAGGTTGCCCATCGCGTTGCCTAAACCGGGAGCGGTGTGGAGGTTCACCATCGCCGGGCGGCCTGTGCCCTGCGCGTATCCGTCCGCCATCGCGACGACGGATGCTTCCTGCAGCCCGAGCACGTATGTGAAATCGCGCGGGAAGTCTTTGAGGAACGGCTCTTCGGTTGATCCCGGATTGCCAAATATCGTGGTGAGGCCGAGGGACCGCATCAAATCGCACGTGGCCTCACGGACTGTGGCCATGCGACGCGACCGCTGTTAGGTGCTCCCGTAAAAATGGTGGTACTGCCAGGCCGCGTCACGCCGCAGGTGGTCCTCTGACGACCACGCGCCGTCCCGGAAGCGGGCCACCGACAACGACGACAAGTCCATCGGCGGGCGGCCCTCGATGATCCAAGCCGCGAGCGCTTCGCCCAGCGCCGGCGAAATCGATAAGCCCGCCACGTTGCAGCCGCCGGCGAAGAAGAAGCCGAGCGCCGCGGGCGCCGGTCCGACGATATGCTCGCCGTCGCCGGTCATGGTGGGGATCCCGCCCCGGTGCTCGCGCACGCCGGCCGTGCCCAGCACCGGCAGCTGCGCCTTGACCTCCTCGGCCGCGCGCCGGAGAACCGCGGCATCGAGCGGTGTGTCTTTGACGTCGAACCGCGGGCCGAGCGCCTCCATATCGAGAAAACGCGGCCCCTCCTCGAAGACGCCCCACAGGAGGCCGCCGTCGCACGGGCGCACGTAGACCGCCGCATCGATCATCCGGATGAGCGGCAGGTCCGCCCGCGCGCCGTCCAACGGCACGGTGACGAACAACTGGTGGCGCGTCGGGACGAGCGGCACCCGGATACCGCTCGCCTCCGCCATCTGGCGCGTCCACGCGCCCGCGGCGTCCACCACGACATCCGCCCGGATCGGTCCGCGGTCGGTCTCGATGCCGGTGACCTTCCCGCCCTCGATGTTGACGCGCGTGACGGTGGTGCGGGGCAGCAGGGTGGCGCCGCGGGCTTCGGCGGCGCGGGCAAAGCCGACCGCGACCTGCGGGGGGTTGAAGTAGATATCGTCCCCCACATGCATCGCCGCGGCGATGCCCACCGGCTGGAGAAACGGGTGCAGGCGATGGGCCTCCGCGGGCGAGATCTCGCGGACGTCGAGGCCCATCCGGCGGCCCCGCGCCACATCGGCGGCGATGACCTCGGCGTCCTCGGGCCGGCGGGCGATCTTGAGGCTCCCGGAGTGTACCCAGTCGAGCGGCTGGCCGGTCTCTTCCGTGAAACGCCGGAAGTGGTCGCGGGCGGATTTCATCAGCGTGATCATCACGTCGGTCCGCCGGGCACAGCTCAACATGCCCGCGGCCCGCGGCGACGTCTGCGAGGCGATGTCCGACTTCTCCACGACGACGACGCTGCGGCGTCCCGACTTCGCGAGGTAAAACGCGGTGGCGGCGCCGAGGCCTCCCGACCCGATTACGACGACGTCCGCTCGGCTCGTCATACGGTGTCTCGCGCCACCTCCACCATCGCATCGAATGCGGCCTGTCCCGCGGAAAACTCGAAGACATCCACCGCGTCGTCCGGAATCGACGGCGCGCCCGAGGTGAGGTCGTTCAACCCCGTCCAGCCGTCGCGCATCCACACGGTCGCCGCCGGCACGTCGCCGGTCACCTGCGCGCGGGCGCGGAAGCATCCCCGCTCGTTGAAGACGCGGATGCGCTCATCATCGGCGATGCCGCGGGCCGCGGCGTCGGACGGTGACAACCAGAGCCGCGGCTCCGGATCGAGCCGCGCGAGCGTGGGCAGCGCGCGGCCGTGGTCGTAGAACCCGTGGAACTGGGTCAGCGTACGCCCCTGCCGGAACGAGAGCGGATATCCGCCGGACGCCGGCAGCGGGGTGTACGCCGGCAGCGGCGGCAGGCCGAGCGACTGCGCGCGCTGCGAATAAAACTCCACCTTGCCGGACGGCGTTGGGAAGACGAGATCCGGATGCGCGACGTGCGAGATGGTGAGCGCCCGCATCCCGCCCTCGGCCGTGAGCGTGCGCACCGTCGCCTGCCCGGTCGACGGATGGTCCAGAATCGCGTCGATCGGTCCTTCGTCCCCATCCCACGGGAAGAACTCCGGCACCCCGACCCGCGCCGCCAGCTCGCGCAGGACCCGCGTGAGCGAGCGGGCCTCGCCGGCGGGCTCGAGAATCTTCGGCATCAGGTAGAGGTGCGTGTTCGTGCTCTTGCAGCCCACGTCTTCGAGCCACGCCGTGCCGGGCAGCACGACGTCCGCAAAGCGGCGGGCGGTGTCGTTCAGAAACAGGTCGTGGCTCACGATGAGACCGGTCCGGCCGAGCCCGCGGGCCACCTCCGCGGCGTCGGCAAACGATGACAGCATGTCGGTGCCGAAGAGACACAGCACGCCGACGCGGCCGTCACACAGCGCTTCCGTAACCCGCGGCATCTGGTTCGCAATGTAGCGCCCGGGCGGCCGGCGGTCGGCGGCGGCGATGCTGGCGAGCGCCTGTCCGTGCGACGAACTGCCGTGCCGGGGGCCGATGCCCGCGCCGGGCCGCCCAAGGTTTCCCGTCAGCGCCGGAAGGCACGCCACCGCGCGGCCGCCCTGCCAGCCGTTCGCGCCCTTGTGCATCGAACTGCCGCCGATCACGATCATCGCCGGCCGCACCGCGGCGTAGCGGCGCGCGAGCGCGACGATCCGCTCGGCCGAAATACCGGTCTCGCGGGCGGCCCAGGCGGGCGGGTACGCCCGGACGTGTGAGGCCAGTTGATCAAATCCGACGGTGTGCCGCGCGACGAACTCGCGGTCGTAGAGGCCTTCGGCGATGACCACGTGCATGAGCGCAAGCGCGAGCGCGGCGTCCGTGCCCGGCCGGATCAGCAGGACCTCATCCGACTGGGCCGCCGCCTCGGTGCGCCGCACGTCGATCGTCACGACCCCGGCCCCTCGGCGCCGCGCGGCGGCGAGATGCCGGCCGGTATTCGGCTGGCTCGCGAGATTGGAGCCCCACAGCACGATCAAGCCGGCGTGCGCGCCCATATCTTCTTTCGTACTGGTTTCGATGGGACCGGTGAGCCCGATGCCGAACGCGCCGAGGCCCCAGCAGATCATCGACGCGTTCCACCACTGGCACCCGTAGAGGTTGGCGAACCGCCGCAGCAGCTGTCCGCCCGTGCGGACGCCGTAGTTGTTGGCGCTGTTGCCGTGCCCCTGCCACAGGGCAACCGCCTCGCGCCCCACCTCGCGCATCCGCCCGGCGATCCGGTCGAGCGCCTCCTCCCAGGTGGCCGGCCGCCACGCGTCGTCGCGGCGGCGGTCGCGCAGCAGCGGCGTGAGCAGGCGCTTCGGGTTGCCGATGATCTCCCGCGACGCCTGCCCGCGCACGCAGAGGAAGCCGCGGCTGTCCGGATTGTCGGGGTCGCCGCGGACACCGGTGAGCCGGCCGCCGTCGACGTCCACCAGCATCCCGCACAGTGTCGGGTGACAGTTCATGGGGCACATCGTGCGGATTGTCGGCACGGCGCGGCTCCTAGACGGCGAGCGTCAGCCCGTCCTCGGCGCACTCCCACGGCGCGCGGTCTCGGTGGGCCAGCATCTCCTCGCCCATATGGGTGAGTACGATGCGGCGGCTCCGCAGTTCGTCCCTGTGCTCGAGGAGCGTCCCGAGATCGAGGTGATGGGGCAGGCGGCGGTCATACCCGTTGCACTCCAGCAGCAGCAGATCGGTTCCGTCGGCGGCGCGGACGAGACCCTGGGCCCACTGCGTGTCGCCCGAGTACGCGATCGTCCGGCCGTCGCACTCGATTCGCAGCGCCGTGGGGGGCGCGCCGCACGGATGCACCACCTCGTACGGGGTCACCGTCAGGCCCGCAATCCGGTTTGGAGTCTCGAGCGCGTACTCCGTCACCTCGAGGGGGAAGCGAAGCGTCATGGCCGGCGAGCCCGGAAACAACGTCTCCATCACCTCGCGCAGCCGCGTCCGGGTGCCCGGCGGCCCGGCGACGAGCAGCGGGCGCGTCCGGCGGACCGTAAAGTGCGAGTCGAGTACGAAAAACGGCACGCCGCCCATGTGGTCGCCGTGCAGATGGGTCAACAGCACGAAATCGATGCCGCCCCGGTCGACCGCCCAGCGGTGCATCGCGACGACGGACGTCGCGCCGCAGTCCACCAAGAACCGGCGTCCCGGCCCGGAGACGAGGAAGCAGGTCTGAAACCGGCCGCCGCTGCCGAACGCGTCGCCGCACCCGAGCACGCGCACCTCAAGGACGGACTCGCGCATCCCGCGAGGCCGTCCCGCGCCAGACGGGGCGGGTTCGTGCATTTCCCCTTGCAGGGACCTTGAGCCTACGGCGTGAGCCATTGCATCAGGACGACCCCACAACGCCTCATGAACCCTGCACCTCCGGCGGAGTCGGCTATCGACAGCCGTCCGAGAGCCGACGGCAGCAACGGCCGGGCGCTACGGTTGCTCGCCGTAACCCGCTCCCGTTCGCGCAGCCGGCGGCGACTCCTGCCGAAGGAACAGATCGTGAGCGTTTGAGGCGGCCGGGCGATGAGCGGCGGGAACTCAGCGGAACAGGTCGCGGGCGGGATCGCGGCGCAGCGGCGCGGCGCCGGCCTCCTCCGTGTTTGCATCGGGGGCGGCGAGCGCGAGGCCGTGGAGGAGGACCACGGGTGTGCCTTCCGCGCACTGGCCCTGGAGCAGCGTGGCCGCGGCGGCGAGTTCGTCGGCGACCGCTTCGGTCGAAGTGCGCATCGTATACCCGTACAGATCCGGCCGGCCGACGAGGCTCACTACCGGAGACAGGCCCGCGGCGCCGATGCAGACTCCGACCGCGCCCTCCCGATGGGGCCGCCCGTGGCTGTCGTTGATCAGGACGGCGACGGACACGTCGAAGGCCGCGCGCAGCGCCTCGCGAATGGCGCGCGCCGACGCATCGGGATCACGGGGCAAGAGGCTTACGACGTCGGGGCCGAGGCCGACGTTGCTGTGGTCGACGCCGGCGTTCGCGCACACGAACCCCAGGCGGTGCTCCGTGATCAGCACCCCGTGCTGCGCCCGCACGACGCCGGTCGATTCCCGAAGGACGACTTCGACGAGCCGCGGATCCTTGTCGATCGTCCGGGCGAGCCGCAGCGCGTCGGGCCCGGGCCGCACGGCGGTGAGGTCCACGACGCTCCCTTCCGCCTTGCTGACGATCTTCTGAGCCACGACGAGCGCATCGCCGCTCACCGGTGCGAGGTCGGCGGCCCGCAGGGCGCGCACGATGACGGCGGGGAGATCCGTGCCGGGCCCGACCTCGGGAAAATGCGGCACGGCCGTCAGCGTCGCGCGGGTCACAGGAACGGGCTCCCGAGCCGCGGCCCGCTTCTCGTCAGACGGGGTCACGCGCGAGCCGCAAGCCGCCGGAGCGCGGGAAGCACCTCTTCGCCGAGCCGCCGGATCGTCGCGCTCTGGTCGACCGACGTCACCTGAATGGTCACGATGTCGGCGCCCACGTCGACGAGCGGCCGGTACACGTCGACCAGTTCTTCGAGGGTCCGGGCCCAGGCGTACTTCCCGATGATCTCGCGCCGGTCCATGCCGTCGGCCCGCGCGCGGAGGATCGAAGGGTCCACCTCCTCGAGGCGGCCTTCGACCCGCAGCCCGCGCCAGGCCGCGAGCGCCTGCCACGCGTCGTCCTCGGTGCGGGCGAGAATCGACCACCGCTGCGCCATAATCATGGGTTTGGGCCGGCCCGCCGCCTGCGCGGCCTGCCGGAACGGATCGATGACCTGTTCGAGCGCCTCGGCCGGCGCCTTCACGCTGACGATGAGGCCGTCCGCGAGGCGCCCGGCGAGCATCGCCGCCTGCGACCCGCCGGCCGACATCCAGATCGGCACACGATGCGGTGGCGGGCTGTACAGCTTGGCCGCGTGCGTCCGGTAAAACTCGCCGGCGAAATCCACCTTCTCACCGTCCAACAGGCGGCGTATGATTTGCAGCGCTTCGCCCATGCGCTGGCGCCGTTCTTTGTGGCCGGGGAACTCCCATCCGAGCGGCCGCTCGTTGATGCCCTCCCCGCTGCCGACGCCGAGCGCAAACCGCCCGCCGGCGAGCCGGTCGACGGTGGCGGCGGCCTGCGCCACAAGCGCCGGGTGATACCGGAAGAGCGGACACGTGACGGCCGTCGCGAGCCGGACCCGGCGGGTGCGCGTCGCGGCCGCGCCGAGCCAGCTCCACACAAACGGTGCCGCGGACGCGTCGTCGACCCAGGGGTGAAAATGATCGGACACCGCGACCGCGTCGAACCCGGCCGCCTCCGCCTGCGCGGCGTGCTCGAGGAGCGTCTCCGGCTGAAATTGTTCCGTGCCGCAGAAATACGCGAACTCAGGCATCGGACGCCGGGACGGCCGTCGCGACCGTGTACCCGTCTAGCCGAAGATACCGGCGCGCCACCTCGCCCATCTGCTCGGGCGTGACCGCGGCGATGAGCGCCGGGAACCGCAGCAGGTAATCGAGGCCGAGATCAAACAGTTCGATCTCCAGCAGCGCCTGCGCGAGGCCGCCGTCGGTCTCGAGACGCAGCGCGAGAGACCCCGTGACGTAGTCCCGGGCGTCGCGCAGTTCGTCGCCGCGGGCGGGGTCGCGGTGCAGGCCGTTGATCTCCCGCAGAATGCCGTCGATCGCGCGCGCGACGTTCGCGGGATTGACGCCGGCGCGCACGGCCCACGGGCCGCCGAAAAATCCGGCCTGGGCCTGGCTGTAGACGTAGTAGGCCAGTCCCTCCTCGTCCCGCACCGTCGCGCCGAGCCGCCCCATGAGCCCAAGCCGGCCCAGCACCAGATCCGCCATCATGCCGGCGTAGTATTCCGGACTGGTCCGGCTGAAGCCGGGTACGCCGAGCACGATGTCGGCCTGCGTCTTGCCGGGCAGTTCGACTTGGCGGCGCTGCACCGTCTCGGCCGGCGAGGCGGGCGGCACCGGCGGAAGCGGCGGCGCGGGAGCGGGCGACCACCCCTCAAACGCCCGAGCGAGCCGGTCTACGGCCCAGTCCGCCGCGAGATCGCCGACAACCGCCACAACGAGACCATCCGGCCGGTACCACTGGCGGTGAAACTGCGCGAGATCGTCGCGCGTCGCCGCGGAAACCGTCTCCTCTTCGCCCTCCGCCGGGCGGTGGTGCGGATGGCGCTCCGGATACGCGGCCGCGCGAAACGCCTTGTCGGCCGCGGCGCGCGTGTCGTGCCGGGATTCGCGGATCGCGGTGATGATCTTCGCGCGCTGCTTCTCCGCTTCGTCGGACGGGAACGTGGGCCGCAGCAGCACCTCGGCGAGCAGGTCCAGCACCTGTCCGGCGTCTTCCGCCAGACAGCGCGCCGAAAAGCCGGCGCCGTCGATGTCCGCGTGCACACCCACGCTCGCGCCGAGCGAATCCAGGATCAGCGCGAGCTCCTGCGAGGCGTACCGCGCCGTGCCGCGCGTCAACATCGACGCCGTGAGCACGGCGAGACCGGCGCGGCCGGCCGGGTCCGTCCGGACGCCGGCCGGCAGGTACCCGCGGACGGTGACGGCGGGATGGGCCCGGTTCTCGCGTACGAGGATGACGGCGCCGTTCGGCAGTTGCTGCCGGGTGACGGACTCGGGCGTAATCGGCAGGGCGCGCTGAACGCGGGTCTCACGCATCGACCGGTGCCTCCAGCGTGCGAGGGACCGCGGCGCCTTCAGCCGACGCGGCGACGGGGAGATACCACCCAACCGTCCGGTTGCGGTCGTCAAACACACGCGCCGCCGCGTCCTGGACCGCCTCCGGCGTGACGGCCGCGAGCCGCTCCTCGAAGTGTTCGAGAAAGCCGTCGCCGGCCACGATCTCGGTGCTGCCGAGGAGGACGGCCTGCTGAGTGACGCCGTCCCCGGCATACACCCACTGCGCGCGGGCCTGTTTGCGGACCTTGTCCAGTTCCGCGCCGTCGATGGGCCGCTCGGCAAGCCGCGCAAGTTCTGCGAGCACGGCCGCCTCGGCGCGGTCCGGCGCGACGTCCGGCCGAAGCGTCAGCCCGATGTCGAAGAGCGTCGGATCGACCGCCGGCCGGTACGAACTGCCGGCGTCCACGGCGAGCCGCGTCTCGACGAGTGCGCGGTACAGCCGGCTGCTCCGCGCGCCGAGACCGTCGCCGCCGAATACCCCCGGGCCCTTGAATCCGGACAGCACGCCGTCGGCGATCAGGAGCGGGAAGAAGTCGGGGTCCGCCACGGGCGGCGCGTGAAAGACGATCTGCGCGACGGGTACGGCCCCGCCCGGGCGGCGCAAAACGACGCGGCGCTCGCCTTCCTGCGGCGGCTCCACGCCCCGGACGGGGGGCACCGGCGGGCCCGGCGGGATCGCTTCGAACGCCGCGCGGATCCGGCCGAGGAGCGCGCCGCCGTCGAAATCGCCGACGGCGACGAGCACCGCGTTCCGGGGCGTGTAGTAGGTGCGGTAGTGGCGAACCAACTCGTCGCGTGTGATCGCCCGCAGATCGCTCTTGTACCCGATCACCGCCTGCCGGTACGGGTGGACCCGGTACGCGGCGGACTCCACCTCTTCGTACAGGGCGAACTCGGGGTTGTTCTCGGCGCCCTCGCGCTCCGAGATGATGACCGTGCGCTCGCTCTCAACTTCCTCCGGTTCGAAGAGCGTATTGACCATGCGGTCCGATTCGATCCGGATGCCCAAGTCGACGTGCTCGGCCGGCAGGGTCTCAAAGTACGCCGTGAAGTCCTTCCACGTGAAGCCGTTCCACGTGCCGCCGTGCCGGTTTACGAGCCGCGAGAGCTCGCCCTTGCCGAGCGTCGGCGTCCCCTTGAACAGCATGTGCTCCACCCAGTGGGAGATGCCGGTCGTGCCGGGGACTTCGTTGCGGCTGCCCACGCGGTACCATGCCCAGAACGTCGCCACCGGCGCCGTGTGAACTTCGCGCAGCAGCACGAGGAGCCCGTTCGACAAGGTCGTGCGAACCGTCGGCGTCATCACTGTCCTTGGCCTTTACCCTGCTTTCGCGACGGCGGCCTGCACTTCTTCGTACGGCGGTTCGGTCCCGGGCTTGTCGCTGAGCCAGCGGTAGACTACCGTGCCGTTCTTGTCGAGCACGAAAACGGACCGCTTCGCAATACCGTCGAGCAGGCCGATGAACGCGGCGTCGTAGACGCCGAAGGCCTTCATCGCCTGGTGGTTGAAGTCGCTCAGGAGCGGGAACGTGAGCTGCTGCGCCTTCGCGAACTCGTTCAGCACGAACGGCGTGTCCGCGCTGATCCCGTACACCTGGGCCTGCAGCGAGGCGAACCGGCTCAGATCGTCACGGAAGCGGCACATCTCCTTGGTGCACGTGCCGGTGAACGCGGCGGGAAAGAACGCCAGGACCGCGGTCTTGCCGCGCAGTTCGCTGATCTTGACCGCCTTGCGATCGCCGTTGACGAGCACCGCCTCCGGCGCCTGCTGTCCCACTTCGATCGTCATACCCGCCTCCCGCCCTCACAGGTGGCGGACCGCGCAGGACGCGATCGCGCCCGCGGTCCGTTTCATCCTACCATTCGGTGTCGAACGCCCGCGCGGCGCGCGCGATTCCCCGCGCCGTCAGTGCCCGGCGCCGGCGAAGCGCTCCAAGAGGCGCGCCATGAGCACGATCGTCTCACGGAAATCGCGCTCGCGCACGTTTTCGTCCGGCGCGTGGGCCCGGCTGCCCCAGTAGCCGCCACCCGTGCTGACGAGCGGAATGTTGAGCACCGGCCCGAGATCATGCATCGGTCCCGTGCCCGCCGACGTGGGATACACGACGGTCGCCCGGCCGGTGGCCTCCTTCACCACGTCGCGCACGAGCGCAATAAACGGGTCGGCGAGGTTCGTACGCCAGGGGTACTCGCCGCCGAGGACCGTCACGTCGATGTCGCGGAACCCCTGCGCGTCGAGGTGGCGGCGGACGTTGCGCGCGACCTCATGTGGATCCTGATCCGGCACCAGCCGGAAGTCGATCTTCGCGCGCGCGGTGCTCGGCAGCACGGTTTTGGATCCCTCGAGCATATACCCGCCCCACAGGCCGCAGATCGTGCACGTGGGCGCGAACAGCAGCTGCCGCACCGCGTCTGCGCCGCGGACGCCGCCGATGGGGTCGCCGGCGCCGACGCGCTCGCGCACGTCCTCGATCACGTCCGGCGGAATCTGGGCGACCGCGGCGTCTTCTTCCGGCGTCGGCCGCCGCACCCGGTCGTAGTGGCCCGGGATGAGCACGCGACCACCCCCGTCCTTGAACGTCGCGAGCGCCCATGTCAGCCGGGTGGCCGCGCCCTCGATGACCGCGCCGAACGACGAATGCAAATCCACCGCGGCGGTCTTCGCCCGCAGTTCGAGGTAGCAGATGCCCTTCATCCCGCAGACAACGTGCATCCGCTCCGCCGCGTCCCGCTCACCGTACTCCCAGATGCACGCGTCGGCGGCCAGGAGATCCGTATGCGCGCGGGTCACGGCGCCGAAGTGCACGCTCGAGATTTCTTCCTCTCCCTCGACGACGAACTTCACGCGGCAGGGGAGGCCGCCGTGCACGGCGCGGAGCGCCCGCAGCGCGGCGATCCGCGTCATGAAGTCGCCCTTGTTGTCGGAGACGCCGCGTCCGAGGATCAGGCCGTCGCGGCGCGTCACGTCGAACGGCGGGACGGTCCACTCCTCCAGCGGCTCCGCGGGCTGCACGTCGTAGTGGTTGTAGAAGAGCAGCGTGCGCGGCGCGCGCCCTTCGAACTCACCGACGACGACGGGGTTGGCCCCGCCGTCGGTCAGCAGCGTGACCCGGCCGCCCTCGGCTTCCAGAAGCGCGCGGACGGCGTGCGCCGCCTCCGGGATGCCGCGCCGCTGCGCGGCGACGGACGGGATCTGCACGAGGCGGCGGAGATCCTCGAGCGTGCGCGTGAACGTCGTCTCTACCTGCGCGGCCAGCGGGTCCACGGCGGCGGTCTCCCTTCGCAGCTCAGTGGGGGCGGAGGACTGTTTGGCGGGCGTCGCGCGTATTCCCTCGCCCAGCTCCGCGCCCGCAGGAGGTCGGCGCGCGGAGCCTAAGTTCGACGCCATGGAGACGCAGAGTCTGCTCACCTCGCTGTCCAACGCCTTCGGCGTATCGGGATTCGAGGACGACGTCCGGCGCGTGATCGAAGGCGCGGTCGCCCCGTGGGCCGACGAAGTCCGCACCGACGTGCTCGGCAACCTCCTCGTCACGCGGCGCGGCCGCGCCGAGGGCGGGCCCACCGTCATGCTGGACGCGCACATGGACGAGATCGGCTTTCTGATCACGCACATCGAGCCCGACGGGTTTCTGCGTTTCACGACCGTCGGCGGGTGGGACACGCGTTTGCTGCTGGCGCACGCCGTGACGATCCGGACTCGCGGCGGGGCGCTGGTGCGGGGTGTCGTGGGCAGCCTGCCGCCGCACATCCTCAGCGGTGAGGAACGGGAGCGCCCCGTCCCGCTGGACGCGCTCTACCTGGACATCGGCGCGGCGTCCGCGGAGGAGGCGGCGCAGCGCGGGATCCGCATCGGCGATCCGGCCACGATGGCGTGGACGATATTTGTACATCAGAAGTTCCTGGGTCTTGTCCCTAACGCCGCGGGTGATCTAGAGCGGACCGGCCGGATTCTCATTCTCTGCGGTAAAGATCGGCTCTACCAACGCCGGATGATTTTCCGGATAGCCTAAGCGTTCCCAGGTCATACTTAGCGACCCAGCGGCAGAACACCACGCGGTAGCCGAGGACACCCGAGGTGGCGTCGGGCTGGCCGAGGGGTATCCGAATACCCCGGTTGTCGGAAGGGCCCGACTGAGGAAGACCTCGCCTCGCTCGCACGCAGGGCATGCGAGTCACATCTGCTGACCTGGTGCAACTCCTTGGTACTGGTCGCGTTTGAGTCCGCCGCCCCCTTGACAGAGGGTAATGCGCCTTGCCACGCTCGGGGTGGGTTGATCACGCTTGACCGTCGAGGAAACTGACGCCCGCCGGGGCTAGTAGTTGAATGAGTCGTGCCTTTCGCCAACAACCAGACAGGAAAGGAAGCGACGCCATGCGCGCGCAGCAAGCCAACCTCGTTAGCCGCACGGCCCTCTTCACCTTGCTGCAGTAGCATGTCCCTAGAGGCGTGGAGTACCGTTGCATCCTTTGGTACGTTTGTTGTCATCGCTGCGACAGCGATCGCCGCGCTCATCCAATTGCGTCATACGCGATCGGCCAATCAGATCGCAGTGGTTACCGAGATCCGCCAAACGCTTGAATCCGAAAAATTCACGCGCGCCCGGCGCTTTGTCGCCGAAGAGGTGCCCAAACTCATAGCCGATCCAGCGGGGCGAAGCAAGTTGGGTGCCGACGTTTTCCCTCCTGAGATCGAAGCCGTCCGCGATGTGGCAAACTTCTTTGAAGTTATGGGTGCCTTCGTAAAGTTCGGTATCGTTGACCGCGCTCTCGCATGCGATCTGTGGGACGGCGTCGTCTTCAAAACGTGGAAACAGCTTGAGCCCGTGGTCATGATACGACGCCAAACAGCTCGTGGCTTGTGGGCCAGTTTCGAGTACTTGGCGGTGATTTGTGAGAAATCGCTATCGAAGTCTCAGGGTGACTACTATCCACGCGGCATGCGGCGCATGTCGATTGACAAAAGATCGCTAGAAGCGGCGGCGGCGTTCGCCAAAGATCAGGCTGATGCCGGGCAACCGCGTACTCATTCGTTAGTCTTGCCCTGAGTCGTTGATCGTATGGATGGTCTGCGGCTACCGGCCGTTTCAGAGGCTCTTATCTCCTATCCCACCCGGGCACCCATCCCAGAAGTAGGGAACGAACGGAAACATTATCCTTGATGCGGCGCTCGGCCAGTTGGAGACGATCTCACGACGCCGCCGAGGAAGACAAGGATAGCAGACTGCATTGGCTGCTGCGGCTTGGATCTCGATGACGATGGAATGGACAGTATTACTACGTTAAAAGCTGTTGGACGCTCGCGCTGCGGGGGAGGACCAGACTAGAGGGATCCTGTTAATAGATCAAAGAGCGGCGCTTGCTGATGCTGGAGCTGCCGTCGTATCCTGTTGCGAGAACCTGAGGAAAACCTGAATGGTCTGCTCGATTGGTGCAAGCTGGTCTCGGTAGTTGACTTGAGAGATCAGTATACCCTAACAAGGTTGGCACTGGCGGCATCGGAGCAGACTGAATCGTCCTCTACTCGCTTCGCAATCGTATCTGTTGAGGTTCCGCATCGATTTGGATCAGTTTTGCCCACAGGATATCGTCTCTATTCTCGACTTGTGCTTTTAATTCGCCCGCTTTCTCCCAAAATTGTCTAAACCTAGCGCGTATCTCGGTGCGTTCCGCTAATCGAGGAGCATCGCCGATGTCATACGAAGCCCTGAAGAATGTCTTAACCTTGGGATGGGTGAAATCTAGATGCAACAACATCTTTTCTGACGGCATGAACAGGACACCCAATACCCATTCGAGAGGGAACTCCGGTGAGGGCAAAGGATCATCGCTCTCTAAGTATTTTGTCAAGTCTTTGTCCCACATGATCTGGGATCCGGGTAGGTCGATGAGACGAGGGTATGATAGGCCCGAACTGACAGGTGACTCAAATGTGATCCGAGACTCGTCCGCTCCAGTGCTTTTAACGATTTCAACGAACTTCCGCTTCGTTTCTGCGAGCTCTTGTTGTGTTGGCTCATGGCGTTTAGCCTGTACCCCTTCTTTCAATTTGTACAGCACACGCTCCCCGGTCTGAACCCCTTGCGGCTCATTGACCAACAGCAGCAATGCCCCAAACGTTTCTTTCAGATAGTTAATAAGGTGTTGTCGCAGGTCCCTGCGCTCATTATTAGTCATGGTTTCACTGCCACCAGATCTTAGGGCTTTGGTCTGGCTCTAGCTGATTTCAGATGCCAATGTAGCTTTGAATCAAAGAGACTATCCGGTCCGATTGCCAAACCGCGGTCGCTTCGCTCGGACAACATCGGACAGGGACGAAAGCGCGTCATGGTTGAAGACCCGGACTCGGCGGCGAGGGGGGTGGCGGCGGGGGGGTGCGACATGGCGACGCTGTGGGAAGCGGCGGAGCTGTGGGGATGTCCCAGGCGCCCTGCGGAAGAGCTCCGTATACGGAGTCCCCCTTCCCAACATCCGGAACGATATCGTAGACCGGCTGATTGCCGGAGCCCACGTTCCCCACCCAACCGCCAACGGCACCCGTGTCGCGGTTCCAGGCAAGGTGGAGGTCCCAGACGAGAGGGTCGCCCCTGCGATAGGCAGCTTCGCCCTTGTCGTCAAAGCTACAACCACCACTGACTTGCCGGTGCTGGCGCTGCCCCTTCGCGTCCGCAAGAATCCCGGCCCGGCCATAGACTGCGTAGACATAATGATCCCATACCCTCTTGTAGCGCGCCGCCTCGCTGGGGTGATGCGCAGGATCATGCGCGTCGGCTTCCTTGAGGAAGTCGTGCACTGTCGCGACGATGGAGTAGCTGACGCGGACTTGGTCTTTATAATAATTTATTGCACTTGGATGAGCATTGAATTCATAGTGTACCCTCGTCACCGTCGTGATTCCCTGCCACCGCGGGTCGGCATCTCCGCTAAGACTAAGCTGATCGGTTGGGATGAATGCGGGAAACAATCGGATGGGCGGATCGAAGGTGAGCCAAGAACCCGTCCAAGCCTTGTCCTTTTCCCCGGTGAGGTAGTGCTCGCCTCTAACGGCGATCCAGCCTCGATCTTCGACGAGTTCGAAGACTCTGAGTGCACCGATACTCACGCTGGCTACGGTAAGCCCACTCGAATTCGCTTCGTAGATCTTCTGCGGAATCTTCCATGAGTATCCAGCGTCGACCTTATCAGGACCAAGGGCCTTTCCGGAGGTCCCAGGGGCCGGTTTAATGTGGTGAAGCTTGGGATGCCACTCGAAGTGCCCGGGGTCCCTATCCTTATCCCACCTCGCGCCCAACACCATGCCGAATGCTTCTGCCGCGAGATAAACGTTGTTCCATGCTCTCCCCGCGTCCCCGCCCCCCGGCCCTCCCTTTGGGTCTCCAGGAAGCGCCCGGGGCGGTTCCTTCTGGCCGGCCACCTGGATCCGCTCCGCGAGGTCCACAGCAAGTCCGAAGTTGTGCCAGCTGTCCCACGTCCAGGTCACCGGGCCCACTATCTCGTAAATGATGTTGCCGACTTTCACTTCTTCGAAGAGGTGACAGTTTTTCTTTCCACCAGTGGGCTGGAGAGTCCATCCAAACGCGGGGACGCCAGGTGCTGCATAGGGTACCAGTTTCTGACCGGTCGGGTCTCCCACTCGCTCAGTGGGAGGGACCTCTTCCCAGTCTTCCGGCTTGCTCCCATCGCCCACGGGCTTGCCATTCGCCCCCGTCTTAAGCCGGCGGCATTCCTTGTAGAGCTCGTGTTGCTTGTCCGAACTCCGCAATCCCCCATCTCCTTCCGTTATGCCCAGAGGCTCGACGACGCTTGGTCTCTTGTCGCCGCCAGACGCCTGGTAGACAGCCATTAGCACGTTGAGGCGTTTCGCGAACTCCTGGTTCAGGTCCGCCAACATTTCGTCCGTCTTTTTGTCTCGTCTCTGGAGCCCGTGCCCCGGGTACGGAGCAGGCGCGGCTGGGATGTGCACTTTCAGCAGTTGCTCCATGGAGATCTGCACCATCGCGATCCACCAGGCATCAGTACCCATCGTGCTCTGCAGAAAGCCGGTCCCTGCCCCAGTCGCGGGTGCGCCCGGCGCGCTGATGACAAGCGCCGTGGTAACTGCACACGCCACCACAAGGTTCAGGACCGCAAGCGTGCGGCTACGGATATCCATGATCTTCCTCCCTTGAGCCCTTACCAGCCAGTTCGCCCCCGAAAGCACGGAGGGAGCATCGTGTCCAGAACTCTGGGCAAGCGAGTTAGCTGGCGGAAAATGAAGCTGTGGAGCTCGTTGGAAGGGTCCGGTGGATGCTAGGACTGATCCGCTATGTACGCACACCCTCACAGACTTAAATTTGTTCCGGAACGTGCTTCCGGCTCAACCTCAGAGCGACTGTTTAGAAAACAAGAGAGAATGTCCTCTCTAGGGAAGAACGGTCTTCAAAGCATAACCGGGGCTCTGGTTGCGGAGGAGGCACTTCACGAATTAAGGTTGGCCCGTTTTGGTGGCGGGTTGAAGTGTGGGTCCGGCTTCGTTATGGCGGAAGCGTGAACCTTCGGCTCAGCTCTTCGATCGGACCACGCGCCGTTACGGCATCCATGAACCGGTGAGTATTTCAGCCTCTAGTATTTGCGAGAAGTGATTTCCAACCATCTTTTCGAGACGGTTCGATGGCGTTTCAAAGACTCTTACCTCCTATCCCACCCGGGCACCCATCCCTGAAGTAGGGAACGAAACGGAAACATTATCCTTGATGCGGCGCTCGGCCAGTTGGAGACGACCTCACGACGCCCGCCGAGGAAGACAAGGATAGCAGACTGCATTGGCTGCTGCGGCTGAAGTTGACCCGGTTTCGTGGAGAGTGTGGCGTTAGGCTACGCCACTCTGGTTAGACCACCTCCTCTCATACTCCGCCGGCGACAGGTACTCCAAGGCAGAGTGCCGCCGGTGCGGGTTGTACCATCCCTCGATGTAGTCGAAGAGCACCCGCCGGGCGGTGCTGCGATCGATGAACGAGTGGCGATCGAGGAGCTCGACCTCGAGCGTCGCGAAGAACGCCTCCGCGAGCGCATTGTCATACGCATCGCCCGTGCTGCCCATCGACGGGACCACCCCCGCCTCGGCCAGACGCCGGCCGTACGCGAGGCTCGTGTACTGACATCCCTGATCGGAATGGTGCACGACCCCGGTGGCCGGACGGCGATTCCACAGGGCCATGTTGAGCGCGTCGAGCACCAACGCGGTCTCCAGCACCGAGCTCATCGCCCAGCCCACCACCCGCCGGCTAAAAGCGTCCAGCACCACCGCCACGTACAACCAGCCGCTCCCCGTCCGCACGTACGTGATGTCGGCCATCCACAGCCGGTCCGGTTCACGCCGAAGAAATTGTCGACGCACCAGATCCGGCGCGGGCGCCAGGTCGCGATCACGGACCGTGGTGCGCGGCGGGCGCCGACGATGCGCCCCCACCAAGCTCGCCACCCGCATCAAACGCGCCACACGCTTCCGCCCACAGCGTACCCCAAGCGCGCGGAGCTCCGCGTGCACCCGCGGTGCGCCGTACGTCCGGCGGCTCCGGATGTAGATCGTCTGGATCTGCTCTTGGAGCGCGGCGTCCGCGTGCGCGCGGGCCGACGGTGGCCGGTCCTGCCACGCATAGAAGCCACTGGCGGAGACGCGCAGGGCATTGCACATGGTGGTGACCGCGTGGGTGGCCTTCTCTCGCCTTACGAACTCGAAGGCCGCCCGGGCTTCGAGTGGGGCTCCTGCGCGAAGAAGGCTGCGGCTTTTTTCAGGATTTCCCGCTCTTCCCGCAATACGCGGTTCTCACGGCGGAGGCGGCGGAGCTCGGCGCGCTCTTCGTTCGTTAGACCATCCGTGCGTCGACCTGCGTCGAGCTCAGTCTGCTTCACCCAATTTCGGAGTGACTGATCCGCGATCCCCAGATCCTTGGCGACGTGTCCGATCGATTTCCCGCCCTCCCGGACGAGCCGAACAGCTTCCTCCCGGAACTCCGGCGGGTAGGGCGCCTGCCTCCGTCCCATCGTGGACCTCCCCCGGGGCTATTGCCCCAACGGTAGAATGTCCACGAAACCGGGTCAACTTCA
>Ga0070732_10000269_pt1 | contig 37089 bp, 40 predicted proteins | sample Coa_R1_5_FD_66449 | JGI IMG/M metagenome (GOLD analysis project Ga0070732, IMG submission 66449) | Surface soil microbial communities from Centralia Pennsylvania, which are recovering from an underground coalmine fire - Coalmine... | ecosystem: Environmental > Terrestrial > Soil > Unclassified ... | reverse complement strand
CGGGGAGTGCCGGATCGCCCGGGAGCTCCTCGCCGGCCCGCACGCCGTGGGGCGGGTGATCGCCCGCCCGTTTGTCGGCGCCCCCGGGCGGTTTGTCCGCACGGACCGCCGGAGGGATTTTTCGCTCGCGCCGCCCGCGCCGACGGTGCTGGACGGCCTGCGCGCCGCCGGCGTGCCGGTCGTGGCGGTCGGCAAGGTGTCGGATCTCTTCGCCGGCCGGGGAATCACCGACGCCGTCCACACCCACGACGACCGGGATGGGGTGGCGCAGACCCTCCGCGCCATGGATACGACCCCCGCCGGGTTGATCTTCACCAACCTGGTGGATCTCGACACCCTCTTCGGCCACCGCAACGATCCACGCGGGTACGGCGACGATCTCGAACGGATCGACGTGGAGATGGCTGCGGTGGCGGCGCGACTCGGCCCGAGCGATCTGTTGATCATCACCGCGGATCACGGCAACGACCCGACGAGCGCGAGCACGGATCACAGCCGGGAGTACGTGCCGCTTCTTCTTGCGGGTCCCGGGGTCCACCGCGGGGTGGACGTCGGAACCCGCCGAACCTTCGCGGACGTCGGGGCGACCGTGGCGGCCGCCCTGGACGGGATTCCCCCGGTGGTGGGGACGAGCATGCTGAGCGAGGTGCTGGCGCGGTGAAGGCGGGGACCCCGATCGCGGATGCGGTGGCGGCGATCCGGCGGAGGACGCCGCTCGCTCCCCCGCTTGGGGTGGTGTTCGGCAGCGGGTTGGGCGCTCTCGCCGAGCAGGCCGACGCGGAAGCGGTCCTGCCCTATGCGGAGATCCCCCACTTCCCGGTCCCGACCGCGGCGGGGCATCGGGGCTGCCTCATCCTCGGCCGGCTGGGCGGCCGGCCCTGCGCGCTGATGCAGGGGCGCGTGCATCTCTACGAAGGGTACACCGCCGCCGAGGTGGTACTGCCCGTGCGGGTCCTCGCGGCGCTCGGCGTCCGCACCCTGGTCGTGACCAACGCCGCGGGCGGGATCAACCCGGGCCTGCGGACGGGGGATCTGATGGTGATCACCGACCACATCAACTTCTTCGGGACGAATCCCTTGATCGGGCCGAACGATGAGACCATCGGCCCACGGTTTCCGGATCTCTCCCGCGCCTACGACCCCGCCCTCGTCGCCCTCGCCGCCGAGGTGGCCCGCGCGGCGGGGATGACGATCCACCGGGGAGTGTACATCGGGGTCAGCGGTCCATCGTACGAGACCCCCGCGGAATTGGCGATGATGGCCGGGTGGGGCGCCGACGCGGTCGGGATGTCCACCGTCCCGGAGGTCATCGCCGCCAGGCATGCCGGGATGCGGGTGCTGGGGCTCTCGGCGATCACCAACGCCGCCGCGGACGGGGACGCGGCCACGCACGAGGCCGTGCTCCGGGCCGCCCACGCCCTGGAGCCCCGGTTCGTTCGGCTGGTGCGGGGGATCATCGAGACGCTGCCGGCCTGAGATCCCGAGTGCGCGCCTACGAGCTGATCCAGAGGAAGCGGGACGGGGGCGAACTCTCCGAGGCGGAGATCCGCTGGCTGATCGGGGGGTTCGTCCGCGAGGAGATCCCCGACGCCCAGATGGCGGCATGGCTGATGGCCGTGTATTTTCGCGGGCTGAATGCCGCGGAGACCGCTTCGCTGACACTGGCGATGGTCGACAGCGGCAGGACGCTCGACCTGCGCCGCGTTCGCGGGCGGACCGTGGATAAGCACAGCACCGGAGGGGTGGGGGATAAGACCTCGCTGGTGGTGGTGCCGCTCGTGGCCAGCGCGGGGGTGCGGGTGGCGAAGCTCTCCGGCCGCGGCCTGGGGCATACCGGCGGCACGCTCGACAAGCTGGAGTCGATTCCGGGCTTCCGGATCCAGCTCTCGCCCGATGAGCTGATCGACCAGGTGAACCGGGTCGGCTGCGCGATCGTGAGCCAATCGCAGGACCTGGTGCCGGCCGACAAGCGGCTGTACGCGCTCCGCGACATCACGGCGACCGTGGGCAGCGTCCCGCTGATCGCCAGCAGCGTCATGAGCAAGAAGATCGCGGCCGGCAGCGAGGCGATCGTCCTCGACGTCAAGGCCGGCAGCGGCGCGTTCATGAAGACCCCGGAGGCCGCCCGGACTCTCGCCGCCGCCATGGTGGAGATCGGTCGGGCGGCCGGCCGGCGGACCGTGGCCGTGATCACCGCGATGGGTGAGCCGCTCGGCCGCGCGGTCGGCAACGCGCTCGAGGTCGACGAGGCCCTCCGGACGCTCCGGGGCGACGGCCCGCCCGATCTCCAAGATCTGTGCCTGGCCCTGGGGGCACACATGGTCGTACTCGCCGGCCTCGCCGCCGACCACGCCGCCGCCCGTGCCCTCCTTGCCGACCGGCTGCGTCGGGGAGACGCCGGGCGCACGTTTCGGGAGATGGTCGCCGCGCAGGGCGGCGATCCCGGGGTAGTGGATCACCCCGGTCGCCTGCCGTGGGCGCCGATCCAGCGGCCGGCCGCCGCGGAGGTTGAGGGCGTGGTGCTCGCCGTAGACGCGGAGGCGCTGGGGAGCGCGGCGATGATCCTCGGCGCCGGACGGGCGCGGGCGGAGGACCGCATCGACCCGGCGGCGGGTCTGGTGATCGAGCGCAAGATCGGCGAGGCGGTGCGCCGAGGGGAGCCGCTGGCGATGATCCACGGGGCAGCACCGGCGGCGGTGGAGGAGGCGATCCGGCGGGTGCGGGCCGCCTATACGATCGGAGCCGGGATGCCGGTCCGGCCCCCGCTGATCTATGGGGTCGTCTCGTAGCGGGAGAGCGCGGAGCGGTACGGCGGCGGCCCGCGCGCGGGCGCACGGCCCGGGGAGGTGGAGCGGATGTTCAAGCGGGTGGGAGTGATCGGGTGCGGGCTGATGGGCTCGGGCATCGCCGAGGTGTGCGCGCGAGCCGGGTGCCAGGTGGTGGTGCGTGAGGTCTCCGAGGATCTCCTCCGCCGGGGATTGGGCCGGATCGACTCATCGCTGGCCCGGGGGGTCGAGCGGGGGAAGCTCACCGATGCCGATCGCCAGGCCGCCCGAGGCCGCATTCGGGGGACTACGGCGCTCGGGGATCTCGGCGGATGCGAGATCCTGCTCGAGGCGATCATCGAGAAGATGTCGGACAAGATGGCCCTCTACGCGGAACTCGACGCGATCTGCCCCCCGGAGGCCCTTTTCGCGAGCAACACCAGCTCCTTGTCGATTACGGAGATGGCCTCGGTCACCAAGCGGCCCGAGCGCTTCCTGGGCCTTCACTTCTTTAACCCCGTGCCCGTGATGCGGCCGGTGGAGATGGTCCGAGGGTTGCTCACGGCGGAGGAAACGTTGGTGCGGTGCCGGGCCTTCTGCGAGGCTCTGGGGAAAACCGTCGTGGCCTGCAAGGACTACCCGGGGTTTATCGTCAACCTCCTGCTCGTGCCATACCTCCTCGATGCCGTCCGCGCCCTGGAATTGGGCGTCGCCAGCCGGGAGGACATCGACGAGGCCGTCCGCCTCGGCCTCAACCATCCGATGGGACCGCTGACGCTTCTGGACTTCGTGGGGATCGACACGACGTACTATATCGCCGAGGCGATGTTCGAGGAGTTCAAGGACGCCCGATACGCCGCCCCACCCTTGATGCGAAAGATGGTCGTCGCGGGATGCCACGGCCGGAAGAGCGGGAAGGGATTCTACGAGTATGCGAAGCCGTCGTAGGCCGGCCGGCGAGGGGCGGGGCCGTGCACAGATGCAGGCAGCGCTGCTCGGGCGCGGGGCCCCGCAGGAGGCGTTGTCCTGAGAGACGAAGACCCGGCTGAGGTGGTTCGGTGGAATTTGAACTGAACGAGGAGCATCGACTCCTCCAGGACACCGTCCGCGAGTGGGCGACCGTTCGGCTCGGGCCTCTCGCCGCCGAGATGGACCGGACCGGCCGGTATCCGCCGGAGCTCCTCCGCGAACTCGGAGCGCTGGGGCTGATGGGGGTGTTCATCCCCGAGCAGTACGGCGGGGGTGGAATGGACACCGTGTCCTACTGTATTGTGCTCGAGGAGATCGCCCGGGCGGAGGCGGCGCTCGCCGCGGTGCTGTCCGTGAACAACTCGCTGGACTGCTACCCGATCTTTGCGTTCGGGAACGAGCGGCAGAAGCGGACGTATCTCGCCGAGCTCGCCAGCGGCCGAAAGCTCGGGTGCTACTGTCTGACCGAGCCCGCGGCGGGGTCTGACGCCGCGTCGCTTCAGACCAGCGCCCGCGACGCGGGGGATCACTGGGTCCTCAACGGGACCAAGATTTTTGTCACGAACGGTGTGGAGGCCGATCTCCTCATCATCTACGCGCGGACCGAGCCCACCCCCGGCAGCGGGGGGATCAGCGCGTTCATCGCCGAGCGAGCCGATCCGGGGCTGTCGGTCGGCAAGGTGGAGCACAAGCTCGGTATCCGGGCGAGCAGCACCTGCGAGATCGTGCTGGAGGACTGCCGGCTGCCCAAGGACCGACTCCTCGGGGAGCGGGGCAAAGGGTTCCACGTCGCGTTGGCGACCCTCGACGGGGGGCGGATCGGGATCGCGGCACAGGCGCTCGGCATCGCGCGTGCGGCGATGGAGGACTCGGTCGCCTACGCCAAAGAGCGCAAGCAGTTTGGCCGTCCGATCGCGGCGTTCCAGGCGACCCAGTGGAAGATCGCGGACATGGCGACGCGCATTCAGGCGGGCCGATTGCTCGCCTACCGCGCGGCCTGGATTCGGGACCAGGGCCGGCGCCATACCCACGAGGCCGCCATGGCCAAGCTGTTTGCGTCCGAGACCGCGATGTGGGCGGCGACGCAGGCCGTGCAGATCTACGGCGGGTATGGGTATATACAAGATTACCCGGTGGAGCGCCACTTCCGGGACGCGAAGATCACCGAGATCTACGAGGGCACATCGGAGGTCCAGCGGTTGGTCATCGCCCGGCACCTGCTCGGCGCATCGGTACGCACGGGCGCGTCGTAACCGGAAGGAACGAGGGCCTCAGCCGAATGACGACACCGGCCGCCGAAGGAGGAGCACGCTGATGGAGATCGTCGTGTGCGTGAAGCACGTCCCGGACACCGAGGCGGCGATTCGGATCCGACCGGACGGTCACGGGATCGACGAGAGCGGCCTCCCATTCGTCATGAATTACTACGACGAGCACGGGGTGGAAGAGGCGCTGCGGATCAAGGAACGCCTCGGCGGCACCGTCACCCTGATCAGCGCGGGCCCCCCACGGGCCGCTCAAGCGCTGCGCGCGGGGCTGGCGATGGGTGCCGACGCGGCGATCCACCTCGAGGATGCCGCGCTGGAAGGGGCCGACCACGTCGGCGTGGCCAGAGCCCTCGCGGCCGCGATCGGCGCGCAGACATGCGACCTCGTCATCTGCGGTAAGCTGTCAACCGACGACAACGCGGCCGTCGTGGGGCCGGCGCTCGCGGAGTTCCTCGGTTTTCCCCAAGCGACGGCGGTCACGAAGCTCGAACTGGGCGAGGGCGCGGCAACCGCCCATCGTGAGGTGGAGGGGGCGATCGAGGTGCTGCGCGTGGCCCTGCCGGCGGTGATCAGCGTGGAGCGCAGCATCAACGAACCCCGGTATCCGTCGCTTCCCGGGATCATGAAGGCCAAGCGGACGCCCATCACCACCAAGACGCTGGGGGATTTGGGGCTGACGCTCGCCGAGGTCGGCGCGGCGGCGGCCCGCTCCGAGGTGCTGGGGTACGCGTCCCCCCCGAAGCGTCAGGCGGGGCGCGTGCTGGAGGGCGAGCCGGCCGAAGTGGTCCAAGAGCTGGTGCGCCTCCTCCGCGAAGAAGCCAAGGTCCTGTAGCCCGGGGTGCCAGGATGAGCCGCGACGTCTGGGTGCTTGCCGAGTACGCCGGTGATCGCCCGCGCAAGATCACCTACGAGCTCTTGGGGAAGGCCACCGAGCTCGCGCAGACGCTGGGCGGCCAGGTCGTCGCCGTGGTCCTGGGGGCTGGGATCCTGGACTCGGCGGGCAACCTCGGCGCGTACGGGGCGGACGTCGTTCGCGCCGCCGACGATCCGTTGCTCCGGGAGTACACGACGGATGCCTACGCCGCGGTGCTCGAACCCCTGCTGTCGGTGGAGCAACCCTTCCTCCTCTTGATCGGCAGCACCGCCGCGGGTCGCGATCTGGCTCCGCGGCTGGCCGCGCGGTGCGACGCCGGGATCATCACGGACTGCGGGACGATCGAGGTGGTTGACGAGCAGATTGAAGTGACCCGCCCGGTGATGACCCGGAAGGCGATCGCCCGGGTGGCGTTTCGGGGGGAAAGCCTCCGGATCGCGGTCGTGCTGCCCAACGTCTTCACGCCCCCGCAGACGGATGCCGCGCACCTGGCCGAAGTCCTCCCGGTCTCGGTCACGCTGGATCCGGCATCGATCCGCACTCAGGTGCTGGAGGTCAAGGCGATCGCGCGGGAGACGCTGCCGCTCACCGAGGCGGATATCATCGTGTCGGGCGGGCGGGGGCTCCGGGGTCCCGAGAATTTTGGACTCCTCCAGGCACTCGCGCGGGCCCTGGGGGCGGCGGTGGGCTCGAGCCGGCCGCCGGTCGACTCCGGGTGGGTCCCCCACGATTACGAGATCGGCCAGACGGGCAAAACCGTCAACCCACAACTATACATCGCCTGCGGGATTTCCGGGGCCCCGCAGCACTTGGCCGGCATGTCCGGAGCGCGGTACATCGTCGCGATCAACAAAGACCCGCAGGCGCCGATTTTCGGGGTGGCCTCCTACGGCGTGGTGGGGGACCTCTTTCTCGTCGTGCCATTGCTGACCGAAGCGGTGCAGCGGCTCCGCGGCACCCCTCATGGATGACGTCACGCGCAAGCGCATCGCGGCGGCCCGGAAGCGGTGGGAAGAGACGATCCTGCGCGCGAGCTTAGCCCGCCAGCAAGAACGGAGTGAGCACTTTACGACCTTGTCTGACCTCGACGTCGCCCGTGTCTACGGTCCCGAGGACACCGGCGACCAGGACCCCGACCGAGCCCTGGGACTCCCCGGCGACTACCCCTTCACCCGCGGGATCCACCCGACGATGTACCGAGGACGGCTCTGGACGATGCGGATGTTTGCCGGGTACGGCGCGGCCGAGGACACGAACGCCCGGTTTCACTACCTGCTGGGGCAGGGCCAGACCGGGCTCTCGGTCGCCTTCGACATGCCGACCCTGATGGGCTACGACTCCGATCACCCGCGGGCCATGGGGGAGGTGGGTCGGGAGGGGGTGGCGATCGACACCGTCGACGACATGGACGTGCTGCTCCACGACATCCCGCTCGACCGGGTCACCACTTCGATGACGATCAACGCCCCCGCGAACGTGCTCCTGGCGATGTACGTGGCCGTTGCCGAGGCGCGGGGGATCAGCCCCCGCATGATCGGGGGGACGATCCAGAACGACATGCTCAAGGAGTTTATCGCCCAAAAGGAGTGGATCGTCCCGCCGCGGCCGAGCCTGAAGCTGATCCAGGACATTCTCGTGTACGCCACCCGCGAGACCCCGCAGTGGAACACGATCAGCATCAGCGGCTATCACATCCGAGAGGCGGGCGCCACCGCTATCCAGGAACTCGCCTTCACCCTGGCCGACGGGATCGCCTACGTCCAGGCGGGCTGCGAGGCGGGTCTGGACGTCGACGCCTTCGCCCCTCGCCTTTCCTTCTTCTTCGACATCCACAACGATTTCTTTGAGGAGATCGCGAAGCTGCGGGCCGCTCGGCGGATGTGGGCCCGATTCATGCGCGAGCGGTTTCACGCCAAGGCCCCCCGCTCCTGGATGCTCCGCACGCACGCCCAGACCGCGGGGGTGACCCTCACCGCTCAGCAGCCGCTGAACAACGTGGTGCGCACAACGCTCCAGGCCCTCGCCGCCGTCCTCGGCGGCTGCCAGTCCCTGCACACCAACTCGATGGATGAAACCTACGCCCTGCCGACGGAAGAGGCCGTGACGCTGGCCCTCCGGACCCAGCAGGTGATCGCGCACGAGATCGGGGTGGCGGACACCGTGGACCCGCTGGGAGGGGCGTATTTCATCGAGCACCTCACCGGCCGCATGGAAGCGGAGGCGGAGGCGTATATCCAGCGGATCGACGGGATGGGCGGGATGCTCGCAGCGATCGAGCGTGGGTACCCGATGCGGGAGATCGCCGATGCCAGTTACCGATACCAGCAGGAGTTTGAACGCAAGGAACGGATCGTGGTGGGGGTGAACGAGTTCGCCACCCCCGAGGAGCGTCGGATCCCCCTCCTGAAGATCGATCCGGCCGTGGAGCGTCTGCAGGTGGAGCGGTTGACGCACGTCCGTTCGACCCGAGATCAACGCGAGGCGCGCCGGACGCTGGACGCGCTCCGCCGGGTGACCGAGCAGGGCGGGAACACGATGCCCGCGATCGTCGAGGCGGTGAAGGCCCGGGTGACGCTCGGAGAGATCTGTGATGTCTTCCGCGAGGTCTACGGGGAGTACCGCGAGTCCGCGATCCTCTGACCCTCCTGCGCTGGTCCCCCGGGCCCGGCCGGGCGTAGAAGCTGGAACCCCTTACCGAAATTGTGCGGCGCCTGCGGCTTCCCCGTCCGCTGGCGGACGAGTGCCGCCAGAATTCTCTGCGCGAGGCTGCGGCTTGGCCGAGCCTGGCCGTTGACGATCTGGTTAAAGTGCGCGGCGCTCACCCCGACCTTCATCGCAAATGCCGACTGGCTCATGTGCCACTCCCGACACCAGCGTTTCAACAGATCACCTAGGTCATTGGGAGGTTCGACGTGATTTCGCATCGGGCGCGCCTCGCTCGCTGAGTGAACTCTTTCCCCCGAATGATAGGGACGCAGCCGCCCCCCCGCTATGAACACTTTCACAGACGCGTTCCGGCAGCAGGGTACACTCATGGAGGCGATGACCCGCTGACGCCGGAAGGCGCAGGGCGCGGTGCGGATCATCTTAACCACCGAAGGCAAACATACATTCGATCCTCCTTTGGGATCGATCATAGTCAAAAGGAGGATTATCGAATCCCCAATAGAATGACGCCATTCCTTTCTCACCAAACACAGCTTCGCCGAATGCACGTGGGGTTGCTCGAGCATATTGCGCGCTCGATGTGAGGAGGTGGGTTCCATGTGGGGGGGTCTCTCCGATAGTGCTCGCATGATCTGCGCAGTCGTGTGTGCCCTGTTGGTATCGACCGCGCCGTGGATGCCTGGGGAAGCGTTGACGGCGCCGGCTAAGGTGACGGCGATCACGGGGAGCCAAATCGGCGACGAAACCGCGATCACCATCGTCGCAACGCAGCCGGTGCGCTACCGGTTGCGCAACGTACGGTCAGATTGGATTGTCATCGATATTCCGGGAACACAGCTGGGTCGGCCGGCCGGGCAAGTGCCGGTTGTCCGCGGTCTCGTGAAGCGAGTCAGGGTTGGGCAGTTCATGCCCGATATCGTCCGGGTGGTAGTGGAGTTGATCCAACCGGCCGAGTTCCATCTCGCCACTACCTCTAATCGGCAAGCGATCGTCGTGGGCATTCCGTTGGACATCGGTGGGCATTTGGTGGCCCGCGCCCAGGCCGTTGGGTACCAGACCGTCGTCACCCAAACCGATGCCGTAGCGATTGGACCGGAGAACATGACTCCGCAGGGGACGGCGGGACCCGCGAAAACGACGAGCGCTCCCACCACCGGCACGGAGGCCGTAAGCTCCCAGGGGCTGGCGGGACCGGTGAGGACGACCAGCGCCGCTCCCACGGGCGCGGAGGCCGCGAGCCCCCAGGGGCCGGTGGCGTCCGTGAAGACGGTCAGCCCCTCTACCGTGGGGACGGGGACCCCGAACTCCCCGGCGCCCGCCGCGTCGGTAAAGTCGACCAGCCCCTCCACGGCGGGGACGGAGGCCGTGACCCCTCAGGGGCCGACGGCACCCGTGAAGACGGTCAGCCCCTCTACCGTGGGGACGGGGACCCCGAGTTCCCCGGCGCCCGCCGCGCCGGTGAAGACGACCAGCCCCTCCACGGCGGGGACGGAGGCCGTGACCCCTCAGGGGCCGACGGCACCCGTGAAGACGGTCAGCCCCTCTACCGTGGGGACGGGGACCCCGAGTTCCCCGGGGCCCGCCGCGCCGGTGAAAACGACCGGTGCCTCCACGGCGGGGACGGTGGCGGCGACCCCCCAGGGACCGGTGGGACCTGAGAAGACGACTGGCCAGTCCGCCGGAGCCGTGGGGACCCCGAGCTCTCAGGCGCCGCCATCTGGAAAAACCGTGAGCGCCCCATCCGTGAACTCCGCGGCCACGGGACCGCAGACGCCTTTGGCTGCGCCGAAGGGGGTGACAAATCCCCAAGCAAAAATTCGGGATGTCACGCCCGGCCGCTATATCGGACCCGCAAGGTTGGGGATGAACGTCCAAGATCTTGTCGCCGCCATCGGGCCGAGCGCGAGTACCGATCATCTCCCCGACGGCACCACCGTCTATCGCTGGTTCAAGGCGCCAAAAAATGCGGGGATTGGCGTGCGCGTATCGGCGGACGGGATCATCTACCGGGTTTGGATCCTCAATGATGCTGGCTACGCCACCACCCAGCGACTCCACGCGGGCAGCACGGAAGCCGAGATACGGGCCGCGTTGGGTGAGCCGTCGCAGTCGTTCATCAATACGGACCAGAAACTCAAGACGTTGACGTACGGGGCGCTCGGGATCTGGTTTAGCATTCAACTTGACGACCGGTATCTCTTTTACAACACCGCATTCGAAATCGGGGTCATGCAGCCCCGATAACCGCAGGGGGAGATCGCGCGCAGGACTGGCGCGTGGTGGCTCCACAGGATACAGTAGAAGGAGGTGCGGTTTCAGTTAAGCGAGGGCGGTCATGGACTACGCGCAAGTGTTTGGCGATACGATCGCACAATTGAGGGCGGACGGGCGCTATCGGATTTTCGCCGACCTCGAGCGGGTGCGCGGGGGCTTCCCACGCGCGGTCTGGCACAGCCCGGAAGGCCCGGTGGAAGTCACGGTGTGGTGCTCCAATGACTACCTCGGGATGGGCCAGCACCCCGCGGTCCTCGAGGCCATGGCCGAGGCCCTCCAGCGTTGTGGTGCGGGCGCGGGGGGAACGCGAAACATTTCCGGCACCAGCCACTATCACGTGCTTTTGGAGCGCGAGATTGCGAGCCTCCACGGCAAAGACGCCGCGTTGTTATTTTCCTCCGGCTACAACGCGAACGAAGCGGCCATCAGCGCGATCGCCCGGTTGCTCCCGGGCTGCGCGATTTTCTCCGACCAACACAACCACGCCTCGATGATTGAGGGGATCCGTCACGGCGCCGCCGAGAAGCGGATCTTCAAACACAACGATCCAGAAGACCTTGATCGCCTCCTCGGTTCGACCGGTCCCGCGCGGGCTAAACTCGTGTGCTTCGAATCCGTGTACTCGATGGACGGGGATATCGCGCCGATCCGCGAGATCTGCGCCGTCGCCGAGCGCCACGGGGCGATGACCTATCTCGACGAGGTCCACGCGGTGGGGCTCTACGGTCCGCACGGAGCAGGGGTTGCCGAGCGCGACGACGTGCAGCATCGCATCACCGTCATTCAAGGCACCCTAGCCAAGGGGTTTGGGGTCGCCGGGGGGTACATTGCCGGCCCCGCGGGGTTGGTGGATTGCGTCAGAAGCATTGCGCCGGGATTCATTTTCACCACTGCGATTCCGCCCGTCATTGCGGCCGGCGCGTTGGCGAGCGTGCGGCATCTCAGGCGCAGCCACGTGGAGCGTGAGCGGCACCAGGCCCGCGTCGCGTGGCTGAAGGGCCTTCTCAGGCGTGCCAGACTGCCCGCCGTGGAGACGGCGAGCCACATCGTGCCGGTCACGGTGGGCGATGCGGTGTTGTGCAAGCACGCGTCGGATGAACTTCTTGCGCGGCACCGCATCTACATCCAACCGATCAATTACCCTACGGTGCCCCGGGGGACCGAACGGCTACGGATCACCCCCACGCCGCTGCACGACGATCACGAGGCGGAGCGGCTCGTTGCCGCGCTCCAAGACGTATGGACGCGTCTGCGGCTTCCCCGTCCGCCCCTCGTCCATTCGGAAGGGCGGAGCGGATGACCCCTCGGGGAACGGAGGCCTTCCACGGAATCTTTCCGTACTTGGTGTCTCCGCTCGACGAGCACGGGCGGGTGCGGACACGAGTCCTTCACGATCTCGTCGAGCACCTGATCGAGGAGGGTGTCCACGGATTGAGTCCACTCGGAAGCACGGGGGAATTTCCATACCTCACCCCGGAGCAGCGGGTCGAGGTCGTGCGCACGGTGGTGGGTACGGCCGGTGGGCGGGTCCCGGTAGTGCCGGGGGTGGCCGCCCACGCCACGGGCGACGCCATCCAGCAAATCCGGGTCATGCTGGAATGCGGAGTCGACGGGATCATCCTCATTCTGCAAAGCTATTTTCCGTTGAGCCGGTCCGCGGTGGAGGGCTTCTACGCCGATGTCGCCCAGGCGGTCCCGTGCCCGATCGTCCTCTACTCCAATCCCCGCTACCTGGGAGTGGATTTGACGCCCGATCAGATCGGCGCCCTCAGCGAGATCCCCAACATCAAATACGCCAAGGACGCCTCGGGGGAGACCGGCCGCATCCTCTCGATTCTCGCGCGGGTGGGGGATCGGCTCAGGGTGTTCAGCGCCTCCGCGCACATCCCGCTGCTCGTCATGCAACTCGGCGGGGTGGGGTGGATGGCCGGCCCGGCGTGTTTAGTCCCGCGGGCATCCGTCGCTCTGTACCGCCTGGCGGTGGAGGGTCGTTGGTCGGAAGGGCTCGAACTCCAACGGCGGCTGTGGACGATCAACGAACTCTTCCAGAAATACTCGCTGGCCGCGTGCGTCAAGGCCGGCCTTCAGGTGCAGGGGTTTGATGTGGGGGACCCGATCGCTCCGCAGTCCCGGCTCCCCGCGGCGGGCCATGATGAGATCCGCCAGGCGCTGCGGGTGATTGCCGGCGACACCTTTCTGCGGACGATCGTGAATCGCGGGTAGACGGAGGCTTAGATCTCGGGGGGAGTCCTTCCGGCCATCCGCATCCGCAGAAACACCTGGGCCCGGTGATGGACGGTGTGCTCCCGCGCATACCAGAGGACGTGGTGGACGCTTTCACCCCCAAATGGGGTCTCGAGGGTCTTGGAAAGATCGGCAACCTCGAGCGACCCGAGGATTGTTCCGGTCGCCGCCTGAATCGCCTCGAGGACCTCAACCAGCGCGGCGGCGGTGGGGAAGTGCGGTCCCACCTGCTTCGCGACCTGGGACACCTCTAACTTCCAGCCGTCCCCCGGAAGCCGACCGTGGGAGGGGGTCCTCCGACCTCCGACGCACTGGCCCACGAGAAAATCTTCGGTCATGACGGTGTGTAGGATCAGGTCGTGAATCGTGGGCAACCCGGGGCTTGGGGCAACGGCCAGGTCCGCGTCGGGGAGGGTGCTGACCGCGCGCTTCAGCACGGTGTTCACCTGTTTCCAAAACGGGACGATGTCCGAAATCGTTACCTCCGGCTTGTCCCAGTGAGCGGCCGGTGTCTGTCCCATCACCGGGCGCGGCCATATCTTGGGGGGGCGGTGTCCCAACATCCTGATCCGCGTGATGATTTGAGCGCGATGGTGTTGATCGTGCTCGACCAGATGCCAGAGGATCCACCGCAGTGTGTTGTCCTCACCCCAGGTCGACCGCCGCTTGAGGCAGAGATCGGCCGCGTCGAGCTCGGCCATGAACGCGTCGACCGGGACGTGCGCGGTCCGAAGGCCCTCGACGATCGATTGCACCGATGGGAAACGCCGCCGCCGCTCCTCACGCTTCTGCTCGTCGGTGAACCGGGTCCAGTCGTCGGGGCGCCACTCCCCGTATGGCCTTCCTTCGATGCCGCCGTACCACCAATATTCCTCAACCGTGATCGCGTGCCGCAACATCTCGCCAACAGGTTGGAGGCCGGGCGCCGGCCGAAACTCCAGCTCCTCATCTGACAGGACGCCGGCCAGCTCGGTCAAGAGGTGTCGATTATCTGCCCAGTACGGGAAGAGCTCCGCCGCCTTCACACGATCCTCCTTAAAGTAGCGGTCCCCTCCGCTGTTGGCCGATGCCCCCATCCCTTCCCGGGTGCGCCGGCGGGATCCTCTCCTGCCCTCGATCGGGGGCGCTCGCTCCCAGTGGGTGGTAATGACGGGTGCTTGAATCGAACGTATGTTCGTATTATGATATGGCCATGAACCTGACCCGTGAACTCGTCGAGACCGAGGTCAAAACGGTTCTCAATCGGGTGACGGGGATGCCGTTCCGCTGGTCAATTAACCCGTACAGGGGATGCTCGCATGCATGCCCCTTCTGCTACGCGAGGCGGACCCACTGGTTCATCGAAGAGGATGGCGTCAATCAGTGGTCGTCCAAGATCTTCGTCAAGGTCAACGCCCCGGACGTCCTGCGGCGTGAACTTAACCGACCGAGCTGGAAGCGGGAGGAGGTGGCCGTGGGCACGGCGACCGACCCCTATCAGGCGATCGAGAGCCAGTACCGTCTCACCAGGGCGATTCTCGAGGCGCTGCGGGACTTCCGCACCCCGGTCGGCATCATCACCCGGTCTCCCCTCATCCTGCGGGATATCGATCTGTTGACCGCGATGGCTCGGCTGGCCGACGTCAGGGTTTGCATCAGCGTGGCCACGACCGACGCGGGGCTGGCCCGGCAGATCGAGCCCACGGTGGCCTCGCCCGCTCGACGCTTGAGCGCCGTCCACGCCCTCGCCTCGCGCGGGATCCGGACGGGGGTCTTGCTCGCGCCGATCCTTCCGGGTCTCACCGATGGGCGCGAGAGTCTCGCCGGCGTGATCCGGGCCGCCCGCGATGCGGGCGCCGCGTTCGTCGGGCACGGCGTGCTCCACTTGGGCGAGGTGACGAAGGACGCGTTTGTCCGGTTCCTCAGCCAGCGCTACCCGGCGCTGCTGCCCCTCTACCGGCGGTTGTACCCCCGACGGTACGCGCCGGCAGGATACCAGCGGCGGGTGGCGCAGGTGGTCGCGGCTGAGAAAGCGCGGGTACGCCTGCTGGAGTCCCGCCATCTCCACCCCCCGGCGGCCGCCCGGCAGCTCGGGTTGTTCTGATCTTACCGAGCGGCCGCGGCGATCGCCGCCAGCCCGAATGCGGTGATGATCGCCCCCGAAACCCGATTCACCCACCGCATCCCCTTTTGGTCGAATCGAACCCGGAGCAGACTCGTCAAGCCGCTCAGCACGGCCCACCACACGGCAGACCCCAAGAACACCCCCACGACCAACAAGACGGCGGTCCGGTAGCCGCCGCCGGTCGTCCCGAGTCCCAGTCCTGCGAAGACCGCGGCGAAACTCAGGATCGTCATGGGGTTTGTCAGGGTCAAGAATAAGGTCGAGGTGTAGGCGGCGAGCAGGCGCGGATCGACGACTCCGGCCGCCGGCTGGGTCGCCGGTCGCGCCACAAAGGTCCTAGAGCCGAGGAAGATCAGAAAGGCCCCGCCCACCACGCGCAACCAGAGTTGGTGACCGACGAGGAACGCCGCGATCGAGGTCAACCCGAACGCGGCAACCAGCCCGTAGGTCCCGTCCGCCGTGGCCGCGCCCAGGCCAGAGACAAACCCGACGACGCGACCCTCGGCCAGTGTTCGACGAATGCAGAGCATGCCGATCGGCCCGACGGGCGCCGCAATTGAGAAGCCGATGACAAGCCCGCGGGAAAAGAAACTGAGCTCCACACAAGTGCTCCTTTGGGTCGTTTCGTTGACAGCATAGCACGGCTGAAGTCACACGGACGGCGGCCGCGCGCGGTCGAAGCAAGCGATCGCGATCTCGGAGGCGTTCGACCCGCCCCTCCGCCTGGACGCCCCCGGATGGCATGCGGGCCGCACATCGGGGGTGACGACGACGTGCGCGGGATGAGGGGCCGGCCGGAGAGGACATCGCCGGAAGATTGGACCATCGCGCTCGGTCGCATAAAATCGGGTCCACGGCTTGCCCCAACCACAGAACTTTGTGATAATGGCCTCGATGGCAGTGGCCAAGATCAGAATCCTGATTGCCAAGCCCGGCCTCGACGGGCATGACCGAGGGGCCAAGGTGGTGGCGCGCGCGCTGCGCGACGCCGGTTATGAGGTCATATACACGGGCCTCCACCAGACTCCTGACATGATCGCCACCGCTGCCATCCAGGAGGATGTGGACGCCATCGGGCTCAGCATCCTGTCGGGCGCGCACAACGTCTTGCTGCCCCGGTTGATGGTGCTCCTGCGGGAGCAGGGGGTGACGGATATTCAGGTGTTTGCGGGCGGTATCATCCCGGACGAAGACCTCGCGGGATTGCAGTCGGCCGGGATCGCCGCGGTGTTCACCCCCGGCACCTCGCTCGAACAGATCGTGACTTGGGTTCGCGAGCACGTGAAACCGCGGGGGGTGACCGCGTGAAGGTGCTGATCCGCCACCAAAAACGCGAGGTCGAGGTCGCCGGTCGCCGTCGGGTCCGCGATGTTTTGGCCGAACTGGGAATCAACCCCGAGACCGTACTGGTGATCCGCGGGACGCAACTCCTCACCCACGACGTCCATCTCGCGGACGACGACCGGATCGAGCTTCGTCCGGTGGTGTCGGGAGGCGGGGCCTGATGCGCTGCCAGAAATGCAAGGGCGAGGCTTCGGTTGAGATCCGCCGTCACCACGCGGCGTTCTGCAACGAGCACTTCGTCGAGTTCTTCGATCGGCAGGTGGAGCGATCGATCGAAGGGGAACGGATGTTCACCCGCGACGACCGGGTGCTCGTCGTGGTCTCAGGGGGAAAGGACAGCCTGGCGCTGTGGGATGTCCTGCGCCGACTGGGATACCAGACCACTGGGCTCTACATCAACCTGGGGATCGGCGAGTACTCCCATGAGTCCCAGCGTAAGGCCGAGGGGTACGCCGCCGGGCAGGGGGCGGAACTGCTGATCGCGGACATTCCCCACGACTACGGGATGAGCGTGGAGGACTTTGCGCGGGCGACGGGCCGGGTCAGCTGTTCGGCGTGTGGTCTGAGCAAGCGCTATCTATTCAATCGGGTGGCGATGGACCGGGGGTTTCCGGTGGTCGCCACCGGGCACAACCTCGACGACGAGGCGGCGGTGCTCCTCGGCAACCTCCTGCACTGGCAAACCGAGTACCTGGCCCGTCAGGCGCCGGTGCTGCAGAGCACCCACCCGCAGTTCGCGAAGAAAGTGAAACCGCTCTACCGAATCGCCGAACGCGAGACCGCCGCGTACGCGGTGATCCGCGGCATCGACTACATCGTCGAGGAGTGTCCCAACAGCGTCGGGGCCAAGAGCCTCCTCTACAAAGACGCGCTCAACCTGCTCGAGCAGGCCGCCCCCGGCACGAAGCAGAGTCTTTACTGGGGGTTTCTGGAACGAGGCCGCCCGCTCGTCGAGGCGCTCGTCAGCCCCTCGCTTCGAGCCTGCATCCACTGCGGTCAACCAACGACCGCCGAAGTGTGCGCTTTCTGCCGCATGACCGAGCGGGCGGCCGAGCGAATGCGGGTGCGACTGGCGTTGGCGTCCTCGACCCCCGGTCCGACGCCGACCCCCGGTGGCGGGACGCCGGCGGGGGAGGACCGGCCGGAAACCCCCGCCCCCCTGGCAGAGGTGGGTCGCCCGGGCCGTCCCGCCTAGGGGATCCCGCCCCCGTGTCATCCGGTCCCCTGAAGGCGGGCGATTCGGTCCTGCTCATCGATCGCCGGCGTCGACGGTACATGATTATGCTGCGCGCGGGTGGTGTCAGCGACCTCCGCGGCGGCAAGGTGGTCCACGATACCCTCCTCGGGGAGGACGAAGGCGGCACGATCGTCTCCAGCCGCGGCGAGCGGTTTCTCGTGGTGCGCCCCACGCTGGCCGAGTTTATCCTCGAGATGCCCCGAGGGGCGCAGGTCATCTACCCCAAGGATCTCGGGGCGATTCTCCTGGCCGCGGACATCTTCCCGGGGGCCCGGGTGCTGGAGGCGGGGACCGGATCGGGGGCGCTGACGATGGCGCTCCTTCGGGCGACGGGACCGCAGGGTCGGGTGACGACCTACGATCTGCGTGAGGAGTTCGCGCGCATCGCCGAACGGAACATCCAGCGGTTCCTGGGCGCCGCCGACTCGCTGGTGCTCCGCCGGCAAGATATCTACACCGGCGTGCTCGCTGAAGACCTTCCCATCGATCGTATCATCCTCGATCTCCCAGAACCGTGGCGGGTGGTGGGACATGCGGCACACGCACTGCCGCCCGGGGGGATCTTCGTCTCGTACGTCCCCACCGTCCCCCAGGTCGTCCAAACGACCGAGACGCTTCGGAACTCAGGGGCGTTCGCGATGATCGAGACGGTCGAGGTGCTGATGCGCCCGTGGAACATCGAGGGACTCAGCGTGCGGCCGGCGCACCGCATGGTGGCGCACACGGGGTTCCTCACCGCGGCTCGCCGGGTCCGCTCGATGGCCGCTGAACGCAACGACATTCCGGAGCCCGATGGACCTGCCGAGGGGGAGGGGGACGACCGCGGCGAGGTCTGATCCCCTCAGTTCCGCTCGACCGCCAGGCTGACGGCTTCGCCACCTCCCAGGCAGACCGCCGCGACGCCCCGCCGAACCTCCCGTGCTTGCATCGCGTACAGCAGTGTCGTGAGGATCCGAGCGCCGCTCGCGCCGATCGGATGACCCAGCGCCACCGCGCCACCATGGACGTTTACCCGTTCCATGTCGAGACCGACATCGCGGGCCACGGCGATGACGACGGCGGCGTAGGCTTCGTTGATTTCGTAGAGATCGACCGCGTCCTTGGTCCAGCCGATCTTGGACAGCAACCGGCGGATCGCCCCCGCCGGGGCGATCGTGAACCACTCCGGCGCGGTCGCGTTCACAGCTTGGCCAACAATCCGCGCAAGGGGTCGCAGCCCCAACCGATCGGCGGCCTCCCTTGAGGCCATCACCACCGCCGCCGCTCCGTCGCTGATCGACGACGCGTTCGCGACCGTGACGGTCCCGCCTTCCTCGAACACGGGGCGGAGTTTCCCGAGCTTTTCCGGGTCAAACCTGCGCGGCTCCTCGTCTTCCTTCACCGTCGTGTGCTCGCCGCGGACGCTGGGGATGTCCACGGGAACGATTTCCTGCCGGAAGTGACCCGACTCCGTTGCCGCGATGGCCCGAGTGTAGGACCGGCGGGCGAATTCATCCTGCTCCGCCCGAGAGATCTTGTACTCGCGGGACAGGAGTTCCGCGCAACTTCCCATGTGCATATCGGTGTAGACGTCCCAAAGGCCATCGGTGATCATCGAGTCAACCAGAGCGCCGTGGCCCATTCGATACCCGGTACGGGCCCGATCGAGTAAATAAGGGGCGGCACTCATATTTTCCATGCCGCCGGCGACGACGATCTCAGCGTCGCCGGCCTGGACGGCCTGCGCCCCCAGCATCACCGCCTTGAGTCCTGACCCGCACATCTTGTTCAGCGTCGTCGCCGGGACCGTATTTGGCAGCCCGGCGTAGAGCGATGCCTGGCGCGCCGGAGCCTGCCCCAATCCTGCGGCGAGGATGATGCCCATATAAACTTCGTCCACCCGCTCCGGGGGAATCCGGGCCCGACGGGTCGCTTCCGCGATGGCCGCGCTGCCCAGCCGAGGTGCGGGAATCGACGAAAGGCCCCCCTGGAACCGGCCGATCGGGGTCCGCGCGGCGCTCAGGATCACGACCTCGCGCATAGCCACCTCCTTCACCGAGGGTACGTTACACGACCCCGGGGGCATTCCCTGTGCGGCGGCTACACGTGGGTCGAATTGACACTCCGCCGCGGCCCATGCTATCTTGGGTGCGGCGCCAGCCTGGTTTGCCGGGCGGGCGCCACGTTGTATGGGAGGATCGACGTGGAGGGCAAATTAGCGGTCGGGCAGGCGGGAGCGCTCCCGCTGGGATTGGCGCAGGCGAACGAGTGGACGGTCGGCGGTGTCAGCGCCCGGCGGCTCGCGCGAGACTTTGGGACGCCGCTGTACGTCATGGACGAGGGCCGACTGCGGGCGAACTGCCGAGCCTACACCGCGGCACTCCGGGAGTCATACCCGCACTCGCAGGCGATCTTCGCGAGCAAAGCCCTGTGCTGCATGGCCACCTGTCGTCTGGCCTACGACGAAGGGCTCTGGGTGGATGCGGTGTCGGTCGGGGAGATCCACACAGCCCTCCGGGCCGGGATCCCCGCCGGCGCGCTGTTGCTCCACGGGAGCAACAAAACGCCCGACGAGCTCCGCGTCGCCCTCCAGGCCGGCGTTGGCCGGATCGTCGTCGACAACCTCTATGACCTCGAGCTCCTAGAGACGCTGACCAGCGAGATGCACCAACCGGTCGATGTGCTCCTGCGGCTCACCCCGGGCATTGAGCCGCATACCCACAAGGCCATCATCACCGGCGGCGTTGACAGCAAGTTTGGCCTCGGCATCGTCGACGGAACCGCGCGGGAAGCGATGCGGCGGGCGCTCGAAATCCCCGGGGTGCGGGTGCGCGGGATCCACTGCCATATCGGGTCTCAAATCATGGAGCTCGACCCGTTCAAGACGGCAGCGGAATCGATGATGGAGTTTGCGATCTGGATGGCCCGGGACGTTCGGGTGCCGGTGGAAGAGCTCGATCTCGGCGGGGGGCTCGGCATTCGGTATCTCCCCACGGACACGCCGCCGCCGATTCGGGACTACGTATCGGCGCTGGCGGCGATCGTCAAGGAACGGGCGCAGGCCGCCGGCATCCCCCTGCCCAGGCTGATGCTCGAGCCGGGGCGATCGATCGTGGGAGACGCGGGCGCCACCCTGTACACGGTGGGAGCGGTGAAGCCGGTCGCCGGGGTCCGCACCTACGTGTCCGTCGACGGAGGCATGTACGAGAACCCGCGTCAGGCGCTGTACCAGGCTCGGTACGAAGCGGCGCTGGCGGAGCGCCTTACCGAACCCCGCAACCAGACGGTGACGATCGCCGGCCGATGCTGCGAATCCGGCGACGTGCTCATCTGGGAAGCCAAGCTGCCGCCACCGCGGTCGGGAGACCTGCTGGCGATCTTCGGCACGGGCGCCTACAACTACGCGATGGCGAGCAACTACAACCGGTATCCGCGGCCCCCGATCGTGTTTGTCCACGATGGTCGGACGCGGGTGGTCGTGGAACGCGAGACCGTTGAGGATCTGCTGGCCAGGGACGTCCCGCCGGCCTGATCAGGAGATCGAGGCGCGTGCTCAGACTGGATCCGCTCGTGCTCGCGTTGCTGCTCCCCGCCGTGCTCCTCGCGGTGACCGTTCATGAGTACGCGCATGCGCTGGTCGCGGACCGGCTGGGAGATCCCACGGCCCGGCAGTTGGGGCGGCTGAGCCTCAATCCCTTGGTCCACCTTGATGTGTTGGGGACGCTGTTCTTCGTGCTGTTCGGGTTTGGGTGGGCGCGTCCCGTGCCCGTGAATCCGCGAAACTTTGCCGACCCCCGGCAGGGAATGCTCCAGGTGGCGCTCGCGGGTCCGCTGGCGAACGTTACGGTCGCGTTCGCGGTCGGCCTGCTCATCCGGGCCCCGGGGGTCATCGATGGGCTCTGGCTCGCCCTTGCCTCAATGCTGGTGAGGATCAATCTCGTGCTCGCGATCTTCAACCTCATTCCGATCCCGCCCCTCGACGGATCGCGGATTCTGACGAGCCTGCTCCCGGTCGATCGGGCGCAGGCGTATGCGCGGATTCAGCCGTACGGCACGGTGTTGCTCCTGTTGCTGCTCTACACCGGAGTGGTGGGGCAGGTGATCTCGCCGGCGATCCGGTGGCTGTACGCAATCTCGACCGGGAGCTTCAGCTTGTGAGCGGGGCCGCCGGGCCGCTGTGACCTCCTCGGGCCGTCCGGCAGCAGGAACGGGCCCGGCGATCGGCGAATACGCGCAAGTAGCAACGGGAGCCACAAACGCAGCAAACGACGCAGCCTTGAACCGAAGCAGCGCCCGGAGGACGGCCCGTGGCCTACCACGTTCAGTGTGAGGGCTTTACCGGCCCCTTGGATCTCCTCGTCAGCCTTGCCTACCGCGGTCAGGTGGATTTCAAAGCCGTCTCGCTCCGCACGATCGCGGAAGGGTACGTGGAGCGCGCCCGCGAGACCCTCGACCTCGAGGAAGCCACGGAGGTGCTGGTCCACCTCGCGGTGCTCGCCGACCTGAAAGTCCGCACCCTCGTCCCGCATGCCCCACCCGCAGAGGCCCCCGCGGAAGAAACCGAGGTCCCATCCGACCTTCGAGATCGCCTGGGGGCTCAGATGGCCGAGTATCTCAAATTCCGCGAGGCGGCACACGCTCTGCGGGTCCTCGAAGAGATTCAGAGCCAGGTTTTTGTCCGCTCGGCCGATGCGCCGGACCCGCACGGCGAGGTATTGGTCGAGGGGGTAACCCTCCAGGATCTCTTCGCCGCCTTCGCGCAGGTCCTGCGGCGGGCGCGCGAAGCGCCCCGGCAGATCCCGGGCGAAGAGTTCACCGTCGAGGGGAAGATGGAAGCCCTGCTCGGCGTCCTCCGGCAGGAACCGGCCGGGGTGACGTTTGAGGCATTGTTTCTGGCCAGCGCCAGCCGGCTCGAGATCATCGTGACCTTCCTGGCGATGTTGGAACTGATCAAGCAGCGGCGCATCCGCGTCCGGCAGCCCAAGGTCTTTGGAAATATTCTGGTGATGCTGGTCGAGGCGTCATGAGCGAGAGGCCCGTGCGGATCGGAGGCACGCGTGCGGGAAGTCAGGCCGGTGAATCCGGCCGGGACTCGGTCGTGGGCAACGGATCGGCGGGGACCGGCGGGGCGACCGTCGCGTCGGGGGCCCGGCAAGCGGCTGGTCTCGGCGGGCCGGGCGCTGAATCGACGGGGAATGGGGAAGGTACTACAGATGTGCGAAACGCCATCGAGTGCCTCCTCTTGGCTCGGGGCGGTCCGGTTCGCCTCGAGGAGATGCGAAAGGTGTTGGAACTCAGCGAAGCCGAGCTCCTGGCCACCTTGGCGGCCCTGCAGGTCGAGTACGAGGGGCGAGGTCTTCAGATTCAGGAGGTGGCACAGGGGTATCAGCTGTGCACCCGCCCCGAGTACGGCGGGTATGTCCAGCGGTTGCTTCGCCTCGGCGAACTCGAGCCGCTGACCCGCGCCACGCTGGATGTCTTGGCGATCGTCGCCTACCGCCAGCCGGTGACGCGGGCGGAGGTGGACGTCATCCGCGGCGTTCAGTCGACGCACCATCTGGTCAAGCTGCAGGATCGGCGGCTGGTCCGGGAGGTAGGGCGGCGCCCGGGCCCGGGGCGGCCGATTCTGTACGGGACCACCGACGGATTCCTTCGATACTTCGGCCTCAAAGACTTGGGCGCACTCCCCAAAATCGGCAATCATGAGCTGTCGGACGCACTGGTTCCGCCGGGTCCCTAAGGCCCCGGCGCGCTCGTGGGGGTGGGGCATTCTCATCCCCCTGGTGGCGTTCGCGCCGACGTGGGCGGGGGTGCCGTCCCGCGGGCCGGGGGTTGAGCCGCGTCGAGCCAGTGAGGTCGTTCCGGTAAACATCACCGCCACCGCCGCAATCCTGATAGACGCGAGGTCCGGTCAGGTTCTCTACAGCCGCAACCCCCATCTGCGGTGGCCCCCTGCCAGCACGACCAAAATCATGACCGCGCTCGTGGCGCTGGAGCATGCGCACCTCGACACCCTGATCGAGATCAGCCCAGAGGTGGCGCATTTCCGAGAGGGGTCGGTCGTGGGCCTGCCCGCAGGGGCAAAGATCTCGCTGCACGATTTGCTCTACGCCCTCCTGTTGCCATCGGGGAACGACGTCGCGCTCGCCGTGGCGGAAGGCGTGTCCGGCTCGGTGCCGGCCTTCGTGGATCTGATGAACGATCGCGCCAAGGAACTCGGCGCCGTGCAGACGCATTTCACCTCCCCGCACGGATTGTTCGATCGGGAGCACTACACCACCGCCTACGACCTCGCGCTGATTGCCGACGCGGCGATGCAGGACCCCGTGTTCCGCGAGATCGTGCATACGCGGCGCTGGACATTTTCGGTGCCCGGTTACCGTGCGCGCTGGCTGTTCAACCACAACCGGCTGTTGAGCCGGTATCCGGGCGCGGACGGGGTGAAAACGGGTTACGTCCACCAGTCCGGGCAGACGCTGGTTGCCTCGGCCACGCGAAACGGATGGCGGCTCATCGCCGTGCTCCTTCACAGCCGGGACGAATGGGGCGATGCGGCACGCCTGCTCACCTACGGGTTCACCCACTATCGTTCCACGGAGGTCGCGTCGGTCGGTGAGCCCCTGGCGGTTGTGCAGCTTTCCGCGGGGGGTGCGCTGCTGACCGGAGTGGTGCCCCAACCCGAGTACGCGGCACTGCTTCCGGGCGATGTGGTCCGGCGCCAGGTCAGACTGGATCCGCGCGTGAACCTGCCGATCCGCCGCCGCGCCAGGGTGGGACAGGTCGATTTCTACGCGTCGGGAAGACTGCTGCGCTCCGCTCCACTGGTGGCGGCAGAAGATGTCACGGCCCCCACGGGGTGGCCCGGATTGATGTCGTGGTTCGGCCGCGTCGTGTCGGATTTGTCCGCCGTTTCGCGCCTGTAGCGCACGTTCATCCTGCCCATGACGGGCGTCCCATGGGTCCTGCGTAGTCTCCTCTTCGTTCCGGGAAACCGCGCCGACATGATTGCGAAGGCGGGGCGCTACGGCGCGGACGCCATCATCCTGGATCTTGAAGATGGGGTGGCGCCGGAGGAGAAGGATCAAGCGCGCCGCGTGGTCCGTGCGGCATTGGACGCCGGACTGCCCGGCAAGCCGGTTGTCTGGCTCCGGGTGAACGGCGCGGCGAGCGGCCTCTTGGAGATGGACCTCCGGGAAGGATTCCGGCCGGGTGTGGTCGGGGTGTGCCTTCCGAAGTGTGAGACCGGGGAAGACGTGCTGACGGTCGACGTCCACCTGCGGATTCTCGAGACCGCGCACGGACTCTCGCTCGGGGAGACCCGGCTGTTGCCAATGATCGAAAGCGCGCGAGGTGTGGTCAATGCGAGCGCGATCGCGTGCCGCCACCCGCGGGTGTGCGGCGTGGGATTCGGCGCTGAGGATTACACAGCGGATCTCGGGGTCGTGCGCACACGGCAGGGGGAAGAGATCGCCTATCCAAGAGCCGCGGTGAGCGTCGCTGCCCATGCCGCCCACGTCGAGGCTGTGGATGGGATTTTTGCGGATTTTCGAGACGCGGAGGGGTTGCGGGCGGACACCGCGGCCGCGCGCCGGCTGGGTTATACCGGCAAGATGGTGATCCACCCAGCGCAGATCGCCCCCGTGCACGCAGCGTTCACGCCGGGCCCGGAGGAAATCGCCCACGCGCAGCGGGTGGTGAACGCATTTGAGGAGGCCCGCTCCCGCGGATCGGGCATCGTGGTGGTCGACGGCGCCATGGTCGATCGCCCCGTCGTCCTGCGAGCGCAGCGTACGCTGGCGATCGCGGCCCGATCGAGGCCGGCGGGCGGCGAGAAATGATGCCGGGAGGGCGCCTCTTCCGGTCGCGCAGCGATTCATTTCTCCTAGGGGTGTGCGGCGGCCTGGGGAAGTACTTTTCGGTCGACAGCAATGTAATCCGGTTGGCGTTCGTCCTCTTGGCGACCTGGAATGGCCTGGGGGTGTTGCTGTATCTGGCGACCGTGCTGATCGTGCCCGAGGAATCCGCGAGCGAGGCGCCTCCGCCCTCCCCGGCGCCTGGGCAAGAGGAGACCCGGCGGATGCGCATGCTGGGCTGGTTGCTCGTCCTCGCGGGGGGGTACCTGCTTCTTCGTACCCACCCATTGTTCCGACCGATCCTGCAGGACCCGATCTTCCCGGTCGTCTTGATCCTGGGCGGCCTCGTGCTTCTGTTTCAGCGGGGAGGGTTCCGGCAGCGGTGAGGGGAGCGGGGCGGACCCCTGGGCGGATCCGCAGAACCGGGACCCACCCCGGGCCGCCCACACGGCCGCACCGCGGCAAGCCGTCACATCTTCGAGCGTTCGCCGCCCGTGCGTGACGAGCGGGGAATCTGGGACGCTCGGTATGCGTCGGGTGACCGGCGGCATGATGCGGGGCCCGCGGCGCTCCTGGCGTCCTGGATTTCCCGATGGCCCATCGGCCGCGCGTTGGACGTTGCGGCCGGGTTGGGGCGGCACGCCTTGTTCCTCGCCCGTCGCGGGTGGACCGTTGACGCGGTCGACATCTCGGGGGAAGGACTTCGGATCCTCCGCCGGCGAGCGCAAGCGGCGGAACTTCGAGTGGGCCTGATCCTGGCCGACCTTGACCGGTTCGAGGTCTGCGACGGGGTGTACGATCTGATCGTCCAGACCTTCTATTTCCAGCCCCGGCTCATCCCCCGGCTCTGGCGGTGGCTGCGCCCCGGCGGGGCGGTGTATTTCGAAACTCACCTGGCCGTCCCGGATGATCCATGCCACAGTCGGTATGCGCTGCCGCCCGGGGAGGCGCGCCGCCTGTTTGCCCGTTGGGAACTCCTTGACTACGCGGAGGGCCCGACGACGGAGGGGGAGCGGGAAATCGCCACGGCGCGTCTAGTCGCGAAACGCCCGGACCACACATAGGAGCGGTCGCCGTCCGCGCCGAATCCGTGGCGGCGTGGAAGCCCCCCCGACTGCGCTCGCGGTCGCCATCGACGGCCCGATGGGCTCAGGAAAGAGCACGGTCGCGCGCGAAGTCGCTCGTCGCCTGGCATTTCGCTACGTCGACACGGGCGCCATGTACCGCGCCATCGCGGTCGCGGCCGTCCGCCGCGGGGTTCCTGTCGATGACCCCGCCGCCCTCGCTCTCCTCGCCCGCACCACGACGCTCACGGTTACCCCGGGGTCCGATGGTGCGTCGCGCGTCTTGCTCGGCGGGGAGGATGTCACCTCCGAACTCCGGAGCGTGCAGGTCAATCAGATTGTCGCCAAGGTGGCTCGTGCCCCCGGAGTGCGAGAAGTTCTCAGCGCGTTACAGCGCTCGATGGGGAGCCAGGGGAACGTCGTGATGGAGGGCCGGGACATCGGGACCGTTATCCTTCCGGACGCCGCGGTCAAGGTGTTCCTGACCTGTTCCCCCGAGGTGCGCGCCAGGCGGCGCCAGCAGGAGCTGGCGGCGAGCGGGACGCCGATGTCGTTGCAGGCGGTGCAGCGGATTCTGGAGGAAGACGATCGAGCGGCGACCACCCGCGAAGTCGCTCCCCTGCGGGTGGCTCCGGGAGCCGTGGTCATCGACAGCTCCGGACTGACGGTGGAGGGGGTCGCCGACCAGATCGTCGCCTTGGTGGAGCACGCGCGTGGTCTTCGGGATCTCTAGGGCGCTGATCCGGATCGTCCTCCGGATGCTGTGCGGTTTCCGCGTGGAAGGCCGTGAGCACGAGCCCCCCTCAGGTCCGGTGATCATCGTGAGCAACCACGTCAGCGACCTGGACCCGCTGGTGGTCGGATCCGCGGTTCGCCGCCGCTGCCGCTTCATGGCGAAGATCGAACTGTTTGGTCCGCCGCTGCTGCGGTGGTGGGTCAGCGCATGCGGGGCGTTCCCTGTCCGCCGCGGCGCCCCGGACCGTCAGGCGTTGCGGACGGCGCGCGCCATCTTGGAACGGGGAGGGGTGTTGGTGATGTTCCCCGAGGGGACCCGCGGGACCAACAGCCGGGACCTGCGGCCTCCCGAGCCGGGCGCGGCGTTGCTCGCCTTGCGCACCCACGCCACCATCTTGCCCGTTGCCGTGATTGGGACCGACACCGTACTCCCCCGGGGTGCCCATCGGTTGTCACGTGGCGTGATTCGGGTCCGGATCGGACCGCCCATCCGAATGGCGGGTTCCGAGGAAACCGCAGGCGGCACGAGAGCCGACCGGGACCGAATTGAGGAGGTGGGCCGGCACTTCATGGGGATGATCGGCGCGCTGCTCGCGGACGCCGACCCGTCCTAGCCAAGGGGGCGGGCTCGACAGGGGAGGGGTTTGCCCCTATCATGATGAAGAGTGGGCGCCCCGCGGCACCCCGGAGGACCTGCGTGAAAATCATTGTAGCCAAACACATGGGTTTTTGCGGTGGCGTGCGTCGCGCCGTCGACATCGCGCAGAAGACGGCGCGGTCCGCGGGAGGGCCGGTGCAGACGCTGGGGCCTTTGATCCACAACCCCCAGGTGGTGCGCCGGCTGGAAGAGGCCGGGGTCAAGGTTGCCGAACGCCCGCAGGATCTGGGCGGGATGGCGTTCGTCGTCTCCGCTTACGGGGTCGAGCACGCGGTGTTAGAAGAAGCCCGGACGAAGGGGATGGCGGTCGTGGACGCGACGTGTCCCGTGGTGATCCGGGCGCATGCCGTGACCGAGAAACTGGCCGCCGAAGGATACCAGGTCATCGCGGTGGGCGACCACGGCCACCCGGAGATGGTCACGCTCAAGGAGTTGCTGGGCGACCGGGTCACGGTCGTGCACACTCGCGAGGAGGCGGCTCGCATCAAGCTCACCGGGAAAGTCGGGGTGGTCTCGCAGACCACCCAATCCCAAGAAAACTTCCGCCAGGTCGTGGGGGATCTGGCGCTTCGGGTACGCGAGCTCAAGGTCCTCAACACGCTCTGCCCCGCGATCACGGTCCGCCAGGAAGAAGCGGATGAGATGATCCCGCAGGTCGATGCGCTGCTCGTCATCGGCGGGCACGGAAGTTCAAATACGACCCGGTTGGCCGAGATGGGACGCGCCCGGCAGCTGCCCACCCACCATATCGAGACCGCCGACGAGATCTCCCCCGAGTGGTTTGAGGGGGTTGACGCGCTGGGGGTCGTGTCGGGCGCCAGCACCCCGGATTGGATCATCGAAAGCGTGCTCCTGCGGCTTCAGGAGTTGGGAGGGTCCTGATCGTCGGGCCCCGTCCCGGCGCGCCGACTCCCACCCCCATGGGGCTACCCACCGTCGCCATCGTCGGCCGCCCTAACGTCGGGAAGTCTTCGTTGTTCAACCGGCTGCTCAGCCGCCGCCACGCGATCGTGTCCGACGTCCCGGGGATCACCCGGGATCGCCTTGAAGCACCGTGCCGGTGGCGGGGCCGCGAGTTTCTCCTGGTCGACACGGGAGGCCTGGTGCCGGGAGACCCTGAACCCCTCGTGGTGCAGGTGCGGCGGCAGGCCGAGCGCGCGATCGCCTCCGCCCACGCCGTGCTGTTCGTCGTCGACGCGGTCACGGGGCTGACCCCGCAGGATGAGGAGATCGCAGACGCGCTCCGGCGGGGACGCCGTCCGGTCATGGTGATCGCCAACAAAGTGGACACCCCGGCCCTCGCGGCGAACGCGTACGAATTCCACGCCCTGGGGTTGGGGGAGCCGATCATGGTGTCCGCCACACACGGGCTGGGCATCGGCGAGTTGTTGGACGCCGTGATCGGGATCCTCCCCGACTCGGTGCTCGCGGAGGCGCCCGAGGAAACCGTGGGGGTCGTGTTCCTGGGCCGCCCGAACGTGGGCAAATCCTCGCTGGTCAACGCGCTGCTCGGCGAAGAGCGCGTGATCGTCGACGCGCGACCGGGGACGACACGCGATGCCATCGACATCTCGCTTCGGTACGACGGCCGGCCGGTGACGGTGATCGATACGGCGGGGTTGCGCCGGCGGAGCCGGGTGGTCGCGGGGGTCGAATACTACAGCACACGACGAACCCACGACGCCCTTTCCCGCGCGGACGTGGCCGTTCTGGTCGTGGATGCCGTTCAGGGGATCACGGACCAAGATCAGCGGATCGCCCGGACCGTGTACGAGGCGGGGCGCGCGAGCGTGATCGCTGTCAACAAATGGGACCTCCTCAGCGGGTATACTCCCGAGCACATTCATCGCGTCGCCCAGCAGGAACTCCGATTCCTCGGGGAAGTGCTGGTGTGCCTGACGGTTGCCGTTCGGGGCGAGGGGATCTCCCACCTGATGGCGGCGGTGTTCCGCGCCGCGGATGCCCGGGCCACGCGGATCGCGACCGGGCCCCTCAACCGGCTGATCGACGAGGCGGTCCGCGCGAACAATCCGCCCGCGAATGCGACCGGGCGGCACCTGCACATCTACTACGCGACGCAACCCACCACCAAACCGCCGGCATTTGTCCTCTTCGTCGACGACCCGAACTTGCTCACCGACGGATATCGCCGCTACCTGGAGGGCCGGATGCGGGCCACGTTTGATCTCGCCGGAACGCCCGTGCGGTGGGTCCTCCGCAGGAGGAGACCCCCGGCCCCCGCACGAACCACGCGGTGACCCGAGGAGGGGCGGATGCTGCTCGCGGTCGTCGTTGCCAGTTATCTCATCGGTTCCATCCCGACCGGACTGATCGTGGTCCGTCTCCTGACCGGTGAGGATATCCGCCGCCACGGCAGCGGCAACATCGGGACGGTCAACGTGCTCCGCGTGGCCGGCGTCGCCACCGCCGCGGTCGTGCTCGCCGTCGATATCCTCAAAGGCATGATCCCCGTCCTCCTGACCGCGCGGCTCGGCGTATCGGCGTGGACCGTCGTTGCCTGCGGTCTCGCGGCGATCGCCGGACACAACTGGTCGGTGTTCCTGGGATTTCAAGGGGGAAAGGGGATTGCGACCTCGTTCGGCGTTCTCCTTGGGCTCTCGTGGCCCGCCGCCGGGGTCGCCGCGGCGGTCTGGGTGGTCGCGGTCGCGGTCACCCGGTATGCCTCGCTCGGCTCGCTGCTGGGCGTGGTCTCCGTCCCCATCACCCTTTGGCGGGCGCGGCAGCCGGTCGAGTACGTGTACTTTGGGGTCATCGCCTCGCTCTTCGCGATCTATCGCCACCGGGCCAACATCCAGCGTTTGGTGGCGGGAACCGAGTTGCACATTACCGATCGAGAGTCCCTCAAAAAATAAGATGCGAGTGTTGTGCTTCGGAGCCGGGGCGATCGGATCCCTGGTGGGGGCCCGGTTGTCGCTCTGTGGCATCGATGTCACCGTTTTTGGCCGGCGTGCGCACGTCGCGGCGATCCGCACCCACGGCCTGATCCTTGAGGCGCCGCACGAACGGCTGGTCTGCAAAGAGATCGACTCTATCACGACGCTCGACGATCTCGCTGCCCCACCCGACCTCGTCCTGCTGACCGTGAAAGCCTATGATACCCGCGCCGCCCTGGAGATCCTCCGCCCGGTGCTCCACGCGGGCGTGCGGATCCTTTCGCTGCAAAACGGCATCGGCAATGAAGAGTTGATCGCGACGGCGGCCGGCGCTCATCGGACGGTCGCGGGGAGTATCACGATCAGCGCACGATGTCCGCGGCCGGGAGTGGTCCGACAGAATAGCGAGGCGGGGGGTATTGCCGTGGCGCCCGTGGACCCCCGGCAGGATTCGGCGGACCTGGTCGCGCTCTTCAAAGGGGCGGGCCTGTCGGCCCAATATCACCGGGACTTTCGGGCGATGAAGTGGAGCAAGCTCCTCCTGAATATGTTCACCAACGCCACCGCGGCGATTTTGGATCTGCCTCCGGTTGAGGTGGTCGACCACCCTAAGCTCTTTCGTGTTGAGCGGGACGCGTTTCGCGAAGCCGGCCGTGTGATGCGTGTGCTCGGGCTTCGCCCGGTGACGTTGCCTGGGTATCCGGTCCCCCTATGGCAGGCCGCGGTCGCCGCGCCTCCCTGGATGATCCGGCCCGTCCTCCGCCGATACATTCGCAGGGGTCGGGGCGAGGAAAGGCCTTCGCTGTGGCATGATCTTCATCGGGGTCGGCCCCAGAGCGAAGTGGAGGTGCTCAACGGCGCCGTGGTGCAGGAGGGAGGCCGGCTGGGGGTACCGACGCCGGTCAACGCTGTGTTGACCGAAGTCCTCATCGGTCTCGCCGGTGGACGTCAGGACCCCGCTCAGTTTCGACACCGACCGGAGGCGCTGCTCGCACTGCTCAACGGGGGGAGCCGTGGTGCGGCCCCGCCACAGGTGCTATAATGGCCCCGAGAGACGGGCCGTAGCGCAGCTTGGTAGCGCACCTGAATGGGGTTCAGGTGGTCGCCGGTTCAAATCCGGCCGGCCCGACCATGTTCTAAAGGGTTTCCGCGCGATGACCGTTTCCGACTCGGCCGCTTGTGCCTTACTCGTGCCTTAACAGGCAGGGCTGAATGAGCGTAAATCGCGAGGGAGGCAGCACATGGAACGCATCAAGTGGCAGGATGTCCCGGCCGAAACGCCCGAAGGGATGCCGGGAGTTCGAATCCACTGGGTCATCGATAAGACCCGAGGCGCTGAGAACTTCGCTATGCGCGTCTTTGAGGTGGCGCCGGGGGCCAGCACGCCGTATCACCACCATTGGTACGAGCAGGAGATGTACTTCCTGGAAGGAGAGGGGGTCGCGGTCTCTCCGCAAGGCGAACAGCTGCTGACGCCCGGGAACGTGCTTTGGGTCCAACCCGAAGAACCCCACGCGATTCGGAATACGGGGTCCGTGCCGATGAAGTTTATCTGTTGCGTGCCCACCAAAAAGTCCTAAGAACGGCTGGGCCTGCGGGCCATTTCGCACAACCCGGCTAGTGCAACTCTGCGAGCTTTGTGCTCGGCGAATCTCGCGAAGCCTTCACGACGGTCTTCGCGGCCAGGAGCATCATGCGCGTCGCCGTGATGGGTGGCTCGCTGGGCGGGTTGAATGCCGCCGTCTGGCTGCGAGACGCGGGGTGCGATGTCGAGGTTTACGAGCGCTCGCGTTCTCCACTCGAAGGGCGCGGCGCGGGCATTGTTCTCCATCCGGCAGTACTCCGGTATTTCACGCGACATCGAGTCCTAGACGTCCGCCGAATCAGCGCCCCCGTCCAATATGCTCGCTACCTCGCACGCGCGGGGACAGTCGCCCACGAGGTGCCCGCCCGCTACCGATTCACGTCATGGACGGCCCTCTACCAAGCGTTGCTCCGCAGTTTCGACCGCGAACGTTACCACCTCGGCGACGAAATCCTCGGATTCGAGGACGATGCTGGTGGGGTCAATGTTCGCCTTGGGGGCGACCAGTGCATTCGATGCGATCTGCTGGTCTGCGCCGATGGCATCATGTCGACTGCCCGACAGATCCTGCTCCCCAGTACCACGCCGCAGTATGCTGGTTACGTCGCGTGGCGAGGCACCGTGGAGGCAGAGGAACTCGCACACAACACCTGGGCGAGCTTGCAGGATGCCGTCACCTATTTCCTACTGCCGAACAGTCACATTCTCGCCTACCCTATTCCCCGCATCGACGACATGCCGACGTCCGCTCGACCGATCAACTGGATTTGGTATCGAAACGTCACGCAGGGTCCCGATCTCGATGATCTCATGACCGATCCTGATGGTTTCCGCCACGCCGTTTCCATGCCTCCCGGGCAGTTGCGCGACACCTACCTTCGGGATCTCCGAGAGGCCGCACGCGACCTACTTCCATCTGCGCTCGCTGAAATGGTCGCCAGGACCGCGAGGCCGTTCCTCCAGGTGATCGTAGATGTTGAGGTGCCCCGGATGGCGTTTGGCCGAATCTGTCTTATCGGCGACGCCGCGTTCACGCTTCGGCCGCACGCGGCCGCCGGTACCGCAAAGGCAGCCGAGGACGCCTGGCAACTCGCGCAGGCCGTGATCAAGTTCGACGACGTCGTGGCGGCGCTTGAGGGGTGGGAACCCGGTCAACTTACGCTTGGCCGGCAGGTCCTAGCGCGATCACGCGAGGCCGGAAGGCGCCTGCAGATCGAAGGAACCTGGCGGGTCGGCGAACCGCTGCCCTTCGGGCTGTATAGGGTGGGCGACAGCAGCCAAATCGACCTCGACGACCCGCCCGCGCCTGCGACAGGAACAAATCAGCGCACCTCTACGCCGAGGTCTTTGGGATGACGCGGGTATCAAAACTCTTGGTACTGGCGGGACTCTTGCCTTAGATTTGCCTTGAACGGAGCGCCCGGCTGGCTGTAGGTCTTCGAGGTCGACCTCGGCTAACAACTCACCGATCGGCCGCTTGAAATATCGTTCCAGTCGTTGCACAACCGGCGACTCAGGATTGGGTCGCCATCTACCGGACTCCAGATGCCCGAGATATGACGAATCACAGCGCAGATCGTGCGCCAGGGCCGTTCGCGGCGTTTTCCGGGACCGCCGCAGGAACTCAAGCAAGGTCATGCCGGCCGACCCCCTTTCTTGTTCCTGAACCTGCGCCCATGGTTAACTTGTGTTACTCGCAATGGAAGACAGCCAAGTAACATTTAAGGGTCGCATGGAGGCGAGATGCAAGTAACGCGGGACGAATCCCGACTCATTCGGGCGGCCATCCACTTCGCGAATCTGCAGCGTATCACGTCACCAGAGCAGGTCGAGGCGATGTTCTTTCAGTTAGGACCCCAGCAGACGGGCCCTACGTTCAAAGCCCTCAGCCTCTCCCCCATCTCGGCTGAGGCCGCGATCGCTGCCTTTCGTGATAACGACCAGGCCGAGCTACGGCGCTGGCTTACGGAGATTGCCGAGCGCGGTGTCGCTGCGCGCGACCGGATTCGGGACGAGGTCAACGTCCGCCTTCGGGCCGTGAACGTGCATCCGATCTTCGACGGGAGACGGCTTCGGCTTGAGGTGTGGCCCAGCAGCGGCGTGCAGGCTGCCTATGCGTATGCAGTGGCGATGATCCTGGACGACGAGCGGGGACTCACGAACCGACTAGGGCACTGCCCCGGCCGATCACCGATGCATCCGTGCGGCCGGTTTGTGTTGACGCTCGAGGGGCGCCCGCGGCGATTCTGCAGCGTTGCGCACCGGCTCGCCTGGAATCGCGCCGATGCCAAAGAACGGGTCTGGAGATCGCGCCATCCCGGGGAGGGCCCTCGTCCAGTGGGTCCTCGAGGGAGTGCGTAGAGCCCCCCAAACCGACCCTTCACCTCTCGGATCCTGCCCCTTACTCCGCCTTGCACAGAATTAGCATATATGCTAATATGGTCTAGACCGTGGAATCACGCCTAACCTGGTCCACCGTCTTCTACGTCGCCCCCTCCGGGCGCGCACCGGCCGAGGAATGGCTGGACGGGCAGGACGAGGAGGTCCAGGAGCGGGCCATCGCGTTGCTGCAGGTCCTTCGGGGGCAAGGTGGGCGGCTGGGGATGCCCCACGCGAAGCACCTGCGCGGGAAGGTTTGGGAGTTGCGCTTCCAGGCGCGCAGCGGAGCGTACCGGCTTCTGTATGCGGCCATGAGCGGGCAGCGTATCCTGGTCTTGCATGGGTTTCGGAAGGCGACCCGGGAGACGCCGCAGGGGAAACTGAGAACCGCCGAGGTCCGGCTGGCGGAGTTCGAGCGATCGGACAGGACAGACAGACCGAAAGGGAGGTAGCGGCCATCATGGGACGCAGGCGACGATCTGCTGTGAGCACCACGGGGTGGGAGGAGAAGGTACTAACTCGTCCTGGGGCGGCCGAGCGCGTGGCGCAATACCGAGCCGAGGTCGAGACGGGCCGCTTCGTCGAACAGTTGGTAGAGGCTTCGGGGAAAACACAGCGAAGCATCGCGGCGCTGGCGCGGGTGCCGGAGCCGAACCTCACGAGGATCAAGCGTGGGGAGATCCTGCCGTCGCTGGATACGATCGCGCGGCTGACCTGGGCGGCGCTCGGCACCGGCCTTGAGCTGAGGCCTCAGGGCCGTCGGTCGAAGAAGGTCGAGCCGATCGTCCTGCGGTTCGCATCCCGGCGGCAGAAGGGAATGGTTGCGCAGGGTTAGCCGGGCGGCATGGTCCCATTCGGAGTATTACGATACGGGGAGGTCGCCGTTGAAGTATTACATCCAGATCACCGCGTTCGCGCCCGACCCGGCCGACTGGGCCAAGGGCGAGAGACAACGGGACGAACTCCTTACTGAGCACAAGATTCATGTGGAACGCAAAGGCGATGATCTCGGCTTCATCGTGGCAACAGCTGATATCGAGGCTGATTCGCCAGAGACAGCAGCACGGCAGTTGATTCTTCAGATCAAATCGGCGAAGGTGATTCGTGACCAGGAGGGCGCATTGGTCGACGCCACATGGCACGATGACGGAGGTCACAAGCACAATCTGCCACTTGATCCTCTCGCGGCGTCAGTTGCATGGACCGTCGGCAGAAAGGGCCCGGGAACACCGTCCGGAATTCCGGGCGAAGACAACCCGCAACGGCGCCAGTATGAAGGTGGGCCCAAGTTCGATCCCAAGGAGCCTTGGTGAGAATCTCTTGTGTCTTCCTCGTGCACGGCGGCGACGGAAGATGGACCCGGAAGAAGCGGGATGAGAGGTGAAAAACATTAGCAGCCAATCTTCGACGGGGCAAACATCAGTCGTCCTGCTACCTGCAGAATTCCTTATCGACTACGGCAAGGGCGCGTTTCTCGGTGAATGCCTGGTCCCACTCCGCGGGGACCAGCTCTGCATGGACGAGAAAGGCAACGTGTACATCCAAATCGTCACGCACGACTGATTAGTAGCCCCCCGGTGTTCGATAGTCGAGCTTGTGCCTTCCTCGTGCCAAAACAGGACCAAAATCGGCCCACCAGACCCGAACAGACCCCACGAAACCCAAGATAGGGGAGGGCCGCAAAACGCAGGTGCTGCACGGCTTTCCGCATGATTGCCGCGTCTTCGCGGTGTTCGCTAAGAAGCCCGAAGCATAGATGGGGTTCAGGTGGTCGCCGGTTCAAATCCGGCAGGACCGACCAAAGCAACATGGGTCCAGCCCGGAGACATAGGGAACACTTTGTACCTAGGACATGGGTAACACTTTCGGCCCAACCGGATTGTCGAGCGGTTCAAGCACGCGCGTCTCCAGATCAAGGTAGCCCAAGTCATAATCCATAAAGCTGACCAGCCAGATGCCGTCGTGCACTTCTTTAATGCCGACGGCTTGTCCCGCAAAGACCTGGCTGAGATTGATTTTGGCCGTGCGCAGACAGATGCGCCCGCACTGCGTGCCCACGATGGTTTTGTCGTGGAGCGGATAGTCGATATCTGGTAAGCCCGTGTAGGGACGTGGAGACGGATGGTAGACTTCGGCCGGACATTTCATGTTCAGCGCTTCGTGCGGGCGTTCGGTGTTGAAGATGTCGAGAAATTT
>Ga0070732_10000267_pt1 | contig 37122 bp, 93 predicted proteins | sample Coa_R1_5_FD_66449 | JGI IMG/M metagenome (GOLD analysis project Ga0070732, IMG submission 66449) | Surface soil microbial communities from Centralia Pennsylvania, which are recovering from an underground coalmine fire - Coalmine... | ecosystem: Environmental > Terrestrial > Soil > Unclassified ... | reverse complement strand
CGAACAACTTGATGGGTATTTAAAATCGACCCAAGCTCCATACCCAAACACAAAAGTTATTCGTCCCTCCCAAATTCATCTTTGCTCCCGTTGGATTGTTGGAGATATTTTAGGGGTAGTTCCTTTCGAACCAAAGAGTGCTGTTCAGCAGCGTGTTCTGGATAATGGTTCTTACGTCCACAAGCGAATCCTTCAGAAGTATTTGCCGAGGATGGGTATTGTTTCGCACATCCTGGATATCAAGAAAGGTGAAGTAAAACCGTTTATCGAAGTTAGTTTGCGTGATGATTCTTTATGGATGAAGGGAAGCCCAGACGCAATTATTTTAAATCCAAACGATGGACTTGCCTACGTCTTTGAATTGAAAAGTATGCGGGATGGAGAATTTAGAATTTTAGAAGAAGCGAAGTGGGAACACATCCTTCAGTTGCATTGTTATTTTTATTTGACGAACCTCTCCCAAGGAATTTTATTTTACGAGAACAAAGACAACCAGCAGACAAAAGAGTTTGTGATTCAGAAGAGCGACTTGGTAATGAATGATATTTTAAATAAAATTAGTTTGGTTCAGAAGGCTGTGATGGAAAAGAATTTAAATATTCCGTGCGATAATACAGGCACAAACGCTTGTAAATGTTCCTCATTACTGATATAGTTGATGATATGAAACTCTTCCACCATTCTCGCAAGCTCGTATACGATACAGAGACCGGAGAACTTCTAACATTTGAAGAGTTTGAATATAAAAAGACAATGAAAGAATTGGAAGAGAATAACAAGAATTTAGTTTGCGTTTTGTGTGGTGAATTGTGGGAACCTGGATACAAGAATCTTTGTGAATGCGGTGGATTTTGTACATGGGGAGAATCTAAAGGGGCACAACCACTTTCTTGGAATGAAGATGGCACTGCCAAAGCTCCGCCGAAAGGAATTTCATGAATAAGAAAATTTCAAAGTTGTATCTTGATTGGCCGACCTACCTGCAACTCATCGACCAGTTATCAGAGAAGATAAATTGGAAGGAAGAAAAGTTTGAAAGTATTGTTGCTATCAGCCGTGGCGGAAATATTCCAGCTACGATTCTTTCACATAAAGCGGGAATCCCTTTGGTCGTCTTGAACAAAACTGGGATGATTTATGAACGCGGAAAGTTTTTAGTTGTGGATGAAATTGCCCATACAGGTTCGACATTGGCGAACATCAATTACATGTCCCAAGGGGCAAGTAGAAAGTACCATCCCCTGCAATACGCAAGCAAGGATTTCAAAACTGCTACGCTGCATTATAGGAAGGAATCGAAAGTGAAGCCGGATTATTTTGTCGAAACAACTGATAAGTGGATTGTGTACCCTTATGAGCAAGCCTGATATTATTTGTAAGTGTGGACACCTTCAACATTATGATAAATATTATCCTTTTGCACTTCTTGCTGGGACTTGTAGCACGGCTCCATGTAATTGCCGAGAATATACACCCGACAATCTTACCCACATCGAACAATTAGCGAAGCAGAAAGGACTTGTATGAAAAAAATCTATAATACGACGGTAAAGACCAAAGCGAAACACTATAAGAAATTTTCAGATTTGGTTGGGAAGCAATTCATCCACGGCGGAGATAAATACAAATTGAATGGATTTTCTGACCGCGAAGCCACGGATGTTATTAGTTCGGTGTTCGGAGGGGAGCTTGGGGATCAGTGGATTTTGGGTACAATTTTAAAATATTTGTTTCGATGGAATAATTTTCATCGAGAGAAGGATATTTTAAAGATGGCGACTTATTTGTATCTCCTTTGGGTCAAGCAAGGATTTCATTTACAAAAAGCACACGATGAAGATACTAAAAGGATAAGTAAGTGAGAAATCCATCCAAGCGCGAAATAGAAAGATTTCGAGATATTGAAAATCAAGGCGCTTGGAGTCTACCCTCCGAAGCATTACACAAAGCTCTTCCTTGTGATGGTTGTGGGAGAATGCCTGTAGTTAATCCGCGTTGGTTGATACGGGACAACCCCCGTTATGGTGCAGGAAGAAAATACATTCTTGGTTGTCCCTCTGCTATGTGGGGAGGGGCTGAAGTATACGAAACTTTAATGGAAGCAATTGAGAACTGGAATTACCACGTTGAGTTTGGAGGACATAATTGTGTCGCAAGATAAACTCTTAGATTTTGATTCGGTGTTGATCGAACCGCAGTTTTCTATGGTGCGAAGTAGAAAGGATGTTGACGTTTCCACAGACTTTCTAGGGATGAAGCTTTCGCTTCCTGTAATGAATTCGAACATGGATACGGTCGCCAGCCCATCTTTATGCAGAGCTTTATCCGATTATGGAACAGTTGGAACCCTTCACAGATTCTGGAGTATTGAAGAGAATGTTAAAGCTTTTGTAGAATCGATAAGCCCTGAAGGTAAGGGGGTTTGTCCAATTGTTTCAATTGGAATTGGGGATAAAGAATTTGAAAGGGCGCAAGCTCTGTACGATGTAGGCGCAAGCCGATTTATGTTGGATGTTGCTCATGCCGCCAACATTTCCGCTGTAGAAATGTACAACAGGCTAGTTAAAGAATTTCCGTATTGTTATTTTATTGTAGGGGATTTTGGAACGGGTAAAGAAATATTGGAGTTTCTTACGAAAGTTTCCAAATTTCCAGATGCTGTTAAAGTGGGAATTGGAGTAGGAAGTGTCTGCCATACAAAACTTGTCACTGGCGTAGGAAGTGCGGCATTGAGTTGTTTGTTTGATTGTGCCGATGCGTTGGATGATTCCGATCTGTTTGATAAAAAAATTCAACTCGTTCTTGACGGAGGCGTTCAACATTATGGCGACATCGCCAAAGCGCTGGTAGCTGGGGCAGATGTTGTAATAAGCGGTTCGATGTTCGCAGGATGTTTAGAAGCGGGTGGAAAACAATTTAATGGAGTAAAAGAATATCGTGGATCAGCTTCATTACCGTCTTATGAGGTTCAGGGAAAGGTTGCAACGTGGAGAGCCCCAGAAGGAACTTCCACAATGATACAAATTACAGGGACTGCCTCAGAAGTGTTGAACAACATAAACGGCGGATTAAGAAGTTCCTTGAGTTATGTAGGAGCATTTAATTTGGATGAATTCAAAGCAAAGGCGAAGTTTCAATACAAATGAAAAATAAAGAAGTTAGGCCGTGTGGATATTGTGGTAAAGAATGGGCCGACCACGAAGGTGCTGAATATTATTTAGAAGGGGATGCTGCATTTTGCTTTCATGTGAAATCAAATAATCCCACAGCTACGTATGTTCCGATGGACAATTTAACGTACATCGAATATTTAGCAAAGAAAAAGAACTTGGTATGAAAACCCTTCCCGCTTACAAATATTTGATTGAAGAACGACAGCTTACAGAAGAAACTATTAGGGCGTTTCATCTCGCTCACCGCGACGCTAAGGGAATGATGTACGTAGATGCCGATTGTACAGAACCTTTTCCAGAGCTTGACTTTCGATTCAACAATGCTGTGTTGTTTCCCGTTTTCGATTTGTATGGAAAGTGTATTGGAGTTTCAGCCCGACCTTTAACTCCAGGACCTGACTTGCCAAAGTACGTAAATACCAGTTACGAGAAGGCGGATCATTTATTTGGGTTGAATGTCGCTTACCCGTTTTGTATTAAAGAGAAAACAGCTTTCGTAGTAGAGGGAAATATCGATGTGGCGCAAATGCACCAGAAAGGAATTAAAAATGTCGTGGGTATGTTGGGTAGTAATTTTAGTGTTGTTCAGCTTGGCTTGCTTCTTGGTTTTGTAGAGCGAGTGATTTTTGTGCCGGATGGAGATATGGCAGGACTTAATTTTATGGAAAAAACAAAGAACACTTTATTGAAGCGGTACAAAGATGTTCCGATGTCTTTTTCATTTCTGATGTTGCCAACGGGGTTTGACCCCGATTCGTATTTAAAGAAGTTTTCGAAAGAAGAGTTTCTAGCATTGCCGCAGGTTGAGGTAAAATCGTAATGAATTTCTACGTCATTTACACACCGCTAACGCATGGGTTGACAAGCACACATCTAATCCAAGAAGCTTTTGAGACTCGCCATATCCACGCGAAACTTTGGATTCCTATGCAGTGCATTAAGCGTTTACGTTACAATACAGAAATCGAGGCTCAAGTGCCCCTCTTTCCCAACTACGTACTTATTCAAACAACATTCCCAGAGGGTATGGAGCAGGAGATGGAGTTGGCGTTGTTGGAACTTAAAGCGGGTTACTTCTTGAAGTACCCTGGAAGCGACTTGCCAGCTATTATTACGACAGAAGAAATTGAAAGAATACAAGCTCACGAAGCCAAGGAGGTTCTGGAAACGCAAAAAGAAGAAACTTACACACCAGTCGAGATTGGTACTTATGTTGAAGTGGCTACAAGTCCACTCATGGGACTAAAAGGAATCGTTGTAGATACAACCAAAGAAACTGTTACAATCGAAACCTTTGTATTTGGCAGGAGTGCTCCTGTCGAAGTTCCCATATCCGTACTTTCACGTTCAACGCCAGTTCCCGTTTTGCAATCCAAAAATGTGTCATGAAAAAAAAGAAACAAGTTTCAAAGCGTAAAGAGTACGTAAGAGATAACGCGGTACGAGCAAACAATTCTAAAATGGAGTTCGTGGAAATTTCCATGGACCCGGAAGCACTTGAAAAGGCGGCTCACGCCCATGCAACATGGCAGCAGTTGATTAAGGATGACCCTGCCAACGATTACAATGAATTGGAAGTGAGAATGATCCAAGCCGAAAGGATTAATAAAATATTCCAAACGGCATCCCAAGTGTTGACAGAGGTACAGTTCAAGATTTTCGTAATGCGCTACGCTTACGACTTGAAGCAGAAGGATATTGCGAAGCAGATTCACTGCAACCAATCTTACGTTCCTTCAGTGTTGAAAGCGTCGGTTAAGAAGATTCAGAAGAGGCTGAAGACGGAAGGGATTCTGTGATCGACATTCTTTGTTCTTGTGGGCACGGTAAATCTCAGCATATAGTTGTAGGATGTATGAAATGTGCTGCCCTAGCAACCCGCTCTTTTGATATGTGCAATTATTACGTACCAGATAACCTTTCTACAATAGAAGTTCTTGCCCAACAAAAAGGACTCGTATGACAAACCTCGTGTTCATCGAACACAAAAAGGTTCCCAAGGACCAAGCCAGAGCGATTAAAGAGGATTTGAAATCTTACGCAATTTCGGTTGCTCTGAAGTTCCCCACACAAACCATTTCCGAAGAGGAGAAGGTGAAAGTGGCGAAGCATTCTGTCAGGAGTCTTTTTAAACGTTTCGACCTTTCCACAAAGAACCTTGGAACTTTGATTCACGATGAAGTGATTGGCAACCTCCAGAAGGTGTATTTCAAAATTAAGAAAACCACTTTGAATTACCACTTCCTTTCCAAATCGAATAAAGAGCTTTTGGAAATGATTAGGATTGTTAAATTGCTTCGCAGGAATCATCCGAAGAAGTACAACACACTTTCCAAATCCTTACAGAAACAATTGAACAAAAGGCAGCAGAAGATTTTCAACATTTATTTGAGATTCAAGCCAAGGGGCAAGAGACGGCTCACATACCAAACGGTCAGCAGATTATCGAACATTCCTGCTGGGACAATCAACCATCAAGTGAAGCAGGTTGTACAGAGTTTGGGGAAACTTATGAGACAGCAAAAACTAAAATGACAGACGAAAATCAAAAACCTGAAGAACCAATAGAAGCTGAAGTGGTACCAACGCCAGTTCCGCCCAAGCATCTTTCCATGAAAGTGGGGAGGCTGGACTTGCTGCCCCCAGAACTTAAAGAGGAAATGGATACCCGCATTTTAAGTGGGGAAGCGCTCACCACTCTCCGGGAAGACATGATAAAAAAGTATCCGTCAGTGGAAGAACTCAAAGTGAGTTATTTGACTTGGGCCAAACGAGCCAGGAAGCTAAAGGGCGGAACGCAGAAAGAGCTTAAAGACGGTACAGTAGTGAAGAAAGAAATGGTTGCCGCTTTGCCCACAGCGGAGGATATCCAGAAGACAGTATCCAAAGTGATTGACCCAGCCGTTAGTTTGGAAGATAAACAAGCCGTTCTAGCGGCCCTTTACGCCAAGGAAATGCAGCGCCTTACAATCCTTGAATCAAAGCAGCAATCATTCATAAACCCCGATCTTGAGATGCTGATGCTGGGCTACGTAAAAGAAATCCGCGCCCTACTAGAGACAGTCAGCAAACTACAAGAAACTCTTCAAAAAGACACTCTCTCTGCGTTCAAGGGAGAACTGGACGAACTTATCAGAACGATCCTAACGACCGTTTATGCTTCGTATCGTTTGGAACACCCAGACGTAGACCCCACCTCAAAATTCGATGGATTCAGAGCCACCTTAGAAAGCCATTTGAGCAAGACCCTCCAACAGTATAAGCAGCAAAAACCAGCCTAGAAATTAACACGTTTTTACATTCAAATTAGCCCTTGACAGGCCACTGTTTTTCTGTTACACTAAAGTATGGAAAACAACGAATTCAAAGTGCCGGAAGGAAACCTGGGCTGGTTTAAGGGACAGATTGAAAAGCTCAATCGACGGGCAGTGAAGTTGAACATGCCACTGATTGAGTTTTCTGTTTTGGGTGAAGAGATTGTCGCTATCCAACCCCACTTTGGTGGAACTACTGAAGCAGAATGTGGAGCCCTTCCGCAGGAAGTAAAATACCGCAAATATTTCAAAGTGGAAATCAAGGGGCAAGCCCCCTCCGTTGATGGTTGGGATTTCATTGGAACCATCGACCACATTGATGGCGGAAATATCCTTCGCTTGCTTCCCGGCCAAACCATTCCAGAACATTATCGTCAGGACCCTCAGAATTGCGACCACTGCCATGTGAATCGAAAGCGCACCTCCACTTACATTCTCGTTAACGCGAAGGACGAATACAAGCAGGTGGGAAAACAATGCTTGCAGGATTTCTTTAAGCAGGACGTTGCGAATGTTGTTGCTCGTGCAGAACTCTTGGCGGCGGCTGGTGGATTGAAAGAAGCTTCTGAACATGAAGGGGTAAGCGGAATCTCTGGCAAGCAGTATTACAAGCTTTCCGATTATTTAGCGAATGTTTTAGCCGTGGTGGAAAAGTACGGTTTTGTTAGCCGAACCAAAGCTGGCGAAGTCAACAAACCCGCTACCGCTAATGTAGCTGCTGAGTTGATGATTCACCCCGGCAGCATGGAATCGTACAATTTAGGCGTTCGTGTATCCAAAGAGCACGAAGCAAAAGCGGCTGAAATTATCGTTTGGATTGAAACGTATTTGGATAAACCGACTCTGAGCGATTACGAGCATAATTTGAAGGTGGTTGTGGATTCCGGTTATTGTGAGTGGAAGACCTTTGGTTTGGCAGCTTCGATAACCGCCCTACACTACCGTGAGACGACCGCTAAGGCCGAAAAGGAAGCCAAAAAGCCCTCTGAGTATGTTGGGGAGGTTGGGAAGCGTTTGAAGGGTTTAACCCTCACTTTGGTTAAAATAACCAGCCTTGGAAAGGGCGAATTTGGAATGCGTTATTTGTATCGATTTGTAGATATTAATGAGAACGTTTTGGTTTGGTTCACTGGAAACGTGGTGGATGCTGACACACGAGAATGGTTCGAAAACACCGTATATACTGGAGCTGTTAGCGTCAAAGAACATTCAGAATACAAAGGAACCAAACAAACGGTTGTAACACGCTGCAAGCTGTTTTCTCCTGAATTACGGGCTAAGTTTGATGTGAAGGAAGAAGTGAAATGAAAAAGGGTTATAAATTTGGCGTTCAATGGATTGCTCAGAACGATGAGTCAGGAACGTGTGATTCTTTAGATGTTGAGGCAGTAAGTGGGTATCCTACTACAATGCTTTTGGCTGATCTCTTTGGAAAAGAAACTTTGGTTGTAGCAAACGACATAGTAAAATGGCGTAAAAATAACCCTTGACTTTTGCCCAAATACCTGTTACACTTTAGCATGGAGGAAACAATCATGAAAACCAACGCAATGAACCTTTTGAACGAGCTAAATGCGACGGGATTAGTTTTCACCAAAACTTTGGAAATGACTGCCGCCCTTTCCAAGTATCTTGACGCGATACGAGCCGACTATAGCAAAAATAACCAGGACCGGAATAAGCTGAACGATATTCAGCTTCAAGTGCAAACCGAAATGACGGAAACATTCAATAAGGGTTTGTCAGTCGAAGAGGGAAAAGCGTATTACAAAATCGTTACCCGAAGCGGCTCCAGCCGCTCGGTTCACTCTTTTATCGTTAAAGAGAATGGCCCGAAGTTTAAGCGCGGGGATATTCTGAAAGCAGCTTCCTGGAACGCCCCTGCTAAGAATCAAGCGCGTGGGAATATCTTTGGTGCGTACAAGACCCTTTGGACTGGTGCTTGGTATTTGCGATGAAAGTATATTTGGTTTGGGAAAATGAAGAGGGCTGTGAATGCGGAAATTCTTACCCCAGGACCCTCGTGAGAATTTACGCAGATAAAGCGGTTGCTGAAGCGGAAGCTAAAATGTTGTGGGGTGGCAGAGTGACTGAAGAGGAAGTGAAATGATCGTTAAACTCGTCAGAGTATTTAAGTGCGATCACCAATATTGCTGCGCTGTGGCGCGGGTTGAGACAAGCTCAACGGAATGTGGAACCAATTCCCGTAAAGAAGAAGAGGGTTTAAGAAAGCGTGGTTGGGTAGTTTGGGGAACAAAAGAATTTTGTAAAGAACATAAGGGGGATGCGAAATGAGAACCGCTACCAGCTTGGCTGCTTATAACACGCTAAAAACCAATGGGTTTCTTACTGGGCTGCAAAGCAAAGTGTATGACGTGCTGTTCAATAATGGCCCGTTAACTCAAGGGGAAACGTGGGATGAACACCTCCCTGAGAATCAGAGGCACTCAATTGCGCCCCGGTTCGCAGAGCTTGAAAGGATGGGTGTAATTCGAACGGTAGGGGAGCGCCCTTGCAGGTTAACCGGGGTTGCGGCACTCGAATGGGACGTAACCGACCATGTGCCAGAATCGAAGCCTGTGAAGGTTCCTGTTAAACGGCTCCAGGATGAAATACCCGTTATAATCGGTCTTTTGGTTAAACTGGAGCTTTATTTTAACGATTTACCAGAAGGCAGCAAACAAGAGCTTTTGCATTACGAAGTTAGCCAGTTAAGGGAGCGACTGAAATAAACCCTTGACAATTTTATAAAAATCTGTTATACTAAATTGGGAGGACAAAAATGGCAAAGAAAACAAAACGCTTTGTGTTGGGTGAAGGGTACCCTTGGTACAAGCTTGAGCAGGGACTGCCAGGGCAGAATGAGTCGGGGTATTACGGGTTGACCCTTTACAGCAAACCTTTAAATTTTGGATACGCCAAAGGCACCAAGAAAGTTCCTTTAAAGATTCAATGGGGAGCTTGGAAGAAAGTAAGAATTTTGATTGAGGAGGTAAAGTAAATGTCCGATAGAGACTGGCTACAAAATTTGAAGGTAGGCGACCAAGTTGTTGAGGATAGACATTTTCAAGGAAGAGATATTTCCATTGTTAGTAGAATTACAAATACGTTGATTATTGTTAAAAATCCTAAAGGCTTTGAATCTCGTTATCGCAAAACCGATGGATTCAATCCTGGTACTGACCGAGTGGCTATTCACATGCTGAGACAGGCAACCCCCGAAGCCTTAGCTAAACTTGAAGAGGAACGCTACCGCCAAGTGTTTCAAAACAAACTTTCCCACCTCTCCTGGGCCGATGTACCACTGGACCGGATTAAAGAGATTCGGGAATTGATTGAACCGTATATCAAGAGAAAGGAAAACTAAAATGGCCATTTTCTTTGGCGTTTTGTTAATCCTTTCTGTAGTGGGAAATGTTGTACGAGATAGACGCTTGAAACGTCTGCAAGATAAAATTGATCGTTTAGGAGAAAACTAAAATGGCATGTGTTAACGCAAAAGCAATTCGTAACGCAATCAAAACTTTCTTCAAAGAGAATGCTCGGGACCCCGACTTCAAGGAATTTGCAAAGCTTGTTACGGGTAAAATGGGCAAAGAAGAGAAAAAGGCCGATGAAGAGCAAGAGAAAAGCGCATAAGCATTTTTGCTACATTTGCAACCAACCAGTTACTTGTTATTTGGTACACTGGAAAGATGAAATGGTTGTAGGGCAGCTTTGCGATCCCTGCGTTAGGAAAGCTTGCGAAGGGATGAAAGGGATATGAAAAAGCCAAAGGTAGAAATCGGACAGTGCTACGAAGATAAATATAAAAATATTTGGATGGTTATGAAAGGGCCTCTTTTTGGATGGGGTAAAAGATATTGGGAAATAGAAAATACATTAACGGGAGCAAAAGGATCTGTAGCTGAATCAGCAATTATTAAATGGCGTAGACCGTTTGAAAACTATGGGTAAAATAACCCTTGACACGGATTCGAATTTCTGCTATACTGTAGGTAAGGATTAAAATTATGAAGAAGCCTGTTTATACAATTGGAGGAGATGCAGGAAAACAGTATTGGCTGGAAGAAGATGGACTAGCCGTTACTGGGGATTTGTATGGAATCTTTGCTCTGATGGATTTAAAAAAGTTTGTAACTGCATATAACACGTTAGAAAAAATTAAAGAAGAACTTCCTGAAAATCCTAAGTTGCCTTTGACAACAAAAATCAAAAAGTTAGTAGAAGAAGGGTTGGGAGTTTAAAGTGGACCCGCAATATCCAACAAACAGGCAAGATTCTTTATACGACCAGCTTAAGACAGTTTATCGCCTTGCTAATGAATCTGGATGTTATGACGCGGCTGATTACATTAAGATGGAAATTGAAGCAATTGATGAGATGCTTGAAAAGTGGGGAATAAATAATGGACCGCGATCTCGATAAGATGGTTGACGCTGCAATCGAAGAAGCCGTTATACAAAAGCATCAATACAATTTCGATGAAGAGGTTGCAAATGCTGAGGATGCTTGTTGCACCGAATGCCAGGGACAAGCAGCTTATTATTTGCGAAAGGGGAACGTATGAATCTTTTGATGTTGGCAGGGCTTGTTTGCTTGGTGGTAGGACTTATTAAATTAGCAGGATGGCTGGGCGGCGGGTTAATTTTGGTAATCCTGGCCGTCCTTGTTGAATTAAGTTGAGAAAGGGGAACTAAATGACAATCGTTAATGCTGAAGGCTGCATCGTACATCAAATTGTTAGTTTTGATAGGTACGAGCATTCACAGTCAGTTTTTAAATGTCAGGAATGTGGAGCGGAGTTTGTTGAATTCGAGGACTGCGGTTCAGGCTGTTAAGATGAAAGTTTTAATCGCCGGATCACGCTCCATTACTGATTACGAAACCGTTAAGACAGCAATTAAGAAGAGCGGTTTCTTCATTCATGAGTTGGTATCCGGCGGGGCCGCTGGAGTTGACAAACTTGGAGAGAAATGGGCAAACGAGAATTTAATTCCAGTAAAACGATTCTTGCCAGATTGGAAAACCCATGGTAAGAAAGCAGGACCCATTAGGAACAGTGAAATGGTGAAGGTGGCTGAGGCCGCGATAATTATTTGGGACGGCTCCTCCAGGGGAACCAAAGACACGCTGGACAAGATACAGAAAGCTGGCAAGCAGGTGTTTATTTATGTCCCGGATGCCAAGTGAAATTTACCTATTGACAAACCTTCATTTTTCTGCTACACTAGAGGAACGAAGTGAGCAGCAAGAAGAAGCATTTGAGGGGGACGAGGAATAAGATGCCAAAGGGTAAAAGAGGTGGATCTAAACCCCGACCAGTTTGTAAGAACGGACATGAGATAGCTGAGGTTGGCCGTGATTCCAGTGGACATTGCAAAAAATGCCAAGCTGACTATTACAAAGAACGTTGGGAGTTTGTTAAAAATAATTTTAAAAAAGCTTCTTAAAAATATAATAAATTGTGGTATTATTGAGACGTATTATGCAACTGATATTATAATTTTAAGGAGAATTTAAATGAAGCGGAAGAAGATGACAAAAAAAGAAAAGAAACTCAAAAAGAAAGAATCTGATCACAAATATTATGAAAGAACTAAACGTACACGTCATCGTAAGCAAAAGAATAGAAAGAACCAACGTACATATTATTGGCGACATCGCACAAAAATATTACGAAAGAAAAAACAAACAGACAAAAAGAATAGGGCGAAACTTAAAATTTATATGCGGCCCTATTTAAAAAAATATCGAGCAACTCATAAGTGTAAAATAAAAAAGATGCAGCAGCTACATTACCAACACAATAAGAAACGCATAAGTAAAAAAGCTACAAAATATGTTAGAGAACGAACAAAGATTGATTTGCGATTTAAACTTATGAGAGCTTTACGAAGTCGATTATGGCACGCGATAAATACAAAGCAAAAAACTGGTTCAGCTATTAGCGATTTAGGCTGTTCTGTTAATTTTCTTAAAAATTACATTGCTGCCAAGTTTACTGGAAAAATGTCCTGGAGTAACTGGGGTAAGATTTGGGAGTTGGACCACATCATTGCGCTTCATAAGTTTGATTTGACTGATAGAAAGCAGTTTCTAAAAGCCTGTAACTATAAAAATCTTCAGCCCTTGACTGTAAAGGCGCATTTAAAGAAAACGGCAAAAGAGTTAAAAGAACTTCGTGAATTGAGAGGAAACTGGTAATGGCCGATAACAGCATTATAGAAAAGTGCATCATTCGCTTGCTCCGCACCAATGGCGTGTTCTACGCCAGCCTGTTGCAGCAGATGCACCGCATTCCTTTAGAGGGTAAAGAAGCTAAAGCGCTTAATACCTGCGGTGTCACAATCAAGAATGGTAGAATCCTCCTTTACTGGAATCCCAAATTTTTTGAAACCCTCACGATGGATGAAGCCAGATCCGTATTGGAGCATGAGTGCCAGCACATCGTCCGGGCCCATGTTGAACGCTTCAAAGATAAAGACCAGCACATCGGCAACCTTGCCACCGATCTTGCTCAGAATCAATTTATCACTGGGCTCCCCAAAGATTGTGTCACCCTCGACAAATTCCCCAAAGAATGGAAGTTGAAAGAGAAAGAATCCGCTGAGTATTATTACGATGAAATGATGAAACACTCTAATAAAATTACAGTTTCCAAAAACCCCGATGGGTCCTACCACGTTAAAATTACCGATCCTAAAGGCAAAACAATTTCCGAATTTGATGTGAACGACATGGATGGTAGTGAGTGGAAAGATGCCGACTCCTCAGAGTTTTCCAAAGAGGTGGTTCGACAGGCCGTTAAAGAAGCTGTTGACCAAATGAAACGCAGTCAGGGCTCTCTCCCAGCCGGACTTGAAATGTCTGTTAATGAAATTCTTCAACCTCCCAAGATTTCCTGGAACCAACTCCTCAGACAGTATGTTGCCGCTTCGATTAAGTCCGGGAGTAGGCAGAGTTGGAAAAAACCTAACAGGCGATTTGGGGCAACACAGAAGGGTCGCATTGCCGACCACATAATTGCCATTTCAGTTGGGTTGGATACGAGCGGTTCAATTGGGCCGGAAGATTACAAGATATTTTTCTCGGAGTTAAAGAGTATCCAGGAATGCTATAAAGCGGATATCAACGTGATTGAGTGTGATGCTGATGTGCAACGGCACTACAAACTGAATCGGTACAAGAAGGGGAACCGTAACGTTAAGGGCGGAGGCGGGACGGATTTTCGACCAGTCTTCGATTACATTAAAAATAAAAAGATTCGTACCGATGTGCTTGTATTTTTCACTGACATGTGGGGGAGTTTTCCTAAAGAGAAATACGCATTCAAAACGATTTGGGTTTCGACGAGTGATGTGAAAGACGCACCGTTCGGGCGCGTGATTCGAATCAGCGATTATCCGAACAAGGGAAAATAAAACCCTTGACAAATAATTTTAAAGCTGTTACACTAAAGCGAAGTTCAATAAAAACGAAAGAGAGAATCTAAAATGAAAGTTCCAGAAGCTAAAATCTTCATCCGTGCATTGGTCGAGCATAACGTTCCACTCACCCCTTGCCTTGTGGGAGCTATGGGTATTGGGAAGTCCCAAATTGTCGCCCAGGTAGCTAAAGAGCTTGGGATTGGGCTGATTGACTTGCGTTTAGCCCAGATGGAAACCGGGGACCTTGTGGGTATCCCGTATCTTAATGGGAAAAAGACTTTCTGGGGACAGCCTGGATGGTGGCCGGAAGAGGGAACCAAAGGAATTTTGCTGATGGATGAAATTAATCGTGCTCCTAACGATGTGCGTCAGGCCGTTTTCCAATTGATTTTGGCCGACCATCATGGGAATCGAAAGCTGCATACCCATGTCCTGCCTAGAGGGTGGGCTGTGGTTGCCGCTATGAACCCGGACAATGGAGAGTATCAAGTTGAGACGTTGGACAAAGCGATGGTACGACGGTTCATTATGTTGACGGTGCAGCCGGATGTTGAATCGTGGCTCTTGTGGGCCAAGGAGAATGTTGGAGAGAAGGGTGCCCCAAAGGTTGATCCGGCCATTACTGCGTTCATTGCCGCCAATAAGAACCTGTTGAACTTGACAGAGAACTTCGATGTTGAGGTGAAACCCTCCTCCGATGCTTGGACGATGTTGAGCGCTCTTCGAGCGGCTAACGTCATTCCGTATGAAGCTGAGTTCGAAATTATGGCTGGGCTGGTTGGCAAGGAATCCGCTACAGCATTCCGCAAATGGTTGGATGCCAACTACAAGCGGCCAGTGAATGGGGAAGAAATCCTTAACAAGTATGACGATGTAGTTGACAAGTTGATGGAGCAGGGAAATGCGGAGTGGTACGCAACGAAGCTGGACCTTCTCACGCACCTTGCAACGAACAAAGACCTGAACAAGAAGCAGACGGAGAACCTTAAGCGGTTCATTAAGGACAGCCCTGCGGATATCCAAGCTGCCTTTGTCCAGGGGCTACCTCCAGAGTTGATGCACAAACTTACGAAAGACGATGACATGCTGATTAAAATTGCAAAGAACCTGCACCGAGCGAACGAGGGTAAGTAGATGAAAAATAATACAGTTAAATTCGTTTGCTCTGAGCACGGTGTGCAGCAATTCTCCGCCTTTTCAGGTCACGCACAGTTAACATTAAAATGTGGGTGTACGTGGTATGCGAACGGGGAAGGGTTAAAATTCAAAGAAATTCTTCCATACCGTGAGATGTGGTGGGAACAAACGGAAGCGGAACGCATTAAGTACGCAGATTGTGCAACGAATAGATGCAAACGAAAAGTTGTGGCAAATTTTAATTTGGATTATTGGTGTGCTGTTGATTTGAAAAGAGTTAAGAACCTACGTAAAGAAAGAGCGTGGAAGTAACATGGATGACTCTTCAGAATTGAAGCGCTTAATGAAAAAGAACGAGCGAGAAATCCTTCAGCTTCGTATTGAGAAAGAGTTGATTCACTTATCTACGGAAGTGGCTCTCCACACAATACGATCCATTAATGAGTCTGGGTACACTGCCCCGGATGTGACTCCGTGGGCTACGAAGATAGTTGCAATTGTGAAAGAACACACGTTATGAATGAATGGATTGATATTACAGACATGTATGCAGAGACACGAAGACTCCAACAAATAGCGTTAGAAAAGCTACGCAAAGAATACCACCAAGAACTTCGACAATGCTGGTGGTTTGAGGAGAAAGTGTCTTGAACTGGCTCCTCCACGATACGTACAAGACAGAGAAAGAAGCTAAGCGAGATGGGCACACAATAGTTAAAGTGGGGTTGTCCAAGGGAGTAAAGATTAAGCCGAATAAGAAGAACAAGAAAAGGCCGTTTGAGTTGTACATTCGAGCAAGTACGGAGAAATAAAATGGCTGATGAAGTGAAGAAGTGTTTGGTTTGCGCGATGTCAACCAACCATCGATTTCGGGAATGCGATTCGATTAATTGCGAGTGCTTGTGCCTTGAGGAGATTCATGGTTCGGTACCGCTGGCGTTTGACGATTACCCCAGATGGTTCCGTGTTGTGACAAGAAAAGAAGCTGAACGATTTACTAAAATACACAGTAAGAAAGGACACTAAAATGCAATATCTCGAACACCCAAATTCAAAGAACACGCCCAGCAGAAAAGCAAGAAAGTCAGCCCGTAATAAAGTGTTTGTCACCAACGCTGACTTGGCCGCTAAGAAACGAAGAGAGAAGAAGGCCGCTAAACGAGCAGCGCGATTAGCTGAAGAGGAAGGTACGGAGGAATAATTTGGAGCGCAAACTTGCATCGATACAGAAAGTAGCCGACATTCTTTCACACGAGAATGCAGACAAGCTTGAGATTTGTAAAATTCTTGGTTGGAATGCCGTTGTATTAAAGGGACAATTCAAGAAGGACGAGCTTGTAGTGTACGTAGAGACGGATGCAGTTCTTCCTGAAGGCCGACCTGAATGGGAATTTATGCGGGAAAGACATTTCAGAGTGAAGACAATCCGCTTGCGCGGGGTTGTTTCGCAAGGGTTGGTATTTCCACTTACGATTCTACCACCACCTGTTTATGGACCAGAAGAAGTTTTGGGAAGTTCCACTGGTATTACAACTTCCATTAGACAAATTTCTGGGTATTTTCAAGGGCAGGATGTTACCGAACTCCTGGGGATAACGAAGTACGAACCCTACGTACCTGCCCAACTTGCTGGAAAGGTGAAAGGTTCCTTCCCAGGTTTCCTACGCAAGACAGATGAAACTCGGATTCAAACTGTGCCGGACGTTCTCATTCGCCATGCTGGAAAGTTGTTTTACATTACGGAAAAGCTTGATGGAACCTCAGCCACCTATTTCCTGAACAACGGAACCTTTGGTGTTTGCTCCAGGAACTTGGAACTTTCAGAGGACGATTCCAACATTTACTGGAAGGTAGCAAAGTCCTTAAACTTGCAAGAGCGCCTGGCTAAATTGGGTGGCAACTTCGCAATTCAAGGGGAGCTTGTTGGAAATGGAATTCAAAAGAACAAATACAATTTGCCGGATGTGAAGTTTTTTCTGTTCAACATCTTCGATATCGACAAGCAAGCTTATTTGAATTATGACGATTTCAGACAGGCAGCTAAAGTTTTGGAATTAGAAACGGTTCCCGTTGTTTCAATAATGGCACTGCGACATACAGTTGAGGAGTTGGTTGAACTTTCTAAGGGACAGAGCGCATTGAATAAAAATACACAGCGAGAAGGAATTATTTGGCGAACGATGGTAGAAGATACGGATGTTGAGTTGGGTCGTTTATCTTTTAAAATTATCAACCCTGAATTTCTTTTAAAATTCGATGAATAACGGCCCAGTAAAAACAGTTGTTGTACAACAAGGGTTTCCTCATACTGGCCCTCTTACAATTTATCCTGCTTATTCTTACAGCACTGTTACAGTAACTGAAATAGTACCAGTATCTAGTGAGAAATATTTATACAACATTATTTCGTGGTGGAACATTCGGCCTTGTAAATACTGTAAAAAAGTATTTTCCAAGCACAATGAATATACAAGGGGATGTGGGGAATTCGAAGAGAACTCAAATTTGTTTTGGAAAACTTCTTATGAACCGATGGATGCGTTGAGCTTCATAGAGCACTTAGCCAAGGAAAAGGGTCTTGTATGAACTGGGCCGAACTAGAAAACTTTGCGGAGTATGACAGGGAGCTTCCTTGTTTCATTTGTAAGCAGCCAGCCAAGCCGACGGTTGCTGGCGGTAACTGGAAATGCCATTCGTGCAATCATTTATTCAGAGAGGATGGAACCAAACCAGAAATGGAATGTTTCTGTAAAGTTTGCGCTTCAGCGCACGACCCTTTAAAAGGCAAGACAAAAGGCAAGAAAGCCGAATTGCAATTGCCAGAAAAGAATAAAAAATCTCAGCTTCGGAAGGCGAAGGTACGAAAGAATAAACGTTCAGGTAACTGAACGTACTCAGCTAGAGGGTTGAACCCTCCCTCGCCCTCTAGCTACAATTTTATGAAACGACCAGATTCAGTTAAGTGTGAGAATTGTATGTTTTCCAGACCTGAAGACGGCGAAATCCTACGTTGTAAAAGATTTCCCCCTGTTATGTTTCCAGAAGGCCAAAATTTTAGTTGGAAACATCCATGGGTGAATCCAAATAGTTATTGTGGAGAATATCTTCCAGCTAACAATCTAGACGGTATCGAATGGGTAACATGGAAGAAAGGACTGCTTGAAGATGGACAAGTGCAAAAGTAATATCGTTTGGAAATTTGGACCCCTCTTCAAAGCTTACGGGGATCATTTTTATTTGATTGAAGAAGTTTATCAAGTTTTGGCGCACATAATTAGTTTGGAGAGTCCGTTCATTTTAGTGAAACGTTGCCAGAATTGTAGAGAGAGAAAAGATATCGTAAACGTAAGTGGGGATGAATTGGAAGAGTTGGTTAAGGAATTCCCAATGGCTTTTAATCGAGATACGCTGAGAGTGTTGAAAAATGAATTACCCGAGTGATTGGCTGTGTATCTGTGGGCACAAGCAAAAACATCATGCAGGATGCCCTGATGGGCGTTATTATGGTTGTTTCTTTCTTTTTGATGGGTGTACCCAGTTCAAACCAATAGACAACCTCACTTACGTGGAGAAATTAGCCGATGCTAGAACAGCCGATTTGTAAACTGTGTGGGCATACTTTCAGGGAACATCAATGTGATGAACTTGGAATCTGGTGGTGTGAAGCATATGGGGATTGCGCCTGTGATAATTTTTACCCAGACAGCGACAATAGAAGTGAGCAGTTTGACAAGTTCAACTTGAATTAAAAGAGGATAAAATGACAAAGAAACAATTGACACTTGAAGACTTGGAACCCCAGTACCGCGCATTCTGCGAGAATGTAAAAGCCGTGAAGCAGAATACGTATTGGCGCACTGCATTTAATAAAATTGGTAAGGATGCCCATGGCAAAGAAGAAAAAGAAAATCAATAAAATTCACATTCCTGTTATCGGGAAGTACATCGACACCCCCACCAAAGCTGAGGTGGGAGTGATATTTTTTATCGATGATATTAGGGAATACAAATTGTCCGGTGGTGGCCTTCCATCCGTAACGTTAAAAAGCTGTCGATTTCAATTACGGGTTGCGGAAGTGAAACGTAAGAAAAAATTTTACAATAAACTGCAACCCCTTATCGCTTTATCCGATGCCAGAGACTTGGACCAGCCCCAGTCTGCCTATCAAATTCCTCTTTCGTTTGGACTACTCAAGCTGCGTAAAAATAAGAAACGACAATTCGTGTTGATTCAGTCGGCCAACCAATTTTACGCAAGCGATTTAATTAACGTGTTGGCAGTGGTAGTTGACAATTTGTTGTACGTTGACTTGGTAAATAAATTAAAGAACAGCCTTGAAAAGTAAGGGAACTTGTAGTATAATTGTAACAAAGGGGAGGCACAATGAAACGCTTTTTGCTTGGAATTATAGTGGGGTTGGTTTTGGGATGGGTGACAGTGCCATTCCTCGTAGCTTCTTTTTCAATTTCCCAAAGTGATGGAGCAACAGGTGGTTTTGTAAGCGATGATGAACCAAACATTCGCACGTACAAAGATTATTTGAAACAGATGTTGAAAGAGATTCGAGAAGTGAACACCCACCTCAAGAACGTTGAAGCAAACACATTTGCGGTGAAAGAAAAACTGAAAGCCTAAAAGGAGACACATGACAGATTCTAAATGGAATTTTATTGCAGTAGGTGTGGCAGGGTTAGGCGCTTTTCTTTCCGCTCTTTCACATGCTGGGATTCCTCTCCTTCTTAATTTGTTTTTCGTTGTGCTTAACTGGTATGCAGGAGCAGATAAAAGAAAGATGGAAGAGGTGGCATTGATAGCGGAGTACGAGATAGCGAAGGCTGAAGCAGACAAAGATACAAATGAAGAGACTGATGCCCACTAAGAAGAAAAAGTACCAGGGGCGTATTACAATCGAACCTGTCGAGCCAAACAATATTTGCCTGACCTGCAATCATAGTTGGGAAAGTCACGACCATCACGGAAGTAGAATGTGTTGTGAGGCGGATATAAATGACGCAGGGTACCTCATCGCCATGTGCCATTGTAAAGCGTTTAAGGAGAAATAAAATGACGAAAGAAGAGTTGTTTGCCCAAGGCTGGGAACTTATTTATTCAGACCCAAGTAGTGTAGCTGGATGGGGGAAGTGGGTTGTACATTTGCAGCATCAATCGGGCCGCAGGGTGAATGGGTACGGTACAGACGAAAGTGCGGCCATGAGTGAAGCTATGGAAACGATTAACAAACCGTTGGAGGATACAAAGAAATGAAATTCTTAAAAACATATTGGGCACAAATTACTGGAATCCTTACAATCCTCGCTTTGCTGTTCGGATGGTGCTGGCGGTTGGCAAGCAAGTTTGATTCTATCGTTTCGACCGTTAATCAAAATTCTGCACGGTTGGACGACCACGATAAAATGTTGGAAGAACATGATGCCGCTTTGGATGAGCACGACCACAGGTTGATACCGCTGGAGACGAAAGAAGAATTGCGTGAGCGAGGATTAATGAAATGAGCCCAGATAAAGACGCGGCACTTGTAAAAGACTTCCCCCACTTGTTTGGGGATAGAAGTGCTCCAATGAACCAGACGGCGATGTGTTGGGGCTTTGAGTGCTCCGATGGTTGGGAGCCATTAATACGTAGGGCGGCTGAGAAGTTAGAGCCCTTGATTGTTCAATGGATAGACGAGCGGATTAAAAACGGAGAAACAGAACAGCTAGAAATGTATGGATTTCCAAGAGCAAGTCAAATCAAAGAAAAGTTTGGGACACTAAGATTCTACTTAACAGTTGGAACTGATGAAATGCACAAGATTGTTTCCAAAGCTGAAAAAAAATCTGCAAAGATTTGTGAACAATGCGGAGCTAAAGGCAAGTTGAGAGGAACTGGTTGGGTTTTCACGATGTGCAACAAGTGTTGGAAGAAACATAAGGTTGAACGTGGAATCAAATAATCCAAAATGTATTTGTGGGCACGAAAAGGCCATACACACATCTTGGGTTGAGAGATGTGTTGCTTATGACGAAGCATCTGGATTTTTTGAGCCCAAAGATTGTGAGTGCAAAAGTTTCAAACTCGACAACCTCTCTTACATTGAAGCGTTGGCTAAAGAGAGGAACTTGGTATGAACGAACCTGTTGAACCCAAATTTCAATTGGGGGATTTTGCACGTAACACGATTCATGGGCACATTTCTTTCCTGTACAAACGTGATTCGAATACCCCCATTTATTTTGATGGGTTGGTAATTGACGTTTCTAAAATTACTGATGAGTGGCCAAAAGGATACAGACAGGTTGGAATGGTAAGAGTAGAAGTTGACGGCGAATTAGAAAAGGTAGAACCAACCCTTCCGCTGATAACCTGGGCTAAGGGATTTTTAAACAATTTGAATTTACAGCAGTACCAACAACTGGACAACCTTTCGTATATTGAGTTGTTGTACAAACTAAATGAGCAAGAAAAGGCACTGAAAAATGAAAACCCCGTATAACGCGATAAGAAACATTTTTATTCAAAGCAGTTTAACTGACGTATTGATGGAACAAAAAGTCCAGTCTTTAGGGAAGAATTTTATGTACGCAGGAGAGTTGCGTTATTGGTTTTGGCGGTACGTTTACATGAAAGACATTACAAAGAAAACCCTCACCCACCATTTGCTCAAAGGGGGATTTGACAATTTAACGGTGATAGAGATTGTCAACGCTTTAAATGGTACTCGTGAGATTGTAAAAGAGCTTTTAAAAGATGCTGAAGGGGCAAAATGAAACAAGCAATTTTAATCCGTAAGGATTTAAAATTAAAAATTGGGAAAGCTTGTAGTCAAGCGGCGCATTCTAGTGTGGGGGCATCCTTGGTCGCTTTCACGCGATTTAAGGGGGTATTTAGTGAATGGGAGTCCCAGGGTCAAAAGAAGGTAGTTCTGGGCTGTAAGAGTGAGCAGGAGCTTTTAAATGCCTACAATCAGGCGGTTCAGAAGAACATCCCAGCTTATTTGGTCAGGGATGCAGGTTTGACCACTTTCCATGGACAACCAACTATTACGTGTTGTGCCATTGGACCCATTGATAACTGGCAAATCGACCCAATTGTTGGGCATTTGAAATTGCTATGATTGCCGAAATTTGTATTTCGTGCAGTCACAAAAGACAGAACCATTTGCCTTACGGAGGTAAGCGTAACATTCTTGTAATGCCATCGCTTGGGGAACATTGGTGCGAACATTGCGTAGGCACTGTAAATTCTTTTCACACTTTTAAGTTGGACAACCTTTCATATATCGAAGAGGTAGCGAAAGAAAGAAAACTCGTATGAAGAAACGAACAGCAAAAGTTGGCGATTTTGTAAAATGGATTGGAAGAATACCAGATAATTCTGGGCGATACGGTGTAGTATGCAAAGCTGACCCAGAAGACGACGCCTTTTATAAATACACGATACTATGGCTTGGAAATGGAGAAGGCCTCGTAGAATTTAATTCCAGCGGATTCTCTGAGGAATGTAAAAAGATTTCAAAAATGCCAAAGAAGTATTTAAAACGGATAGAGAAAGCTTTATTGTTCGCGCTTAACAGTTCACCAGCAACAATTACAAATCTCGATTTTGTAGAGACATTGGCAAAAATAAAAAAATTCATATGAACTTTGATGCCGTTGTAGAGATTCCGAAAGGTAGTAGAGTGAAATACGAATTTGATGAAAAGGCTCACCGCTTTCGAATCAACCGAGTTTTGCCAAATTCTGTTTCTTATCCGATCAATTACGGATTTATGCCCAACTCCCTTTCAACCGATGGCGACCCATCTGATATTTTGATTCCTTCTGTTGATGCGCTTGAACAAGGCTGCATCGTTGAGGTGAGGCCCGTTGGAGTGTTGTACATGATTGATGGAGGAGAAGAGGACCATAAGGTTTTCGCCGTTCCCACATTCGACACGTATTGGAAAAACATCCACAACATCCACCAAGTACCACCAGATTTGTTGATCGAAATTAAACACTTCTTCAAAATTTATAAACAGCTAGGCGGTAAGAAAGTTAAAGTGAAGCATTGGGGAAACAGAAGGGAAGCAATTAAACTGCTTAAAAAATCCATCAAGAAGTACAAGAAAGCAAATGGCTAGACTCTCCCGCGATTCATACATTCAACTCTTCGATGCCCTTCTTAGTGAAGAGCTTTATTTCAGTTCCGCCTTTGCATCCGAAGCAAACATCCTTGCGGCCACCAAGAGAATGCTGGGCCGTGCAATAAAGAACGATTGTATTCTTGGGTATTCGGACCTTGTAATTGATCCTGGGCTTAATGTCCATTTTAAAATAACTGATCCTGACAAAGACATAATTCAAATTACCCTTCTTTATGGACCTTAACGAGCATTTAGAAAAACGTAATAAGGATTTTTCACGATGGATTGAGGATGTCTGCCGTGACTGTAAGCACAAAAGATTGTTTCACTTATTTAATGAAAGCGATATTACCGACAAGAAATACCTTCACAGCAATTGCAATTTTGTTTTGGAAGTTGGTGGATTTTGTATGTGTCTAGAATACATGCCATCGGACAATCTCGACTACATAGAAATTCTTGCAAAGAAAAAAGGTTTGATTCCAGACGAAGAGGGGAAAAATGAATAGTGGAACATCAACTTCTGGCCCAAGTGTAAAAATAGGCGAGGGGAGACGGTGGTTTTCTTTGAGAGAACGTTTAGATACTGTAGGTCGTTATTTCGGTTTGGGATATTTCTTTGCGTTGCCAATTGTTGTTGCATTTCTTTCCATAAAATCCGCGCTGGCTATTTTAGCTGTAGAAGCATTGGGGTATTACATTGGAATGATGATTTACGAATTCGATAAGTGGTATAATTATAGGACGATGGGAGAGAAGCTAGAAGGCGAAGAAGAATGGTGTGAACCTTTAACGGAATCACGAAGAATTTTGAAACGGTTTAATTACTTCAGATACAAATACGGTATTTCCCTCGACGATGTTTTTTTATTTTTGGACCGCCCTGAAATACCAATCAGAGATAATTTGGATTGGATAGAACTCGTAAGTATTGTAAACGACCTTAGCTTGCACGTTGGGCAGCGATTTGATGAAGATGACACGAAAGGGAACGAATAATGAAAATTGGATTGATTACCGTCGGAGGTAGCGCAAAAGGCGTAGCTATTCACTTTGCCACGATAGCAGCAATGAGAAATTTGGATCTTAAACCAGATGTTATTTTAGGAGCAAGTGCCGGGTCTATTATGGCGTCCTTCATGGCGACTGGGATGAGTTCAGAATTTATGAAGTACCACATGTCCACTTTGCGAACAAAAGATTTTTTAGACCCGCTCCCTAAATTTGAATTGCTCAAAGAATTGATTTGGAATCATGGAAGTAAATTGTACGGCTTTATTAAAGGGGATAAGTTGGCTGAGTACGTAAGTAAGAGAATCGCTCCCAAAGATGATTTTTCAAAAACGGATATTCCATTGTACGTATCAGTAACCAATTTAAAAACATACAAGCTGACACTCTTTAATACGGGTTCGATTTCTGAAAAAGTGCAAGCCTCATGCGCCATTCCAATGATGTTTTGCCCAAAGAAAATCGACAACCAGTATTACATTGATGGAGCGATTCAAAAGGACCGTCTTCCCAGAGCGCTATTATCCGTTCAACCGGACCTCGACTACGTAATTGTCAGCAACGCTTCCTACGATGATGAGACGGATGACAACTCTTATTTGGAAGGGGCAAAGCTGCCAATGGTAGAGATTGTGCGACGCACAATGTCGATGCACGAAAAGTTTGTGTGGCCAAAAAAGATTGGGAAAACAAAGCTCATTTATTTATCGCCTGGAACTACGGTGCCCATTGATATTTTCAACATCGACCCAACCATCATGAATTCAGTGTACCAGGACTCTCTTAAATATTCCACTTTCCACCTGGAGAAGTATTTCAAAAGGATGAAGGCAAGACAGCTACGTAAAGAACAGCAGAAACCTCCAGAGCCCCCAACACTTACTGTATGAAAAATCTCTATTTGCCGGGAACTAATAAGAACGTCGGATATTTGGACAAAGATGTGTTGTATCTTTACGAACGTCATATGAAGTATTTTCCATTAACGATGGCCTCTTATATAGGGGTTGGAAGTGACATCGTAGCCCCAGTTATTTTCTCCAAAAGGGATAAGAAGGTTGAAGAAAACATTCAACTTAAAGGACACAGTGGATTTTTCTACAATGTAGATACAAAGATGTGGATTTTTTCCAATTGCACTTTCAAAACCCCGGATAACTTGGACGTAATTGAAATGGCGTACCTTTACAAGAATTGGAACAAAAAGAAACATGAGTGATTCAGAAGGCGCAGAAGTATTAAGACAGTGGATTAAAGAGGTTGAAGAAAAATGTCGAGAGTGCAATCACATGAAAATGAGTCATTCGTATTTAGGTAAAAAATGCAACGAATTATTAAGAACAGAGTCGCCATTTCTCTGCAATTGTCAAGAGTTCGTTCCATCAGACAATCTGGATTACGTTGAATGGTTGGCAAAGAAAAAAGGGTTGGTCCAATGATTGAGCCGACAATCGTGAACGTCATTTGCCCGAAATGCGAGAAAACGTGGTTGAATAAAGATTCGGAAAGTGGGGAATATTTCTGCTGCCATTGTGGGTATGCGATTACGGAAGAAGAGGCGAAGGCGGAAGCTTGGAGAAGCAAGTCGCCGTATTACGGGGAATAGATGGTTGACGAAAACAATTTGAAGAAGGAAATGTCTCAGTGGATTCAAGAGAAACTTGAAAAGAACAAATTCCCTTGTGCCAAGTGTAAACATTTTGAGTCCTCGCACATTAAAGGGTTGTGCATTGGGTGCCACGATATTGAAAATGATTGGCATGGAGAAAATAGGGTGAGTTGTTACCACGTATACGAACAAATTGACAACCTGAGTTTGATAGAATGGGTGGCAGAACAGAAAGAGGAGAAAAAGTAAGTGGGACTGTTTGATTCACTTTATTATTTTTGTCCGTTGTGCGGTGCGGAAAATGAAACACAAAGTAAATCCGGGCCGTGCTTGTTGGATACTTTTAAATTTAAAGACGACCTTCCTCTTTGGTTGATGGAGGACTTGAATGGTTCTGAGGAGACATGCGCCAAATGTAAGAAGAAGCTGAAGCTGATTTTTGATTTGAAAGTGACGATTAAAAAGAAAGCAATTGAGCCGATTGATAATTTGGATTTCGTTGAGTTTACGTATCGAAAGCGATTAAAGGCAAAGCATAAAAGTAGAAGAAAAAATAAAGGGTTGTAAAATTAAGCTGGGTGTGGTATAATTGTAAAGAGGAGAGAAAAACAATGGATGAAAAAGAATTACGACAATATTTTAACGATTTGTACGGTATCTTTTTGGGGTCAGCCCAGAAGAATGGACACGCATTGAATCCTGATGCGATTTTGAAAGATACGGAAACACACTGGAAAGCGTTGGTAAAGCATTTGAAGGAAATTAAGGCAGAAGAAATTTAGAAGTACGGTGTACACCAACAAAACTAAAAAACAAAGGAGAAATACTAAGATGGCAAGACGCACTCTGAGCAATGAAGTAAAGCAGGGAATTCTAGATGGATTGAAGAACGGCCTTCGTCCGGCAGATTTAGCCGTGACGTTTGGCGTTAGTATCCCCACGGTCTACAATTTTAAGAACCGTGCTGCCGCTGCCGAAGCTAACACAAACGTTGCACTGTCAGGGTTTGCTACTCCTGCGGAAGTGGGAACAGTTACGGTTCCTGTTGCAACTCGTACCGCTCGTAAGAGCACAAAAGCTTCTCGCTAAGAAGCAACAAAAGTGGGGTCGCTCGTGGCAAGGACCCCACCAAAGATTTGGAAAGGATAAGAGAAAATGACGAGTCATCTAATCTACGTTTGTGAGAACTGCGATCAACACTACTGCGGTAATTGTACAGATGCCGATGAATACAACAAGTTCTGTTCCAATAGATGTCAGCAAGAGTTTGAAAGCGAACACGAGCTTTTAAATAACGAGGGTTGCTAATGGACCTGCATTACTCGATTAAGGATTTGGAGGATATTGAAATTAGAGTGCTGCGTTCTATTGGAGCATTGCAAACTAATGGAACAATCCTGGGTGAAGAACATTCCCTCACAGTAATTAAAAAGCTCATTGAAGAAAATCGCGCTTTAAGAGATGAATTGATTCTGAGATATGGAGGGGCTAAATAGCGTGGATATTTTGAGAATCGTATGTGCTTTGATACTTACTCCCTTTGTCCTGATAAGTGTGTTACTTATGGGAACCATTTTCCTTGGATTTGTGGAAGAATATGGAGATGACATTTTGGGCTGGGGTTTTATTCTGGGATGGCTGGCTTTAACATTCGCTGTTATTTATAAAATACTTTAATGAACGTTAAATTCTTCGATCTTGCCAAGAAGATTGCAAAGCTTTCGGATCACCCAAAATTTAAATTAGGTTGCGTAATCGTTAAAAAACGAAAAATATTGGGGAAAGGGTGTAATATGATAAAAACTTCACCCCACTCCAATCACCCATTTAATATGATTCACGCAGAACTGTCGGCCATTTTAAATGCCGATAAACAAAGCGAAATTCGGAATGCGGATTTTTATATTTACAGAGAAACAAAGACAGGAAAATTGGCACAAAGTTTTCCATGTTCGTATTGTTTAACTCTTTTAGAAAATTGCGGTATTAAAAATTTGTATCATACAGGAGACGGGTGTTATGTATATAGCAAACTTGTATAGTCCCAGACCAACAAAACTTATCCGTACTAAAGTGCGTGAAAATGAAAATGGAATTTTAGTAAATTCAAGAAATAAAAGAATAACCGATATTCGAGGTAAAACATTTAACAGGCTAACCGCAATTTCTTGGTTTGGAACTTCGGAAGATGCTCAACGTGCATATTGGGTTTTTAAATGTATGTGTGGAACTGTAAAAGTTTTAAATAGCCTTTTAGTAAAACGAGGAACAACTAAAAGTTGTGGATGTTTAAAGAAAGAACAAATAAAAGAATCTGCTTTTAAGTTATTGATGAGAATGTATACCCAACATGCAGATAAAAGGCAACTTGAATTTACTTTAGCGTTTGAGGATTTTAAGAATATAATTTTACAAAAGTGTTATTATTGTGGAACCCCTCCGTCTACCCGCAGAACAAATAAAGCAAAATTAACAAAAAAGTTTGTAGTATTTTATTCAGGCATTGATAGAGTGGATAGTGACAAGGGATACGTTAAAGGAAATGTGGTTCCATGCTGTATTGTTTGCAATCGTGGTAAAGGAGATTTGCCCGAAAAGCAATGGCTAAAGCATTTAGATAATTTAATAGAATTTAGGATGAAATCTCATGCGTGAAGTGAAGGGCAACCTCTTCGACCAAAATGTTGATGTCGTTTGTATTACGACGAATGGCAGCGTAAAAGCTGACGGCAGAGCCGTTATGGGCCGAGGGTGTGCAAAAGAAGCTGCTGAATTGTTCCCAGAGCTTCCTTTGCTTTTGGGAACCTGGATTCAATCGGTTGGGAATCACCTCCATTATCTGAAGTACTACGAAGATCGCGGATACACCGTAGCCAGTTTTCCAGTGAAACATGCTTGGAGTGAAAAGGCCGACCTTAAATTGATCGAACAATCTTGCAAGGATTTGGCTGAATCAACTGTTGAAGGTTTGAAGGTTGCTCTTCCCAGGCCGGGATGCGGCAACGGTGGGAGAGACTGGGCGACAGAAGTAAAACCGATACTTGAGCGTTATTTGGATGACCGTTTCATTGTGGTAAGTTTCGAAAATGAATTGTAAACACCCACATACAAAGTTGGAAACCCTTGAACTTGAGAAACCGAGTGGAGAAGGCTGGTATCAAGTATTGAGCGAGAGTTGTTTGATTTGTGGGGAAAAATTAAACGTGGAGGGAAAGTATGGAAACTAAGGCGAAGAAAGAAAAGAAGTTAAAGAAACTCGAATTGAAGGCTAAAAAACTTCTTGAACCCCATTTGCATAATTTGATAGAGATACTTAAAGAAAAAGAAGAATTGCTTAAAGATAAAGAAAGGTACCCACTTGGATGAAAAAGCTAATTTGTTTGGTCCTACTTTTAACTGGTTGTGCCACTTTCAATTTTCGAATCGTTGGATGGTACAATGAAGATACTGAAGTGTTGACAAGCAATGGAACCTTTGTTCGTATCATTGGCAACCCCCGTATTACGTGTTTCACAAAGGCTGGCACTAAACTGGCCGATGGGATTTTTGTCACGGTTCACGACAACGATTTGATCGTAGATGAATGGGGAAAAGACTACGTGCATGTAAAAAACGATGGAAATAATTATTGTAAACTTTGGGAGCAGAAATAATGTACTGCCCACGCTGCGGCATTCTGTTACATTTGGATGAACAAAGCAAAAGGATTGACAATGCTATTACCGATAATAAAGAAGCAGAACTGTTTGTTTACAAAGGATGTGGATTTAGAAGGTCGGAAGCTTGGTGGGAATCGTTGCAGCTTGACGTTAACACGGAAATAGATTGGGGTAAGGCTGAGGAAGAGAAGTTGATAAAAGAAGATGCAGACGAGTTACCAGAAGAGTTGGCTGGATATTGCGAAAGTCCATGGGGAGATTGAATGGTTGAGATTCTATTCCCCAAAGCTAAAGGGCGTTTATACTGGGCCGGAATGAATATTGTTGGGCACGATAGACGTTGGCATTTGAATGAGTTGGGAGAACAACTTACCGCACATTTTATGAGGTGGGCTTAAGTGAGAGAACGACCTTTATTTGTAACTTGCCCAAATTGTTCTGGCCACAAAGGGGTGGCCGGGAAAAGTGCTGGACCTTGGATTGGAGCACCAGCTACTTTGCTTTGCCCCAGGTGTGATGGTATGGGTGAAATTCCTTTAAACTCATTGACCGAAGAAGAGAAGAATCCCAAACCTCCTGTACGATTTGAAAGGGATGATAACCCTTGAGCAAGAAACAAAAATACTCTGACAATTGTATCTTGGTAGTTGACGTGGAGAGTACCTGCCAAGAGAACAAAGATGGCCAACCACAAGAAACATTTGTCAGCGAAATTATTGAAGTTGGGTATGCCGTTCTGGATTATAAAACGAATGAAATTAAAGAGGATGGGTCCATTATTGTAAAACCCATTCAGTCAGTTGTAACCCCATATTGTACAAACCTCACGTCCCTTACGCAGGAGATTGTTGACCGTGGAATCTCGTTCCAGGAAGCATGTGAAACACTGCAACGCGATTTAATATCCGGGGGCCGTTTGTGGGGGTCCTTTGGAAACTACGATGTTGAAATGTTCAGAAAAGAATGCGAACGCAAAAACGTCAAGTACCCCTTTACTCCACAACACGCCAACATTAAATCGTTTTGTACTTTGATGAACGGTGAGGTTAACGGTTTAGGCCGTGCTCTTTCCAAGATAGGGCTTAATTTTGAAGGTCGCCACCACAGTGGGAAAGATGATGCTAGAAACGCCGCTAGAATACTCCAATACTACAAAGCTAAACTTGGAGCAACAGTCCTTATTTAGCTGATTTTTAGCATCAAAATAACTATTGACAAACTCCCAAAAACCTGTTATACTTAAACATAGGGAGGTAACAAAAATGCATAATACCAAAGTCGTATTATTGGCAGTTATCATTTCCTCAATCTTGACTTTTGGGATTGAAAAAATCATCAGCCTCTCTTACATAGCGAAAGAGTATTCTGCTACTCTTAAAGACCTTCGCTATTACAAAGAAGCGACGCTCCTTACGGACTGCCTTTACCGGGAGGGGACACCAGTAAGCGCGAAAACTATTAAAGAAACGTTGGAAACTATTGACAAAACGTTGCCGAAGTATTTCCCCAACGGTCCTTACACTCGTGAAGATTTTGTAGCTATTGCGTGGCTTGAGTCAGGGTTCAATCAATTTGAAACGGGAACCCATGGAGAGAAGGGCATCTTCCAAATCATGCCGGATGAGTTTGAAGAGAACAACATAAAGTTGAATAAGTACGACATCAGCACAAATGCTGAGCTTTGTATGACAGTATTGAAAGCAAAGTGGCAGAGGTACCCGGATTATAAAAGAGCGATTATTGCGTACAATGGAGTCGTAAGGAATAAGAGAGGCAAGTGGTCTGAGAAGTATTGGAAGAGCTTTGAAAAGCGCAGGTCAGTTGTTGGAACGTTGTTTAACTCGTGATGCAATACCCAAAGTGCAAACATTGTAAGCACAGCAAAACGAAGCACGTTAATTTCTATAATGGTATGAAACTCTCTCTTACTTTATGTTTGGACTGCTATAATTATTTTAATAATGGGCCGACGTATGAGTGGGAATACGAAGATGGTCCAGAAGTAAATTCTGAAACGTTCAATTACTACCACAACTATCATCCAGACAACCTTACGTACATTGAGAAGCTGGCAGAGCGTAGAGGGTTAGTGTGAACGACATTATTTGCAGGTGTGGGCATGAAAGAGAAAACCATCCGGGGGAACACCCCACAATTAAGTTTCAAGTTTGCAACGACTGTTTTATGAGGAATTTAAGGGCAAATCAGGGATTGAACGGCATTAAAAATTCTTGTCCCAAATATATCCCGGACAATTTGACGCACATTGAGATGTTGGCAGCGCAAAGAGGATTGGTATGAGTACATTTTGGCTTTCTGTTTTATTCTTCGCCATCGGTTTAATTGAGTTTGCCGTGGACCAGTATGAGAAGCTGGTATCGGTACGTCTTAAGATTTTCCCTACGCTTTTGTACAGCATCATAAACAACTCAATTGACTTTCTTATGTATGTTTTTCTTTTCAGCATCTTAATTCAGTTCTGGGAAAATTGGCACCAAGGCGTTCACAACTACTACAAACTCATTCCTTTCGTTTTCTACACAATAGGAAAAATAGCTGGCACTGTGTTGGCCCTGTATATTTATTCCGAAACAAAGAAGCAGCGCGACAGAGAGAAAGCCTTTAAGTTGGCTGATAAGAAAGAGAAAAAGCCCAAAGGAAAGAAGAGAACAAAGAAGCAAAAGGCCAAAGATGACAAACACAACTCCGACGTAGCGGCTACGATGCTTGATGCGGTTGAGATTGAAGATTTAAAAAGCGAAGTTAGAGAAAGGGTTATTGAAAAAGCTACACAGCAAATCACTGAACGTGTAGATGAAGTATTCAATAGTGAGGGAGAATCAAAATGAGAACGATTAAAGCGTCTTTGAGAATCAATAAGAACGGCAGGTTGTATTGTACAGCCCACCAAACTTACAAGGTAGCCAGCCCTCCAAGGAACGGCTGTAAAATCTGTTGGGAACTATTTGATAAAAATATTGTGCAGCCCTCTCTGGATGCAATGATTGAAGATTTGGAAAAGGAATTAAAGAGAAGGAATACAAATGAATAAACCCAGAGGATATCGCCACATTCTTTCCGGCATCCTAAGAAATCCACCTTTCGTCAAACTTTATGTAAGTAAGAGACTAAAAGGGACTATTTATTTTAAAAAAAGTGAATACCAATCTCTTCGTGAACAGCTATCAGCGTGGCTTCACAGGTACATTTAAATGAACCCAATTAGAGCGCAGAGGACGTGGAACGCACTGGCATCCAAATGGATAAGCGCCGTACCCTTTGGGAGGGGAACGCCACTTAGAAACTCAAGACGCAAGCAAGCTGGTGGTATAAAGAAAGGCGTACTTACTAATTTTATTCCAGTTGAGGTGGTGAACGCTATTACAGGTGAGGTAGCAAAGGGATACATGCGCGACCTCTCCATCAGGCGCTTAAGGAAATGGCTTTCCTATCACAACTATCGAGCCCAGGTGGAGCAGGTATTCTTTTCAAATAAAAATACGCTGCATCATCTCTCACCCAAAGAGATTGAAAACTTTCCAATCCTAGTTAAGCTTGGGAAGTATCAGGTGCCTTATTTAATTTCTTCCACTCGTTCCTCTTTGATTGTACGTGGCAGACAAACAATTACGCTTGACTTGAGTGCGGTGGATAATTTAAAATACCTCGAAACCGTTGCAGATAGAAAGAGTATGATGATGTCCCTTCTTAATAAAATTAAGAGGACAAAGAAGCGCAAGAAAGCAAAGAATAAGAGATGACCGAATACCCAGAAGAATGGATTTGTAAAACGTGTGGGAACCAATTAAAAAACCACATAAAAAAAGGTTCTCCTGATAAGGTTCCTGGTACTGGTGCTTTCGTGCCAGCCAAAAATGACTGGTGTTTTCCAAATTATGAACCAGGAGGAATTAGACAGACCTGGGCTTTTATTCCCCTAGATAATTTAACTTTAATTGAAACCCTGGCAAAAGAGGTGGGTATAACAGAAGAAATACCACAAGGCAACACCCCTAAAATAAACGAGTAGGGTGGGCATTTAAATAAGAGTTGGACAGTATAGATAGGCAGCAGGATTAAAATAATGGGTAAAGGTAAGGCGCTAATAGGAGGAACCGAACGAAGTGAGGAGATTGTTTACCCTCCAGACTGGCCTTGCGTTCGTTGTAAGCGGCCCTTCTCTGAGCATGTTAAAATTGGTACGCCAGGGCAACAAATGGGTGGCGAACAAACCGCTACCTACAATTGGTGCTTTACAGCGGATAATCCAAAAGCCGCAAATAGTTGGGATTTTAAACCAGTTGACAACCTCACTTACGTGGAGATGAAAGCAAATGGAAAAATATCCATCTGATTGGCCGTGTAAGTGTGGGCATATTTCTCATATCCATTTCCTGGGTGAAGAATTATGCCGCTGCGTTTGGTACGAACCGATTGACAATCTTTCTTATGTTGAATTGATGGCGAAGAAGAAATTAAAATGATTAAAGGCACAATTGACAACACTCCTATTCTTAAAGTGTATTCTGTAGGGCTTACCATTGGATTCTTTGTTGGGCTTGTTTTTGGGTACGCAATTTGGGGGTTGCGATGAATAAAGAAACTGTTATTAAAATTATTTTGATTGTTCTTGTGTCCCTTTGTTTCTACCAAGCTTGTAGGTGTTTGGCGTTTCACCCCAAGATTGAATACATCGATGACGGTGCTACTGTAAATTTAAAGTAGGACGTGTTATAATAAAATAAAGGAGAAATAAAATGAAATTGGGATTCAAAGTAGGATTCATGACAACGCTGGGTGTGTTGACCGCATACGCTTTGTTTCAGCTTGGAGCGCAAGCATTGGTTACGTTTGTGTTGGCACCGTTAGTTAACTTGTTGGGACTGTAATGGAACGAATCATCCTTACCAAATCTGTTCAGCATATGTTCAAACCTCCGTATACTGGAACTTTAATTAGGCGGCAAGGTGGAGAACGCATTACGGTAATCAGGGATGGACGCAAGAGTAGAGAGACGTGGAGTTATAGATTGTGGAGGAAATTACCCAAATGAGATTCCATTTCATTTATCATGACGGTAGCGAACTTTTATTCGAAGCAAGCGAAGCGAGACATTTTACCGGGCACGTAGTTTTGACCGATGCCAAACTTATAGAAAAAGTTGCAGGTAATTACGGTATGGACCTCATCCCAGAAGGGAAAGTATTCCCACGATTTAATCTCGCCCTCAATGGCAATCTCTTGGGCATGTGGCCGGAGGAAGAAGATAATGTCCAATAAACTTTATCGTGGTGTTCGTAAAGAGCATGTACCCAAAGTGTATGTGGATGCTGAAGAGCTTTCTTTAGATGCCGCTAAGAAATTGCGTCCATCTGAAGCTACCGTCGAATTTGGATATTTCGGCGATGGACCTTCGCAGACAAGTTTGGCAATCCTCTTAGATGCAACAGAAGACGAACAGAATTCATTAAAATACATGCACGAATTCAAAGCGGAGTTTATTGCCCCGGCAGATTACCAACTCGGTTTCACCATCCTCCAGTCCCAAATAAAATCGTGGATGGAAAAGAAGATTGCGGGTTCCAGTGGCTCTACTGGTTGGGCTTGGGGTATTTAATGCTGCGTGAGGTTGGAGTTGTGCTTGCAACTGGCGCTGTACTATTTGATTTTGCAAACTGGCAGAAACAAATCAGCAAGATACTAAGAACCAAACACAGCAGCCAGATTTCTTCTTCCGCTTTGATGGCAAAGATTGGGCATTACCTTTGTTCTGTTTCATCGCTTTTAATTTTTGCAAATTGGTTGGGTGCAGGAATGGAATGCGTAGCATTGCTGTGTTGTTTAATAACTTTTTCACTCGTCGTCAAATTTAAACCGAAGAATTGGAAATTGATAAATTTTAAAGGAGGACGGTAAATATGAAAAACATTGGTGCAGCGGTACTTATTATCTTGGGATTGGCAGTGGTTGGGTTGTTAACCTTTGGAGCAGTGAAAGCAACAGCAGAATTGAGTAGGGTGATTGCTGAAGGTATCAGCAACATTTACGCAGTGGGAGAATAATGAATATTTTGTTTCTCGATTTTGATGGTGTTTTAAATTCCAAGCAACACTTTCTTATGGACGAGGAGAAAGAACTTCCTGGGCAAGAGACACTTATTATGGCTGACTTCGAATTTATGAAATCTGGAATCAACGCAAACAACATGTGGTGCTTGAAGTACATCCTAAATAACGTTCCAGATTTGAAGATTGTTCTTTCTACTTCCTGGCGCACTCATTTTGAGATTGAACAATTCAAGGAGTTGTTCAAACATTATGGGTTGGATGGAGAACGGATTATTGGTAAGACACCAAAGAAATTCTCATCTGAAAGAATGCATGAGATTCATTTGTGGCTTGAAGACAATAAAGATGTAAAGAAATGGATAGCTTTGGACGACCATGCGGTGTTCAACCTGGAAGACCCTGACAAACAGAATGAAGTGTTGACGGATAGCTGGAATGGGTTGACGATGAATGAAGCATTCAAAATCATTAAGCATTTTAAGCCTGATTTTGAAGAGCCAGTCCTTTACATTTAACCCTTGATTTCGTCCCCTTTTTCTGCTACACTGTATTATGAGAATTGTTAAAATGCTTTCATTTCTAACCCTTTTATCTGCCTTATTTGGATGCGAAAAAACCACTCCAAACATCCCTATTGTGATTGTGGCGGGACAGAGTAATGCGGTAGGTTTTGGGCAGCACACTCCATCACCTGCCAATCCTAAAATTATCTGGCGTGGGTTGGATTTCCCAAGAGGTATCGGAGTTTCCTTCGCTGAAGCTTATTTGCAAAGGACTCTTCAATCTAAAATAATTGTGGTTCAATGTGCGGTAGGCGGAACAAGTATTGAGCAATGGCAACCAGGGAGTGTCTTGTACGAGCAGTGCTTACAAATAGTTGGGCAGGTTAAGAAAGAGTATCCGACCTCCTACATCGCCACAATCCTTTTCTGGCAGGGAGAAGCGGATACCCAATTCCTTAACATTCCGTGGGCGGATAAGTTTACGAATGTCGTAAGGGCATTTCGATACGACTTACAGATTAAAAATCTACCAGTGGTTTTCTGTCAGATTCACAACCACGCTGAAGAATCTACTTACCCCTCTTGGGCTGAAATTCAAAAGGAACAAGCTTCTGTATCACTGCCTTTCGTTACGATGGTAGGGACCTCTGATACTCAGATGGCAGATTCATTGCACGTAGGACCGCAGGGTTTGGTTGTGGTGGGGCGTAGAATGGCCGCTGCTTATTTCAGGCTGTTTACTAATTTGTGCGGTTGTTAAAATAACCCTTGACAAGAATGGGTTCTCCTGCTATACTAAGTTTGAGGGACGGTTAGCTGGTTCGAGTCCAGCCTTGGGGCCTTTGGGAACCAAAAGTAATCTTAGAAGGTAAAGATGGCCCTCACAAATTTAGAAGTTCTTTGAAAGATTTGGCTCAGCGTTTGCGGTGGAGATAACTTCATACTTGCGCTGCTAAAAGGGTTTGATCAACCCATCCTGAAAGAAGAACCGCTAGGGTTAGCTTTAGAGCCAGCAAATCTACCAGTAGGTAGACACCAGCGTAATATGCGTGTAAGTGGGCCACTCTTATAATTGAAGGCCCATTGAAAGGG
>Ga0070732_10000266_pt1 | contig 37228 bp, 28 predicted proteins | sample Coa_R1_5_FD_66449 | JGI IMG/M metagenome (GOLD analysis project Ga0070732, IMG submission 66449) | Surface soil microbial communities from Centralia Pennsylvania, which are recovering from an underground coalmine fire - Coalmine... | ecosystem: Environmental > Terrestrial > Soil > Unclassified ... | reverse complement strand
ACAGTGCCTTCGGTAACCTTCTTTCCCACCGTGACTCTAAAAGGGATACCGACCAGATCCGCATCCTTGAACTTCACCCCCGGACGCTCATCCCGGTCATCCAGCACGACGTCGAACCCGGCAGCCTCCAGACGCTTGGCGATGTCCTCAGCCGCGCTCCTCACCGCCTCATCTTTCACGTTGACCGGAGCCACCACGACCTCAAACGGCGCAATCGTCGTCGGCAGCCAGAATCCATCATTGTCATTCCCTTGCTCGACCGCCGCCGTCAAAATGCGCTCAATCCCGATCCCGTAGCACCCCATGATCGGCATCACTTCCTTGCCATTCTTGTCGAGCACCCGCAGCCCCATCGACTCCGAATATCGATACCCGAGCTTGAAGATGTGCCCGACCTCCACGGCGGTATCGATCCGCAAAGGCTTCCCGCAATTCGGACACGCCTCCCCCGCCGTCACCGACCGCAAATCCGCGTACGACGTCGGATGAAAATCCTTCCCCGGCGTCAGATTCTTCAGGTGATAGTCCTCTTTATTCGCGCCGGCAATCAGATTCGACCGCCCCTCGAGCGCCTTGTCGACAAGCAGCACCGGCTTGTCCGAATCTTTCTTGAGGTCCCGAGCCCACTCAATCCCGATCGGCCCCAGATATCCGGCCGGCGATTTGAACAGCGACTTGATCTCTCCCTCTTCCATCGGACGCGGCAACGTCCCGGCGGTCGCGTTGAGCTTGGCCTCATTGAGCTGATGGTCCCCGCGCATCAACACCACAATCGGGCGCAACTTGCTAGTCTTGCCCGCCCGGTCTTTCTCCTCCGCCATATACGCCAGAGTCTTGATCTTGTTCTTCGGCGACACTCCCAGAAACTTTGCCACATCCTCAATCGTCTTCTGCCCCGGCGTATGCACGAGCAGCGGCTTGCCGTCTCCTTCCGGCGCAAGATCGCCCCACGGCTCCAGCTTCGACGTCGCCTTCTCCATGTTCGCCGCGTAGTCGCACCCATCGCAGCTCACAATCTGGTCTTCTCCCGCCGGAGTCCGCACCATGAACTCGTGCGATTCCTTCCCGCCCATCGCCCCCGAGTCCGCCTCCACCACCATGTACTTCAACCCGCAGCGGTCGAAAATCCGGCAGTACGCCTCGTAGTGCTTCTTGTAGGAAACATCCAGCCCCTCCGCATCGATATCAAACGAATACGCGTCCTTCATCATGAATTGCCGCACCCGCAACAGCCCCGACCTCGGACGCGGCTCATCGCGAAACTTCGGCGCAATCTGATACCAGATCTGCGGCAACTGCTTATAACTGCGTAACTCCTTCAGCGCAATCGAAGTCATGACCTCTTCCTCGGTCATCCCCAGACACATGTCCGCACCCTTGCGGTCTTTCAGCCGGAACAGGTTGTCGCCCATCAGCGCCCACCGCCCCGACGCCTCCCAAGTCTCCCGCGGATGCAGCGCCGGCAAGTAATACTCCTGCCCGATCTTGTCCATCTCCTCGCGCACAATGCGGATGATCTTGTTGAACGATCGATTCCCAAGAAAGAGGTAGGAATAAATCCCCGCCGCAAGCTGCCGGATGTACCCAGCCCGCACCAGGAATTTATGCGAAGCCACTTCTGCGTCAGCCGGCGCCTCGCGCAATGTAGGAATAAACAGTTCTGACCAACGATGCATAGTTGAGTTCTCGATTGAAAGAAGAATCCCAGATTGTAAATGATGCCGCGAGGAGATTATGTGGGAAGAGCTGATGTGGGGACAGGCGCCTTCGGCTGTCCAGCGATGCGAAGCGAGGCAAACTTAAATGCAGAAATAGTCCCGCCGACCACAGCCCCTGCTGCCCTTCGTGGTTTCAGCCTTTGAAGTAGTGCGCGGGTTTGCCAAAGTGCGGGTGCCATTGGAGGGCTAAGCAGTCAACTGCTTCAAAATCTCTTTCCCCAGCTTCTGCGCCTCTCCAAAAAACTTCTGATACTCCACAAACAGCCGGTTCAGCTCGAGCGACTTATCCGCCGTGAGTTTCCTGCGCAGAATCATATCCCGCACATGCACAGGATTCGGCAAGGTCGCATCCTCATTCAGTTCTTCCAGCGCCGTATTGGGATCGTAGTGATACATGCCGCCTATTGTAGCTCGAGCCGAAATCCGCCAGCCGAAAGCCGGCAACATCCGTAGCGCCGGCGTCCCCGCCGGCTGTGTGGGAGGGCGTCTCGCCCTCCCACCCGTCCTAATACCCCGCTCACATCATTTCCGTTCCCCACAAATCATGCAGATGCACAATCCCTTCCAACTTCCCCGCTCGACTCACCACCATCAACGAAGTAATTTTCTTCTCTTCCATCACCGCCAGAGCCGTAGCCGCAAACTCCCCGGCATCGATCGTCTTCGGATCCCGCGTCATCGCCTCCTCCGCCGTCAGATCCATCACATCCTTGCCCCGCTTCTCCAGCAGCCGCCGCAAATCCCCGTCGCTGATGATCCCCACCAACCGCTCCCCCTCCACCACTGCCGTCACTCCCAGTTTCTTCCGCGACATCTCATAAATCACATCCGCCATGCGAGTCGCAGGGGCGACGCGAGGCAGCGCGTCCCCCGCATGCATCAACGCCTCCACCCGCGCCAGCCGCTTCCCCAACTTCCCCCCCGGATGCAAATTGGCAAAGTCTTCTTCTTTGAATCCGCGCCGCTCACTCAAGGTAACCGCCAACGCATCCCCCAAAGCCAACATGGTAGTAGTAGAAGCCGTAGGCGCCAGCCCCAACGAACAAGCCTCCCGCGCCACCGAGCAATCGAGAGCGACATCAGCCGCAGAAGCAAGTGTGGAAATCCCCGAGAGTGCCCCACCCTTGTCTCGCGCCTTTTGCGAGACAGGGTGGGGATTTTGACTTCCGTCCTTCAAAGATGTACTCCCGCAGATCTCATCCCCCGTCATCGAAATCAACGGCACCTGCAACCTCTTAATTGTCGCAAGCAAAGCCAGAATCTCCTCCGTCTCCCCCGAAGCCGACAGCGCCAGCACCACATCCCCCCGCACCACCATCCCTAGATCCCCGTGCAACGCTTCCACCGGATGTAGATACAACGCCGGACTCCCAGTAGAACTCAGCGTCGCCGCAATTTTGCGCGCGATCAGCCCGCTCTTCCCCATCCCGGTCACGACCACGCGCCCCGCGCAGCAAAACATCAAATCCACGGCCCGCTGAAACGACGCGCCCATCGGCCCCGCAATCCGGTCCGCCAGCGCGTTCAGCGCCGACGCCTCAATCCGCACCACGTTCTCGCCAGTATGTTTCATAGACCCGTGTTGAAGGAAGAGATCTTATGCCCCAGCATTCTCGCGCCGCACCGCCGCAATAAAATGTAGCAACGTCCCGCCTACCATCGCCTGCAACCCACGAGCACTCCGCCCCGTCCGATCCAGCCCATGCCCCGTTTCCGTCACGAACGCCAGTCCCAACAACAATGGAGCCGCCAATAACAGTAACGATCCCGCATACTGAATGCCTCGCTGCCACAACTCCTTGCGGGGCACCACATAAAGTCCGAGCAACACATTCGCGATCCCGCTCCCCAGCAGATAGATGTGCCGCGACCGGTACATCAGCCGCACATCATCTCCCAGCAGATGCATCGGTGGGACGTGCCGCAGCATCACCTGCCCGCTGACAGCAAACGCCACCAGCGCCAAGATTCCCCAGACCAAGTGAATACGTCGCATCCAACAGTTCCTGAGAAGCCGCAATGTTAGCACGCAGCCTCGCAGCGAAACCGCTCCCCGAACGCACTGCTGGCAGCCGCAACGTCGCTCTCGAAAGTAATCTAGATCGCGTTTTTCCCATCCGCTAGGATTTTTGAAACGCCATGAGCCATTCCTACGCCTACTTATCGCAAGGCCAACTCCACCTGAAACTAGACGACGATCCCGTCCGCCCCATCGATAGCAAATTCGGAGAATCCGTCCGCGAGCGCGCCGCCCAGATTCACAATCGCAACGCCTGGAAGACCCAGGGCACCGGCGCGAAATTCATGTCCGGAGGCCTTCTCTGGGGACGCCAGCCCGGCGATCCCACCGCCATCCGCGTCGACATCACCGGCATTAGTTCCGGCTGCAGGCCCGGCGAACTCTTCTACAGCCTCGCCAACGACGACATCGGCGGAGTCTTCCTCCTCCGCGATCGCGCCACCGACGAACTCCGACTGCTCCACACCGCCGACTTCCGCGTGCGCCGCCTCGCCGCGGGTGCCGCACAAGATTCTTTAGCGTGCGTCGTCCAGCGTAAAGGCGGACAATCCTGCATCTCGGTGATGCGCTCCGACGGCACCGACATGCGCGACGTCACGCAAGGCGACACTATCGACGACGCACCGCACTGGGTTCCCGGCTCCGCCCGCGAACTCGTCTTCCAGTCTTCCGCCATCGGGCGCAATCGCGCCGGATTCGCCGTCACGCAAGCCCCATTCGCCATCCACAAACTCGATCTCGAAGCCGGCACCGTAACCACCCTCGCCGAGGATCCAAGGTTCGATCTGCTCACGCCGCAGCTTGCGAACGATGGCACGCTCTTCTACATCCGCCGTCCTTATCGCGATCCCAATCAGCCGCCCAGCCTCTGGCGCGCTGCGCTCGATCTCGTTCTCCTTCCCTTCCGTCTTATCTACGCGATCTTTCAGTTTCTGAATTTCTTTGCCGTCCGCTACACGGGAAACACGCTGACCACCACCGGCAACGCCCGCCAGAAACACGCCGACATCCGCAAGATGATGGTCTGGGGAAACATGCTCGATGCCGACAAGGCCGCAGACCGCGCCGATGACGGCACTCCGGCGCTGGTCCCAAAGAGCTGCGAACTGATCCGTCGTCGCAAAGATTCCAGCACCGAAGAAGTCGTCGCCAAAGGCGTCCTCTGCTACGACCTCTATTCCGATGGCTCCGTCCTCTACTCGAATGGCAGCGGGATCTACCGCGTCGACCCAAAGGGATCGGTAGAGCGCCTCGCCAAAGACGCGCTCATTGAGCAGGTCGTCACCATCGAGATGTGAGGACACATTTGCTGCAAATCTACAAAATGCCGATAGAGGCAGTGCACCAGCAGAAACGCGCAATCCTGGCCGCATCACTGACACTCTTCATCGGCGTACCACTGCTTACGATCGCTGCCGCAACACTCTTCCACCTCGATCGCAGCACCCTAAGCACCCGCGACTTGTGTTCGATCGGATCGATGTTAGGCCCGCCCTGCGTGCTGCTGTGGCTGCACGCAAACATGATGAAATCTTTCCAGATTCAACTGGAAGATGACCGCATCACGCGAGTCCAGAATCACCCGTTCGGCCGTTCCACTTTGAAAATCTCTATCGCCCGCCAGGATGTTGGTCACATCCGCGAGGTTCAGAAGTCTGGACTTTACCTCCACGGACGCGACGGCGATGGCCGCTGGATCGATCTCCCGATTCCCCGCACCCTCGAGAACTACCAGGACCTCCGCTCCCGCCTCGCCGCCTGGCACCCCATCCACGACTCCTGGCTGTAGCGCAGATCTTGGTCAGACGGACCTGATCGATATAGCGAAACCGGTGGCCCAATCTTCACTTCAATCCGCAAAAACTATCTCTCCCCTTTTCCACAAGTGTAATCGTCATTTCATCTTCCTTTCATCCTTCCGCAACCGAAGCGCAACATTTCGAAGATATGTTTACTCTCCGTCCCCGAATCCGGAAACCGGTGCCCGCGCGCCGCAGGTGAGGATTGCGTCCCATTAAGGTGTTGGCCGGCGGGGCATAGGAGAAGAAGAAATGATGAAAAAGTTGAAATCAGCAATTCAAAAATCGATGGCGATGGTACTCGCATTAACTACGGCGCTGGGACCAAGCACGCTGCCCGTATTTGCCGCTTCCAAGCCAGAGCAGAAAGTTGCATCCACCACAACGCCCATCCAGCATCTTGTCGTAATCTTTCAGGAAAACGTTTCTTTTGACCACTACTTCGGAACCTACCCCAACGCGACAAATCCGTCCGGCGAACCCAGGTTTAAGGCGTTCCCAGGCACGCCGACCGTTAACGGCCTGACTGGCGCTCTTCTGACCAGTAACCCCAATCTCAATCCGGCCAATGGCGCGGCGGCATCGAATCCGTTCCGCTTGGATCGCTCGCAGGCGGTGACTCCTGACCAGGATCATAATTACACCGCCGAGCAGCTTGCGTTTGACGCTGGGTTGATGGATCTATTTCCCTCGAAAACCAGCTCGGGAGGCAACGAGGTAATGGGATACTTTGACGGCAATACCGTCACCGCGCTGTGGAACTACGCGCAGGACTTTGCCATGAGCGACAACTCTTACGGCACGACGTTCGGCCCTTCTACGCCGGGCGTGCTCAATCTGGTCTCAGGGCAGACCAATGGCGTCACCGCAACTCTCAACGGGAGCGGCGACGAAACGAGCGGCGGTAGCGACGGTTCGCTGACCGTAATCGGTGATCCCGATCCGATCGGTGACGTCTGCTCCGCTTCAACCCGCAACCAGGTCACCATGGGAAGCAAGAACATCGGCGACCTGCTCAGCGCGGCAGGCGTGACTTGGGGATCGTTCATGGGAGGCTTCAACCTCAGCATCGTCAATCCCGACGGTTCCACCGGATGCAACCGCACCTCCACCGGCCTTGCCGGGCCTACGAAGGACTATATCCCGCACCATTCCTTCTTCAACTACTGGACCTCAACCTCGAATGCGGCGCACACGCGCCCCGCCTCGCTGGCTGAGATCGGTAACGCTGGGCCCGCCAACCACCAATACGACGTGCTGGACTTCTTCGCTGCGGCCGCTATCGGAAATCTTCCCGCCGTCAGCTTCCTCAAAGCCCCGGCGTACCAGGAGGGTCATGCCGGATATTCCGATCCGCTCGACGAGCAGACTTTCATTGTCAACACGATCAACTTCCTGCAAGCGCTGCCAACCTGGAACAGCACCGCGGTCGTAATCATGTATGACGATTCTGACGGCTGGTACGATCACGTGATAGGACCCATCATGAATACATCGACAGGCCCTGCCGATGCTCTTACCGCGCCCGGCGCCTGCGGAAATGCGATGACAGCGCTTCCTGGGGTGAATCCGGCGAACCAGCACGCTCTCGGCCGGTGCGGTTACGGTCCGAGGCTGCCGCTGGTCGTGGTCTCGCCTTGGTCGCGCAGAAACTTCGTCGACCATACCGTGACCGACCAGTCCTCGATCATCCGCTTCGTCGAAGACAATTGGCTGGGTGGAACTCGCATCGGCCAGGGATCATTCGACGGAATTGCCAACTCGATCTCACAGATGTTTGATTTCACCCGACGCCGCGAAAACGGCACCCTGTTCCTCAATCTCAGTACCGGCCAACCCGAAGGCGACCGTTAAGTCAAGCCGTTGATACTAAAAGGAATAAGGGCATGCCAGCGCATGCCCTTTTTTCTGCCCGCCAGCATCCTGCGAAATATTTCAACATTTCCACAGATGATGCCTCGCAACTGGTGCGATATATGTCTTCTACTCTCCCAACCTACGTGAGAGAATAGGCCATGACACAGACCAACCTGCCCCCGCGGCATGAGCAGCGCAAGGTTGAAGAACTGCTCCTGAGACTCTCCAAAATGAAACCGATCTCAGCGAAGCCAGCCCCGATTGTGATAGGACATTCTGCTCTTCGCGCAACCGGCACGGCGAATTCGCGCGTCTTCTTTTCGACATAGAGATAGATTTGATTCAATCGCGCCCGCAGCTATCCCGGCGCATCAGTTCGCGGATTTTCGGGTGAGCGCCCGCTAGCGAAGTCTCCCACCGCCTAAAACTCTAACCTTCAAAAATGATCGAGGTCACCGGCTTGCACTGTGGTGCGTGGCTTCTGACCTAGCACCGCCAAGCCCCGCGCCTGAATCAGCCGATCCCACGGCCCCGCCTGCCAGTTATCCCGCACCTTCTCCGGATGTCTCCACGGCGGTAAGTTCAGCATCAGATTCCGCGCCGTCGAGTGCACATACGGCTCGTACATCGATCGCAACTTCGCCAACTTATCCCGCCCATAGTCATCACTCCGAAGTTTCAGCCCGGCCGCCTCGAGCGCCGCGCGCAGCGTTTCATACTCAGCCTCCGGTAACCGATCCGGCCACGCCGGATCGTACCGCGCGTTCACCACCTGCGCCAGGTCGACCGCTGCATGGCGCGCCATCGCAAATGTCAGCTTAGCCTGACCCGGATGCACTCCCTCAATCCCAGTGAGCAGCAGCGACGTCACATCCAGCATGGTCGTCAATGCCCCCACCCAGGATTGATTACTGTGCTGCGATCGAAAGAATGTCAGCACCGGATACGAGATTTGCGACTCCAGCAACTCCGCCGCCCACCGCTCCCAATCGCGCAGCACCTCGTCCAACACCAACTGATCCATCCCCGGATTTTCCGTTCGCCCCGCCAGCCGTACCAGCAACTCCGCCGCCGCCGGTGGCGATCCCGCGCGCGCATCCAGCATCGAAATCTGAATCTCTCTCCGCGAGAACGACGAGTACACCACCGGGATATACCCGATCACCACGCCCAGAAACGCAAACCCCATCCCCGCTTCCAGCACCGACAGCGCCCGCGCACCCCCCGAGGTCGGCACAATATCGCCGTATCCCAGAGTGAAAAACGTCTCCCCGCTGTGATAGAGAATCTTGGCGAAGTTGAGTCGCTCACCGCTGAGCTGCTCGTGTCCCCCAATCCCGTACTGAATCAGCGCAAAGCCAAAGATCAGCCCCGCCGCCCAAAACCCCAGCAGCAAAATCAACGACAGCGGCCCGAAATATCCCAGAAAATTCTGCTGCCGCGACGTCGGCCTGATGTAGCTCGCAATCTTGCGCCACGGAATCCAAGTCCGCCGGTAGAAATACGCCGTCAGCCGGAAATTCCGCAGCACCCGACGCGGCAGCACCACGGTCTCAAACGCATCCAGCAGCACCACCCAGATGATGGCAGCACCAAACACGATGGCGATGATGTGCACATGCGATTGCATAAGAGCAGACCCCAGGCGTCAGTCCTCAGACCTCAGCCCAATAAAGGTTCAATCTAGATGCGTTGGGAAGGTTACCAGATTCGTGTGATCTCTAGCTCTTCAGCCCCGTCGAGAGTCACTTGAGGTTGCCCTCTCCAGTTGAGGGTGCCCCATTTTGACTTGTCTGAATGTTCGAGGCCCGAAGTCCGCCGCCGAAACGCTACTGCGGCTTAGTCTGCCCCTGCTGTTGGGCAGGCGGCGTCTGCGTAGCCCCCGCAGGCGTCGTACTCTTCGTCGCCGGCTTCTTCTTCGCCGCCGGTTTCTTCGGAGGAGGCTCTGTATCATCCACCACGATCTTCTTCGGAGGCGCCGCCTCGACTTGCGCCTGCAGCGTCTTCAACTGCCCCCGCAGCCGCGTCAGCTCTGATTCTTTCGACGACGACAGATTCTCAATGCGCTCCGCCAACTGCTTCCGCGTCCCCTCGAACGCGCTCAGATCATTCGATAGCGATTGCAGATCGTCCTTCGACCCGTACGCTGCTGCGTCCTCGGTGACGTTGCGCAACACGTCATACAACGCATCAAGATTTCGATAAAGCTTGAACGTCGGGGGCAAATCCTCAGGCGCATTGCGAAGCTGCGTAATCATCTCGGGCAGCGCTCCCTGCAGATTCCGCTGGATCGAATCCACGTTTCCCAGGGCTTGCTTCTTATAGGACCCGTCCGCCTTCCACCTCTCGATGCGCAGCTTCCCCAAATCCGCTTGCGTATCCTTCGACGCCGCTTCGATTTGTGACAGCAACGCGTTCAGCTGGGTCACCGACGCGTAAGAAACAGGTTGACCCTGCCCGCTATTGGCAGGACTGGCAATTGGAGCCGGACCCGATTGCGCCAGCGCTGCCGCCATGCATGTGAGATACAGCCCTGAAGAGATTAGAAGGTTGCGTTTCATTGTTCGTGCTTCATAATCAGCCCATCAGCATACTACAAGCATCTCCCGGACCGTCATCGGGTAAACCCCCGAACCGCTTCTGTAGATCGCATCTGCCGCTCGACGTTGGTAGCGCCGGCCTCCCGGCCGGCTGTGGGGCAGGCGTCTCGCCTGCCCTCCCGACAGCACCACGCACCTCGCAATTTCTCCCCTCGTACACCATCGGTCATCGGATTCGACTCCGTCCAAGCGCAGCGCGATAATGAGACGAATGCTTCCCCGATTCACCTCGCTCGCGTTCGCCATTATCGTGCTGCTCGCCACGTCGTTCGCCCAGGAGACTCCCCGCCGCCTGATTCTCAAAGACGGCTCCTACCAGCTCGTCACGAAGTATGAAGTGAAAGGCAATCGCGTCCGCTACTACAGCACCGAACGCGAAGATTGGGAGGAACTCCCCAACGCCTTAGTCGATTGGCCCGCCACAGAAAGATACGAGAAGGATCGCGCCGCCGAGGCCTCTTCTCCCGCCGCAGTCGAACTCGATAAAGAACTCGAACGCCCCGACGTCCCGTTGCCCGAGGTCGCGCCCGGCCTGCGCCTTCCGGAAGATTCCGGCGTCTTTCTTCTCGACAACTTTCAGGGAGAGCCCCAGCTCGTCGAAATCAATCAGACCGCCGGCGACATCAACCGCAATACCAAGGTCAACATCTTGAAAGGCACCATCAATCCGGTTGCCGGACTCAAGCAGACGATCGAACTCGATGGTACTCACGCCGCCATCCAGTCCCATGTCGATGTGCCTGCGATTTATATCAAGCTCGAAGGTGCGCCAGCCGAGCCCGCAGCTCCGGTCGATGCCTCGAGCGCGGCCGAGCCACAGAAGCCGCAACCACCTGCGCAGTCCGGGCAGCCGCCGACAAGCTTCGATCGCTTCCTGATCCTCCACGTCGAAGTCAAAGGCAACAAGCGCATCGTAGGCGGCGTCAAGCGCCAGGTCAGCGGCAAAATCTCCCACGAGCAGCACGCCGTCAAGACGACCATCAACAACATGAAAGGAGGATGGCTCAAACTCACTCCCACGGAAAACCTCGCCCCCGGCGAATATGCGGTAGTGGAGATGGCCGAGAAGGGTGCCATGAACCTCTACGTCTGGGATTTCGCCGTAAACCCCAAAGCGCCGCAGAATCCTAATCCCTGGAAGCCGGATAGGAAGAACAACGAGACCAATACCGCCAAGCCCGCTCAATCCCCGAATTAAGACTAAGACCTGGGCTGCCGACTGAAGGTAGCCTGACTACTCCAGAATGAGGTGGGACGCACTCGCTTGAAATCCTTTTCCGCCCATGTAGAACGCTTGAAGGTGATACCCCTTCCACCGGTCTTCCGGGATCGAACTTGACAATGTTGCCTCCCCGTTCTGGTCGAGTTGCAAAAATATCTTCCATCCATCGCTGGAGGTGAGAATCACGGCACCCGGCGCAGCTACCGTTCTTGTTTTTTCTGCGGTCACCTTTGCTCTGAGACTAAACCCAATAGTCCGCGCTCGACCCGCATGTTGCTCCGTCAAACTCAGAACTGTTCGTGTTCCCCGGTCCTTCGGGTCATTCACGACCTGGACCAAATTGTCTGTATCGCCCACATACAGTTCGCTCGTATCAGCGACAAAGCGCGCTTGTATCGAATGCTCTCCGATCGATAAAACATTCGTAGCAACACTCGCGACGCCACCATCTGTGTGCACGCTGTAAATAGTCTCTTTGCCGTCCGTAATACTTACAGTTCCGCTGGGCGTGGATCCACGGGGCACTGACACTCGAGTCGAGAAGGTTACCGACTCTCCCTTGAGCGATGGATTTGGCGACGATTCGAGCTTCATTGTGGTGGGTTGGATCTTCTCAGGATCTATAACGTACGAACTCCGTGACGGAGTGCTTGAGGCACGCCCTGGCTGCTCCGGAGTAAAGTTCAATTCACCGCGGTAGATTGGTAAACACAGAAGAAGCGTGCTCAAAACCATTGCCGGGATATAACCCCAACTTTCGCCCCACACAGTCCGCATGACCAGCGTCGCGGCCACAATCATCGAGAATTCCCAGACGTAGAAACCTACCAGCAGTGGCATCGCCAGACCGAATAAACCGAGAGATGGCGGAAGATATGCGAGAACTACTGGAAATGCTGTTGCGAGGGAGAAGAGCATGGCAAAGCCGCGTCCTTCCCCCCTTTCCATCCGCTTGATCTGCCACGGGACCAACAACATGAACGGATTGATGAACACCGTCCAGAGCGCCGGGAAAATCCCTATGTAAGCGCCTTTCACGGGAACGACGAGAAGAATCAAGGCATCGTACGCGATCTCCCAACCCGGAGCGGACCTCCCCCCGCCGCCCAGATTCACTTTCGCAGCCGGAAGAAAGAAAGAAATTGCCCACGCTGCCAGGCAAATGCAGAGCCATGCGCGTACAGATTTAGGTATGCTTTGAACGATCGGGATCGAACTCGAGGATTTCGCCGGAGAGTTGTTAGGCACCGATTTCATCCAACTCGAAGCTGCATCGAACTCAGAGTCCTCAGCGAGAAGAGCGAAGCTCGAATCGGAAAGCTGTGGTTTTAATTCTGAGGCCCAGAAATCCTACTCCTGCAGCATTCCCCGCTGCGCGACGCCGATGTTGTCGCGCGTGGAATTCTTCACCATGTACATCATCCCGTCGGCCTGCCGGATCACATCATGCGCCGACCGCGCGTCATGCGGATACGTCGCCACTCCAATCGATGCACGCACATTCAGATTTAAGTTTTCTTCCCGGCAGAACGCACTCGCGCGGAGCGCATCGCGCAACCGCTTCGCCACTACCAGCGCCTGATCTTTGCTCGTCTGCGGCAGCAACACGACGAACTCATCCCCGCCATAGCGGAACGCAAAATCGATCAGCCGCAACTGCGCTTTGATCAGGTACCCGATCTCCGCGAGCAGCTTGCTCCCGATCAAGTGCCCGTGCGTATCGTTCACGGTCTTGAAATGATCGAGGTCAATAAAAAGGATGCTGAACTCATACCCGAATCGCGACGACCGGTACACCTCAGTCTCCAGAGTCTTATAAAGATGTCGCGCGTTGTAGAGTCCAGTGCAATCGTCGGTGATCGTCAGTTCCTGAATCTTCTCGACCCACTTCGCGTTCTCAATCGCAATCGCGGCGTAGTCGCATAGCGATTGGAGGAAGAACAACTCCGGCTCCTTGAACCGCTCCATGTCGACATTGACCAACTGGATCACGCCCAGCACCCGCAGCTTCGACCGCAGGGGCACGCAGATCACCGACCTCGTCTCCCATTTGGTGGCGTCATCTACCCGGCTGGCGAAATTCGGATCGTTGCGCACATCCGGCACAATCCGCGATTCCCCATGTTTCGCCACCCATCCCGCGATCCCTTCGCCGACTTTCAGGCGGACGTTCTTCAGCGCCTCGGCTTTATCGCCCACCGCGATCGCAAAATATAGCTCGTCGTGCCCTTCATCCACCATCAGCAACGACCATGTATCCGGACGGAAATATTCTCCCATCTTCTCCATGATCGTTTGCAGGATGGAATCAAGGTCCAGCGATGACGTGAGCGCTTTGGCCACATCATGAAAAATCGTCAACTCCTGGCTCTGGCGAGTCAATTGAGTGCCGGCCTCAGGCATGGAAATCCCGTCAATCCTCACTTGGTAGGGTGGCGTTCAAAAATTATAAGGGTCACTTTCGTGGTCGGGCAATGAACGTTAGTAACCCGTACCCCTAAAGCCAACCATAACAACCACTAAAAGACGACCCAAATAAAAACCACGTAGCGACAGCCGCCTCGGCTGTCCCGCGAAGTGTAGCGAGCGGAACCTCATCAAGGCGTGAGCCGCCAGACCCCTGCGTGCCCCTCTGTTTCCTCTGTGGTGAACGTCTTATAATCGCAGCGATGAAACTCATCCCGGTCCTCGTCTTACTACTCACCGCGGCCGTCGCCCAAACCCCCGACCCCAAATCCGTCCCGGTCATCGACGGCGCCCTCGGCCCCTGCACTGCCGACTTCACCATCACCGGCCCAGACAACAAACCCATCTACCTGGCAAAAATCAAAGTCCACATCGCCTACGGATTCCTAAGCGCCCACAAGCTCGACCTCGAAGTCAGCACCAACGTCGACGGCAAGGCGCGCTTCGCTGGCCTGCCCGACCGCGTCAAGCGCGGACTCTTCTTCGATGCCTCCGAAGGCGAGCGCACCGGCAACGCCTTCGACGACCCCTCCAAAACCTGCCAGGCCCAATTCACCGTAACCCTGCGCAAACCAACCACCGCCCAATAATCCTAAAACTCAGATTTCGAGGGTGCCCCACTCTTGTCGCGTTTTGCGCGACAGGGTGGGGATTTTGGCTTCGTATCCCAGACCAAAGATCCGACACCTGATTCCTCATCCCATATCGAAAAGCAGGATTCTAGGTTAGGAGACATTACTACGCGTTTCCGGAATCCACCCCCCGGGGCCGGAGATCCAGCTTTCCGGCGCCGGCCCACCCCAGTTACCCAGCCCCTGTCCGTCCGTCCCGTAGCGCACTCTCGCCGGTTGTCCTATGATGTTGCCAACACACACCGAAGGGTCTTCACAACGTGGGCGAGTTCGGCGACAAATTCCGCAAAGCGCGCGAGAAGAAAGAACTCTCGCTCGACGACGTTTCCAACGTCACCAAGATCAGCACGCGTATGCTGCAGGCTATCGAAGAGGAAAACTTCGAGCAGCTGCCCGGCGGCGTCTTCAATCGCGGATTCATTCGCGCATACGCTAAGCACCTCGGCCTCGACTCCGAGGAGGCGGTCAACGATTACCTCGCCTGCCTGCGCCAGGCGCAAGTCGACTCCCATGACGGATGGGATCTGGCCAAACCACCCGCTCCCCAGCCGTCCATCGCAACCAAGCCCAAACCGGCGCACCTCGTTAAGTCGGAAGTCAAACCCGAGGCACCGCCCGTCAACGTCGAAGAACTCCCCGAGTTGCAGCTTCCACGCGCCGAACATATCCGCTCGGCGAAAAAGGAATATCTCAGTTCTTCCTCTAGGATTTCCTGGTTACGGATCGCCGCCGCTGTTTGCCTGCTGATTTCGGTGTTCTTCCTGTGGACCCGCCATCCCCGCAACAGCGGAACTGCAGGGGCGTCGAGCGGTTCCCCACACCCCGCGCCATCGGCCACAGTCGCCGCAGCGCCGCCGGTAGCCCAAAGCACTCCGCCTTCTCAATCACCAACTCCACCCGCGCCCAGCACCGCCGCTCCGTCGCCGCAACCTTCCGCGCAATCGGAAGACTCGGACGATTCCTCAACCGAAAATCCGCTGACTGCCAAGAGGGCTCCTTCTCCATCTCCTGCCCCACCTGCAGGAACCAGCGTGGATCAAAATGAAGTCAAAGTCGAAAAGAAGGGTGATGTGACCATCCGTTCCTTCGGTGCCACGGGCACGAAACCTGCCGAGAAACCTGAGGCTACTCTTAAACTAATTATCCGCGCCACCGAAAACTCCTGGATCTCCGTCACCTCCGACGGACAATTGGTCACCCAGGAAACTCTGATCGCCCCCGCCGCGACGTCCTTCCATGCCACGCGCGAACTGGTAGTCAGGGTCGGCAACGCCGCCGGCATCAGCTTCCTCTGGAATGGCGAAGAGGTCCAGCCTCAAGGCGCAGAGGCCGAAGCGAAAACTTTCATCTTCGACGCCCAAGGCATGCGCACCAGCACTCCACCCCAACCCTAGAACGCTTAATCCCAAAGTCTCAGCACTCGAAGGGTGCCCCAAGATCGGGTGCCCCACTTCTCCCTGCCTTTGGGGAGAAGTGGGGATTTTGACTTCCCTGGAAAATGCAGCGCAAAGCGCGCAATGAGCCCCCGACGACACACTCCGCACAATCGCAAGGTTTGCTCTCTCCACGGAGCACGGGCCCCTTTAGGGCCGCGTGAAGTATCAAAAAGAAAAAGGGCTTCAGCCCCTCCCAACCCCCCCTCAAACCTTTTCATTCCCTCCCCGTCGAAACTATGTTTCCATATCCCCACCGGAATCCGCCGCACCAGTCTTCGGAGAGTTCCATGAGCACCACTCTTCAAACCGCTCCCGTTGTAGCAACGCCAGCCTCCATCTCCCGTATCGCTTCCATCGATATCATCCGCGGCGCCGTTATGGTCATCATGGCGATCGATCACGTCCGCGTTTACTCCGGCTTACCCGCAGGAGGCCCCACTCCCGGAATCTTCTTCACTCGATGGATCACGCATTTCTGCGCCCCCGCCTTCATCTTCCTCGCCGGAACCAGCATCTTTTTCTATGCCCGCAAACACACTGACGTTTCGCGCTTCCTGATCATCCGTGGCCTCTGGCTTATCTTCCTCGAACTCACAATTCTCCGTCTCGCCTGGACCTTCAACTTAGACTTCGCGCACTACGAAATGGCGGGCGTGATATGGGTCATCGGCTGCTGCATGATCCTCATGGCTGGCCTGGTGAAGTTACCCCTGCCAGTCACAGCAGCGATCGGCGTAATCATCATCGCCGCTCACAACCTGATGGATCCCCACATCGGAAAACTCCTCGGAGGAATGGACGCAAACAAGTTCTCCGCCCTCTGGAAAATCTGCTACATCGGATTCTTCGCAGGCCCAGTGCAATTCGGACCAAATGGCCCCAATCTCATCGTGCTCTACTCGCTCGTCCCCTGGATCGGCGTAATGGCCGCAGGTTACGCCTTCGGTAAAGTTCTCTCGCTAGAACCCGCTCGCAGAAAACAAATCTGCCTGTTGATAGGCCTCGGAGGCGTTGCTCTTTTCTTGCTGCTCCGCGGCTTCAATCTCTACGGTGATCCCCGCCCGTGGCATCGTTCCGTAATCTCAAACAACGGCGCGCCGATGCCAGCACTCCTCTCATTCCTTAACTGCACGAAGTACCCCGCCTCGCTCAACTTCCTCCTGATGACGCTTGGCCCAATCATCGCGGTAATGCCATTCCTGGAAAGTGCGCGCGGCGCTCTCTCCCGAGTCATCGCCATGTTCGGACGCGTCCCCTTCTTCTTCTACGTCCTCCACATCCCCCTGATCCACGCGCTAGCCCTGATCGTCTCAAAAATTCGTCTGGGCTACGTAAGTCCGTGGCTCTTCACCAATCACCCCATGGGCAACCCCGAACCACCCGACGGATACACATGGACCCTTCCGCTCCTGTACTCAGTCTGGGCAATAACAATCGCCCTCTTTTATTTCCCCTGCCGTCGGTTCGCCGAAGTAAAAGCGACGAGCAGAGCCAGTTGGCTGAGATACATCTAGACGAAAGGGTGCCTCGCCCTTGTCGCGTTTTGTGCGACAGGCTGGGGATTTGACTCCCGATCCTTGCGAATTCCTTCTGCCCGCATCCTTCCCCACGCAGTCCGTAGCGCCGGCATCCTGTCGGCTGTGGCGGGGGCGTCTCGCCCCCGCACCCGTCCCCCTCCCAACACCCGAAACAAAACACCCGACCCATAAACATTCGCAGACTCCCCAGTACCAAATCCCCACCTCATCCGTCTATCCCTCCACGAGGACGCCGCCCATGCAAACTCTCCTGCAGGACTTCCGCTACACGCTCCGACAACTATTCAAGAATCCCGGCTTCGCCTCCACCGCAATCCTCTCCCTGGCCCTCGGCATCGGAGCTACCACAGCCGTCTTCAGCGTCATCCACGCCATCCTGATGGATCCTTATCCTTACGCCGCTTCCGACCGCATGGTCCACATGCGCCTCCGCGACGCCGCCTCACAAGAACGCGGATTCGGCCTCACCGGCGCACAATGGCAGGAGATTCGAAAATCGCCGACCGTCGAAGACGCCTTCATCTCCGATGATTGGAACCTCACCGTCACTGGCCACGATCTCCCCGAAGACATCCAGGGTGTCTACATGACGTCCAACAGCTTCAACTTCATGGGAGTCCCCCCCGCGCTCGGCCGTGGCCTGATCCCTTCCGACGCGATCGACGGTCAGGAACCGCAACCTGTCGCCGTACTGGGCTACAAATTCTGGCAGCGCCACTTCAACTCCGATCCCACGATCCTCGGCCGCACCATCCAGTTAGTCCGCAAGAACTACACCATCGTCGGAGTCGCCGCCCCCCGCTTCACCTGGGATGATGGCGACGTCTATCTTCCCCTCAAAATTTCACTCGACCCCGTCAGGGGATACTATGTCGGCCTCCGCCTGAAGCCCGGCGTCACCCATGAAATGGCCAATGCGGCTTTAGCTCCCCTGATCGACCAGTTCGCCAAAGAAACGCCGAAGCATTTCCCCAGCGAGCACTTTCAGTTCTACGTTGTCGGTCTGAACGACAATTTCGTTCATGACCTCGGTGGCACCTTGTATCTCCTGTTCACTGCAGTAGGCCTGCTGCTCGCCATCGGATGCGGCAACGTCTCGATCCTTCTCCTGGCTCGCGGCACGGTGCGCCAGCACGAACTCGCCGTTCGCACAGCCATCGGCGCAAGCCGCCCGCGCCTGATCCGCCAGCTTCTGACCGAGTCGTTGCTGATCTCCCTTACCGGCGCCGTGCTTGGCGTGCTCTTCGCCTATCGCACGCTCGCCATCATCATCCAGCTTTTGCCGAAATATTCCTTCCCGCACGAGGCCGACATCCAGATCAACCTACCCGTGCTGGCGTTCAGTGTCGCCATCGCCATGCTCACTGGCCTCCTCTTCGGGCTCTGGCCCGCCCTGCAGCTCTCCCGTCCGCAAGTCAGCCAGGTCATGCAGTCCAGCACGCGCAAGATCGTCGGCGCGGTTTATGGACGCACCACGCACAGTATCCTTACCAGTGCGCAAGTCGCTCTCACTCTCTTAATGCTTGCCGGAGCCGGAGCCGCCATGCAGGGATTTCTTCATCTCCTGCACACGCCTCTCGGCTACGATCCGCACAATGTGATGTCCGTCGGAATCCCCGTGCACGACGGAGCCTATCCCACCTGGAAAGCTCGCCTGGCGTATTTCGAAGAGCTGCATCGCCGCGCGGCCACAGTTCCCGGTGTGACGATGACCGCAATCTCCACCAACGCCACGCCACCCGCCAACGGATGGGGAACCGGAATCGAGATCCTCGGCCAGCCCCGCCGCGACGATCAGAAAGTTCGAGTCAACTTCGTCAGCCCGGGATATTTCCCGCTCCTGCGCATTCCCGTTGCGCAAGGAAGAATCTGGGACGAGGCCGAGAATCACAACGCCGCCCACCTGGCGGTCATTAATCAAACGATGGCCAAGCTCTACTTCCCCAACGGAGACGCAATCGGACGCTCCCTCCGAGTCCCCGACATGAAAGAAGCTCTACCCTTCGTCGCCACTGCAGAAAACTCCGACTCGTGGTTGCAGATCGTCGGCGTGATCGCAGACAAGCGCGATGATGGCCTGCGCAATCCCATCCTCCCCGAAATCTTCCTCCCCTACACTCTCTCGATGCGAGTCTGGACGCAGATCCTCGTCCGCTCCGATGCGTCGCCGCTCAAACTTCTGCACTCCATCGGGATGCAGGTTAACTCCGTCGACCCCGATCAGCAGATCAACGGACAGGTTCAGGATCTCGATCACTGGATTAAAGGACAGCCAGAGTACGAACAGGAGCAGTTAGTCGCCTGGCTCTTCGGCGCTTTCGCCGTCCTCGCGCTAGCCCTGGCCGCAGTCGGTCTCTACAGCGTCGTCTCCTATTCCGTAGCTCAGCGCACCAACGAGTTCGGCATCCGCATCGCGCTCGGAGCCCGCCACGGCCACGTGCTGAAGATCGCTTTCTCCTCCACAGTCGCAAGCGTCGGCGCAGGAATCGCCGTAGGAGTGCTCCTCACGCTAGCCCTAAACAAACTTCTCGCCCGCTGGGCCGAAGGGAGCTCCCACGATCCCATGATCCTGCTGGCAGTCACAGTCTTGCTCAGCGTAGTAGCCGCGATAGCGTGCTCAGCCCCCGCCAAAAAAGCCATAGGCGTAGACCCCATGACCGCCCTCCGCTACGAATAATCCAAGGACGAATGATTCAAGCGGGTGCCCCACTTCTGGCCGGTTTTGCCCGGAGTGGGGATTTTGATTGCGCTCCTACCCCTCCCGCTAGGCGGTCTTGTGGGATCATTAGGTTAGCGGGAAATTGCATTTTAATCATAGGGCTGCAATGAGATGGAGGCAAAATCTTGAAGCTAAACGAGTTGCGAGTACCGTGTACCGAGTGAGAGTCAAAATCCCCACTCTTAACGTCGCACACGACGCGACGCTTAGAATGGGCCACCCGAATTGCAGAGGACGCTCCGCCCGTCTCACCCCTCGCCGGGAGGCAACAGCAAGGCCGATTCCCAAAAGCTAGATTTTCAAAGATCGTTTGTTTGAGTTATGGCCAAATACAAAGCCCCCAGCGGATTCTGAATCCGTGGAGGCAAGCCACAATTCTGGCAACTCTAAACTCTCAGAAAGTGATCAGGACGTCGGTGTGGGCGGTCACAGGACAGGGTGAGCGGAAACACGCGCTGCACTGCGTGAGAAATGGGGACTTGTCCGCCGCACTCACCCGTTCGCACTCTCCGCCACTCCCGCGTGAAAAAAAAGGGCTGGCAACGGAAGCCAGCCCTTTTCCTCTGAATACAACTTAGAAGGTGAAGTGTACGCCGAATTCACCCCAAATGGAGCGCGGGATGAAGGTAGCGTTGGGAGCAAAGAACCCGGTCGGGTGACCCAACGTTGAACTGGCAATGTTGTCGCCGAAGTTGTTTCCGTAGTTGGCTCTATTGGTGAGGTTGAAGGCCTGCGCGACCAATTGAATATTGACGCGCTCGCCGAATTTGAAGTTCTTGGCGAATTTGGCATCCAGTTCGAAGAACGCCTGTCCACGAAGCGGGTCATATTTAGCGATGGTGCATTGCGCACTGTAGTAGCACGTCGCGATATTACCCTGTGCAGCGGCAGTCGCATCATCCGAATTGGCGCCATTCGCAACGGCCGTCGCAACGTAGTCGTTGATGTAATTCGTCCCGTAAGTATAGTTCTTTAGGTCGTTGTTCGGCACCACAACGGCGGCAGCGGTTCCGCCTCCGGCGTTGATGGTGTTGTAGGAATTGGTCAGGTTATAGGGACGAGCAGTGCCGAACTGAAGGATCGGCGCGAACTGAAATCCCTTGGGTAGATTGACCAGGCCAGCGACCGTGATGTGGTGGCGTTCATCATTGGCTGACGGTCCCCACTCATAGGAGGCGAAAGGGAAATAACCGTCGCGCGCATAGTTGCGGAAAATGGTCGTCGGGCCGCCACCACCGTCGTAACCATAGGACCATGCCAATGTGTAGTTCGCAATGAGCGAGAAATGATGGCTCATGCGCTGGCGGAAGCTCAGGTTGATACCATCATAGCGGCTGCGGTTGATGGACTCGTCACTGCGCAAACTGTTCAGCACCGGCTGCCCAGCCGCGGCAAACGCAGCGCTCAAAGGACGCGTCAGGATGACGTTTCCGTAGTTCATATTGCATCCTGACGGAAGACCTGGCGTGGTGCATGGAGTGCCGGTCGTATCGGTGCCGGTTACGACTTTCTGGTCAATGTTGATCGTCTTGTCCTCATGCAGATTGAGAACGTGTGTGAATTCCGCCTCGAACACCGAGTTGTTGTTAAGAGCCCAGGAATAGCCGACGTTGAATTCCTCGGATACCGGGTTCCGGAAGTTCGGGTCCATGAGTCGGCCAACGCTTCCATCCGCAGCAGTCGATGAGGGACCTGGCAGACAAGCCTCCTGAGCCGCAATGTTTGCGGGCGAGTAGGAGAACGACCCAAGTGTCCCGCCGCATGGTAGCGTGTCGGTAGGAGCCGACAGGCTCAACACGGTCTGGAAGATGGTTGGGTTCGCGAGTTGCTCCATGAACAAAGGAACGTTCTGGAAGGTATTGCCGAAGTACAGGCCGAACCCTCCGCGCAACACGTGTTTGCCCCTTCCCGTCAGGTCATAGGCAAATCCGATACGCGGGCTGAAGTCCTTGGTGTCGTCCTGCGCTGTGTGCCTGGTGTTGTAGGCCGCAATCGGGTTGACGGATGCGATGGCAAGTAGCGACTGATAGGAGCGACTCTTGGTAATGTCAGATGAGCCGAACCAATTGAAGTCGCGGTCCCAGCGCAGACCCAGATTCACCGTCAAGCGGTTGTTGACCTTCCAGTCATCCTGCCCATAGAAGCCAAGCTGTTTGGTAGGAACCAGGAAGTACGGATCGCCGTTCGAGAACGACATGCTACCGATCAGCCCCTGTGTTGCGAAGCCTTGGGGGTACTTGGTCGGGTCCTTCAGAATCGCGCTCGGGTCGACAAGGAAGTCAGCTTCCAGGGTTGAGTTGAATTCAAAGAATCCACCTGAAACTGGGTTGTAGATGTAGTCGACTCCGGCTTTGAAAGTGTGCCTGCCGATTGTTTTCGAGATGTCATCCTTAAACTGCCACTTTCGCTGGAACGACTGCTGCGGAACGTTGCCATTAGTTCCAAACGACGCGTCAGGGAAGGTGACAAGCGGCGCGCTGATCTTGCTGGCGATTAGGTTGTTCCAATATTGGAAACCGAAGGTGAACTGGTTGACGAGCGACGGTGAAAACTGAGAATTCAGTGTGACGTTGGCGATCTGGAGGTGGTTGGTGGTGAAGTTGCCTTCCGTCAAATCGCCTGTGTCGCCCGACTGGTCGTTCAAGCTGTCGTTGGCTTGCGAACTGTAGCTGATATAGGCGCTGTTCTTGTTGTTGATCGTCCAATCCATGCGGCCGTTATAGCGCCACTCGTGAAATGGGCGGGGAATCGACAAAGCCGGCTGGGCAGCCAGCCCGTTCTGTTGGGCAAGTACAAGCTCATTGTAGGCGGTTGTAGCCTCAGACAGCGACTGGTTCTCGCGTTGGCGCTCAATGGCAAAGAAGCCGAAGAGCTTGTCTTTCGCGAACGGGCCGCCAACGGATCCACCGAAGAACTGTCGGCTGTAGTCTGGACTCTGGGGTGTGGATGTTCCGTCCCCATTGGAAACCTTTTGCGCCGTTTGCAAGGCTGCGTCACGGAAGTATCCAAAGACCGAGCCGTGGTACTGGTTGGTGCCGGATTTCGTGATCATGTTGATGGCGGCGCCCTGGGAGCGTCCGTTCTCTGCGGAGAAGCGCTGCGTGCTGATCTGGAATTCCTGTACGGCTTCGAGCGGCATCTGCATGACCGCGCCACCGACGGTGTTGTCTTTGTTGTCCACTCCGTTGATGGTCGTGTTGATATTGCGGCCGTCAGATCCGTTAATGGAAAGAATCGCGTAACGGTTCTTGGTGGGATCGTACGAGTCAGCGGCCTTCACGCCGGGAGCCAGATAAGCAAGGTTGGCTGCGTCGCGTCCGGCAAGCGGAAGATCTTCGACTTCGCTTGGGGTTATGTTCTGGCTGACGCTGGTCTTTTCGAGATCCACGATGGGAGCCTCGCCAGAGACTTCTACGACTTCAGTGGCCGCGCCAGGGTTAAGAGACACATTCACGGTTGCCGATTGACCGACCTGCACTTCTGCGTTCTGAAGAACGGTGGCAAAACCTTGCTTCGTCACTTTGACCTCGTAGGTTCCGGCCTGCACGAGATCGAAACGGTAAGTGCCGGTATCACTGGTCGTTGCGGCACGGGTGACGCCTTTTGCTTTGAAAGTCACGACCACCTGTGCTCCCGCTACTACGGCGTTCGATTTATCGGTCACGGTGCCTTGGATCGTGCCCGTTGCGGTAGCCTGGCCAAGCAAATTGCCGCTGGCGAATACCGTCACGAGTAGCCCTATGAGTAATGCGAATACACGCCGGTTGGTGCAAATCATCTGGTTTGACCTCCTAGTGATTTTCAGCTTTGCAGCTGTCATTCACTCGCACGCCCAAAACGGAGCGAGTCGAACATGTGGAGCGAGCCCAATCGTAGGAGACTAGGTCGAGCATCTCATCACATAACTTAAGTAGACAGAGGTGCTCAACAGTGGGCAATTGATAGCCCATATCCTATACACGCGTTAAAACGTTGAATCAAAATAAAATTTCCCTTGGTGCGACGGGGGAGCTGCCACACAAATTGGAATGTGCGAAGAAGGCTATTTATGAGATTTCATATTTTGGACATGGTTCAGCTCGGTCGTTTCCCGACATGTGCCGCGGAATTTACCAAATTTTCCGCCAATGACTGACGTTGGAGCGGCGGATTTGGGGAATGTGGGAGTGGCCGCTCGGAAGTGTCGCGCGAATTGATTCCTGGTGGCACGCGCTGCGGCCTCCGCTCCAACCCCCAAAGTCGCAGCTTTCGGTCTCTCCCCAGCTCTCGCCAAAAATGGAAACAGAGCGGTCAAGGGATTACACTTGTCAGTAATGGGTCAGCGCTATTCGTGCAGACTCTTAGGTGGGTGAGAATATGTCGCCCTTGGTTCGGCGCTCGATCCTCAGGAAATTCCTCGTCGTCGTCGTTTCCTGCACGCTCGCAATTTGTGTCTCCACTACGCTAGTTTTGGCACAACACCCCGTCGGCCATCCGGCTGCAGGAGCAGTTCATACCTACGCTCCGCCGATTTCGCACGTCCCGATTTCTTCGCCGCCGATGATCCACACACCGATCATCCACGCCCCCACGATCTACGCGCCTTCCAGTTCTCGAATCCCGGTAGCCCCGTTGGCAGCCGGCTCACTCGGCAGGGCTGGTTTTTTCCCTCCTCGACATCCGATCCGCCGATTTCCGGCGGTGTTGATCGTTTACGAATCTCCCGATCTTCTTGGAGGACCATTCTGGGGATTGAACTCCTGTTGGTGGGCGACCTGTGACCTCTTCTGGTCTTGGCCCTTGGGTTACACGACGGTCTCCTCCCCCGGTCCAACCAGCTATATTTCGCAGACGTACGAGACTACGGTGAATGTCTACGGCGAAGAGAGATCGGATCTACCGCAGCTCTTCTTGAAAGACGGCACGATTCTCAACGTGACCGATTACTGGCTCGTCGACGGCCAACTTCATTTCACCATGATTGACGAGAACGGTACGAAACCAGCGGAACAGGTGATTCCTTTCGATGCGCTGGATTTGCAGACGACCGTTGATGCCAACACGCGCAGAGGGTTCCACTTTATGCTACGCAACGAACCATTCGAGCAGTATTTGCGCGACCACCCTGACGCCCCACCATCGACCGTAACCCCCCCTCGCTAGTGGAGGCGTGCGGCCAGGACTATGCCACAAGAGGGTGCCCTATCCTTGTCGCGTTTTTTTGCGACAGAGTGTGGTTTTTGACTTCCACCCCACCGACTCCCCATTTTCCCCCATCCACCCACCCAAATCCGCGATTCAATTCACCCTCAGCCACTTAGAGCCAATTCCGTTGCGCCTCCGATCCCCCTCTGTTAGCCTTTTTGTCAGGACTTCCTCCCAGTGTGCCGCGCCGATCGCGGCCTGTTGGATTTCCGCCGGCCCGCCAATCATCGTTTCTTCGTACCGCGATTCGGGCTCCGCGCGAGATCGCGCAATATAAAGGAGACACACAACTTGCCATCCAAGAATCGTTACTTATTCACTTCCGAATCGGTGACCGAAGGCCATCCCGATAAAATCGCCGACCAGATTTCCGACGCCATCCTCGACGCCTGCCTCACCGACGACGCCATGAGCCGCGTCGCCTGCGAAACTCTCACCGCCACCGGCCTGGTCGTGATCGCCGGTGAGATCACCACCAAAGCTTACGTCGACTTCCAGCAGGTCGTCCGCGGCACCGTCGGCGCCATCGGTTACGACAACGCCGTCTACGGCTTCGACTGCAACACTTGCGCCGTCATCTCCACCATCAACAAACAATCCGGCGACATCGCCATGGGCGTAGACACAGGCGGCGCCGGCGACCAGGGAATGATGTTTGGGTATGCGGTGAATGAGAATGAGGAATTGATGCCGACTCCCATCTCACTCGCACACAAGCTGACCATGCGGCTCTCGCAGGTTCGCAAGAACGGAAAGCTTCCCTTCCTCCGGCCCGACGGCAAATCCCAAGTCACAGTCGAATATGATGCGAAAGGCAAAGTTGTCCGCGTCGACGCGGTCGTGATTTCCACACAGCACTCGGAGACCGTCGCCAACGACGAACTGCGCGCTGGCATTTTGAAGCACGTGATCCAGGCGGTGATTCCGCCGCAGCTTCTGGATGAAGATACGAAGTACCACATCAATCCCACGGGACGTTTCGTCATCGGGGGACCTATGGGCGACACCGGACTCACGGGCCGCAAGATCATCGTCGACACCTACGGCGGCATGGGACGTCATGGCGGCGGCGCCTTCAGCGGAAAAGATCCGACCAAGGTCGATCGCTCTGCAGCGTATATGGCGCGCCATATCGCCAAGAATGTCGTGGCCGGCGGGCTCGCTGATCGCTGCGAAGTGCAGCTTGCTTACGCCATCGGCGTCGCTGATCCGGTCAGCGTGCTAGTCGAAACGTTCGGCACCGAGAAGGTAGATCCCACGATCATTCCCGACATCATCCGCGCGCACTTCAAGCTGACGCCGCGGGGAATCATCGACTCGCTGAACCTGCGCCGTCCGATCTATAAGAAGACTGCCGCTTACGGACACTTCGGACGCAGCGATGCGGACTTCACCTGGGAACTGACCGACAAAGCTGCCAAGCTGGCCAGCGATGCCGGTTTGCGCGAGCCCGTAGGCGCCCGCAAGTAACCCGAGACCATTCACCACAGGGGACACAGAGGAACACCGAGAAAAATGATTCTCTCCGTGAACCTCAGTGACCTCTGTGGTTTAGGCCTTTACCGAATCAGAAGTGCAATGGAGCCGTAGTCCCAAAGCCGGATGTCCACCAGGATTTTGGCATCCTGACCAGTTCCCCAAACTCGGGTATTCTGCGAAAATGCTATTGGAACTCAATCACTTTCTGTTCATCAAACATTAATTTTTCTCCCGCTTTCCGCGCCACGAAGCACAGCAGAGAAGCGTAGAAGGTAAAAAAAGAAAAGGAAAAAGTATGTCGACCGCCGCGATTAACTGCGACATTAAAAATATCGAACTGGCCGATCTGGGCAAGAAGCGCATCGAGTGGGCGAACCAATCCATGAAGGTGCTCCAGATCATTCGTAAAGAATTCATCAAGAATCAGCCACTGAAGGGCGTCCGCATCTCGGCCTGCCTGCATGTCACCGCCGAAACCGCGAACCTCGGAATCTGCCTCCGCGACGGCGGAGCCGAAGTCGTCCTCTGCGCCTCCAACCCGCTGTCGACTCAGGACGACGTGGCCGCCTCGCTCGTACGCGACCACAACATCCCCGTGTTCGCCATCAAGGGGGAGGACAACGACACTTACTACAGCCACATTCAGGCCGCCATCGATCACAAGCCGCAGATCACTATGGACGACGGCGCCGACCTGGTTGGCCTTCTGCACACCAAGCGCACCGACGCGCTCGAAGGCGTAATCGGTGGGACGGAAGAGACGACGACCGGCGTCATCCGCCTGCGCGCCATGGCCAAAGAAGGCGTGCTGAAGTTCCCCATCGTCGCAGTCAACGACGCCGACACCAAGCACCTGTTCGACAACCGCTATGGCACTGGGCAGTCCACCATCGACGGCATCATCCGCGCGACCAATTTCCTCCTTGCCGGATCGAAGTTCGTCGTGGCCGGCTACGGATGGTGCGGCCGCGGCCTCGCCTCTCGCGCCCGTGGCGCTGGAGCCGAAGTCATCGTCACCGAAATTGATCCCACAAAAGCGCTCGAGGCCGTGATGGACGGCTTCCGCGTGATGTCGATGGCCGAAGCCGCCAAGCTCGGCGACGTCTTCTGCACCGTCACCGGCAACAAGAGCGTGCTGACGAAAGAACACTTCGCCCTGATGAAAGACGGCGCGATCATTTCGAACTCGGGCCACTTCAACGTCGAAATCGATATCCCCGCGCTGGAGAGCATGTCGTCCTCGAAGCGCACCACCCGCAACTTCGTCGACGAGTATTCCCTCAAAGACGGACGCAAGATCAACCTGCTAGGCGAGGGCCGCCTCATCAACCTGTCCGCCGCCGAAGGCCATCCAGCGAGCGTGATGGACATGAGCTTCGCCGACCAGGCCCTCTCGGTCGAGTACATGGTGAAGAACGCAAAGAAGCTCGAGCCCAAGGTCTACCGCGTCCCCGACGAGTTAGACAAGCGCGTAGCCAAGCTGAAGCTCGAGTCGATGAGCATCAAGATCGACAAGCTGACGCCGGAGCAGGAAGAGTATCTGGCCGGCTGGAACGAAGGAACGTAGAACCCGTCGTTAGTCGTCGGTCGTTAGTAAGAACCGTGTAGGGGCGTACGCCTCGTCCGCCCAGCGGCCCGGAAATTTCGGGCCGCTTTGATTTTCTGCACTCGACGATCTGGAAATCTCCTCAGACTCGCGGTACAGTGTGTGCGGCCGCTCCTCAGCCTCAGGATGGACTGCCCGCGCAGTTCCACCCTTCCCCCTCACCCGGAGTGGTTTGCTTGGCGCGACAGCCGTAACTCAGGTTGGGCCTGCTGTCTTCTCAATCAAGGAGAAGATCGTCATGACCGATCTAATGTTGATGCGTCAGACTCCCGTCTCTCTGCTCCGCGAGTGGCTCGCGAAAAACACCGAGAGCCTGCGCATGATTCCCGAGCGCGACATCATCTTGCAGGCACGCCTGGGTGTGCCCGAAATCTCGCAGATGGATAACGGCGACATTGCCTGGGAAATCCACCAATGGGCCAAGACTCACAGTTTCTTGCCCGTCGACTTGCCCAGCTCTTCCACTTACGTTTCCGGCAGCTCCGGAGCCACCCCGGTCCGCGCTGGTGATCCGGAAATCATTGACCGCCTGAAGAGTCTGTTGAAAACTCTGAAATCGATCCCAACCGAAATCAAGTGGACCGGAAAGGACGCCAGCGCCGGTATTTCGGTCTCTGGAGCGACGGCTAGTTTGGGGCCGGTGGAGGCGACGGCCGGTTGGGACCGCACGCTGGAATTGAAGACCAGCGTTTCGGGCATGGAATTCTCAGGCAAGATTGATCCGGTTAACAAGAACTGGGAGATGACCTTCACCATCGGCAACGAGGTACCGAACCTGTCCGACGTCGCGAATATCTTCACGAAAGGCGAGGGCGCGCTACGTGGCGTGATCACGAATGCCGATAAAGTCGACCTCAAGAATCCGTCGAAAACCGTTGCGCAATTCAAGCCCTACGTGGACCCGATTAAAGATGCGGTCGACGCTGCCAGCAAAATCGCCAAGCTACGCCCCGGCGACATCAGCTTCGGAGTCTCGCTCAAAGGCCCTTTGCCCAAAAAACTCGCCAAATCAGGGCGGCGTTACCGTAACCGCCGTGATCACGATTTTCTTCTGAAGTTGCCACGAACCAGCCGGGTGCCGCCTGAGGTTGCAAGAACAACGTAGGGACAGCCGCCTCGGCTGTCCAGCTTGTGTAGAGCGGACGCCTCGTCCGCCCGCGGCCTGGAAGTTTCGGGACGCTTTTTGATTTTGAGTGCGCGCATCCCCAATTCATTTCTTCGGAAAGTTCGGATCGTTCTTGATCTCCCGGACCTGCTGGATGTGCCGCTCGGCGTGCGTGGAGATTTCCAGCATCCACTGCCAGCAATCGATCACCTCTCCATATTCTCCAAAGCTGTGGGCCCTCAAATCGTCGCGGGTGGTCTTGATGTATTCAATCATGGTGCCGCGCAGCGCCTGAAACTTCCCGAGCGCCTCGCCCAGGTCCTTGTAGGTGTCGACTTTTTCGTGCCCGCCGCCGGTCTTGGTATGCACCACGCGATCGATGCCATACCACATGATGTCGGCGTCAGTAGCCGCCGATTTCTTGGCATTCATATCCGGCGGCGCCTTGAGCGCTTTCTGAATCTCGCGCCAATAGTCAGGTTCGGCCACCGCCAGATGCGACACGACTTCCCGGATACTCCAGCGGTCGGGCGAAGCCTCGTACTCCAGTTGCGCCGGGGACAACCCGCGCACCAGCTCGGCCACCATTTGCGTAGTCATCTCAAAATGCACCAGCAGATGTTCGCGATCCATGTCGGTCATAGGAGCGGCGAACAGCGGCGCGATGAACAGACACACCGTCAGTGTCAGAACCAACAGCGGCAAACCTCGTCGGAGCATGTTTATAGGCATGGTAGTAACCGTCGCCTCCAGGACTAGTCCCTTTGACGGTCGGAGGAGAGTTAGGTCATCACACTCCTGGAAGTGACGGGCCGCAAAATGGGATCGTCAATGTTTTCTCCAGAAAGAATCCAAGTGGGGATTTTCGCGTGAACCACCATGATTCGCAGGAGTCATGGATGGAGTCGTGGCGACGTCGGAGACAACAGATGCCTCCCTTCGTTCGGAATGACAAAGGATGGGAATGAGCGGACATGATTCGTGGGGTACGGGATTCACCGTAGCGCAGCGGGGACAAGATCCGCATCTATTTAATCCGCAGTCAAAACCAAATCACCCTGTTGGAGGATAGGCATGGATCGCGTGCGTTTTGGACGGATGAAATCCTGGATGTTGTCGATGGGCATCGTGGCGTCGCTGGCGGCCGTGAGCGCGGCGCCGCGAGCGTTCGCGCAGTCAAGAAAAGAAATCGATGAGCGCTGCCAGCGGCGGATCGCCCATGCCGACCATGAGTTGCATGAGGCGATTGAGCATCACGGGCGGCACAGCCGGCAGGCGGATCACGAACGCCACGAGTTGCGGGAAGCGCGCGAACAATGCTGGCGCGAGAATCATCGCTGGTGGGATGAGCACGAGCACCGATGGCATGAAGAACGCGACTGGGATGACCGCGACCACGATCGCGACTGAGTCGGGGCAAGATCTTCAGAGAGGGCTTCGTATCACCATCTCAGTGCGGTAGGAACTTTTTATCGGGGTCGGATACTTCGCCGGCGACGCCAGCGGCCTTGGCCTTGCGCCAGACGCTGGCGACGGCGATCGTCCAGAAGGGGACGAGATCGACTCCGGGCACGAGCTTGACGAAAAACGTCGGCAGGAACTCCCAGTGCCATCCCAGTAGCCGCACCATCGCCGCTGCGATCCCAAAGTCGAGCAAATCGTCGGCGGGCGAGAATGCACCTTCCACAAACGCGGGAAAAATCACAAGCTGAAGGGCATCCGCCACGATGGCCAGCAACATGGCCAGGCGAAACTGCGGGCCGGGAGACACTGTGATGGGATCGTCAGGCATGGGGGAACCCGTTCCCTTTATTGTAGACGTTTGCAGCCTTTGGTGCAGACTCAGCGCCTGGATCTAGCCATTCGCGAGGTAAGTTGCTAGAAGCTAACTGCGTCCCTATTGTGTGTTGACTCGATCATCGATGGACCCATAGCATTCGTTTCAGATAAAAGATCGTTGCAGATCCTCGAAGGTTCTCGTTTCTTTGGCTCCTAATCTTTCGCAAGGGCTTGGAGGTTGTTGGATGCGTTGTGAGCGCACAGGCTGGATGGGTCCGGGAGGTAGTGGGGACGCGCGTAGGGGTATCCAGCAATCATGAGGCGGCGAATCGCACGGGCAGCATGGCTGCTGTTGGCTCTTCAAATCGGCGCCTTCCTGCTGCTTCGATCTCAAGAGCAGCGCTCGCTGGCGTCCAACGTCATTCAGGTACTTTGCAGTTTTTCTGCGGCTGCTTTTTCCTTCTCCGCCGCCCGGCGCAGCGGTGATCTGGCGCGCACGTTCTGGGGACTGTTCTTCGTCGCTTTTCTGGCATACGGAACTTCCAACATCGTCTGGACTTATTACGAGAACTGGCTGCATGCCACGGTGCCGGCGTCTCCGATCTCGCAGTTTCTTTACCTGTGTTATGACGCGCCGATCGTGATGGCGCTGTTCCTGCGCGAGGGGGAAGATCCTTCCGGATTGGATTGGCAGCGGTCGCTGGATTTTGTCCAGATGCTGCTGGTGGCCTTTCTGCTGTATTACGACTTCCTGTTCCTGCGAGCGGTTGAGGCAGGACCGCACACCCTGGACGTGATGGAGCAGGTCACGACTAATGCCGTCAATTTCGTTCTAGCGGGAGCGTTCCTCGCGCGCTCGTACTGGGGACGCGGTTCGCTGGTGCAGAGCCTGTCTCGCAGGATGGCGGTGTACTTCGTCGTGTATGCATTCGCGGCGAGTGTCGGGGACTACGCGCTCACGTTCATCAAGACGAACTCAGGAAGCTGGACGAGCCTGGCATGGACCGTGCCATTTCTCGTTGCAGCTACGCTGGCCGCAGGATACGAACAGCCGGCAGAGGACCCCGGCGAGGTTGAAATCGTCGATTGGAACGAGCGGCGATTTCTGTGGAAGAGCATCGGACTCGCGATTGTACCGCTGAGTGTTTGGGCGCTGGCGCTGCGGGCGGGCGATCACGACCGGATCATCGCCTACGGAAGCGTGATCATCTCTCTCGCGTGTTATGGCGCACACCTGACCATCAGCCAGCACCGGAAGCAGCAGAGTGTGGTCGCGCTGCGGGCTTCGGAGGAACGCTACCGGCAGCTGTTTCAGCAACTGGTGCAGGCGGAAAAGATGCAGGCGATCGGAAGGCTGGCCGGCGGAGTCGCGCACGACTTTAACAATGTGCTGACCATCATTATGGGATATGCACAGCAGTTGATTGATTTCCCGGACGCGAAGCCGGGCGTGGTGCAGAATAATGCGGGCCAGATTATTACTGCAAGCAACCGGGCAGCCTCGTTGACGCGGCAACTGCTGGCCTTCGGACGCAAGCAGGTGCTGCAACCGAGCATCGTCAATCTCAACGCGATCATCGTGGATGTGGACAAAATGGTGCGGCGCCTCATCAGCGAGAATGTGGAGATTGTCACGCGGCCAGCGCCCAAGCTGGGCGCAATCAAAGCCGACCCGGGACAGATCGAGCAGGTTTTGCTGAACCTGGTCATCAATGCGCGCGACGCGATGCCGACCGGCGGGAGGCTTACCCTCGAGACTGCGAACGTCGAACTCGGCCAGGTGTACGCCGACCAGCACGCGGGGGTGCGTCCAGGGCCGCACGTCATGCTGGCGGTGAGTGACACTGGCGTCGGCATGGACGCCGAGACTCAAGCTCACATCTTCGAGCCGTTTTTCACGACCAAGGAACTGGGCAAAGGATCGGGGCTCGGGCTGGCCACGGTGTATGGCGTGGTGCAGCAGAGCGGAGGTCACGTATCGGTGTACAGCGAACCGGGACGGGGAAGCACGTTCAAGGTGTATCTGCCACGAGCCGGGGATGTGATCGAACCGCAGGCAGTTTCGCCAGTGCAGCAGCCTGCGATGCGGGGGAAAGAAACGATTCTGGTCGCGGAAGACGACGGCCAAGTGCGGGATCTGGCAGTTGCGATCCTCAAAGCCTGCGGGTACCTGGTCCTGGAACTCGAACATGCGAATGACGCCGAGCGGGTATGCCAGCACCATGGCGGGGAGATCGATCTCTTACTGACCGACGTTGTGATGCGCGAGTTGAGCGGTCCGGAACTGGCCAGAAGGGTGCAGAAAGTGCGGCCGGACATTAAGGTGCTGTTCATGTCGGGCTACACCGACAGCGCCATCGTGCATCAGGGAGTGCTGGACCGGGAGATCGCATTTCTGCCGAAGCCGTTCACTCCATCAACGCTCGCGGGGAGGGTGCGGCAGGTGCTGGATGAGGAAGTGCGGGTTAGCTCTTAATTGCCGGTCGTTAATCGTTCGTCGTTGGCCGAGCGGGATGTTGGGACGGGGTTTGTTTTGGAACAGGAAGATCAGGGCGGCGGAGTGCGCCGCCCTTCTCTTTTGCGTGGGGGTGGAACAACTCGATCAGTAGCGGCCGTCAGATGCCCAGCTGACGACCTCATCCTCGACTGAAAACCTTTCTGGCAGGGGACGCAGGAATTTCGATGAGAACGAAAACGCGTGCACTTCGAGCGGGACAGTAAAGTGCGTTCTGGTCTTGAGGAAGCCGTGCACCCAGAGTTCGGCGTAGCGCTGCAGCCCGAGAACATCAATCTGCACTGCGTGCACCAGGGCGTGAAACAGGGCACGCTCCGACAAGCTCTGATTGAAAGCGACGATGTCGAGGAAGGTGACTGAATCCATGTGCGTGATCTGTGGCGGTTCAAAGCCCAGGGCACGCACCCTGGCGAAAAACTCCGGCACGCGGACCCGCGCGCCACGAAGTTCGATGATGCGAATACGGTCGAGCAGATCGGCGGAGAAAAACGGCCACATCTGGGCCTTCACCTCGTTGGTGAGCGGAGCAGCCACGGGGAAATAATGCTCACGCTGTTCCCGCAGATAACCGGCGAGCCATCCGATGGCCTGAGCAATTTGTTCGGCGCTGGGCGGGGGATCGGGAAGAATCGGCGCGGCGTAGGGAACCTTGTCTTCAATGGCGGCGTAAAACTTGTGGAGAGAGGCAGCGGCCTCGGCCGACTTCTGCAGAACGTCGCGGCGGCCGAAGCGCGCGAGATCATCGGAAGAATAGCGAAGCCGAAGCTGATGAACGGCACAGTGGGCCCCGAGGAGCTCGAGCTGAGCATGCTCGAGATCGGAGTTCATCTGCAGGATAGGAATTCTGTTATCAGGATTTTGAAACGAGCACACAGCGAACTAACTCCTTCATTCCAGCTGGAAATTGCAGGGAGGGCCCACGGGACGTATTTTTTATACATTGTTTCGTTTACGTTGTCAACATTATTTTTTTCCTTGACTCACGGGTATTTCTTGGCTGAGCGACTAATTTTTCAATGGCCTTGAAAGTCAAAAAAAACACCCTGTCCCGCCAAAGAGCGGCGGGACAAGGATGCGGCACCGTGTTCTACGATCCAAAGCAAAAAGGCCGCCGGTTATGTTCGCGGCGGCCTTGCTTTCCTGACTGACCTGGCAATCGATGGGGGGAGGACTTGTATAGTTACCTATAACAGCGTTATATGTACGTTGTCAACATATTCTGCGGAGATAATGGGGGCAGGAGGGACGATGCCGCGGCACCCGGATCCGGATCTGGAAGAGCGCGTACTGAAGGCAGCCGATGGGCTGTGGAAACGAGGAGGAGAGCGGGCGCTGACGATGAGGGCGGTTGCCCGGGCGGCCGGAACCAACACTCCGGCGGTATACCGTCGTTTCAAAAACCGGGAGGATCTGATTCGAGGACTGCTGTTGCGAATTGTCGGCCGGCTACGGCAGCAATTCGAACAGGGGGAAACGCTTGAGGAGATGGCGGAGGCGTACGTCGAGTTCGCGCTCAAAATGCCGAATGAGTATGAACTATTCTATAGGCACTCTGGTTTAATGTCGCCGCGAAAGGGGCGTGGGGCTGCGCGTCCGATTCGGGAATCACGGCCGAACTTCGCTCTCACGGAACGACTGCTGGCGAAGAACTTTGGAGGATCGCCGGAGCACCACACGCAAACCGCGCTCGCGCTGTGGGCGGTGCTCCATGGCACGTGCATGCTGCTGCTGAGCAACTCGATACCGGAGGGCCATGAAGAGGCATTGCGAGAGGCCTGCCGGGCGGGAATCAGGGCGGTTTTGAAGACAGCAGGACGGCAAGATTCGTGACGGTGTGTCAGGAAGACACAGTCAGCAAACATCCGGGGAAATAGCGAACCCGCCGACTTGTGAGAAATCTCTCATGTCATTTTGTCGATCCTTCTGGCCTGCTGCTCAATTCTGCCGATAGAAGAAGCGTACGGACTCGCGTGAGAAACATGCAGGCGGCGGGATGCATGACGAAGATTCTTCTAGTCGACGACAGTAAGTTCTTGCGTATGGCAACCGAGCGGTCATTGGCAAGGGCAGGGTATGTCGTGATCACGGCGAGCGAAGGACCGAAGGCGATTGAACTGGCGAAGAGTGACAAGCCTGACGTGATTCTGCTGGACATGCTGCTGCCGGGAATGAGCGGACCCGATGTCGTGATGGCCCTGAAGAAAGATTCCGGGACGGCTGGGATTCCCGTGGTGGCCTTCACCGGGCTGTCGCAGAAGAACGCGATGCGGCTACAGAAAGATGGGGCGTGCGCATTCCTGGAGAAATCTGCGCTGGAACTGGATAAAGGGTGCGACACGTTGTTGAGCGCCCTGGCGGGGATTTTGCGGAAGTTGAAGTTGGAGGTACCGGCGGGAGTGGGCCCGCACGGAACCACCGGATCGCAGGATCCACTCTAACGTTTCAGACACGGATGCCGGGATTTGGTAATCGCACCACCTTGATTCGATCTTCGATCTTCGATGCGCCACCATCCGAAAGTTCTGGGCTGGGGAACACCGGCGGCACTACGGCAGGGGCCAATCGATGTCGCGGCAGGTTTGAGAATATTTTTCGCAGTCGGGAATCAGAGGATCCTGTGGCGTGGGTTGGCGTAGCTCGGAAGTCTGATGGATCTCGCCGTCCTGATCGACGAGGAAGCTGCGGATACACGCGTCCCCGTAGTTTTGGCAAACAGCGGACAGCATGTAGGCTTTCGGGGCGTCGGCTGTCGGAGGGAAATACTCGAGCCGATACCAACGGTCCGTCAGCGCTTCATTGTATTCCGACTTATCTGAATGCTCACTCATCTTCGACAGCATTGCAGGAGGAATTCCGCTGTTAGTTTTCATGAACAATCGAATCTCCTCCCGAAGACTGAGGACCCCCGATATCTGGAAATCATTGGGAATCTCGGTGAGAGCGGGGACAAATTCCGGCTGCTGATCGGTCACCGACCAACCTAGATAGCTGAAGATTCTTCCCCGGCTGCCAACGGCCATGGGATCAACACGCGGAGCCCCCTTCTTAAGAGGCATAGCGACCAGAAGAAAATCGTTAAAACCGGAACCGGAAGATTCTTGAACAGGGCTGTAAGTGAATGTGTAGCCGGGCACCGACCCGGCATCGGCGATTGAGGGGCTGCATACAGTTCCTTGGGGAAGTTGCAGATCGCGTGGCAGCGCATTGAGAGATGCCGGGAAGCCTGCGTCCGGATGGGTAGCGTGATATTGGATCAGGCAGCTGGCTAGCAAGGCGAGGACTCGGTGGGCGTCGTGGTTTGTTTGCGCTGAGCCCGTCAAAGTCTGAGCCTGTTGCTGGTCATATTGTTTGTCTAGCGTGTATTCGCTGTTCTCCAGAGAGTGGCCACCTACAATCATGCAAACCAGCGTGGCCGCACCGGCGAGAAAGAATACGCCCCAGCCGGCCTGCGCGGCAATCCGGAAAGCTGAGATAACGATCCAGACGGCACAAACAACAAATACCAGTATTGAGATGAGATTTTCTGACGGGTAAGGATCTGGAAAAAACGAAA
>Ga0070732_10000265_pt1 | contig 37315 bp, 58 predicted proteins | sample Coa_R1_5_FD_66449 | JGI IMG/M metagenome (GOLD analysis project Ga0070732, IMG submission 66449) | Surface soil microbial communities from Centralia Pennsylvania, which are recovering from an underground coalmine fire - Coalmine... | ecosystem: Environmental > Terrestrial > Soil > Unclassified ... | reverse complement strand
GCGTGAATCCATGAAAACCGGATTCATGAGAAACACAATTACCTTTAGGAGTATTCTTTTATGACCTTAAAATAAAAAATATTGTTTGCTGCTGAATAAACTTATCCCCAATTCTATGTTTACTGGGGAAAGTTTTAATATATATTTTAATTTATTTACGAAAGAATTTATTATGTGGGGAGAATTCCTAGCCCTTGCTGTTATTAATGTTGTTGTTCCTGTTGCTACTGCTGTCGTTCAAGCAGCGGGACCCATTATTACAACTATCATTGAAATCATAATTAAATAATTAACACAAATATAAACAGGTATAAAAATGAAAAAGATATTATTACTTATAAGTATGTTATTTGTAACTTCTATTTCTTGTATGGAAACTGAATCAAATAATCGTGGTCTATTAAGCCTTAGCGGTTCAGCTCTTAAAAGAAAACCAAAATTCATATTCAATATAGATGGTCAATTAACTTCTATACCAAGTTATCTAGTAGATCCGGTTTTGCGGGAAGCAACTCCGGAACAGATACAGGCTTTCAATAAGGCTGGTTGTAGAATGGAATTAATTAAATATGATTCAGGTGAATTTGGCGTAAGAGCTATGGTTCCTGGAAAAGGTGGTGGACCTTTACTTGGTGCAGTTTTAGCATGGTCTGTTAGAGCAGCTTCATACACTGCTGGAAGTGCAGCAGCCGCAGCTGTTGTTACTACTAATCCAGCAGTAGGTATACCTGCAACGTTAGCAGTAGTTGCTGAATATGCAGCTACGACAGAAGGGGCCGCTGCCGCTGCCGCTATTGTTGGATATGCATGTTGGTTCTTACCTTAATTGAAAGAAATTAATGTATATAACAAAATTAGAAGCTATAGTTTTGTGTTTCGTGATTTTTATCTATATAGATACCTATCTTAAATACAAAGAAACTGTATATAAAAGTACTTACAGAAAGTGTCTTTTTTTATTTTTAGGTATTTTTAATATAGCGATAATATTTGTAAAATGGTTACCATAATATAAATATACATAAACTTATCGAAAGAAACTTATGTGTATTACAAAATTAGAAGCTATAGTTTTATTTTTTATAATTTCTATACACACGCATCATTATGTTAGTAATAAAGAAACTTTATATAAAACTACTTTTCGAAAAGGTATGTATTTTTTAATGGTTCTTACTAATCTAGTGGTGTTCTTCTTACGATGGTTACCATAAAGTAAATATACATAAACTCCTTGTCTTTTACGTTCCCGATGGTTGAAATATATCATCGGGTTTTTTATTTTAAAAAAGATTTAAATAAATCTTGATTTATTGATTTAAATAAAGTAATATATATTTAATGATGTAAAACAATACGTAAAAGAAAGAAAGATTATGAATAATCAAAATAAAGAAATATTAAAAAGAGCACTTATTGAAGCAAATTCTGCATTGAGAACATTTTCTGAAGTGGCAGATGAAGCTAGACAGGAATTAATTGATAGATCTTCTCCAGAATCTAATCATAAATATAAATTTCAACCTGACGGTAAATTTATATTGGGAGTTAATCATTACATGCATACTCTTAGAATTCTACAATTATTTGAAGATTTGAATTTAGAAGAAATTTTCGATGAGAATGAGCTTCCAAAATTCTTATTTTATATATTTAAAGAAAAAAGATTTAGTAAGACTTTAAAGCATCTTGAAATGGATCTAAAGTCCACTGATTTAATATGGGTAGATTTTAGAAAAAATTCTTTCAAAGAATATTATCTGCAATCAAATGAACCAAAAGATTTTATTGAAGATGAAGATTTGATATAAAAGGTAAATTATGTCGATGACTTACGATAGATTAGAAAAAACTTACAAATTAAAAGTAATAGAAATTACTCAAAAAGATAAAATTATAGATCTTCCCTACGGGGAAGATTCTCGAATTCAAGATGAAGTAAAAGAATTCGAAGAAGTTCACAGAATTAATGAATTAATAAAAGCAAACGATGATATTAATCATCAAATTCATATTTTATTGGAACATCAAAAACAGCTTGTAGATAATGTTGCTGCTAGTGTTAAGTATTTTAGTGAAGAAATTAATGAGTGGGAATTGGATAAATAGATGGAAAAAACTAATGCAGAAATACTACTAGGTATAGAAAGAGTATCCAAAAATAAAGTATCTATAAATATACTTTTAGCACCTTATATTATGGATTTGCTCATAAGATCCAAATCAAAAAACAAAGATGCAATATTATCAAAAGCTATTAGCGAATTATATTTTTCTAGATCTTACAATGATGAATCTGGTTGTAATAATATAAAACAATTTATAGATATTCAGGGGGCTTTTTATACCGGAGAAGATCAATTCAGATTTACTTTGAGTCATACTACTTTGTTAAAAGGTGATGCTATAAGAAAAAGTTGGAATATGGAAGATACCAAATTAAGTCTGTTTTTAATTTATAATGTAGCTTTAGAATGTTATTTGATAACTCGTGATAATATATAAAAGAAAACAAAAATATGGATTTTGAAATCAACAAACTAAAATCACTAAGAAAAAAAATTCAGACCAGAATGGTTGAACATGTGGACGAGCTAGATGACAATGAAGAATGTTTATCTATTTACAATAAAATGTTAAAAGACTTTGGAATAAATCTTGAAGAAGAAGCTATTGATGCTATAGAAAAGAAATTTTCAGAAAAATATCCAGTATGGGAACATATTAATGGTCTTATATATCAGCAAGAAAAAATGGCGTCAGTAGAAAAAGAACTATCTCCTTCCGATGATCATTCTCCAGAATTCGTTCAATATTATATAAAATGTAAAGATACATTTAAAAGAATTGAGGATTTTGCTAAGGATAAATTTAAAGATCTTTGGGAAATATGTAACCAATTAAAAGTTCTGAAAAAAAATAAAGAAATAATCCGATGATAAAAAAATTAGACGATATAACTTTTGAGTATATAGCTTTAAAAATCATAAATCCGCATATAAAAATAATGATCGATGTTATAAGAAAAATTCACGATGAAGAGTTTTCTTATATCGAATACTCTAAGGTTAAAAAAGATGTGGAAAAAATTTTAACTGAAATAGAACTTAATAGTCCTTCTTTAACAAAAGCAATAAAAAAAAGCATTTTAGAAGTTAAAGAAGACGGTATTAACGACAATAAAGATTATATAAAAAATTATAGTAGAGATCGTTGCGAATGTTCTGAAATGTGTAAAAAAGAAATTATAGGAAGTGTTTTAGATTTATATGCAAATATTGAACGTTTAGAAAATAAAATTATGGAAGAAGAAGCAGGAATGAACTAATGGAAAAAGATTCAAAAGAATATATAGATTTAGTAAAAAAAACAGTTGCTAAAGATGCCACAAATGATGAATTGCAAACTCTTTTATATTTAGCAAAAGAATATAATTTAGATCCTCTAAAAAAAGAAATTTGGTTTATAAAATATAGTGGCAAAGCTTCTATAATAACCAGTCGTGATGGATATCTTAAAATAGCCAATGAAAATCCAAATTTTAATGGCATAGAAGGCGATGTAGTTTATGGTGGAGATATACTCACAAAAAGAGATAACGGAAGCATTCTTATCGAATACGGGCAAGAACATCTAGCTTTTGATAAATCTAAATTAAGCGGCGCGTTTTGTAATATTTACAGAAAAGATAGAGATATAGCAGTTTCAGTATTTGTTAATCTTAGAGATTATCAAGGCGATAGCCAAATCTGGAAAAAATATACTAATGCCATGATATTAAAAGTTGCAGAATCTATGGCTTTAAAGCGAGCGTTCTCGATAAGTGGATTAGTTACAGCTGAAGAAATGGATGAAGAAATAGAATCAGTACCAAAAAATACTACTAAATCAGAAAAAATAGAAAAAAATATAGAAGTTGTGGGACAAGACATTCCAGAAAATATAAATCCAAAAGAATATATTACTGCTGAACAAGAAGATATATTTCAACGACTTCTTGATTGTATAGATGGTAAAGATATAGCTCAGGGTATTTTTAAGAATCTAAAAATACAATCTTTAAAAGAAATGTATAAAGAAGATTTTAATCGTGCATTTAAATGGGCACAAGATCAAAGAAAATTGAGAGAAAATAATAGAAATGAAATTGCAAGAGCTCAAAATGGATGAACACTCAAAAGATCATGAAGAAAAAAAAGAAGTAAAAAAAGATCGTATATTTCTCACGATTGAAACTACTCTAGAAAGACGCTATAAGCTAAAGATGTTTTCTCTTAAAAATGGTATATCTATAAAAGAATTATTAGAAATGTTTATCGATAAATTAGACGATCAATAATAAAAATCGGGAGAGTTAATGAAGTCACATATAACAAGATTAAGCCCTCCAAATGAATTTGATCAGGTAGTTTATGGAACGTATTGTTTAGTTCTAGATTCTTATGGCGATCTGGAAGAAGTTTATATTCAAAATAGTAAAGATGATGATGAACCTGAGTGGGTTGTTGTGGATAAGTATAAATATAATTATAAAGATAATATTTTGACTGTATTGGACAATCCGTGACGGAATATCACAAGTTGAACACAAGATAATAATGCGCGCCAGATATTTTAACGCGCATTATTATCTACACAATATAAAACACTTCAATTGAGTATATCTATATTTTTAAGAAGTCCAATTACTTTTTCTTTAAACTATCTATTTGTTTTTGTTGTTCTTGTAGAGCCTTTAAAAGATAAATACATAATTCATGATATTTAATAGTTTCTATTTCTCCGGCATTATCCCTTACCACTAATTGCGGTATAACTTTGAAAACTTCTTCTGCTATAAGACCAATAGATTTCACGTCAGAAGAACTATTTTTATAGTTAAAGTTAACTGGTCTAAGCGCCATTAAATCTTTCAAGGCGCTAGGTAATTCTTCTATGTTTTCTTTAAATCTGGCAGATGATGATACAGTACCTAACTGACCATTAGTATCTATTAAAACTGCAATACCAGTATTTGATCCTGTAGTTATTCCACGTATACCAGAAATAAAGGTCTTATTAAGCTGATAGTTTCCTGTTCCAGTTCCATTACCGATACGCATAGTATTGGTATCGCCTGAGGTTCCAGAATTATGTATAGAAATATTATCGCTATCAGAAGTTGTTAAACCTGAACCACCTTGTGATCCAAGGCTTAGATTTCTTGATCCAGTAGTTATCTGCCAAGAAGTGTCGGTTCCTAGGGCTGTATTATCTGATCCAGTGGTTATTCCTGAAACAAAAGATGCAGAGAGACTATTAGATCCAAGACCCGTATTTCTCAATCCAGTTGTAAGAGTCGTTCCACAAGCATTTCCAACTAAAGTACATCCTGAAGCGGTAGTAATACTATTGCCTGCTTCGGCTCCAATAAATGTATTAGATACTGCTGAGCCTACAGTATAAGTTAAATTTCCAGCATTATATCCCACTAAAGTATTATTAGTATGTCCAGGAGGAGTTGCTGGACCATAAGCAGCTATACGAACAACTCCTGCTTCTGTAGCTACTCCAGTATTTAAAGCGCCTATGCAAACATTATATGATTCTGAATTAGAATAAGCTGAACCAGAATGGTATCCAAGGCAAGTTAGATCATTACCTGATGAAGATAAAGATCCAGAATTTGCACCAATATTTGTATTGTTACTTGAATCTGTAACATTTAATTGAACAGTATTTGATGGCCCAGGAGCAGAAAATAATACAGTTGAACCACAATTGTCTGTAGCGTTATTAGTAATTATATTTAATATACCATTAATTGGATTAGCAGTTCCTGAATCAGTAGGAACGCTAATTACAGAACCAGATCCTGCAGTAAATTCTACCCATGTAGATACACCGCCAGCTTTCTTAACTAACTTATAAACTTGTAAAGTTGTGGAATTTAACCATTCAGCGCCAATTATAAAATTAGCATAATCAGTTGGCGTAGGACTGAAGGTATTAGTTACAAATTGACTAGGTGAATATGGGTTCACACCCACGTAAGCCAATGGATTATATCCATTTAAATTCAAATTGGTATTCATAATTTATAACCAATCATTATATTTATAATATTAGAAATAAACTTCATGTCTGTAATGTACAGTTTACAGACATGAAAGCTCTTTTTTCACGTTTTATATACAAGCTAATGCCATAGAAATATCTTCTTGGGTTATTTTTGCTTCTATATTTTTTTGCATTTCTCTGTTTTTAGGTATTTGATATTTTACATATACAAATAAAGCTAAAAATGAAAATATACACGTAAAAACACCTATCGCTTTAAATAACATTTTTATTTCTTCTGGCATATTATCTTTCAATTATAATCGTTTACTATAGCTTCTAAAGAACTAAGTCTTGCTTCTAATTCAGCTATCTTATCAACGCTTTTTTGTAGTTCATTTAATAATAAAGCTGGAAGCTCGTGATATTTAACAGTTTGTGGATTACCCTCTTTATCGTTAACCACAAGGCCTGGAAATACTTCAGCCACTTCTTCGGCTATTAAACCATATTGGGTTGATTTATCTTCGTGGTCTTTAAGAGTAAATGTAACCGGTCTTAAAGACAATATATCTGAAGATATATCTCCCATATCTTCTATATTTTCTTTGTATTTTCTAGAAGATACAGCTACTCCAAGTTGATCGCCACCCGATACTAATACTGCTGTACCGGTAACAGTAACACCTGCAATTCCACGTATAAAACATGACGTATGCGTACCGTTAGTACCCAAAGTTATAGTTCCATTTTGGTTAATAACTCCAACGCTACCCAAACAAATATTATTTGATTCTGTACCAATCCAAGTGGTTCCTGCTGCATAACCTATTGCAATATTATTTATAGCAGGTCCAAGAGCTTGGCTTAATGCTTGACCTGCAGACCACCCAATAAGAATATTTCCATTAGAATTACTATCTAAGAAATAACCTGCACCATCCCCTATACATACACAGTTACTGGCATTAGCTATTCCCATCGCATTAACACCTAGAGCTATTGAAAACTCTCCAGTAGTTAAAGCACTAAGAGCATTTATTCCGATACCTACACATGCACCACCAGCGCTTGTAGGAGGTGGAGGAGACCCAAAAATAATATTATTAAAAGCATCTCCGACAAAATTCTGAGTTAAGGTAGTTCCTGATCCAGCAAATTGAACTGTAGAATTAGAGGTTACTATAGAAACTGTACTTCCTGTTACACTTCCTGAATTACCGTCTATAGTTGTAATCCCACCAGAGCTACCAATGAAATCTATAGTTAAAGTGCTGCCAGAAGCAGTTGTAGTTATATTTACACCATCGCCTAACACGTTAATATTATTGGCTACTGCAGTTGCTACACCGCTATTAGCTGTCAATGTTTCAACAGCTGAACCACCGCCGCCACCAGCTTTTATATTAGTAATTTGACTCATAATAAACCCCTAATCTGCGTACATAACGGTTAAATAAACTTGGCCCATTGTCGGCGAACCAGCTGTGGCTACATAGCATTGTGTTCCTAAGGGCTGAACTAGAAAGTCATTAGGTGTTGTTGTTCTATTACTGCAAAAGTCATAAACTTGAGAGGTGCCTGCTGGAACAATATCTTGATCGGTTGTACCATCAAAAGACAAGGTCACATCGGCATCCGTGCCATTCGTAAATTTAATCATACGCGCCGGTTCGCTATAGCTGGGGCCTAGCGCTACATAAGAACCAGAAAGAGAAGTATACGCTAAACTTCTCAACGGTTCAAAAACTATTCTATACTGAAAGCTCATTACTACTCTCCTAAATTTTAGCTTACAACAGTTGCTTCTACTGCTTCTTTATTTTCAATATTTTCAGCAGCTAGCTTTTCTTGTTGTTGTTTTTCATAATTCTCTTTTAAGATCTTTTGCTGCTCTAAGACTCCCGCTTTTATTTCATCTAGAGCTTCAAGGGCGTCGTCATATTTGACGCCCATCGGAGCTAAAAAGAAGAAAGGGTTTTTATCTTTGGTAACAGCAAAATGTAAAAAGGAATATTGATCTATCATAAAATGCTCCTGTTATTATGATTGTTAATTATCTTAATTAATTACCCAGAATGTAACGTGTATATCGCCATTAAGCGCGGCCGCGCCATTATTAATTACAGTAACTAAAAATGATCCAGCTTGGGCTTGTACTCGTGTCATAGTTAATTGAGCATCATTAGAACCCAAATTGCCTACAGTTACGAATATCTGACTAGCAGTAGTTACTAAAGAATTTGTTATTGTTAAAACTTGTGTTGCAGCCGCTGCAAGTGTTTGACCTGTTAACGTAACAGCACCTACACGAGCATTAAGAGTAGCAGCATAAGCAGCAGCCGATACAGTTGCTGGTGCCATACTTACAGCTCCTGCAGCATTTAAGGCTATAGCTCCAGTTCCAGCTTGTAGTGTAAGACTTGAAGCACCTGTTGTACTTCCTATACTAACCGTGTCTGCTGATCCAGTGGCACCTAAGGTTATAGTTTTTGTCCCAGTTCCAGATGCTCCAATAAGAATACTTTGAGCTCCAGTTCCACCACCTAGTGTAATAGTACCAGTGTTTGCTCCAGTTCCACCAAGGTTTAAAGTACCAGAAGTTTGATCAGCAGCTAAAGTTATTGCTCCAGTTGTTATAGAAGCACCAAGAGTAACTGTAGATCCAGCTGCACCTGTTAAAGTATAATTACCAGTTCCAACGCTTTCAGAAATAGAACTTGCTCCGCTAGTAGATCCGATAGATATAATATCAGCAGATCCAGCAGCACCAATAGATATTGTTTTTGTTCCCGTTCCAGCCGCTGCAATGTTAATAGTTTGAGCACCTGTACCGCCAGCTATAGTTACGGTTCCAGTTCCAGCCGCAGTTGAACCTAGAGTTAATGTTCCTGAAGTTTGTGCAGCGCCGATAGAAATATTACCAGTTGTTATTGAGTTTCCAAGAGTTATTGGACTTGAAGCAACCCCTGTAACTATGAAGCCACCAGTACCTACAAATGAAGTAATTGACGTAGCACCGTTGTTATTACCAAGAGTGTTCGCACCTGCTACTGCTGTATCAAGAGTGAAAACATCTGTTGAAGTTAAAGTCGTGAACGATCCAGCACCACCTGCCGCTTCCTCGAGAAGCCAGGTCGCTTGTCCAGCAGCTACTTTGGTTAAAGTATATATAGAAGTTGCGCCAGATTGATTAACCCAGGTTTGTCCAATTTGATAACCAATATCATTAGCTGTTGGTGATCTTAAAGAGACTATTGGGGAAGGAAATACAGTAGGTAAAGCTTCTGATAAACCATAAGCTACCTTTAATCTTGCTTGTGATGCCATTATTTCTCCTTTTAAGAAATAAAAAAGTTTAAAATTACTACTCTATTAATAGTCTAAAGGGATTTGACAACTCTACACAAGTGATGTAAATTTAAAGGTATGTAAATATATTGTTATTTACATTTTTATTAGAAGGTTAGTTAATGAATGAAAAGAAAACAAAAAATAAAAGATTAACGATTAATATAGACGAAGAGCTTCATTTTAGAATAAAAGAAGCGGCTATTATTAAGAATATTAATATGAAAAAATATGTGCTCCAGAATTTATTGAGAGCATTAATTGAAGACGAGAAGAACAGATAATGAATATAGTTGATAATATAAGAATAGGTATTACCGCTATTTTTAAAACGATATTTAGTCTTATAATTGCACAGGTAATATTATGTGTATTTTATTACTTAGTCTATTGGCAAAGAGTTCCAATGGATTACTTTACAGATTACATAATACATAGAAGTCTTTGCATAGTAATGTTCTATAATGCTGTATATCTTAAATATATAGAAATAGATGGAAATAATCTTTTGGAACGTTATGAAGAAGAATTAAAATTATTGAAAGATTGTTCTAAAAGAATGGAAGATTTAATATTCAAATTTTCAGAAGAAGCGAAAAAAGACATAGATAATAATTAACAATTCATAAAGGAGCGAGAATGGTAAATAAAACAGATAAATATTTATCTCCAACAGAAGCAGCATTACTTTTAAATACCTCAGCTAATTCATTAAGATATTCTGAAAAGTTTAAAATAATTCCTGTTTATAAAAATCCTGTATACGGTACTCGGATGTATAAAAGAGAAGATTTAGAGAAATTCTTGAATACTGAAGTTATACCACTTAGATATGAAGCGTATGAAACTAAAAAAAGAAATGCTGCAATAGAAAAGACTACAGAAAAGATTATAGAAAAACCTATAACAATAAATAAAGAAGAGATTATAAGAGCAAAAAATATTGAAGCGCAAATTGCAGAAAAAGTACAAGTTATAGAAAAATTAGAAGAAATTTCTAAAATACCTACTGAAGAGGAAAAAGAATTTATAATAAAAGAAAAATTTACTTATTCATTATCCACAAGCATGACTAGAACTGAAAAGGAACTACTTATGGATTTGGTAAGATTTATTAGCAAAAAAGAGAGAATTGAAATAAGTATGGCTTTCGTTATAAGAAGGCTAATTTATCTAGGAAATAGATATAAGAATGAAATTTAATATTTAATAATTAAGGGGTAAGGGACAAAAATGGACATACCAGAAATATTCGGATGGATAATATTTATCCCAACAGTTTTTATTTTGTTATGGCAAGATTAATCTAAAAACTCTAATTCTTCATCTACAACTCTCCAATTATTAACTGGCTTAAACTTTTCAGCTTTTTTATTTAATTTATTTAAATTAGAGGCTAAAGCATTTGTATTATCTTTAAGGCTATCAACAACTATATCCCACATTAGTTTTTGACCATCTTTAGTTTTTCTTAGTTCATTAATAAAATCAGCTGATCTTTTTACACTTTCTCCAGCTTTTAAGCCAGATGATAAACCGGCTGTTATACCTAAAACTTTAGCTGGTATTGCACCTAAAGATTTTCCAGCCATTATAGCTAAACCAGATTGGGCTATTGGATTAGTTACTATCTTCCCAAGTTTGCCGCTAGATGTTAATTTATCTAAATTTCTACCAAGATCTGTTTGCCAATTTTGTATCTTATATAATTCGTCTGCAGTTTTCCAAGTATCTATCCATTTTTGCGCATCAGTAGTTTTTGGTAATTTAGATAAATCTTTTTCTAAACTGTCTTTTACTATATTTCTAAAATCTTTATAAAAATTATTTTGTATAGAATTCTTTGGTGAATAAATACTATTTAAGTTCTTTTTAATATCAAATAATTCAGATCCGGTAAGTCTACCAGGACTTCTAAGTTCAGATCTTATAGTTTCTAAATTGGATAATATATCTTTTTTGGCTTCTGAGCTGAACTTTGCGGGATCAATTAGTTGACCAGATATTTTCTTTTCTAGATTATTTAATTTATCCATCAACTTAGGTTTATCTATAAAGATTTGATCACCCAGTTTTTTCTGTTCATCGTATAAATTAGAAATATGTTTACCAATTTTAGATGGATTTTTAGCCGCACCTTTCAATAAATTAGAAGCTTTATTAAAACCTTTAGAAGATAATACTCCAGCACCTACTTGAGCTAACGGACCTAAATCTAAATCTTTAGCAGTTTCCATTCCTAAACTACCTGCAACATCTGCACCTACTTTAGATGCCACAGATCCTGGACCGAAAAATAAAAGTGGCCAATTACCAGCCGTATTTAAAAGGCCACGACCTACTATGTTTTCTGGTGTATATCCTTGTTCCCCACCTAAGGCTTCGCCTAATTGTTCTGATGGCAGATTACCTTCTTTATTTCTAAAAAGTTTACTAACATCAACTGGCTCTTGAGGTATTATTTGATTAGCTATTTCTTGCTCTTCGGGAGTAAAATTTTGAGATTGTTGCTGACCTAAAGATTGAGAAATATTAGCTAAAGTATTTGGAACGCCGATAGCTAAGTTTTCTGCTAATTTCAATGGTGCCTTAGCTGCTTCAACTCCAAGTTCTTTAGCAAATTTACCGCCTCTTTTTAATAAATCAGCACCTTGCTGTAATAATCCAGGTGATTTTGGAATTTGAAATTGTTGCTCATTAGATTCGTTATCCATATCTTCATCAGCAAATACTAAATCATATTTAACAGGTTTTAGTGCCATCTTTATACCTTTTTAGCAGATCTATATCTTTCTTGTGACGGATCCCATTTATATAAATTACCAGAAGCATCTTCTACTTTGTCACCTTTAAATTTAGTTAAGTCAGTGAAGCCTTTAGAATTTTTAGTAGGCAAATTATTTATAGTTTTTATTATCTTTAAAGCTTCATCTTCTAAATGTTTAATTTGATCTTTAGTATTATTTCTTACTTGAGCTTCTATAGTAGGAGATGCTTTACCGCCATTTTCTTGTATTAATCTCAAGCGTTCATCGTGTTTAATTTTAATCGCTTTGGATACATTTTTATTTAATTCAGATATAGCTACTATACCTTCAGGAGTATTCCATAAAGATGGTATAGATCTTATATAATTTTGCTCTAAATAGTTGGTTATTCTTGAAGTAGGTCCATACGCAGTGCTGGAATTTAGAGATAATCTACCCATAGTTTTATCCGCTAATTGCGTAGTATAATTTCTAAATATTTTATCTAATCCAACTTTTGATAAGGCACCCCAAAAAGCACCACTTTGCAAATCTCCAGTTTTAGCTAATTCCTGTAAAAAACTATAATCAGCTATATCTTTTTCAGCTGCTTCTACTTGCCTTTCATAAGGAGCTAAATAATTTCGAGTTTTCTCGTCTAAACTGTCTTGATATTTTTCTCTAGCTAATCGTCTATCTTCAGCTTTATTAGCTCTTTTTTCAGCTCTATCTTCTAATTGTTGAGCTTTTTTTTCTTTTTTAGCTTCAGTGAGACCTTTAGCTAATGTTTCTCCAGGAGATGGTGCTTTTTCTGCAGGTTTTTTAAGATTTTCAGGAGCAACTGTCGCTTGTGTGGTCTTCGGTGTAGGTTGTACTGGCTGTGTAGGCTGAACAGGTTGAGTAGCTTTAATAGGTTGTGGTTGTAAAGTATTTTCTGGTGTTAAATTTGCAGGCTGCATATCTTGCAATATTTTAGCAGCAGATGGTTCTTGTTCTGTAGTTGTAGTATTTTTAGCACCAAAATCTAGCTCTGGGTTTTCTAAATAGGATTTAAAAAAAGCTAATTGTACATTAGCAGGAGAATCTGCTAATGCCTGGGCATCTTTATCAGATAATCCCCGTACAAAACTTTTAAAAAATTCCGCGGAAGAAGCTTTATTTATAGAAGATGGTCCGCGGTTAGCATTGGTAACAATAGGCTTCAATAATTCTTCTGGCAACTGTGAAAGTTGAGTCGCTTGTTCTGGAGTATATCCTAGACCAATCAATCCATGCGCTTGATTTCTTTTTTGTATCCCTTGAAGTTTAGTATTAGCCAAAGCAGTTAATGCTTCACCTAAATTACGACCTAATTGACCGCCTAGAGATTCTCTTTGTGGTAATAGTGGCATATTTACTCCGTTATCTACTTAGTTGAAGTTGTTTTAAAAGATTAGAAGTTTGATTATTTTGTCGTAATTGTGCGAGTGCAGTAATAAGAGCTGGGGCGTTATTCAATAAATTTCTTCCAAATCCAGGAGATGAAGGCTGAAAATAATTTTCAGTAGTTGGATTTAATCCAAGTTGCAATTGTTGTAATCCAGACTGCCTATTCTGCATACCATATTCACTTTGCATAGCGGCTAACCTTTCAGCTAATGAAGCTCCTGCTCCAGATAAAGCTGTATGTAAAGCAGGTGAACTATAGGCGCTAGATCCAGCATAAGTTTCTTGTATCTCTGGAACTATATTTTCAAAAAAGTCATTATATGTATTTTGAGCTATCGGTTCAAATCCAGCATATGGATTCTGTATATTTTCAGTTCCCATGTTCAACAACAGCCTCATAACCTCATCAACACGTTGTTGTTGTTCGGGAGAGTATTTTGGAGATTGTATAGTCTCTGCTGGAGTGTCAGCAGCGGCAGTTTTAACAGCTTCAACCGCTGGTTTAACTACTTGTCCAGCTCCTAAAACTCCCGCTCCAGCACCAGTTATTGCACCAGGTATAATTCCAGATGGTCCAAGAGCTCCAAACCCCAAGGCGCCTCCGGCTCCAGCACCTTTTATTCCAGATTTAATTTTTCTAGATAATCTTTTTCCTAGATCATATCCTGTAAATTGAGCCATTACTTCTCCAATTATTCTTTAACGTATTCAAATACTACATACGTTATAGTATATGCTGAATAGTCTTTGCCACCAGTGGCTATATTAACATTTGTATCATCTATCCATAATTCTAGATTATCTGCTATAGCAGTTGCTGAAGAATATGGAATTGGTATGAAATTTGAGGTTGTTTGGTTAGTTGCAGCGCCATAAACTTTTATAGCAGAGTAAGTTGTTGGATTTCCAATATTTGGTATTCCATGAGCTACCGATTTTATACCAGCCGCGGGAAGAGCACCAAAATTAATCGTAGTGCGATAAATTGGTCTCAACCTATTAATATCATTGGTTAGATTAAAAAGTAATTGCCCAGTGTTAAATTCATTCGTTAAATAATAACCTGTATCTTTTATGTTTGTAGCTAAGGCAATATTATTAACTGTCTGGTATAAACGAATTAATAACTCTTTAAATTCAGGACTATTAACATCAACATCTTGTAATATACCGACATCTAATATAGCTGTGGTAGCTATAAATTGTCCCCAATCTTGAACTGTAGTAAACGGCATTATTATCCTTTCGATTATTGTAGACGGGAAGCTGATCTAGTAGCAAAGAATGTAAATGCATGTAGTTGAAACGGCGCCGTTACAACATTATAATCTAACATCTCTTGATCAGAGAAATATATTCGCAGCTGTATAGCCTCACCATCAGCCCATAAGTAAACTGGATGCCATAAGCGATCTTGTTTAAATTCCAATGGATATAATGCATAAGGCGATGTAGATAATATAGAATTCCCTAAAAGTGTTCCAGTAAGTTGTCCGGCTTCTATAAGTCCATCTGCTTCTGGAGAACTTGTACTTGTAGCATAATCTATAGTTATTTCTCCAGAATCTGTACGATCTACTAAGAAATCGATACGTTCAACCATTGCGTTTCGATCTTCTTGAACATAAAAGTTAAACTGTTTAGTTAAGATATCTATTCGTGATATGCGGCTTATTGTTCCGCCCCCTGTATATACTTCGGAGACAGGAGCGACTAATCTAGCTAGTATATCGGGGGCGACTATTGTAAAGGTATTAGCATCTATAATAGAAACTATCTCGTATATCGGTAAAAATGGACCGGTTAATCCATTTAAAAATTGTATATATATATAATCTTGCACATTAAAGTTATGATTTATTACCACTAAAGTAACAACGTTAGATGGTGCAGTTATATTGGTTATCTGTAGTGATGGGGAATTTTGCGAAAGATCCGCATCAATGATAAACGTGAATCCTTCTTGATTTCCAGCTAATACTTCTTGATTACTTGCTAATAAAGTTCCAGAATCCCAGGTTATCTCATTATTATCCCAAGTAATATCTGTAGAATTCCAAGAAATAGCTGATGGATCAACTTGATAATATGGACCAAAAACTGTAATTGAATCATCGTTTATGGCCCATGAACCAAGCTTATAGTTGTAAACCAATATTTGATTAGGAAATGTTTGACTGTGTGGATCAGCATCTGGATTTGGAAAAGTCCAATATACTTGTTCAGCGTAATAATCTCTTACTCCATAAACTCTAGTAACTTCTTGATTTCCAGTATGAATATTCCATACAGTATCTGGTATTTTATCATCAACACGTTCTACATTAACACCGTTACAGACGTGAATCCCGGTATTTCCAACTACCAAGGCAATCTTATCAAATGGAACAACAGACCAAGTAGATTCTGCGCCAAGCTCAGTATTTAATTTTTGCCATTGAAAAGGTTGGGCTTGGTTACCTGTATATGCTAATTCCCAAGTAGATCTTTCAAAAAATACAACTAGACGATCTTTTATAAACTCACAACTAACTATATCTTCCATAGTTGGAGCATCTATAGCGTTACCTTGACCAGGAATATCTTGACGCCATGCATCCATAGCAGTTGGATCTCCAAAAGCTGCATAACGGGCTCTATTTGTATATGTAATATTAGTAGCAGATATACTTTCTGTAGTATTCAAAGCAATAAGTCTATTCTTAAAAGTAACAAGCATTAATGCTGTTTGTAGAGTATTTCCAGAACCATCTATTGTTGGATTTAAAATAGTCCAAGTATTACTATTTTGAGAATAATATTGTATTAAATCTGGCGGGTTATTATTTGTGATAAATAAATATCTTGTTGCAGCATCTGCTCCCTGCCAAGTATTTCCCCAAAAGAATTGCCAATCAGCGCCAGTCCATATACCCGAACCCATAGCCGGAGGTAATGGTCCAAGAATATCCCAACCACCAGAAGCCGATGGATCATATTGATAAGCGAATTGCGTATCAAAGGCATATGTTGGATCGCTTGTAGACTGTGCCGTTTCATATTCTATTAATCCCATTACTGGAAGTGCCGGATAGTAGTAGACAGGTACACCTAAATTAGTAGTTCCGTTTCCAGTAATGGATATACTGTTTGGATTTGTAGTCGAATTTATGGTTGCTGATATACCAGCATCGGGTCCTGTAGCGTCGGATAGCGTGGCTACATTCGCACCAAGTTGATAAACAGTAAACATTACATTTCCAACAGAAAAAGCTTGTCCGATAGCAAGTTGGGTCATACCGCCCGGTAAATTACCAGTAAAGTTGCCAGTAACTCCATCTGTCATACCGATAGTCATGCGCAATCTAGAATATAATTGAGCTACATTTTGTGGAACTTGTCCGTTCATTAAACGTGATCCAAATCTCTTGCGAATACGGCCACGGAACATATATGCGTTTTGTAACTTAGCGAATGAACTATCTGTAATTTGCCACGGCTTTAAATTCGTTGTGAGACCGCCATCTAATGGTGCAATCATAAATCTATCTTTTGGCATTTTTTGTCTCCTGATAATTAAGAATTTTCTTTAAATGAACTATCCAGTCGTCAAATTTAAGATCTAATTTAGAATGATTGCAATAATAGCAACAAGTAACACAATTTTTATTAGTATATCCTTTAGAAGGATTAAATCGGTCAATACCATTATATTTAATCTGTAACTTTTTAGTTTTTAAAGTTTTTAATTCATTATCGGGAGCTCTGCCACAATAAAAACAATTTTCAAAAATTAATTTTCCAAAAAGATCATAATCTATAGAAAACTCTCTACATCTTTTTTTAGCTTTTCCCTTGTAGGATAAATAAATTCTTTTTATTCCACTTGTTATATAACCAGCAGTTAAATTGCAACCACAAGATTGTCTAGAAAAATCCCTTAGATGTCCTCCATAAACTAAACATTCTCTTCCACAATCACACTTACATCTCCATTTAGATCCGTGAGGCTTTTTACCTCCTACATATTCCAAAGCTACTAACTTTCCAGATCTTTTTCCGGTCATATCAATAATATCAACACGTTTTTTATAAGTTTTCATAAAAGACATCCTTTCGTTATGTATATATTGTAACATAAAGATGTCTTTTATCATATAATCTTCCTTAGTTTCCAATCGCTAAATAAGTAAGTGTGGTATTAGCTAAGTTAGAACCGCTCCAGGTTATTGCAAATTGAGTTGTTGTTGTGGAAAATATTCCAAATCCACTAGAGCCTAAAGCAGTTTGTGAATTATATCTTTGACCTAAAATGATCTGGAATACGTTATTAAATACTGGAATTCCAGCACCTGTTGGGAATATAACCGGAGCATTAGCGCCCGATGAAGTCCCCGCAGCTACAGATTGTTGACCCCATTTAAGTAATATCCCAGAAGGTAATCTGGTCCAGCCGTTGGTTGTATTTTGAGCTTCAGTAAATGTATAACCTGAATTAGCCCCTAAAGACTGTCGTTGAAAATATAACTCAGGATTACCGCTAAAAGCACCGGTATTGGCATATATTCCTAATTGTGTTGAAGATGTAGCTATTATTGGTGTAGCAGATGGCATTTGCAAAAATTGATGCATACCCTGCTGTCCAGATCCATCGTTATATGGAACATGGTTAACTGAAAAAGCTGTGTTAATTACTGAAAAATTTTGATTAATTAAGTCCCTACTAGCGCCTAAGGTCTGGTTCGGGACTGGAACGTTATTAAGTGCCATTTTAAGCTCCTGTTTATATTCGAGTCGACAAAAACTCGACTGAACTCGACAAATTATTTTGTATACTATTCTGTTTAAAATCCACCTGGCGCACCCCAATTACCCCAATTTCCATTTGAACTACCAACTTGGTCTGTGTAGATAGTGGCTGTTCTTTCATTTGTATATTGAACGTTAGTTCTACGCAAGCATAAACGTTCTTGGTTCTTAAGTTCTGGCATTATCAATTGTACAGAATCTATATCTGATCGGTCTTCAAAGATTTTTTTTGCGGCTAAGTATGCTATATATTGCCAGTACTCTTCAAGTTCTGGACTTTGGTTAGATGCTAATAAAGCTGTAGGGCGTTGATATACTTCAAAGTTAATACGATAAGATTGATCTGGTATTGGTCTTATCGTAAAAGTGTTACTATAATAAAGTACAGATTGTGGCAATCCAGCTACTTGAGGCAATGTTTGGCTTGTTATTTGGGTTCCAGCAACTGTTGCTTGTGGGAAATTAACAATAAATGCTCCAGTAAGATAATTTATATTGTTATTCGGATCAACAACTGTTGGTGGTATTCTTAAAGCTGTTTGATAAGCTGAGCTATTTGCATCGTATAAATTACCTATATTTATTTTAAATCCAGTCACTGGGTCAACAACTGGAACGTCAACCATAGCCATACCTACGATTTCGCTGGTTCCCGGTGTTCCAATCGCACTGAATAAAACTTGTCCTTGAACCAAATAAGTATTTTGTACTAATCCAGTAGGGGTAATTGATTGTGACGTATTAATAACTCCAGAAAAAGGTCCTGAAGATCCATTACCAATAGCACCGATAGAACTAATAGAGTTAACTTTAGGATATAGTCCATAAAACTGCTCAGGAGATTGACTTAAAAGTGTTGGAAAACCAGCTATATAAAACGGCGGATGAATAGTTAAATATTGATTTTGGAAATTATATAAAGGGTTATTGGTAGCTCCAGCAAAAGAAGCAATGTCGGTATTATATTCATCTTGACCCGGATTGGTAAAGAAGGTGAATTCTGTTCTTAGATTAAATGTTCTAAGAGTTTCTGGAAAATCATAAACTACACAGGTATTAATATAATTATCTAAATCAGCTTGCGACAATTGATCAGTAGAGGGAGATCTAGTTAATCTTCTTACTTTTGTTTCAATAGCAGACAAAGTTGTACTGTTTGCTATAGTGGGTGATGGAAGGGTCGGATTTGACATATTTATCTCCTATTAAAGAACGTTTTGTACGGCTGCAGTTAATATACTGTTATCTTCTCCGATCGCAGTGCAAAGTGGATAACTATATGCGCTGCTCGGCCATGATCCAAAAGACAATAATGGATCATATAAAGAAGTATCTATATTAATTGTATAGGTGTTTGCTGATGTCACAACAATAGTTCCTGTTTGTTGATTAATTTGTTGCATTCCAAATCCAACTGGCACTTCTATACGTACCACTGTCCCAGTTACATACAAATGTGGGATGGTGGTCGTAACAGATGCAGCTCTAGCATTTGTTATAGCTTGTACTACACGCATTGCTGGTTGGTAAATCGGATCAACAAAGCTGTAATATGGGTTTCCCATGGTTTAAATATTTTCTATTGTGATTAAACCAGTATCTCCAGATTCAATATCTCCAGTATCTACAAACTCTAGAGATTGAAATCCAAATCTACGCACTTTTTTACCGATTCTTTGGCGAGGTACACCGTTTTCATCCACAGCATGCGCGTGTATTGGATACCAGCCGTTCTTATTCAAATGCTTAGCAACTCCAAGCGGTATAGAATAAATATGACCGTCAGTCATGGAATATTTCTCTACTGGCTCATTTTTAAATTCTTTAAATACGAATTCCATTAAGCCACCGGGAATTTCATAAAATCTAAATATGCCCTTAACTAGCTCACGATTTTTGTCGCGCATGTATTTATAGTCAGGAGCTTTAGATTTATCTTGCTCGTTAGGTTCTCTGCTACCTGGTCGGCGGTGATTGCTCGGAGTTATATTTTTAGGTGGTGTTTTTACTTCTTCTTTTGATTTATCAAATTCCATGAATTATCTTTCGCTCATAAGAGGGGAGAAATTAATCTCCCCGTAAAATAGTTAAGTATTAAAGACCGCCGTAAGTAGACTTACCAGCAACCCAATATAAAGTATCCGGTGTACCGACATCCATAGCAGACCATGATACTGAACCAGCAGGTCCAAATATTGGCGCACCTAAGGCATTTCCGTTTCCACCTATACCTAGTGTCATACCCAAGAATCCAGTATTAACAGTAGAATCAGACAATATACCAGTGTTAGTGTTATATATTTGATTACCACTAAGATCTACCGGTGTTTGAGAAGCTGTTGAAGCAAGAGCTACAGCAGTATTTTCTCCAACAGGAGTTACTTCTGGGAAAGAAGAAGGTTGTTGAGCTATTGTAGGCCATGTAAATGCAGTAAATCCTGTTGTATCCACGTTTATAGTGAAGTTATAAGCATCTACTACTGTTACAATTGAGCAAGTTAAATAGTTGTTAGCTGAAGTTGGATTCAATTGAATCATTCCAGAAACTGATGGAATATTAAATCTAACCGCTTGTCCAGGAACGTATTGATGCGGAACGCTAACAGAAACTTGAGCATTTGTTGCTTGAGTAATGTTAACCACGTATCTACGTCTTGGATAATAAAGCGGGTCAAATTGAACTATTCTATAAGAACCAGCGCCACCTATAGCACCCGGAGCAGTAGCTAATGGGTTAGTAGCTGTTAATAGTGTAAAGTTTGTGTTAGCAGTTACTGCACCAACAACAAAATCTATACCGTTAACATCAGTTTGAGCTGTGCTAGCTAATCTAACTATTGTACCGACTGAGACACCAGCTGTATTACCAGTGGATACCACAGGTCGAGTAGCATTAGTAGAAGCAGTCGTAGCAACTGATGAAGTTAATGGATTGCCAGATGGATCATAAAGAGTAAATCCACCAGTAAGTAAAGTATCACCAGAAATCACTGCAGAAGCAGCAGCTTTATAGTTAACTATACCTGTTCCAGCAGCCATTCCACGTTGCCAGTACCATGAAATACCTATATAAGCATTTGCTGTACCGTTAAAATAAGCTGAACCAGCAAGGCCATTTAGTCCGTAAGAAGTATAATCGTATACTCTTACCCAATCAGCATTTGAAGGTATTTGAATAACCGTAGGATTAGCGTTACTTACGCTTACATTACCTGAATTAGGGTTAGTTAATCCAGACATGTTAGCAGTAAACGTACCTTGGCCTAGTATTGTACCGTCCATGTTTTCTCCTTAAGCTTTAGTTGCACGTAGATTGATGATCCACAAATCGTTTGTGATTCTAGGAACTTCCGCAAATTTATATCCAACTGAAGCATTTAGTGCCAAAGGCCCGTCGTATATAGGCGGACGATAGATGAAGGATGCGGAATAACCGTCCTGCTCGATACATGCATAGGCTTCCATACCAACACAGAAAATATTGTAAACAGTATTTCCCAATGAAGAAGCATTTGGAACCATTGATCCAATAGAAGATAGCAAGAATCTTAAGTTAGATACTGCACCCCACTCAGAACGCAATGCATTCATAGGTGATGGATATTGCGCTTTGGCAATAAAACCTGCTACGCCTTCTAAATTTCCAATAAGCTGAGTAGAAGCTAATGCGAAGTAAGCATCTCTCACCGGAGCCGTACCAAATCGGTCTTCTCCCTCTATATTGTCCATTATTGTATAAGCATTATTGTCTGCCAAAGTTGCAATGATGGTATCAACGTCTGAGCGCTCTATTTCAGTTGGTACGTCACCATTAGTTCCTCCTGTACAGTTTATAAAGCTGGCAGTTGAAGCTAACATATCACGAGTTAATTGATCTTCTGTTTGGCGTAGCGAGACACCTAGCCTAGCCGCACATTCATTCAATACCGGATCTTGGTTTTGACTAATAGAAATATATATTTCTATTTACTGTTACTTTTGTGACTTATTTAAATAATAAGCGATGGGTCTTGTTAATCCCCATTCCCAGTCTTTCGAAAGGGTTCAGACTATCACATCTCATATAATTATGAGCCAAAGGGTTTAGTCGTTGCGGCTGTGCGTTAAATATGATATTCTGTATAGTATAATAACATTTCAAAACATAAGAGAAATCATGAATAGATATCCATATATCAGAAAAGATTATACCCCTACACAATGTGCCTATCTTGCAGGAATAGTAGATGGCGAAGGAAGTATATACATAGGTGCTTTTAGTTCTAATCCAAAGACAGGAACTCCTCATTATCAAACCAATATTGAAGTCAATAATACTGATGTTGGATTGATAGATTGGCTTGTTAATACCTTTGGGGGTAAAAAACTTGCATATACCTTTAACCAAACTCCTAAAAATTCCCGAAAGCCAGTTTTTCGCTGGATTGCAAGTGGCGATAGAGTTACTCATATGTGCGAGATCATGATGCCTTATTTGATTATCAAAGTTAGGCAAGCGCAAATTATGCTTAAAATGCGAGAAACTTTCAAACATACTGGCGTTCATAAAGGCAAACAAGGTATTCCAAGTGTTTCTAAAGAAATTCTTGAAATCAGAAAAGAACTTGAAGCCGAAATGAGATCTTTGCACTGTCGTAACTATCATAAATAATACTTGCCTCTGGTTGCCATGCTCTATTTGCTAAATAAAGTTTAGGTTTTCCATGTAATTACCTTCGGTTTATTCACGCCTCAGTTAAAAATCCAAGCGTGACCTGTTCGTTGATACTGACATATGTTCCGTAGAAAGAGATCTTGGCATCAATATCTATGGCCGTTAGGTTTTGCGGAGGTGGAGTCACACCAGTGTTTCCAAGTGGAACCATTGCTGTATTTAACGGATTATAACGACGCATTCTTAAAGTAGTACCACCATTTCTCGGCATATTTTTTTTCATAGCCGGAATTTTGTGGATCATATTTGGCACTGGAACGCTTAGTAATTTATAACTAAACGATTGTTGCACCACTCTGTTACTTTTATTGACCAGGCTTGCAAATTTTAAAGCCAATGTATGGCTACCGTGGCGGGAAAACCTCTTCGGATTCTCCTCTCTACATTACTGCAGAGGTCGGACTATCGCATCGCATTTCTGCGTCTCTGGGTTTAGTCTCTCAGGCTGTATTTAAACTTGCCCCTTGTTGCCCTTCTAACATGAAGGATTTCCAAGTCAATTACCAAAGATTTAAAGCGCCCATGAGCGTTTAGGCGCTGGCAACGTGCTAGTTGTTGTGATAGCCATTAGGCTCCTTAAGTTTATATTAAAAATTCTGAAAGCTTAAAAAGCAAACAGGTTTTCTTTACGCTTAAGTTTGACGAGGACTTGTTACGTCAGTGAATTGGCGAGATTCAGTACGCCAGGATTTGTTTGAAGTAAACGACTCTTCAGATACGTTTGAAACATTATAGGACAGGATTTAAACTCTTCACAAGGATTTCTTAATTGTATTTATAGGTTTTTCATATATACTTATGCTCATTATAAATTTAGCCTTTAAGCTTAGTAAGCCGTTGGTCTCCCCGATCGGTTGACATTGGAGACATCTGGACTGACATTTCGGCTGATGAGCATTATTTTGCGAAACATATTATTGTATGTACCGCGGAGTTTCCCCAGTCAGTGAATAAATGGAAACCTAGACCGATCATATTTTATTAACTGTTCACAAGAATTTTTTGTGTTATAATAATTACAGTTATTAGAGTGATAACTCTTCTTAACTTTTCCCCCCTTTCTTTTGTATAGAGGTTGAGTCTGTCATGATTCTCAATCTCTATTTTTATTTACCATAAAATATATATTATTTTTATTATTAATAGAGAAACTGGTGCGACAAAACACATTATCCTAAAAATATTCAAATCAGTATTTTCATCTGTTACTAAAAATGCAATTGATAAAAAAATAAATGTCCATATAAGATGAAATAATAGAAGCCATTGTCCAAAATCTCTAATTAAAGTAATCCACTCATTCATAATTCTCAATCTCTATTTTTATTATAAATTCTTCGCAGCATCTCTCATCTCTTGTATTAACTTTTGTTTCAAAGATTCAGTTAATCCATTCTCAAAAGCATTAGCCTGAGACAGCGGAGAACTTCCACGTTGAGGAGCTATGCTATTCATAGGCTTAGGTTTTGCCGAATTAATTTGGGCTTTAGCTTTTTCAGAAAGATATGATTCTTCTTTATTAATTCCAAGATTTTTTATCATTGTATAAGCTGCAACTCCTTTAGAATAGACGTCTTGAGTAGAGCTAATTGTATGAAATATTTCTGGATATTGGTTTTTAAGTTTATCCAAATTCTCACCAGAAATGACAGAATCTAAGTCTGGATACTTAGATCTTAGTTTAGCTTCAGTTAAAGCTAACTGGTGTTCTTGTTGTTGCTGCGCGGTTAATTGCTTATAGTTGTTTAATTCTTTTTTAAGATCTTTATATTTCTTATTTAAAGATTTAAGATGTTTGCCTTCAGCCAGATCATCTTGGCCTATTTGTATATCATCTTCTTCTTCAGATTCTTGTTGTTTTGGTTGTTCATATTGAGATTTAAGCTGCATAGCATAACGAATTGCTTCTTCACGCTCTTTTTCAGCGCGTTCTTTAGCTTCTCTTAAATATCTAAGATTTTCTTCTCTGTCCGAATTCGTTTTAACTGATTTAGCAGGTTGAACTACTTCTTCTTCGATTTCTTCTATGTGTTGTTCTGGTTCTGAATATTCTTGCGTAACTTCTTGTTCTGGTTGTTCTTGGATTTCTGGTTGTTGTGCGGCTGCTTCTAATTGTTGTTTCAGTGACTCATCTTGTATAAGTTCACCGTTTTTACCATATCTAACTTGAAAAGACATTCTGCTCCTTTAAAATGAACTGTCGACGAGTTGTCGACGTTTTGTAGACGACTGAATTAGTTTTTTATTAAATTTGAATCTTCTTCTTCTTTATTTAATTTTTTACACAGTCTTTTTAATGTTCCATCTCTATAATCGAGCACGAAATTAAGCAACTGTCTTTCAGATGGATGGACTTTTATTCTGTTCTCGTATAAATATTGGCAAACAGGTCTACCGGGAACTGTCCAGATATATTCAATAGATTCAGCTTCTGAATTATATCTATAAACAGTCTGATCATAATTAGGTGTTGGGCATGTTGATCGGTCTAAGAAGTAATTTCTGAAGACATTTGGCATCAATCTTTCATTTTTGGTTAAAACAACCACATAAAAGTTACCAACGTATTTCTTTTTATTAATTTCAACGCAAGATATTAATTCAGCGATATAATTTTCTTGCATTGCCCGTTCTATTTCTATCGGGTCTCTACTTTCCGGAGATTTTTGCATCAAATCTGACGCAATTTTACCCACTGTTTCTCTACCTTCAGGGATTACAGCAGAATCAATTATCTTTTTCGCTCTCTCTTTCAAATTTTCTTTGGCTTCGCTCATTACTCTCCTCTGAAATTTGTATTTTATTTTTAGTTGGTCTTAAAACAGACCTTGAAAGAATTGGGGTTGTAAAACTTAAAAGTATTAATATTTCTTTAATCATAATTTTAAAACCCCTTCTAGGGGAATAGGTAAGTAAACCTAGAAGGGGAACATAAAGGCAATTTGTAGTTATTTATAGTTATTTTTTGTGCTTCTTAGACATCTTCTTTTTTTTGGACTTCTTTTTAGATTGTCCAGATTCAGAAAGAGATATCGCAATGGCTTGTTTTGGGTTAGTTACAACTGGTCCCTTTTTTGAACCAGAATGTAAATCTCCGCGTTCGAATTTTTCCATCTCGCGTTTCATAACTGCGCGTTTTTCTTTTTTAGGCGCTGATTTTTTCAATTTAGGCATTATTTCTTCTTTCTAAGTTTACCAAGAGTTTCAGCTAAACGGGCACGTTTTCCCTCTACACCTTTTTTCTTGGCGGCTTTCGCCAAAGTTTTTTTAGGTATAGTTTTGCCTTTTTTAATATGCAATTCTTTGCGGAGCGCACCTTTGTGCTTAATTGCTCCCTGTATCCAATTTTTCTTTTTAGCAGCTGGCATCTTAAACACTCTTTCAAAAAGGGTTTATTTTTTGAATTTGTCACTTTGATCGTACATAGCTAATCGCTCTGGGTATCTCCAAGAATCGAAAGTATGATAAATAGGCTTGCCATGAAGATTAGCCATTGCATTGTGGTCCTCGGATATCATTCTAGCATCTGCCCGTTCTTGTCTTCGTCTCGGATCCACATTCTCGCGTAAGGATGCAAATAGTATTTCCATAATTTCTCCAAAATAAAGGGGATTTTTTAGGTCCCCTTTTGTAAAGCAATTGATTAAATATCCAACAGAATATTCACAATCGAAGCAAGTCTACCTCGCCTTATTAGATTCTGTAAAGATTAATCTTTTATTCAAATATTCTTGGTGTTTATTACGTTTAAAAGCCATAGAAGGCGGTACTCCCATGATTTTATAAGCTATTTTTGTACACTTTTTATTCATGCGAGGCATTTGTGGCATAATAAACTCCGTAAGTTAAACTTTTTTAGGATGTAAGTGTTTATCACGTTGTCCGCCATCAAGAGAATCCATTTGGTGATCAACGCCTTTTATAGTGTCATCCAAGCCTTCTGGCATATAATCTCTATGTTTTGGATAAGGCTTAATCATAACTTCTTGAGGCATATTAGCTATTGCACTCATATCATTATGTATCATTCCAGCATCTTGCATCTCTTGAGTTCTACGTGCATATTCTCCGGAATAGTCACCTTGGCTCATTTTATCGTGGTATCTTTTTGCCATTGTTGGCCTTTCAATAGTAACTGCGGGACGTACCCGCAACGTTGTTCGTCTAACTACCCAAAACAGAACTATTCTATTTCAGTGTTATTTATAAACCTATACGCTGTTCGGCTCCCGAATTTTCGCTTTGGGGTACCCCAACAGGTTTGGAACTTTTTAAAGTTTCTGCGTTCTGCTGTTTCAATAAAGCTTCTTGTTGTTTTAAGTTATTAGCAGTTACTAAAAGCCGTTCAATATGGTCAATATCCATGCCTTCTAGTTCTTTCATAGCCTTAACTACATTTAAGAACCCAGCATCTTGTTCTTGAATTGCTTTAGCTTTTCTTTCAACTTCAAGAGCGCTATTTTCAGGAACACGGGAATATCTTTCAACACCCATACCTTCAGCTGCGAGAGTTTGAGCTTGCATAAGTTTAATTTGAGCTTCAGCTTGTTGAGCTTGCAACTGTTGTTGTTGCTGCATAGCTTGTTGTTGTTGTTGCTGTTGTTTTTGAATAGATTCAACAAGTTGTTTCTTATTCTGGACAGTAGCAGATTCAAGAAGTAGATCATCAGGAATAGGAACTCCCACCTCACGTAATTGAAGTAATTGTGCAAATTGCATTTGTTTTTGAGTAGATGTATTTAAACCATCTTCCACAGTGGCATGGTATTTACCAAAAGCTTTGTTATAAAATTGTGGCGCTGGTTCTTGGCCTTCTAGAATCTTTTTAATTTTTCCAGGAGTAAAGTTGATCTGTATAAGATCGATCATTAATTTACCAAGAAGTTTTTGAGCATGATCAAGATTATCGAATAAACCCTGTAAAGTAGTTAATCCGGCGCCTTGGCGAAGCATTGATAATACGCCAGCTTTATCATCAATCGCGCTGCCGAGTAGTTCCTGGTTTACTCCCGATATCAAATTCATTTCATTACTTAACATTTCAGACAATTGGATCATAGATGGTGGTATATCACCAGGAGATATCTTTTGAACATCAGTCATCTGTGCTTCTTCTTTAAGAGCTATGCCTTTGCCTTGTCCTGATAAGAATATATCTTTTGGATTAACCAGAGCATTCTCTTTATAAATGTATCCAGAATTTATCTGACTTTCCAATATGTCAAGATTTATTATCATTTTTCTATTAAATAAATACTGACTGTCACGTAATCCGCGGACTACACCCTGTAATCTATACGGGTAATAAGGAGATTCTGGATTGTAATATGAGAAAACTGGTACAAAAGGATAATAATCTGAACCACTTGGTTGTGGTCCGTGGTATAAGACCTTTCCTTGAACAACGATCGCCAGTTTAACAGTGGGAACTTCTTGTTCGATAATTGTGACTTGTGGATATAAATTCAAGAATTGTTTTAATTTATCTTTGTCTTGAGAACGCCACTCCATAGTTTCGCCAGTTTCTGTATCAACTAGCATTTGTTGGGTTCTAAAGTCTCTATAGTAGTATTCGTCGTAAGTTAAAAGATCTTTCATCGAGTAATTATAAGATTCTGGAATAAATTGAAACTTACCGTCGCGGGCTGAACCTTGGTCATTACCATACATATTAACTATCTGATCTGCATGTTCTGGCAATAAAGCAGCGCATTGTCTTTTAGTTAAGAAAGTTCTTTTCCAAATAGAATTACAGTCTGAAAGATCTGCTTTCTTAAAAAATGGATCTATTAAAAAACTGTTATAAGAGCAATTATCAACGCGTATATTACCCGAAACTGGATCTTCTCGATAATCCATCCAAACTTGTAATAAGTTCATTCCACCAATTAAAGAACCTTTAAAAGCATCTGAAATGGTTTCAAGAACCCCGTCTTGTTGATTAACCCACATTAATACTTTAGTGAATTGATCAGCAGTTTCAGCATCTCCATTTTCTATAGGAGTTACAATTGTAGATTTACGAGTTCGTCTTTGATGTCCATCAATCATATTTATGATTGGCATAATTCTATTAAAGCTGAATTGACGCCGTCTATTTGCCGGTAGATTACCATAAAGATCGTTCCACAAAGACTGATCGCCCAAATAGAACCGCAAGTCAGTATCAGCTTCAGACCAGAACGATTGGTTCATAGTTATGGCTTCAGCGTAGAAAGTCTCCATACGTGATAGTATCGGACGATCTTTTTCATCAAGATAAGAAGGAGATAAATTCGGAAAGATCATTACTTCTGTTCCTCTGTAATTCAATTAATAATTATAATTTTATAATCGAATTATAAGTTGCCACAAGTAAATATATAAATTATTTTTCAGGTTTAATTTTGGATTCATCTTCTAAGATGCGCTTATACTTTTCAATAATAGCTTCACAGATAATATCTGATCTAGTTTTACGCGCTCTTTTTTGAATAAATTTTTGGGTGGGATGGTAAAGTTCTTCAATAGCCATATGAGCAGCCGGATCTAAATATACAGCTATTTTTACATAATTATGTACTGCCATTATTACTCCAAATGGTATAAATATTCTATAAAAAAATACTAATATTTTGGGTGTTGAATTGTCCATAAAAAAAAGGGACCGGTGGATAATTCCGGTCCAATACGTAAAAATAGAAAAGAGAAAGGAGTGATTATGAATAAAGTAAACATAGATCACTTTCAGACTAATTTAAATTTTAAATTGCCACAAATAAAAATACCGGTTTTTTATACCGGTACTACAAAATAAATAAGGTCTAGAAAATACCTTAATCATATAAATTTATATCATACTTTTTTAGTTGCCACAAATAAAAAAGATATAGTGCCTTGACCCGACTATATCTTTTTTATCTCTCATCTCATAAATATCAAGTAAACGCAGCGGGACTTGCACCTGCACCTTCCTCGTATGTCTACAGAACGTTCTACTACTTTAACTATACGTTTACTATTTTGGAGACTAGAATAGGATTCGAACCTATGAAGACATTACATCGATGGATTTGCAGTCCATCCCCTTTGGCCGCTCAGGAATCTAGTCATAATCTTTATCTCTTAATTAATTTTTAATTTTTCACGATTTACAAGGTGCAATGATCGAAGTTCCTCAAATAATACTTTTCTTGATTCCATTATATTTCCTTCAAGAGACTGAAAACCATACTTACCTTTAATAGAATTAGTATTAATTTTTATATAAGTTTTTCTCATTTCTATCATTATTTCGCACTGCCGTTTTTTACTTATTAAAAAAGGTAATACTTTAGAACATAATAATAAAATTTCATTGGTAAGAATCCATCTATATAATTTTTTTCTAGCATTTTTTATAGAAGGTTTAGGAATATATTCGTATTTTTTACCACCAAATGTATTCGATAACCAATTTATTAAATTTTCATCGGTATTACTAATTTCTAATTTAGTTTGATAATGTGGAAGACGAGTTTTTGATTTTGCATGTATAAGACTTATATACATACTACCACAACTATCTATAATACCTGCTAGATACGATAATTGTAGATCTGTGTATTTTTTTTCTTTCATATTTTACCTTATGCTCATTGTATTGTAACAATATAGCATAAAAATATATAAAAGGAAAAACTATCTCAAATCAGGTATATCATCTCTAAATATATTCGGCATATTTGAATTATGTCCATAAAGGGACTCTTGATATCTTCTATCTAATTCTTCAGCAGATAACGAATCTCTAGTTCTTGGTAAACTTAAAACAAGATATCTCATCGCGTCCGCGTAATGAGAAAACTGGTCATGTAGAGGCTGGCTAGAATATACTTTCTTTTTAGCGTCATATGTTTGTCTATAGTTTTCTAAAGCTTTTATTAACGGCGCGCATTTTCTTTCATCTATCCATATCTTACTAAAAGCTGACCGAACAGCCTCAATTCCGTCCATTACTGAAAGATTTGGAAGAGCTGATACCATTTTATGGTTAACCATTTTTGTTTCGAATTTAAGGCCCAATTGTCGCGCTTTTTCAAGACGTGAAATGCCAGTACCCCATTCAGTTACTGCAATATCATGCGGCGCAAAGAATTTACCATAAGTATAAGGCTTAGAATTTATCACTTGAATATAATGTTCTAATCCCTCTTTTTGTTTCTCATAACAGTCGATAATCTTTACTGTTGAACCGATGCATTGATAAAATATTAAACATGTCGAATCTCTGACTCCAATATCAAAAGCTACATTAACTCTAAATGCAGCTTCCCATGGAACATCTCCAATTCTGTTTTCAAGTCGCATTTTATCCATATATTTTGAGTAATAAGAGCCCTCTACGCCCATCGTCCACGAACACCAGTACTCCTGAAGTATCATATCTTCGGAAAGCTCTCCAGATTGTCTTTCTTGTTCAATCATCTCATAAGGAATATGTCTAGTATCATCTAACGTCAAATGATAAGCAAACCAATCTTCTGGATTATTTTTAGCAATCTCAAATAATTCATATGCATGATTTTTTCCGCGGGGAGTCGTGATGAATAATGCAAAGCCATCATTAGCCGATAAGGCCGGTCTAAGATATTGATAAGCTCTTGGATCTTGTAAAGCATACTCAGAAAGAACAATCCCGCGCGGGTTAGTACCAACCAAAGAATCATAATTATCAGAACCTAAAACCTGAATAAGACTACCATTAGTAAGTCTTATCTTCATTTCAGTATTATTGACAGCTTCGATTAGCTCCTTAGGAATGAAATCTAAAAATCTACTACCTGTATTATTTGATAAAACCGAGTCCCACAATATTTTTCTTCCCTGCGAGTACGTAGGATATATCATGTAATAAATACCAGGAGTTTTAATAGCTTTACGTATTAAAATATTGAACGCTACGACATCTTTGCCTGCTCGGCGCGGCATCACAACAAAGACTTTCTTGTAATCTTTTTCAGGGTTTAAAATGGCATCACAGATTGGTATTTGATAATCTCTAGGCTTGAATTTATCAAGCTTAATTCTAGTTTCTATATTCATTCTTGGTTATTTTTCCCCAAATTATTTTTTAGCATATTAATAATATCTCTATTGGGATCATTTTCTACCACAGGTTTATACTCACCAATTAAGTCATCATTGCAACCAGATAATAGAAACAGTTCATATTCTCCCATATTACACTGACAATCTTCTATCGGACATTCTGGTAACTTTATCGGCTTTATTTTATCTATTATTTCTCTCATTTTCTCTTTCTTAATTATCTATGACTACTAGGTCTACAAGAATGTTTATAAGCTCTCAAAGGCGCGCAGATTTTAACCGGTTTATTATAAGTTGTTTTATATGTTGTTTTACAAGAAGAATAATTTGGTTTCGGCGCACAATAAGATTTAACTGGCGTACAAGTTTTTATTGTTGTGTGAGTTGTGGTAGATCTTCTAAATGGATTCCAACTTCTAGTTGTTGTATGTGTTGTATGTGCAGTAACCGGCGCGCAAGTCTTAACTGGGTTACAAGTATTTACTGGTTTACAACTCGTATTACAGTTATTTACAGAAACATTTACAGTTGAATTATTACAATATCTACGCGGTCTATAAAAGGAATGATATACCGGTTGATAAACTGGAACTGGTTGTATAATCGGAACTACGGGAACCACTGGTTGAACTACTGGCATAATTGGTTCTTCGTACATAGTAGTCATAGCAACAGGCGTATGTATAACTGGATAATAGTAGTATCTATACGAACAGAAAGATAAAATTATCAATACAATAAAGCTAACCACCACCAAATCCTCAAAGTCGTTATACCACATGATCTACTTTCCATCTTGTTCGCAGCACTCACAATCTACGCATTCATCTATATCACATTCACTAAATTCAATCGTATCATCACTTAGCTCATTATCACACGCTATTGTTTCAGTTGGGCTTATTGATTGTAAATATAAATTATATCTATAGAAATTATTCTTAAATATAAATAAATATATATCCATGTTATTTAGATAATTCTCTTTGTATTCTTCAGTCCAAAAGCAATTATCGCGCGCTATATCTAATGGGGTAAAGCCTTCGTTATTAACTATTGTTAAATCCGCCCCGTTGTACACTAAATATTCCACTTGATAAGAATCATGTTGTCTAACCGCGTGATGTAAGAGAGTATCGCCATTTCTGTCTTGAGAATTAATACCCGTAGATTTTATCATTGGTCCATTAAGATTTTGCAAAGCAGCTTTAACTGGTGGGAAAATAAACAATAAAGACAAGATTATATTTTTCATATTAGTTTTCTCGGCTTTCGGGCTTAAATACATTTAAAGAAGTGAAGAAATTACGTACATTTATAAGTTTATCATTATTATGAGCATAATCCACTGGGGTTAAGCCATTATTATCTTTTTCAGTTAGTAACGCGCCGCGGGATAAAAGAACTTTAACATCATTTGTATCATCTTCTAATACAGCCATATGTAAAGCAGTGCGTCCCAATTCATCTTTCTCCTCAACTGAAATAATAGCAGACTTTAGATATTTTCTTTCGATAATCAAAGTTTTTCTTGGTTTTGGTAACATACCTTCAAGGGGAAAATAAAGCATAAAACTCGCAATCAGTGTTTTATTCAATATCAACTGGACCAATTTTGTTTCCATCTTTATCTCTTAACTTCTTTAGCCAATTTGGATGAGCTATAATATCGTAAATCGCACCGCTTTTAAAAGTAATCACAATCTTTTCACTAGTAGCTAAGTCTTGGTAAGTGTGATTACAATCTTTAAAATAATTACAACAAAGATAAGTTTTGAAATTACTCATCACTTTTGATCTTCTTTCTTACTGGAACTAAATCCGACGCGGGTATAGTTGGAACTTCAACAAAAACAGTGTTAGATTCAACGGAAGATTTTCCGGCATCAGCAACTCTAATTTTGCGCAAAGTCTCTTCTTCGTTTAATTCTGACGTCAAATCTTTGAGATAATGAGGTAGCGCCCACTTCACCATCCCAACATCGTAACGTCTTTCCATGCCGCCAACGTAGTGTATTATTCCCAATTTAGTTTTTGCATATTCAACTGCTTCACGTAAAAGTGAGTGTTGATTCAAGTAATCGTAAGCTTTTTTAGGGTTTATTTTTTCTTCAGTCCAGAAAGCGATCAATGGCATCGGTCTTGTTTGTTCATCGGCCCATTCTCTTAGACGTAAGCACAAACGCTCGATGAATTCCTCTTGTGTGGGTGCCCAACCATTCAAAAGCTGCGGATACTTCTCATCATGCGGAGTTAATACTTTTTTGGACCTTAATGGTCTTTTAAGACTATAATTAATTTCTTTATTACTTTTTGGATTTTCTTGCTCTTGATTTATTAACTTTACAGCTTTTTTGGCTGGATTTAATCTCATTGCCATACTATCATTTCCTTTTAATCTTCATCCCATTCATAAAAATCTTCTATTAATTTTTCAAATAATTCATTATTAATTTTTACTTCATATTCATATATTAATTTCATACATATTTTTATTGGATGATTATATATTTTTGGATCTAATTCATATATGAACTTTATAATATCTCCGCCTATCATGCATCTAAAACAAAAAAAAGTTTTATGAATATTATCCACTATTAAATTCATCGAGGTATCTTTTACGCATCCTGGGAAAACACATACTCCCATTAAATATCTTCCTAAATTTCGTAATTCTACGTAATCACTAATAACTTCCTCTATATCTAAACGTTCAACTATCCAATTTGAAACTATTTTATGATTTAAATCTCTTTTCATTCATAACTTCTTACTATTATTTCGGTTTTCTCATCAACACCATAAAACTTACATGCAGTTATTTTAGAAACTGCGCAATCATCTTTCCATAAAATACCATTTGCAACATCTAAATACAGTTTTATTAAATTATCTAGATCGGGCTTAAAAATATGTGGTCGTTCATAAATATATTTTGATTTGGCTGGCCATACAAAAGAGAATTTCAGCTCTACTTCTATTGCTCCCTGAAAGAAAGGCTTATTATTATGCAATTGCTTTAAAATTAAGCCGTATGCAAACTTTTCTTTCTTTTGCGGGTCCCAAATATGTCCTTGAGAAACTCCGGGTTTTAAAGAGAATCTTGGGCGTTGGCAAGCTATTGGACGGCCGTGGATAATATATTTATGTTCTGTCATCTATTTTCTCATAAACTACTTCATAATTTTTACTATAAAGATTTAACAAAACATCTCTAAAATGACCAGCCGGAAGTTCCATAGCTTTTAAAATTAATTTATTAAAAGTAACAGAATCTATTTTTTCACGCTCAACTTTTTTTTCAACATTCGCATTTTGATTTTTCAATTCTTTTTCAACGCGTTGTTTTTCCCTCTTTTCTCTATGCTTAGCATCTAATTTGGCATAAAGTTCTACTCTCTCTGCTTCTCTTTGTTCTTGTTTTGATTGTGCTTCTTCTGGGCTTAATTTTGGCACCGGAGAATTATGTGACTTTGGTTTATTATAAGCGTTTTCTGTATTTTTTGAGTTGCCTTCTTTTTGGATCTTAAAGCACATACCGAACAAATAAGAAATGGGATCATGTAAATCACTTGCTGTAGCCAGCCTATATTCGGCTTTAAGTAAATTTTTTATTTCAAATTGCTCCAGCCTTTTTTTATCTTCAGCAGCCAAGCCTAAGCGAGCCTGTAAGCGATCAATAATTTGGATTTTGGTATCGGGCATATAGCCTGAACTCCTGTTAAAAGTTGTACTTGCATTACTACTTCCACTTTTTCCCTCCATTTCTTGGCCTGTTATTTTTTTTGCCAAGCCTACCGGGCCTACCTTACCATTTTCTACGTTACTAAGATAATGTTTGGCTAGGCTAGGCTTATTAATATATTTACATATATTATTTACTCGTGGGACATTTTCTGAATCAAGGCTTTTATAACTAGAAGTCAACATGGCTAAAGGCAACAAAAGTAAAGACAATTTTATGATATTACCCTTTATACTTTTTAATAATGGCTTTAAAGAATAAAGACGATAAAAATCAAAAAAGAAAGAAGATATTTTATATAAACATGTTTCATCTTGTCTAAAGAAAATGGAAACTAAACCTAGCGCGCTTAATTTCTTCATGGCGCGGATTACTGTCTTACGACTACACTTAGATCTTTTCGCTATTGTATCGTGCGAAGGAAATAAGATTTTATGCTTAGTTTTATAAAAGAATAAAGAATCTAATACTTTGATCTGGGTTTTAGTTAACTGGTCTCTTAATTCTTTTAGTGGATTACTTTGGATTTCTTCTTTTGGGGTGCAATCAGCTAAATTCTCATAATCTAATAATTCCTGAGAAACCATATCAAGTTTTAAATTTTTGTTGACATTCTGTGAAATTATCATAATATTATATTAGCCTTTCGGGGATTTTGAGAAATTTCGAATGTGCAGCTAGAATCAAAAGAAAATGCATGGTGTGTCGATGACCTTTCGTTTTTGCTAGAATCATGTTGTGCCTTTGGGGTTTGGGAAGTTTTCGGGTGGCTCTTATATCGCAAGTTCAATCGACGGTCCTTTCGGTGTTTGTCTTTTCTAATCCCCAAAACGTCTTCTAAATTGTAATGGGAATGTGAGTGAAAAAAATTATGAGTAGCCATAAAAAAGCTGCTCATTTTTATTTTTAATACTTATAAAAAAACTAATAAATAAACAAATACTTAAAAAATTGTGAATAAATGGTAATAAGTATTAATTCTCAAAATCTATAATATTTTTATTAAAATTAAAAGCTTTTTTTTCTCTATAAATTTTTTAATATAAATCTCTTAATTTTTTTTAAACTATAAAAAGATAAATTAGTTTGCGGGTTCAATTGTGTAAGTTTTTTGTATGTTCTATAATTTAGCGGTATCTTCTTGCATATCTTTTTTAAACTCCAGTGATTTCTCAGCCTGATCTTCTCCAATCCCTCTTTATAGGCAGTATGTGAATCTAAATCAAACGATATAATTTTCATGGAATTGTACTCTTTTTTTGGGTCTTTTTTTGAACCTGTTTTAACCTGGAAATTGTTACGCAAGAAGATTGTATTACTTTTGTATATATATTGCAATAACAAAAATTCCATATATAATAACCTATCGTAAAGCAATTATTAAAAACCAAGCGTGAATCCATGAAAACCGGATTCATGAGAAACACAATT